>Ga0209417_1000590_pt1 | contig 82402 bp, 64 predicted proteins | sample RifGroF2_FD_184002 | JGI IMG/M metagenome (GOLD analysis project Ga0209417, IMG submission 184002) | Groundwater microbial communities from Rifle, Colorado, USA - Groundwater F2 (SPAdes) (version 2) | ecosystem: Environmental > Aquatic > Deep subsurface > Groundwater | place: Rifle, Colorado... | reverse complement strand
CGCCATATAACCATTACTCGCCGGTGCTCGAAAGTGCGGAAATTGAGAGAATCAGAAGCGAAAGCTTCAATTATGGAGAGTCTTTCACAGAGTACGTTCCATTTCAGCTGAAAAGCAGTTCTCGTGTGAGATACAACCTCTTTGCCGACACATGGGCAGCAGAGGATGGCAGTACAACAAATCTTCCATTTGGGATACATCAGATTCACGAAGAGATTGTTGCCCCCATTGTCCTGAACCTTATGAGGGAAACCAGAATTGAGAGGCTTAAAATTTACAATCATATAAAGGACCAGAAAATCAATTACCTGAACCAATGGCATCAGGACACAGAGGATTTTTATGGCAGAAACAGGGCTGAGAGTGCAGATCTTGTAAATCTGATGCGTTCCACACTTGGGGAATACATTGCTGCCTACAACACAATGATATCTCTTCAGAAAACGGAAGAGACAATGAAACAGTCCAACGGATCACTTGATTCTACAGTTGTTGAACTTAAGGGGAATTCTGTTGAAGTTCTGGCTGCTTTTGAAATGCAATCGAAAGAGTTTCAAAAAGTTCAGAACGAGTTCGAAAGCTATATGGATCAGTTGAAAGAAGACATCGACCTTAAGGCAGAGAAATTTGAACACATAGATTACTACGACGCTATGCTCAGGGACGGGACATCAAGAGATACAGCAATAGCAGCAAGCGAAATGCATAATCTGGATGATCGCCGTAAACCTCTCATTGCAGTGAACCCGCTCTTTGCAAAGATATCGGAAATACCTCCGGCCCCTAGTGTAGAGGATATTACATTTGAACACTTCTCAATCAACCTGCCTCAAGTAGCAAAGGATGCTCTTGCAGAGCTGGAAGAGGTAGCAGAACTGGAAGAAAAAGAGGACGATTATGGCAACATTTAATTACAGGATAGATACACAACCGCTCGCGAATGAATTGGGAAATGTTTCCAATAATGTGAGCCTTACAACCGGCGCAATGGTTTCAATGCAGGAGGCAGTCATTGCAGCAGAGGAGAGAGCGTCGGATTATGTATGTGACAATGTAAATACAGGATTTTATGCACTTATAAGGGCACAGATATCACAGAAACTAGCCAAGTATAAGAGTGACGTGGATTCTCAGACAATGCTTCTTTCGCAGCAAAAAAGAGCCCTGCAAAGCATAAAGGGCAGGATGGAGCGTGACTATAACATGATATCACGCAGATATACAAAGTTGTTCGACGGACTTAATGCCAATTTGAGGACAAGAGTGTTCGAACTGGACAAACCATCGGTAGATTTTGCATGTAAGGAAATAGGGCGGATTTCAAACAGAACCAAGTACCTTACTGCAACTATTCCGGTAACCCAACTGGAATCTATTGCCGTTAGTCAGAAGATAATAGCATCCAACTTAAAACAAAGGGGTTTTAAGGTAATTGACTCTATGACAAGTTTTATTCATGAGATAAATATTCAGAAAAAGCTGACAGATAAGATTCTGGTGGATGATTACCCGCAAAGGCTTGGGGAAGCATATATTCCAGTGATTGTGTACCAGTTTAACAGAGACAGGTCGGGTAAGGAGAATATGGAGATTGTAATGACTGACACCGAGCTTAACGAGGCAGCAAAAAGTACAATTTCAGAAGCCCTGTATTCAGGACTTGACAATATTGAGTGGAGACAGGAAGATAGGTCTGAAAAGGAGATTTACGACGAGTTCTGCAGACAACTTTCTGAGTCGGGGAAAACGCCGAGGGAAAAAGAGGTGGCTTTAAAATTATTCAAGGCAAACAGTTATTTAACTGCTAAAGTGTAGCGATATGGGTTATAAGCAAAGCTATACAGAGACGGTAAGCAAGACAGTGGAGATTTCGTACGACCCTTCGAAAAAGGGTGGAAGCAAATCTGTGCTTGTCACTATTCCTGTGCAGATCAATATTGAGTTGGACACAGATCAGTTTGAATCGAGTGTAAGAATCTGTGAACGGAACGTAGACCTTCTTACAGCAGCAGTTGTGGCAACTGAGGTTGCGGAGGTGGAATCGAGAGAACGCAACTCCATTAAAGTTGCAGACTCAATAATCAACGGATTCTTCAGATACATTCGTTCAGAAATAAGTCAGCAGGTAACAGAACTTTCACAAAAAGCTGAATCTCAGCTTATGTTGCTCAGGGAGCTTATGAAAACAGCCTTATCCAAAAAGGGGCAGATGGAGCAGGATTTCCTCAGAATCTCAGGCCGCTACCGTAAGATTTTTGAAGACCTGGACAGAGAACTATCCAACAGGATTTTTGCTATTGACAAGCCTGCATTTGAATTCAAGATGGAATCGGACAACCATATAGTGAGGACGCTTAACAACGACCTTATAAGCACCATATCGGTTTTTGGCGCTGAGAACAGCAATCTGATTGCAAGTTTAAGCACATCGGTCACAAAGAAAAGGACATTGGACACTATTGACAAGGCTAAGCTTTTTCTGATGCATCAGAAGAGGTTTGCACTCTCTATTCAGGACAGTATGCTCAATGAATACATAGAAGGGACATTATACTCTCCTGTATGTTATGTGGAGTCTTCAAATATCAGGAGGCAGACAGACAAAAACCTTTATATATCCAGCTTTCTTGAAGGTCTGGAAGAGAAGCTTCCCGGCGACGAACTTTTCCAGAGGTTGTCGTCTGATGATTACAATTGGGAAAAGATGTCAAAGGAGGAAGAGAATTACCTTCGCCTATACTTCGACTCCGAACTCGACAAAAAATATTATTCAAATTACGAACACTCTGTGAGAGTACGCGAGACAATCCGTAAAATGGCAGATTTAAGTTCAATTAATGTTATCCAGCTATGAAAGAAATAAATGAAATAAGGTTTAACGAAACAAATATCCAGCTTAAAGACAATTTAGTGAAGGGCTCAATTCTGCCTGAAAAAATTGCAGATCTGGACCGTAACATTACTGTTCAGAAGGATACCATAATTGAAGGCGCAGTATATTCCTATAAGCTTGAAATACAGCAGGGAAATGCAGATTTTCAGGGAGCTGTCTTTACACAACTTGAAATGTATATAAACACAGAAGCTGAGGGAGATATAATTTTCAGAAAGAGTGTCGGATCGGCAAACTCAATTGTTTCTAGATCTACTACATGCACCCTTACTTTCTGCTCAGATATAAATGCAAAGAGGGTTACACTCTGTAATGCGTTTGTTGCAGGAAGTATTTATGCAGATGAAATAACCCTCATAAACTGCGTTGTAATAGGGGGCGTATTTGCAACACAGAGCGTAGACTTCACAAACTCAATGGTTGGCACCTTTAACAGCCCTTCAGTAAAGGTTGCAGATCAGATAACAATACTTCTGCCGAGCGCATTTTCCATTGAAAAGATCAACACGGTTCCGGGAACAAAATTCTACAACCTTTGCCTGGCAGACCTGGGGTCTCTTTATAAAGGGAATCCACAGTCGCCAAGTTCTGGACGTATAGAGATGAGCGTAGATTCTGACGAGGTTAAAACAACTCTTACAAGCGAAGAGACACAGAAAACACTTCGTAGTTATACAGTTGTAGGCAAGGTTCTTGCTGCAGATTTACTGGATGTTGACAAATTTCAGAATCACTTCCTTCTAACTGCGGCAAGCCTTGGATCTCAATTGCTTAAGGAGTTCGAACTTGGTGCCGATGCAAAGAGAGGTCCAGCACCTCTTACATTTGAAAAACTGAGGGAGTTTTTCTTTAATATCCTGTATGGGAAAATAGAGATTCAATCAATTGGTGGTAAATTCAATATATCTGAGATTACAGGGAAGTTCGGTCAAAACTAAGTATTATGTGCGTCTCCTTTAGAAGATATTCAGTTTTGTGTATTTATTGTGTGATTTTTTTTTCGACCTGTACCATTAAGCTGACGGCTCAGGATACAACAGAAACAGAGAGATCATGGAGTAAGCTAAATCCTGCAAGAAATGACATAAATGCTAATTACCTGAATGTTTTAAAGGAAGACACTACTAAAAAATTTGTGTTGGCCTACAGGATTCAGCCTACAATAATTAATGCAGCTAAAAATGAGGAAGATAGCATAAATTTTGCACAGAAAGCAATTTCCAGGGCTATAAATTTTCTGGGAGAGGGTAAATATCAAATGGCACTGGCCGGTATTTATGAAGCTCTTAATATTTGTCCCGATAACCAAAAGAAAATATCAGCAATAGCTAATTCTTATTATGCAATAATCCAGTTAAAAATTGGAAATTATTCAAAAGCTGTTTTGTCGTTGAACAAATGCGACTCAATTATCAGGAAACTTGGAAATCTTAATCTGCTGGCATTTCATTATAACAATCAGGGTCTATACTACCAAAAAATTGAAAACCAGTTAATGGCTGAAAACCTTTTTAAAAAGTCACTCTCATTAAGCCGTACCCTGGGAGACGAGGAGAGTATAGCTATCAGTCTCAATAATCTGTCAAAAAATGCAGGAAATACAGAAGAAAAAATTGATTTTCTGAATGAAGCCATAAGCATAAACACAAAGCGAAACAGACAATTGTCACTTGCCGAAAATTTTAATAACCTTGCTTTTCAATATGGTACTTTGAGCAGATATGAGGAGGCGGTTAAATATCTGGATAAAGCCCGCATTATTGCAGAAATGCTCAAAGCTCCGGATATTCTTTATGATAATTATAAGATAAGATCTGATATTTATGGCAGACGAAGTATGTACAAACAAGCATATGAGTCGGTGCTGGAAATGCAGGAAATCAAGAAAGAACAGGAAAGAAAGGAGAATGAATTCGATGTTGAGCAGATGATTCAGAACAGGATTCTTGCTAAAAAACAGTACGAACTTAACCTGACAAAAAAGGAGATAGACATTAAGAGACTGAACACATCATTGATTGTAGCCATATCCTTATTTCTGTTCACTCTAATGCTCGCTTTTTATATCTACTATTATATCAACAGCAGAAGAAAGATTCAAAACATCGAGTCTAAACAGAAGATGGCAGAACAGGAGGCAGAGCATGCACAGACAGAATTGGTTAACGTAGCCACTTATCTAAATACAAGGAACGAAATTCTGGATAATATCCAAAGCGCTTTGAGTAAGTCATGCAAGTTGCCGGAAAAGGATATTTGTTCTGAGATAAGGAAGATCAATATCTATATAAAAAGCCTGCAGACAAAAAATGATGAGGTCGATTCTGTGCTAGCCAGAATTACAAGAATTAATGAAGGTTTTATTGCAAGACTCTCTGAAAAGCATCCGGAATTGACAAAGAACGATAAAAACATAGCCCTTTTCCTGAGAGCAAGGCTATCGTCAAAGCAAATAGCAACTCTTATGGACTGTTCTCCCAAAAGTGTGAATATGGCCAGATACAGAATGAGGACACATCTTAATTTAAACAGTGACACAAATCTTGTGTCTTATCTTAACTCGCTGTAACCTTTGTCAAAGTTTAGTGCCGTGTAGGTATGCTTTCATTTATCAAAGCTTGATAGATAGATAATTAATTATATATATGTAGACTCTATTTATCTCTTATATGGTGTTTTGTAGATATTATTATGCCCGAAATATAGTGATGTGACAAGTTTTATTTAGAAATTTGATTAATAATTTTTAAATGGCAACTTCATTAACTAACATCTTATTATTATTTAAACTATGAAAAGAAAAACTACATTTAGTTTAGCCTTGGGAACACTTTTTCTTTGGGTACTGCTTTTCACCGGGAATTCCTGTACCAAGAATGAAATCTTCTATGAAGATGCTTCTGGAATTCTCTCGTGCAGATTTCAATTAAACGACGGACGAGTATTTGACTGTGTGGTTGATCAGGCCACCCTGAAAATCTCCAACACTCAGGACAGCATTCTTTATGGAACAACGCAAACTGTGATGAGTAAAATCAAACCGATCTTTACAACAACTATTGGAGCAAAAGTACTTGTAGATGGTAAGGAGGTAAAGAGTGGTGTGACTGAAATAGACCTCACAAAAGCACTAAAAATTGAAACAGAATACAAAGGAGCAAAAAGAGACTACTCAGTAACTGCTTTTGTAGAAAAACAGGACCACAGTCAGGTATCGGGAGCAAAAATAAACACCGACATGAGATTAACTGGGCTTCCTGCTTTCAACGCCTACAGTGGAGCGTTCTTTAAAGGTAAACTTTACCTTCTCGGAGCTTACTATCCTAATGGTACCTCTGCAAGTGGAACTGCCACATACGAGCTTTACAGTTCAGATGATGGTGGGTTGTGGACGAAAGTTACTACAAATCCAAATGTTGTAGGAGGTTTTGGAGCTATTCTTACAGTCTTAGGTGACAAGATGTTTGCAATTGGCGGGGCACGACTCTATGGCAAAGACGTAAATGGTACAGCACCTGAATCTTCGATTCTATGGAGGATAATGTCTACAACAAACGGTACTGACTGGACCGACTGTACGGCAGGGCAGGTAAACGCTCCATCTGGCAGGGCATTTCCACAGGTCTGTGTCCATAACGGCAAGATTATTCTCCGAAGAGGTAAAATGGTTGGATTTGGTATGTGGCAAAACTCAAATCACTCGGACACTTATCAGACAACTGACGGAACCAACTGGACAAGGATTAATCCTAACACAACAACCGCTACAAACAGAAGTGAAGATGCTATGTTCTCATTCAACAACAAACTATGGATTGTTGGTGGATTTGCAAGTTATATTAGTGAAACAAACATAAGGGACGATGTCTGGTCTTCTGCAGACGACGGAGCCACATGGGTGCAGGAGACTGGAGTTTCAGGTACAGATATGAAGAGATTTGGTCATAGTGTGGTATCATATAATGGAAAACTGTATATGATTGGAGGAGAAAAACTGGCAGGAACAACAAGAACAGGTATAACAAACGTTCTCTCATCTTCAAACGCAATCAACTGGACCTCACTTCCGGCAGCACAACAGTTGCCTGTTGCTTTTACATCAAGGGTACGTTCCAATATTTTTATGGGAACAAATGATCTTATATGGATTATCGGTGGTTTTGCCTACTCCGGAGGAAACTACACTATAAACGGTATCACTCTCCCATACAGATATGATGTCTGGACAAAGAGGTTAAAATAGCAGGAATTTTTAAAAAGACTTTTTATGAAAAAATATATATTATTATTCTTTATGCTTGTTGCAACCACTTTGACGTTTGCACAAGAGAAAGTGAAAGTTTCCGGAACTATAAAGGATGCATCTGGTCGCACAATGCCCGGAGTTTTCGTTATTGTCAAAGGAACTAACCAGGCAACAGATACCGATTTAAATGGTAACTACGTAATAGACATTAAGAAAGGATCAACCATTAAATTCACTATGATAGGTTACATTTCCCAGGAGGTTAATGTTGGTAGCAATAACAAAATAAATGTAGTAATGCAGGAGGATAAAATGAACCTGCAGGAGTTGATCTTTACAGGATATTCAAAGCAGGAGAGGAGAGACATAACCGGCTCCGTTTCGACTATCCGTGCAGAAAGCATGAAATCTGCCCTTACTGTGGACAAAATGCTTGTTGGACAGGCTGCCGGGGTATTCGTTTCAGGTTCGTCCGGAGCACTTGGAGCTGCAAATCTACTGACAATAAGGGGCATAAGCTCTATCATGGGTGATAATAATCCATTATATGTAATTGATGGTGTTCCTATTTACGGAACAAGCAGAAACGACAACTCAGCATCAACATCAGGAGGGTCGTTTCCTGCCTATTCATTTTCGGGGACCAATGTGTCAAGCAGTCTGGTGAATAATCCTACTCTTTCCTATACATTTGAAAAGAATCCTCTTACAACGCTTAATCCGGACGACATCGAATCTATTGAGATATTAAAAGATGCATTTGCAACTGCAATCTATGGATCAAGAGGTTCTGCGGGAGTTATTCTGATAACCACAAAAAAAGGGTCCAGAGACAGGACAAAGATAGATGTATCATACAACATGTCTATTGAAAATCCAATGGGTAAGCTTAACCTGCTTAACGGCGAGCAGTATAATATGATATATTCTATGTATTACCCGGGTAGTCCTTTCATCTCAAACAGCAATACAGACTGGATAGATGCTGTGACAAGACAAGCAGTGAGCAACAACTTTTCAGCTTCGGTTTCTGGAGGAACAGAAAAGACAAACTATTTTGTGAGCGTCGCCTCAAGCACCAATCAGTCTTATATTATAAACAACGACCTTAGCAGATTTTCATCGAGGGTTAACCTTGATTCCAAGCTTAACAAAATAACCGTTATCGGAACCAATATCTCAATTTCGCAGGTTCAGAACAATGCTTTGTCGGCACCAAATATTTATGCTATGGCAGCCAAGAAGTCACCAAATCTTCCGATATATGCAGAAAACGGAAAGTACTTCTATGGTCAGGGAACAAACCCTTACGGAAATCCGCAGGCATACAACCCGGTTGCTATGGCATACGAGAACCAGGAGGGAACACAGGACAACAGGGTCACAGGTAACATATTTCTTGAAATCAAGCCTTTTAACTGGCTTACTTTAAGGAGTGACCTTGGTACCGACCTTTATAATGTAAAGACATCTGTAAGGAAGGCCGATGTTCCAATCAGCGAAGTGGTATCAAAAAATCAGGCACAGGAAACCGTAAGCATGAACTCCAAATTTGTCATAAACAATACAGCAAACATAACCAAAGAGTTCAAAAACCATTTTATCCAAGGTATTATAGGCCAGAGTTATGAAACATCCACTGTATATGTAAACTCAATTTACGGATCTAACTTCTTTAGTCCTTATCTGGTTGGAGTTGGAGCTGCTCAGAACAAGAGCGTTTCGGCAGGTGGGGAACAAAAGTGGGCACTGTTTTCTGCTTTTGCACGACTAAATTATCAGTTCAAGAGAAGATACATGGCCGGTGTGACATACCGGATAGACGGTTCCTCAAGGTACAACAGAGATAACAGATACCTTGGCACACCATCCTTCTCTCTCGGTTGGAGACTAAGCGAGGAGAAATTCATTAAGGATAATGCCGGTTGGATAGACGACTTTAAACTAAGAGGATCTGTGGGTTGGTCAAGCAAGGATGCAAATTCAGGGTATTATGGTGCCCAGGCTATATACACTCTTGTAACAGGTACAAGTTATGCCGGCAATTCATTCCTGCAGATGTCTCAACCCGGCAATACAAATCTGGGTTGGGAGAAAACAGTTACATATGATGCAGGTTTTGATGCAACACTTTTCAAAAGAAAGCTAGACATCACTCTTGACTACTATTACAAAAGAACCACAGATATGCTGTTCGGGTCCGATGTCCCTGCTTATACAGGTTATACAAAACAGGATCAGAATATTGGTGATATGTCTAATCAGGGTGTTGAACTGAGATTGAACTCATTCAATATTTCAGGAAAGAATTTTCAGTGGTTGACCACACTTACAATTTCAAGAAACACAAATAAAATTCTGAAACTCAATTTTGAGGGTAATCAGATGGACCAGCTGAACAGCTCGTTTAAGTACTATGCAGTAGGATATCCGGCAGGACAATTCTATCTGCACGACTGGGCAGGGGTGGACCCTAAAACAGGTAATCCTCTCTGGCGTTACAAGGATGGTACCATAAGCAGTGTTGCACCTGCAGCAAACACATCAACCTCAGATGCAAACAAGTTTATTATGGGTGTTGCAAATCCCGATTTCTATGGTGGTCTTAACAACTCTCTGGTTTATAAAGGGATTGAACTTAACTTCCTGTTCACATTCTCATCAGGTGGTAAGATGATAAACAACACAAAGGCACAGTTGATGACATATTCTACAAAAGATGCAAATAACCTGGATGTTGACATTCTCAAATTCTGGCAGATTTATGGCCATAACACAGGTGTGCCAAGTCTTGTAAATAATTCCATCACAGGAAATTACGATTATACAGCATCAAGTACAACCACCCGCTTTCTTGAGGACAACTCCTTCATAAGGCTAAAGAACATAGAAGTGGCTTACAATGTTCCGTCAGAAATCCTTTCGAGGACAAAACTTTTCAAACAGGTAAGGATATTTGCCATTGCAACTAACCTCTTTACTCTAACCCGCTATTCCGGAATTGACCCGGAGGTGAGTGCATTTGGTTCATCTGCAACAGCATCCGGTTATGACAACCTTACAATGCCACAGACCAGAGCATATCAGTTTGGTATAAAACTAGGTTTTTAATATTAAAAAATTGAAGAATATGAAAAAGATAATAAAATCATCATTAATATTATTCACTGCGGCGTTTCTCTTTTCCTGTAACCTCGACCTGGCGCCGGAGAATATAATGGTAGATGAGACTACCTACAAAGATTCAAAAACAGCTGAGGCTACACTTATTGGAGCCTATACCAGGATGAATGCTGCATTTTCCGGGGCACCCACAGGTGTGAACAATTATGCAAATACGGGTTATATGCTTCTTTTCGGCGAGATTGGAACTCCTACACTCAAACTCAGAAGCAACTCATCTATGGTAAACATGGAGACATCGCAGTATAATTCATCCGATCATGACGGATTTATTCTGGAAATGTGGAGAGTCACCTATAACGCAATTGATTATGCTAACAATATAATTTACAACATCCAGAAGTTCGGTGACTATGAAAAGCCGCTCATGGATAGGCATATAGCCGAGGCTAAATTTATAAGGGCTTATGAATACATGGTACTTTTGCAGGTATTCGGCGATGGTGCTCTTACCGGTGATAATGCAGGACTTGGTGCTGTTCTGAGACTTAAACCATATGATGGTTACAAACCTGAGGATATCGCTACACGGGCTACAGTAGGTGAGACATACACACAGATTCTAACCGATCTCAAAGAGGCACTTCCTAACCTGCCAAATGACGCAGCTACCAGCTTAAATGTAAGGACAAGGGCATCCAAAGTGGCCGCTTATGCACTTCTTTCAAGAATCTACCTATATAGAGGAACATTCAAGAATGACAATGCAGACATTAAGCTTGCAGCAGATTACGCTGACTCTGTTATCAGCAACACAAAGGGATATTCCTTCTCCACTTCAAGTACTCACCACACAAGTTGGCTGTTCCCGCTCAATTCAACTGGTGCAGAGACAAACACAGCAAACTACAGTGACGAAGTTATTCTTATGGCTCCGTGCTATTCAAGCGTGTCAAAATATGCCAACGGATTGGGAAGTTCATATTACAACAAGTCCAGCTTCTATGTAGATCCCAATTTCACCACACTTTATGAGAGTGGCGACAGAAGAGGTTATATAGATCCCGCAACTGCCACTGTTTCTCTTATATGGCAGGGTAGTCCGACCAGTTTTCCGACTGATTACACATCATATAAGTTCAACAATGGGAGTGGCTATAATAATGTAATATATCTGAGAGTTTCAGAGGCAAAACTTACAAAAGCAGAAGCATTTGCCAGACTCAATGGTATAAATGACGAGTCAATCAAACAACTTAATGACATCAGGAAAAAACCATTCGGAACCAAACCCGCAGACTATACTACAGCAAGTTTTGCCACAGCAGGCGAGCTTATTGACAAAATATTGCAGGAAAGGATTAAGGAACTGGCATTTGAAGGACACACAAGGTACGACCTTATAAGGACAAACAAACCTTTAAGGGATGCAACTGTGACAAATGACCGAAAGATCATGCCTATACCTGCATATGACGTACGGATTTCATATGGTACAATAATCCAGAACAAAGGTTATCGCTAGTCTTTTGAATGATAAAAAAATATTTTTAATAAAAATCGAATGAAAAAATTATTGACAATCGCTCTTTCTGTCTTGCCCCTTATATGCACAGCGCAGAATTTCACGGGATTAACGCTCCAGGAGGCACAAAAGAAGGCGCAGAGTGAGAAGAAAATTATTCTGGTAGATGTGATGAACATTAAGCAACAGAATGATACCAAGACAAAACAGGAGAAAGAGGTATATGCTCTTCCCGGAGTTGCAGAGTTTGCAGACAAGCATATAGTTTCAATACGGATAGATATGGGAACCGAGGCAGGTAAGGAATTTGCTCCTTTGCTTCAGATGAATATGTATCCTACATATGCATTCCTTATGCCAAACGGAGATTTGCTGAATATAGTCAGTCCGTATTTTATAGGAAAAACACCATCTCTTTTTTTGGAGAAGGCTAAAGAGGCTTATGACAAAGCAAATGAAAAGTGGAAAAACAGCCGCAATATAACATTTGAGGATGCTACTTTTGAACAGGCACTTGAAATGGCAGCTAAAGAGAACAAGCTAATCTTTATCGATGCATATACAGAGAGCTGCCAACCTTGTATGAAGATGGTCAAGGATGTTTTCTCTCAGGACAAGGTTGCAGATTATTTCAATGCAAATTTCATAAACCTTACAATCAACCTGGGAATAGTACGCACAGATCTGGCAAAAAAATACAACACAAGCGGATATCCAACATATCTGTTCGTCAATTCTAAAGGAGATCTTGTGTATACTGCCAACGGTTTTATGGAGGCAGATAAATTCATGGAGCATGGAAAAGCAGCATTATCAAAAAATGGTATTCAATTCACACATGGTACCTGGAGCGAAATCCTGGAACTGGCTAAGAAAGAGAACAAACCGATTTTTGTTGACTGTTTCACTGTATGGTGTGGCCCTTGCAAGATGATGTCCAGTACCGTATTTATGGAGCAAACTGTAGCCGATTACTTTAACTCGACATTTATCAATGCAAAAATTGATATGGAGAAGGGTGAAGGTATAGACATCAAAAACAAGTATGAGGTGAAAGCATACCCGACTTTCTTGTATTTAGATAAAAATGGCAAGGAACTTAATCGCCTTGTGGGGAGCATGCCAGCTGCAGAATTTATTGCAGAATCGAAACTTGGTATGAGCGGTAATGGCTTGACAAAGATGCAGGCTAAATATGCCGCTGGTGATAGAACGCCGGCATTTGTGCTTGAATATCTTGCAGTTCTGGACAAAGCATATTTACAGAAAGATGCACAGGTTGTTGGCACAGAGTTTTTCAAAAGCCTTAAACCGGCAGATTACCCTCTATTAAAGACAAAACCATATTGGACACTTTTTGTAAAACACGTAAACGATTATAGTTCAGATGTTTTCAAATATGTCTATGCAAACAAAGCCGATTTCTATACTCTGTTCCCTCAGGACATGGTGGACAGAAAGTTTCTGGATGTATGGACAGCCGGTTCGCAAAGTTTTGTAACCAAAGAGGGCGATGTTGTTAAGTTTGACGTGAAAGGGTTTAACGAATATGCAAAATTGATGAAGAAAGAGGGTGTAAAGGGTTGGGAAGAGATTGTGATTAATGCAAAAATAAGCAATGCCGAACAGCAAAAAGACTGGAATGAGTTTGTAACGCTTGTAGATGCAAAGATTAAATCCAAAACACTCGAAAATATTCCCGCTTATGAGTTATTCAATTGGGGAATGCGTATAGACAAGAACTGCACAGATAAAAAATACAGAAACCAGGCAGCAGAATGGTTTGCTAAAATGATTCCGATTTTTGCAGAAAACGAGGCAAGAAGAAATGAGGAAGCCAAAAAGGCCGGAGCTATGCTTGCTATGAGCATGATTAATTATGGAAAAGAGTTCCAGAGACTATATGATTCATTATCTGCAAAATAATTCTAAACTAAAAACCAAGAGGAACTTCATAAAAATTTAGTTTAATAAATAAAATTCAAAAATTAATTAAAATGCAGAAAAACAAAATGTTAAATATTGGCAGAATGTTGGTGATTTTATGCGCCTTTCTTACTCCTGCTCTATTATTCTCTCAGCCAAAGAAAATTGTGGTAAGCGGTAATGTGAAATTCAACGAACCAAAGTTTAAAATGCAGGTTTACAAAACTGATGGTCCGGAAAAAATTATAATAGCCGAGTTTGATGTAGATGCTAACAACAACTTCAAACAGGAGATTACAGTAGATGAGCCGGGACTTTATTATATCGACTGTAAAAAATGGGAAAGCATTGGTTTTTGGGCCGAAGACGAGAACGTTGAGGTGAACTTCAGAGGGCAGGATACTGCAAAAATGAAGATTAAAAATCCACCTTTTCACATAATAAAGGGTGGTCCAAAGAATGAAGTCATCAATCATCTGAATTTCATTAATTTCAGGAATTATCAGTCAATGATAGCTACATCTCAGATCGCATACAGAGCTTCCTTTACCAGTGATGCGGAAAAACAAAAAGCAACAAGCAGCTTGTATGATGCTTCCTATGAGGACCAAAACGCGAGGATTAAATTTCTTGCTGAATTATATGCAGACAGAACTAGTGTTGTTGCATTGCTCAAACATCTAAATTATGAGAAAGACAGGGAGCTGATAAAGAAAATCAGCGATAAGATCAATTCCATCCATCCTAACTATGCTCCGCTTGCAAAATTTGTCAGGGAGAAAGAAGATGCAATGGAGAAAGCCAAAAAGATGGCAGACGGCTCACCAGCTCCATTTTTTGAGTACCCTACTCCCAACGGCAAAATGGTTGGTCCTAAGAACTATAAAGGCAAAGTTCTTCTGATAGACTTCTGGGCTTCGTGGTGTGGTCCGTGTATTGCTGAGATACCTAATGTGAAGAAGGTATACGAACAGTATAAGGACAAAGGACTAGAGGTGCTTAGCGTTTCAATAGATAAGGGTAGTGCGGAATGGTTGCTGGCATTGGAGAAGATAAACATGCCATGGAAGCAGGTTCTTGCAACAAACGCAGGTAAAGAAATCACAAGCCTTTACCAGTTCTCGGGAATTCCGTTTATTGTGCTTATAGACAAGGAGGGAAAGATTGTGAAGAAAAACCTGAGAGGTGCAGCAATGGAGGCTGCAATAAAAGAGCTATTGGAGAAATAAAAAAAGTTCGCACTAATAGGTACGCACAAATAGGTTAAGTTTTTAGATATAGTTGAGTGCGGAAAGAGGGATGTCCAAGAAGTAATTTGTGGGCATCCCTCTTCAATTGCGTTGGCAGCCCACGATTTTATTTACTAAATTTGGCTAGATTAAATCTTTAAAACAGGAGGTCGCTATGAAAAATCAATCAGAAAACGAGCCAATCTGCTGTCCTACGTTTGACCCGGCACCATGGGATGATAAAACATTCGAGTGGGACAACAAAAAATTCATTAAGGACCATGTCTTTACAATCTTTTATATGCCAGTGAATTTTGGCGGCGTAATAAAAAGAATGGATAAGAAAATAACTTCTGTGGGGGCCACCATGCCTGACTGGCTCTGCCTCTCGGACCACACCTCGCAATGGAACATGGATCTCTATCTTGCCGTTGACCAGGAGATACCCGGAGCAGACAACAGAACCCTTAATGGGAAATTTTATAGCAAGGTATACGAGGGAGACTTCAGAGAGACAGGCAAGTGGTGTAAGGATTATGACGAGATCCTAAAGGCGAAAGGGCTTACATGCAAGAAGATGTACATGTGGTACACTACCTGTCCCAAATGTGCAAAGAAGTATGGCAAGAACTATGTTGCAATTATCTCTCTGGTAGAGTAACATATCAGTCACTATCCTCAAGAAAGAACAGTAGAGGGGACATATTTATTTGCCTCCATTGCATTTATTGTCTGTCTGCTGACAGATACCCTTTTTATATTATTTTTCATCGGGAACCTTTTTAGAGTTTTTAAACAATATAAACATAAGTTAAAGAAAGAAGCAATAAGGCATAATTCACCCATACTGCCCAAAGTTTGAAAAACCGACTAACATTGCGCCAACAATAAACCTCAAGACAGAAAAGTTTACATCAATTACTAAAATTGGTATACGATAGAACATAGGTTTGTTAACCTTTTTCATTAGAGAATCATCATAGTATAAAATTTGATGACAATGAACCATAAAGAGTATATTGACTGGACACTTATTGAGAAAAGCTTCAACAGCAAACTATCTGAAGAGGAAGATGCACAATTGTCGGAGTGGCTGTCAGAATCCTCTAAGCATAGAGAATTTTATTTAAATGCTGTTAAAGAGAGCAATGAAGATTTTGAGGAAGGACTATCTGCGCTGAAGCTAAGTGATCTTAAAGCAGATCTTTTCCACAAAATTAAAATAAGGTCTCGTAAAGCAATTTATAAAAAAGTATTGTTAAGCGCAGCAGCAGTGATTCCTCCTGTAATTCTTCTGTTCTCCCTTTTCTTTTTTAGTAGGACCAATACAAATCAAAATATAATAGCCGATTTTTCTCCCGGTATCAGTAAGGCTGTATTGGTTATAGATAATGAGAAGAAGATAGATCTGGGCGATTCTATATGTAATATTGATATTGGATATGCAACAATTCAAAGTAGCGATAATCAGGTTACGTATAATTACAAAAATCAGTTTACTGAGTCACCAAAAATCAATAATTTAATAGTTCCAAGGGGAGCCGAATACAGTATAGTGCTACCAGATGGAACTAAGGTGTGGCTCAATTCAGAATCTAACCTTGAATTCCCTGCCAAATTCATCGGAGAGACAAGAGAGGTATCAGTTTCAGGAGAAGCATATTTTGAAGTTGCATCAAACGAGAAGCTTCCGTTTATTATAAAAACAGATGATTTTTCAGTGAGAGTAACAGGCACATCGTTTAACATTAATTCATATGCAGACTCAAAATATTCAAACATTACCGTCGAGTCGGGAAACGTAATTGTTTCATTCCCTGAGGGAGGGCAAAATCAAATTGGTATTGGACAGAAGCTTTCTATTGACAGGGACACGAAATCAGTAGATATACAATATGTTGAACTTGGTATCTCATCTATCTGGAAAGACGGGATTTTCTATTTCGATAAAGAGACCCTGGAAAGTATAATGACCAGAATTTCCAGATGGTACGATTTTATGCCAATAGTCATATCTGATGATTTGAAACAGTTACGTTTTGTTGGCAAGGTAATAAAATATGATAAGGCTAGTAAAGTTCTGGATATGCTCAAATCAACAGAGTACATAAATTATACGATTGATGGACAAAGAATTATAATATATTGATTATTAACTTAACCTTAATGACTATGAGAATTTTTTTAAAAATTGGAGTTCTTCTGTTCTTTTGTTTCTCTTTCATATCTGTAACGATGAAAGGGACCGGACAGAATTTACTTACAATCAAAGCAGACAAAGCATCACTTGAGTCTATACTTAAGAAGATTGAAATTGCGAGTAAATACTCATTACTTTACAACTTTGAGGATGTTTCAAAGTTTAGTGGAATAACTATAAACGCCATTAATAAAACACTTCCGGAAATTTTAGATATAGCACTTAAAAACACAGGTTTAGGTTATAAAATAAGCGAAAATACAATTATTATCAGTAAACCTGTGCCGCAAAAAAACACACCCCAAAGTAAGGTTTCCGGAAAAATCATGTTAAATAACGGAGAGCCCCTTGCAGGTGCCCATGTAAGGCTAAAAGGGAAAGAGTCAGGTGTAATTTCTGACCGGAATGGTTCGTATGAGCTGAATGTCACTGATAGTAACGGTAGTATTATTATTTCATTTATAGGGTATCGTACAAAAGAGGTGGCAATTCAGAACAGGGATATGATTAACGTTGAGCTTGAGGAGGCAATTAATGAGCTAAAAGAGCTTGTTGTACAAACTGGATATCAAACATTATCCAAAAGAGAGACAACAAGTGCCATTACTCAGGTTAATTTCGAAAAAATCGAACTTGCCTCAAAATCTTCCATTGACCAAATGCTTGCAGGACAAATTCCCGGAATGATGGTGTTACAGACATCGGGAGAGCCTGGAGCAACTCCCACAATCAGAATCCGAGGAACGTCTTCAATAATTGGAACCAGGGCACCTTTATGGGTCCTCGATGGAATGATATTAGAAGACCCTGTAAATGTAAGTGTTACAAATCTCAATTCTCCGGATGTTGCCTATCTAATTGGTAATGCTATAGCCGGGGTAAATCCAAAAGATATTGAAACAATAACAGTGTTAAAGGACGCATCCGCAACTGCTATATATGGATCAAGGGCAGCAAACGGTGTTATAGTATTGACTACAAAAAACGGGAAAGTTGGAAGCCCAAGAGTGGGGTATTCCGGGAATGTCGTTTTCAATAACAGAATTGGGTACAACAACCTGCAACTAATGAACGCCGGAGAGAGGGTACAGTTGTCACAGGAGATAATTGCTGATAATATTAAATACAGCCGCTCCCCATTGAATTTAGGCTATGAGGGCTTGTTATTGGGTTATTACAATAACAAATATACCTATGAGGAGTTCTCTGCTGCAGTGGAGAAAATGATTGCTACAAACACTGACTGGTATGATTTGCTATTTAGAAATTCTGTCACGAACAACCATACAGTTAATGTTAGTGGAGGTTCCGGCAGGACAACATATTACATCTCATTAGGATATTTAAAGAATCTCGGAACAGCTAAAGGAAGTGATTATGAGAGATATTCAGCTCTAACGAAGGTTAATACATGGATCAATAATAAATTATATGTTGGATTTCAAATAAATGCATCAAAAACAAAAGGCAACGGATTTCACAGTTCTGTAAACCCAAACACCTATGCTTTTGAAACATCAAGAACAATACCCTGCTATAACGACGATGGCACCTATTTTAAGTATTTAACCCAGCAAAAATCTCAGACAGCAGTTCTTTCTGCCCCTAAAGAGGAGTTGAAATATAATATCCTTAACGAAATGGATCTTACCGGATCGAGCAGTAACATAACAAATATTACTGCGCAGTTAAACCTTCAGTATAATTTCTCCTCTTCTTTCCGGTATAAATTATTAGGTGGATTCGATCAGTCTAGGACAAACAATTTAAGCTGGGCTGGTGAGGAGTCTAACTATGTTTCAATGATAAGGGGTTGGAATGCAGGAACATTAGTGCAGGGAACAACGGATTTTGATGCCTCATCTATTCCATGGGGCGGAATTTTAACAAATAATGATCAAAAAAAGGATTCATACTCATTAAGAAACACTTTGGAATATAGTCATCTTTTTAATGATATCCATCTGGTAAACTTTATGGGTGCTTTAGAACTCAGGAGTGTAAAATACAACGGGCTTTCATCTAAGTTTTACGGTTGGCAACCGGAAAGAGGACAGTCTATTTCCCCGGCTCTCACAACAGGGTACTATGGAGTATTAAATTCTCTGAGACCAACATTAACAGACAATATTGTCAATAATATGTCTTGGATTGGCAGTGCCACCTATTCTTACAAGGATAAAGTAACTGTAAACGGTAATATCAGAGCAGATGGTTCAAATAACTTTGGTGATAACCCGGCCTACAGATTTCTTCCGATTTGGTCATTGGCTGCAAGGTATACAATAAGTAATGAAAAGTTTCTGAAGAACCGTGACTTTCTGGAGTATCTTGCAATCAGGGCATCATATGGTATTCAGGGGAATATTGACAAAGCTACATCACCTGATTTAATTATACAGGTGGGTTCTAAAAATTCCCTGACAGGACTAAACGAATCGTTCTTTAAATACTTGCCAAACCCAGACTTAAGATGGGAGAGGACAAGTTCTTATAATTTCGGTCTGGACTACTCCTTTTTTAAACCAAAGGGGTTCAGGAGTGAGAGTATATTATCCGGGACTATAGATGTCTATAACAAATATGGCGATCAAATAATTGTCAGCAGAAGTGTTTCTCAGATTATTGGAATGGATATGGTAAAAATCAACGGGGGAAAACTAAGAAATTATGGTATTGAAGGGAGTATAAATATTGTTCCCTATCAAAACAAGGATTTTTCTTCTTCCTTCCGTTTTATTTTCTCATACAACAAAAATATTCTTCTAGAGGCAAATAAAGAGATGAATATCACAAGCTCCGATAAAATAAACGGGAATGCTCTTGTAGAGAACCTGCCGATTGGCGCATTTTATTCATATGAGTTTGCTGGGCTAAATGAGAAATATGGTTTCCCTATGTTCTATAACAATAACGGAGAGAAGAGATACGCTCTATATCCAGAAGAGATGAATCTTGTATACTCGGGAAAAAGCACGCCGGACTTTAATGGAGGCTTGGACCTGTCTGCAAGATATAAGCGATTTTATCTAAGTGTAGGGCTTCAATACTCAATGGGGGGTGCTGGAAGATTGCCAAATTTATACAGAGCTAATTATTATGCTGTTTTTGACCCTTTGGCAAATGTGTCAAAAGATTTCAACAACCGTTGGAGAAAATCAGGGGATGAGTTAAATACCAATATACCTGTCATTTGGGATAACGATAAATACAACATTGCAAAGAATGAACTAAATGCTCCTGTTTTTCTGACCTCTGCAAAGACACCACTCGAAATGTATGATTACAGCAGTGTACGAGTTGCAAGTACAGATAATATAAGACTGCGAAATATTAACTTCAGCTATGTGTTCCCTGAAGCGCTTGTGACAAAATATGGGATGCAGTCACTGACTATAAATTTCCAGGCAGAAAACCTGTTTATAATTTGCGATAAGAGATGGCAGGGCAGAGATCCGGAATCGGGATCATCTAATACTCCAATTCCAAAAATATTTTCACTTGGACTAAATATGACTTTCTAAACATAAAAATATGAAAAAGATATTTATATATATAATCTTGGCAGGAGTTATAGTTAACAGTTCCTGTGCAAAATTTCTTGAACAATCGTCTCAGGATTTGATTAGACCTACTTCTGTTGCCCACTATACTGAATTGCTCCAGGGCGAGTCATATTTCAAGAGCTTCTACCAATATGGCTGGTTTGTCGATGTCATGACAGACGACATTATGACTATTGACCCTATGTATCAGGCTTCAGTAGCTAACACAAAAGCTATTTACTGCAGGTATGCTTTCCAATGGGACAAAGATCTTGAGAACCCGGAAGGAACATTTGTGGACCAATTATTCAAACATTTGTATAAAAATATTCTGGCTGCAAATACATGTTTAGAGTCACTGGATAAAATGACCGGAACAGATGATGAAAAGAATGTATTAAAAGGCCAGGCTTCCTTTGTAAGAGCATATGCATATTTTGTTCTGGCAAATCTCTATTCAAAACCATACAACAAGGCTGTTGCTACAGATCTTTGTGTACCGCTGATAACCACCACCACACCTTCGCTTAAAAGTTATCCCAGGGCAACTATCAGTGAGATATGGGATTTGATAACCGGAGATATAGTTGCAGCAACCGATTGCCTTGCTAAGGATACAAAAGTGAGGACATATTACGAAATAAACTATAAAAGCGCGTTGATTCTGGCTTCAAGAATATTTCTGTACAAAGAGGATTATGCCAAGGTTATCGAATATGGCGAAAAATACATGAAAATATCACCGGTATTGAAGGATATCACAGCAGTGACAATCACTATAAAGACAAGTGGAGCCAATACACCAGCATCATTTTCGTATCCTTCAGCCAATCAGGAAATTGCCTTTACGTTTAACCCTATGACTGGTTCGAGCTCTTTGGGCTCTTACTTCTATTATACAACAGAATCTGTTGGTCTGACAGATGTTTGCATAGGAGTTTCATCTGGTATTACAGGTGCTTTAATTGATTCATATACTGCAACAGATAAAAGAAAAAACTATTGGTTTGCCCCTCCGTCAGGGCTTCCGGGTTCTATTCTAGCAAAACCTGCCTACGCTCCGGGAAAAGCTTGTTACTATGATGGAACGCGTTTTTCTCAAAACATGAGAACTGGCGAGGTGTACATGAATCTTGCAGAGGCATATGCCCGGTCTTCATCTCCAAATGTGGTTAAGTCGCTGGAGTATCTCAACTCCCTTAGGTCAAAAAGAATTGCTTCATACACCAGTCTTACTCAGTCAAATTTTGCAACTACAAGTGAACTGGTTAATTTTATATGGGGCGAAAGACGCAGAGAACTTTGTTTCGAAGAGTTTCACCGTTGGTGGGACCTGAGAAGAACCGGTCAGCCGTCAATTACTCATAAATGGTTAAATGACACTTATGTTCTTGCACAAAACGATGCAGGGTATATATTGAATTTCCCGAAAGCTGAGTTAGATTTCAACCAGCTTCTTGTTGAGAATACCAGACCGGTAAGAAATAAGACCAACTAATTCATTAAACAATTAATTCACTATGAAAAAATTATTAATATTTATAATATGCTTGATAGCAGTCGTTTTGAATTACTCTTGTATATCAAAGGATGACTTCACAGGGGAATTTAAGATGAGTGAGGAATTACCTGTCTTTACATCTACACCTTCTGGTTTAAAGGCACAGGAAAAGTACAATAAATATGGGGTTATTTTCAAACCATCATTTCCTTTCTCTGAATTTAGCTGGAATTGGAACACAATTTTGACCTCAGGAGAACCCGGAACAACAGGATTCAGATATACTCCGGCCGATTTAAATTTTGCAGCTGAAGTAATGGACTCTGTAGATAAATGGGTATTTCAGATTTTCCCTTTAGATTTTATTAAAGATAAAATGCCAATAAAAATTCTGATGGCAGATACTTTAGCTAACAGATTTACTCTTTCCAGTGCAATTGTTTCCAGAATATGGGAGGGTAATGTTACTGATAATTATACAATAATTGGATACGCATCTTCCAGATTTACAACAGCTAAGAAGACAAGGTTCCTTATTCAAAGCTGGTTGTCGTTGTTTGTGGAAAAAATGGTCAGTTCAGAAAGAATTTCCATTCCTGGTGCCTTTTTGGCTCTAAGTGCAACAGGTTATGCTAAAGCTTCATTCACCAATGCGGAGGATGTTGTTACCCTTTACGGGTTACTGAATAAAAGTCGTAAAAAACAGAATACTGGATCAGCTACTGCCGCTTGGTATCAAACATATCCTGCACAGGATTTTGGCGATTTTGTAGCATTTACCGTATATGTTCCTGAAGCAGAAAAATTAACCTACTATGCAAAAAATTCAATGATCAAAACAAAGGTTGATTTGGTTAAAGGATATTTCCTGGACAATTTTGGAATAACATTGCCATACATACCAAGATAAAACACAAAATGCTTCTTTTAAAAATTACTAAATGAAAAAAATACTAATATTTACTGCCCTTATATGTGTTTTCTCCAATAGTTTTGCCCAGGTTGGGATAGAATTCAATCTTACCTCTACCTGGCCAGAATTACTTAAGCTCTCTGCATCTACAAACAAACTTATCTTCCTCGACTGCTATACGACCTGGTGTGGCCCTTGTAAAGGAATGGCAAAAGATGTTTTTCCCGATAAAGTCGTCGGCGACTTTATGAACAAGACTTTTATCTGCACAAGCAGGGATATGGAAAAGGGAGAAGGTATTGAATTGAACAAGACATACAAGGCATATATCCCCGGATACCCTACATATCTGCTTATAAATTCTAAAGGGGAAGTTCTTTATCAGGTGTCTGGATATCTTGCGCCGGAAAAATTCATAGAGAGCATGAAAAGTGGATTAGAGCAAAAATCGTGGATTTCACTCACTAAAAAATACGAATCTAACAAAAGGGACTGGGGTGTTTCCAATGAATATTTTGCACGTCTGGAAGCTGCCTATCAAACAAAAATACTCGACTCTGTAAAAAATGAAGTTCTTCCTATGTTAACTTTTGAAGACATTTCCAATGATAAAAATGCTTATAATATATTCCGCAAATATTTTAAAAATGTAGAGGATCCACTTTTTGCAAAATTCATGGGGAGCACCATTTATAGAAAATACAAGGAACCTGAAAGTGAAATCGGTATATGGAGCGGTAGATTGTATAGCAGCAAAGTCAGAGAGTATTATTCAATTCTTCTCAAAGATAAAAGCTTATATAATTTGAAAAACGCAGAGAAATTGTTGTCGGAAATGAGACGCTTCACTTTTAGTGGGAGAGAAGAGATGATTGTCTGCATACTTTTATACAATGCAGCTTTTAATAATGAGGCAGATAAATATTTCAATATACTCGACAATGCAAAAAACTTTGGTCTGCTAAGGTATAAGGGTTCTGAGATAAGCAATATTATTAGAACATACTACAGCAATCCTGCCAGCAAAAATGTGTTAGATAAGTGTCTGCAATATACAGCAGTGGACCCTCATCAGAAATTTCTCCTTTCTAACGAACTTAGAAATTATGCATATTTTCTGGAGAAAATAGGAGATAAGGCTCAGTCGGCCACTTTGATGCAAAAAGCGGACAGCGTTGACAGGGATTTGAAAGAAAAATTCAGCTCAATGTTAAAATAGAGAAAAAATGAAACATTTTAGAATAACAGTAATTCTGCTGCTAATCACATCTTTGTCATATTCGCAACAGAAAGTGGTTAGAATACATTTAGAATTTCCATCTGCAAAAGAAGGAGAAAGAATTTATCTTTGTAAAGAGAGCAACAGGACTCAAAAAATATTTGATATAATTGATTCATTATCAGTAGGAAATACGAGAAAGCATACATTTGAACTGAAAAATCCTCAGGCAGATAAATATCAGGTCAGATTATCAAAAAACAAACTGGATCTCTTTATAGATGGTATTTCTGATACATATATCATATTGAATGATCCTTTTGCCAAGACTTACATTAAAAGTAACGCAACAGACACATTAATACGTCTTTACGAGAAAGCAAATCAGAATTTCGCGTTTTCGCAAATTTACCTGGGTTTATCTAATAAAAAATACATTGACCAGGGAACTACAATGCCGGATTCAATTCTTAAACCTATTTTAAAGATGATAGACACCTTGAATCTTCAAAAAGGCAATATATGCAAAGAGGCATTAAACAGGTCTGATTTATCTCTTGCATATATTGTTTTGAGTGGAGGAGCCTCTCAATACGAGAATATAGAGATAAATAAGGCATATGACAGAATGAGTTTAATCATAAGACAGTCTGACATTGGAAAAGAATTCAAAGCTTTTCTCGATAAGTTAAATAATCTTTCTGTTGGAGGGAAAGTGCCGGATTTTACAGAAAAGACTCCGGATGGAAAAGAGGTTCGGCTTTATGACTTTATAAAAGGAAAGAAAGTTATTCTGATAGATTTCTGGGCATCGTGGTGCGGTCCGTGCAGGAAAGAGAATCCTAACGTTGTAAAAATATTTTACGAAAATAAGGAGAAGGGTTTCGATGTCATAAGTGTCTCATTAGATAGTAAAATGGAGAACTGGACCGCTGCAATAGAAACGGACGGGCTTACATGGACTCATGTGTCTGATCTGGGAGGATGGAAGGAAAAAACTGCAAAATTGTATAATGTAACAGCTGTCCCCTGTACTTTTCTAATTGATTCAACAGGGATAATCATTGCAACCAACCTCCGGGGGGAGGAGTTAAAGGATAAAATTGAGTCATTGTGCAATAGTAAATAATTCAACAATCATATAAAAACGATTTTATCGTGCTAGACGAAGTTATATTCAACAACATTCAAAAAAGAGACAGTAAGGCTCTCGAATACCTTTTTGACAAGTATTACGAGCCATTATATCTTTTTGCCAGAAAGTTGGTATATAATCCTGATGTCGCCAATGATGTTGTGCAAATTGTATTTATTAAAATCTGGGAGAAATCCTCAAGAATACACCTTACCCACAGTCTCAAGAATTACCTTTTTATATCTGTAAAAAATGAATGTCTGCAATATCTGAGAAGTCTCAAAATAAGGGACAATAATAATCGATTATGGGCACTGGCGTATATCGAGGCTATGAACATAGATTCAATGGATGAATCATTGGATGAATTAATGGTGCAGATAAGACTACTAATCGAAAAGCTTCCTCGTCAATGTAAGACAATCTATAAATACAGGGCATTTTACGGCTATAAATATACCGATATCGCAGGATTGATGAATACAACAGAGAATGTTGTAAAAGTTCAGATGCACAGGGCAAACAGAAGGTTGAAAGAGATGTTCATGAATAATCAAAATTTAAAATGATGAAGAAATTATTATTGATATTATTGTTATGCTCCACTTCAATTGTATACTCACAGGGAATCGTTTTCGAAGAAGGAAAGTTCATTGAGGTAACTGAAATTGCAAAAAAAACAGGCAAGATTGTTTTTATAGACTTCTATACAGATTGGTGTGGACCCTGCAGGAATATGGTTCAGAATATATTTCCGATAAAAGAGGTAGGCTCCTTTTATAACAGCAATTTCATAAATTATAAGATAAATGCAGAGAAGGGAGAGGGTATTGAACTAGCAAAAAGGTATTCAGTTTCTGCCTATCCTACATATTTTTTCATCAACGAAAAAGGCGATGTTATTTATAAATTCATGGGAGCAAGAGATCAGGAAGGCATTATTAAAGAGGGAAACAAAGCATTGTTATTGAAAAGCAATATCGAAAAAATCTCATTGATGGAGAAAGTCTGTAAAAACCATAAAAATGATACAAATTTTCTTAAAGAGTATGTTGATCTTCTAATCGAGAGTGGCAGAGAGGCAGGAGAACCACTTAATAATTATATTTTACTGATGGATAATGATGCAATGCAAGATCTCAATAATATCAGATATTTTGAAAATATCAGTTTATATTCTCCGGCAGTGATGGATAAAATGATTGCAACATTATCTTATCTGTATGGCATTGACCCCAAATCAGGCCTTTTTGCGAAACTTAATAAAGCATCTGTCAAATCGTTAAGTACCCTTCTTAGAAACTCCGGGAAAAAATCAACTGTAGATGAGCTTGAATCATTACTAGTCATTAAATCAAAATTTACTGATTTTGGTAACAAGGATAATATAACGCTAGCATCAATGGGAAGCGGTATAGCGTTGATGCCGGCAGATGAATTAAGGTTATCATACTATAAGGCACATAAAATGGTCATAGAATATTCTCTTTTATTTGAGAGGTATATTGACAACTACATAGCTCTTAATTCAGCAGAGAAAATAGAAAAAGAGAACATGAATTTGGAGATAATGTTGGATGATGGCATGAAAAAGCTGGCTGAATCCGGAAAAAGTAAAGAAGAGATAGAAAACTCAAAGAAAATGTTCGGAATGGTAAATGTGTTCAGAACAGTAAATTTCAGATACTATTCAACATATATACTTAATGGTTATACAGATTATCTTACATATAACAACAACAGCATAGAGGCCATAACCAAAGTATCAGGATGGATAGAATATTCATATCTGACTTGCAAACAATATGATATAGCAGAAACCGCAGCAAATATTCTGATAAAACTTAATTACCCGGCTAAAGCAAGGATAATAATTGAAGATTTTCTGAAAAACAATACTAACAACAAGTCCATTACACCAGAGCAAATGGAAACAATAAGAAATATTCTTTACAGCTTATTATAGGAAGATTAAACTAATTCGGAGATGAGCAGTCAAATAGCCAAACTATATTAATACATTTCCTAATGAAAAAAATCGTTCTATTTATCGCAGTTGCGTTGTTCGCTGTGGGAGCAAACGCACAACAACGTCAGGTTGGTCCAAAAGAGCCTGTGGCATTTGCAAAAGAGAAAATTGCAAACATGGCAAAGTATGTAGAGATTACTAAAGAAGACAGTACAAAGTTGCAGAAAATTTTTGTAGACTATCAGAAAGAGGCTACTGCTATGGAAGACAGGGTAAAACGTTCTGAGATTGTAAAAGCACTTCAGGGTAAGCTCGAAGCTGCACTAGGCAAAGAGAAGTACAAGATTTACAGAGAAAAATCAGCAGCAGATCCTGCCAACCAACGCGGAATGCATCGCTAAGGAATTAAAATAGAATAATGATAAAAAAGATATTTCTGTTACTTCTGATAGTAACAGTTCTCGCCCCTGCAAGATCGACAGCGGACGAGGGTATGTGGCTCGTGAATATGTTTGAAAAGAGCATCTACCCACAAATGGTGAAGAAGGGTCTCAAGATGAAATCGAAGGAGATCTACAACGAAGCAGACAAAAATGCACTAAGTAATGCTATTGTTTCACTTGACTTTGGCTGCACCGGCAGCATGATCTCCAATAATGGACTCATGATTACGAATCACCATTGTGCCTATGGCGATATCCATTCACTAAGCACTCCGGAAAAGAATTATCTGGAGGAGGGTTTCTGGGCATTGAAACTTGCAGACGAGAGGCCAATCAAAGGAAAAAACGTACTCTTTTTAAGAAAGGTTCTTGATGTTACCGATGAGGTTAAGGCAGAAGTGGCAGCAATGCAGAAAGAGGGCTTCAAGGGTATGATGATGAGAAGAGTATACAAGACCGTAGAAAACAAGTATAAGAAAGGTACAGACAACGAGGTTATCTGTGCGTCAATGTGGAACTCTACAAAGTTCTGCATCTTTTTTTATGATGTTTATACAGATGTAAGACTTGTAGGTGCCCCTCCGGTTTCTATCGGTGCTTTTGGCGCAGAGGCAGACAACTGGGGCTGGCCACAGCACAAAGGAGACTTTGCCCTTTACAGGGTATATGGCGACAAAGATGGTCGTCCTTCTGCATACTCAAAAGATAATCAGCCTATTGCTCCAAACAGGGTTCTGGATGTTTCAATCAAGGGCGTTAAAGAGGGAGATTATGCAATGATTATGGGATACCCGGGCAAGACAAACCGTTATGTGTCTTCATTTGAGGTTAAGGAAAAGCAGGAGATCATAAACCCGATAGTTGTAGAAATAAGAAGAGCCAGGCTGGATGTATGGAAAAAGCACATGGATGCCGACCCTGCAGTGAGACTTAAATACTCAGACAAATATTTCAGTATAAGTAACTATACCGACTATGCAAAGTGGGAAAACAAATGTTTTATCCGTTATGATGTTGTTTCAATAAGGGAGCAAGAGGAGAAGGAGTTGGCAGAATGGATAAATTCAAGCCCGGCTACTGCAGAAAAATACGGAAAGCTTCTGGAAAACATGAAGAAGGGCTTCGAAGCAAGGGCACAGTTTATAAGAGACAGGGCATACTTCAGAGATTGCTGGACCTCCGTTTCTGAAGTTGTCCAGCAGGCAAAACGATTCTCAAGGGTTACAGGAGATATGGAGAAGGCAGGTATGGACAAGTTATCTGTTAACGACAAGCTTTTCCAGACAGAATTAAAAGGTGCCGACCATGATTTGTACAATGTGTATGACCTTGCAACCGACCGCGAACTGTTCAAACAGCAACTTTCTTTCTTCCTTAAATATGTATCTCCAAAATTGTATACAGGGGCACTTGCAAAATGGAAAGAGGAGTTTAACGGCGATGCCGGAAGAATTGCAGATTACGTTTTCGACAACTCGGTATATACAACCAGGGAGAAGTTTCTGAAGTATTTTGAAACGCCAAGGACAAAGGAAGAAATTCTTTCCGATCCTGCAGTTCAATTGGCAGAATCATCTTCTATCCAGATGGTTACAGCAGAAAACGAAAAAGTGAACAAAGCACTTGGTTTTGATCCTGAATCGCTGACAACTCAATACGGAAGGGCTCTTTTCCAGATGAGGGAGTCGAAAGGAGTCGCACAATATCCCGATGCAAATTCAACCATGAGAATATCATATGGTACAGTAGGAGGGCTTGTTCCCGCCGATGGCATAACATACTCTTACCGGACAACAATAAACGGGTACAGAGAGAAAAAGGACAAGTCAAATTATGAGTTTAATGTGGGAGCAAGAATGGATTCACTTATGAAAGCCGGAGATTGGGGAAGGTGGGGAGAAAAAGGAGAACTCTATACAGACTTTCTAACAAACACAGATATTACAGGGGGAAATTCAGGGAGTCCTGTTATGAATGCAAAAGGTCAGCTTATAGGTCTGGCATTTGACGGTAACCGTGAGTCAATGAGTGGGGATGCCTATTTCCACCCGAAATATTTTAAGACGGTTAACGTAGATATCCGCTTTGTCTTGTGGGTTATTGACAAGTATGCCGGTGCAGGTTCGTTGATAAACGAGATGAATATTGTGAAAAAATAAAGTAACTATATAAATATAAAATAAATACGGATGAAATTTAAAGTTTTACTAATCTCGCTGTTGGCACTTATTGCCATACAGATGCCGGCACAGGACAAAATGCTGGACCTTTTAAAAGCAGAGCTGAAGAGTCAGATGACTATTCTGCAAAAAGGAGAATATCCTCCTTATTATATGAATTACAGGGTATTGGATAATCACACAAGAGTTATCCGCTCTTCCATGGGAGCAATAAACAACATAGAAGAGAACAAACAGGTTATGTTTGTGCCACAAGTAAGAATTGGATCTCCGGAATTTGACAACTTTCATGAGTCTCAAAACGGGGTATTGATCACCAGATTTATGGGCCCTCCTACAATATTACTTCCTAAGGACCTGCAAAACGGAATGGAATCATTCAAACAGATTATTAAAGAAGAGGTAAACAGCCGTTACAGATTTGCAGTAAACAGCCTCGACAGGGCAAAGGCAAAAAAAGGGGTTCAAGTGGAAAATCTTGACAAATCTCCCGATTTTACAAAAGCAAAGGCTGAGAAGTATTTTGAACCTGCACTTAAAGAAGACAAGATAGCTCTTGACCTGGAAGCATGGCAGAAGAAGCTCAATAAGTACAGCGGTCTTTTTGCAGAAAACAAAGATATTATTTCTGCAAATTCTACATTAAGCTACAAGATATGGAGAAAGTACTTTGTCTCTACAGAAGGTGCTGAGATTGCAGAAAACAGAGTATATATAAACATGAGTATAAGGGCAATAACAATGGCAGACGACGGTATGGAACTTCCTTTACACATAAGTTATTTCGCTTTTTCACTTGACGAACTTCCTACAGAAGCAGTTATATTAAAGGATATAAAAGAGATGTCGGCCAAGCTTTCTCAATTGAAGGTTGCTCCTTTGGTTCAGCCATATACCGGACCGGCTCTTTTGTCAGGGTCTGCAAGCGGAGTGTTCTTCCACGAGATATTCGGCCACAGAGTTGAGGGTCAGAAGATGAAAAGCGATGCCGATGGTCAGACATTCAAAAACATGGTTGGCGAAGGTGTTTTGCCTAAGAGCCTGAGTGTCTATATGGACCCTACAATGAAAAAATATCACGGAAATCCTTTGAACGGCTTCTATATTTTTGATGATCAGGGTGTAAGAGGTGAGAGAGTAGAGGTTGTAAAAGATGGTATACTTAGAAACTTTCTTATGACACGCACTGGTCTTGACGGTTTCCCAAAATCGAACGGCCACTCAAGGACAGAATTTGAAAATGACCCTACATCGCGTCAGTCGAATCTTATTGTTGAGACAAATGACTACAAGTCAGATGCTGAGTTGAGAAAACTTCTTATTGCCGAGGCTAAAAAACAGGGTAAGGAGTATGGTTACTTCTTCAAGTCTGTAACAGGTGGTTTTACACAGACCGGCAGAACAGGAGCCAACTCTTTTAATGTAACTCCTCTGGAAGTTTACAAAATATTTGTAGACGGTAAGGCCGATGAACTGGTAAGAGGTGTCGACATGATAGGAACACCGCTCTCTATGTTCTCGAACATTGAATTTGCAGGTGGCGATTTTGAAATCTTTACCGGAACTTGCGGGGCATCTTCAGGAAACGTTCCTGTGACAGCAATTTCACCAACTATCCTGGTAAATAAGGTTGAGCTGCAAAAGAAAGCAAAACCTACAGTTACACCGGCTCTTTTACCTCGTCCGTAATACCTTAATAATTAAAAAATAAATCAGAAAATGAGATATAAATATACATCAATGAGATTCTTCTGTACATTGATTTTTGCTCAGATTGTATCAATGGCTACATTGTTTGGACAGACCAGCGACAATGGTTTGTTCAAGGCTATGCAGGATGAAATGGATCGCAGTAAAAAGGAGTTGAAACTTCCAGACTCACCCGTTCCCTTTTTTGTTGCCTACACAGTTGGTGAGAACCAATACATCTCCGTAATAAGCTCTTTAGGAGCAGTCTTGGCTACAAAAGAGAGCCCCAGAGAGAGGGTGCATTCAGTTAATCTCTTTGTTGGAGATTATAATTTTTCGAGCGATTACTCCTATTCGGGAAATGGAATAATGTCTCCTAACTTCACAACACGTGAAAACAATTACGATCAGCTTAAGAGGAACTTCTGGCAAACATCAGATGTGGCCTATAAAATGGCCGTGGAGGTTTACAACTCAAAGAAAAACGCTCTCAAGACGGCTACTCTCACAGATGAGGAGAAAGCTCTGCCCGATATGTTGCCTTTAAACAAGGTTGAGGTTTATGCTCCAGCTGTTCCGGTATTCAACCTTGACAAAAAATCATACGAAGATCTTTCAAAGAACCTTTCGATGGAATTTGCAAAGTATCCTTCTGTATTTGATTCACGGATAGAGATAGATGGTGTCGAAACCATCTATTATTATCACTCTACAGAGGGAACCAAAATAACTGAACCGGTAAGCTATGTAGCGGTAACTATCAAGGGAAAAGTAAGAAATTCCAAAGGACAGGTAATTAGTGATCAGGAAACCGTTTATTCAAGAACTTTTGACAAACTGCCATCTAAAGAGGCTCTTGTCGCCAAAGTGAATGAATTCTCGAACAAGCTTATAGCCTTACAGGGTGCTGTCTCTATGGAAGAGTATTACCAGGGACCGGTTCTTTTCGAAGATGCTGCTGCAGCTTCAATTATCTCAGATAATCTTATCTCTCCGGCTGGCATTGTCTCTTTCAGAAAACCTGTTCAGGTAATGTCTACTGTTGGCAGGGTAGAGAATCTCTCCGCCAAGAGAGATATCAAACCGTTGGAAGACAGAATAAACAAAAAAGTGATAGATAGTAGATTATCTGTTACCAATAAAACTGACATGACAGATTTCAACGGCATGTCGCTTATTGGCAGCTATAACCTGGATGCTCAGGGAGTTTCACCGTTAAAAGAGGTGAAACTTATAGAAAATGGAATTCTTAAAACACTTTTAAGCAGTCGCGTACCTACCAAAAAGATCAAAGCATCAACAGGTAGCCTCCGCTTTGGTGTAAGGCCTAGAGCCATTGTCCTTGATGTGGTTCCGGGAACACTTGTTGTAAGTGCGCCAAACGGAAGTACCTCCGCAGAACTTAAGGCAGAACTTATTAAAGCTGCCATTGAAGAGGGTCTTGACTATGCATACATTGTGAGGAAAATTGCAAGTGAAACCGACCAGTATATTTACAAAGTTTCAATTAAAGATGGGTCAGAAACTCTCATGACAGGTTCAGAAATAACTCCTGTACCTTTTACCAAACTAAAGAGAGTGCTTGGCGTAAGCAAGGAGCAGGCTTCGGCCAACTTCTTGTACAAGGGAGAGATTCCGACCTCTGTCATCTATCCGAAATCAATCCTGGTAGAAGATGTAGAGATAAACAACAAACCTCTTAGTGTACTTAAAGAGTCACCGCTGATTACCTTGCCATAGTTTTTGGCAACTATCTAAATAACAAGGGTGTCTGAAATCAATTTTTGGACACCCTTTTTCAGAAACTCAGAAATTTATCCTGCTCTGTAAAGCAGAACTCGCATTTTCCTACGGTAATTTTGTTGTCATAAATGTTTCCGCATACAGGACATACAAAATATCCAGCTGGAATAGGGTTGCTGGCAACTTCCACTTTTTCTATCTTTTCAAACACTGCTGTAATTGCTTTTTTGAAGAAATCAAGATGCTTTTTTTCGGTATCGAGTGCCCAAGTGAATGATTCTACTGCTTTATCCACTTTTTCTGCAACGGCTTCTGCAACAAACTCAGGATACATTTTCTCAATCTCATAGGTCTCTCCCTGAATTGCTTTCTGAAGATTTTCAAGAGTTGTGTTCACGTCAACTTCCGGAGTGAATTCATCCATTTTTTCTCCAAAGGACTCAAGTATCTTAAGGTGGTTAGCTGCATGGATGGCTTCGGACTTTGATGCGGCCTCAAAAAGTCTGGCTATCTCGGGATGGTTGGTTTCTGCTTTAACTGCAAATGATGAATACCTGGCACTGGCAGTGAGTTCTCCCTTTATTGCCACCTTAAGGTTTTCAATGGTTTTTACCGGTTTTTGCTGTTGGCACCCGACAAATGCAAAAATGCCGATTATGGAAAGAAGTAGAATATTTTTCATGCTGTATGTTTTTTAGGTCAGATCTATAAGAGTCATCCTTTGTTCCAGACAAATTTAATAAAATATAGAACATCTTTATAAAATCTTTATACAGTGGAACCAGAATACAATAATCATATTATTTGTCCGCTACTAGGTTATAGGTTCAGTTTATGAGAATCGTAACTCGTCAAAAAAAGGAGTACGTCTCTCTTCCACGCATTTGACTGCATAAAGGTACAAGGCCGCTGACCAGGTTTGCCACTCCTGTCCCATTGGTTTTCCATCCTGAGCCTTGATCCATTCGTTAAAGCCATATTCCAGATTGTTGTCATTGGCAAGACGTATCATCTCTGTAAGTGCCATCAGTTTTTCCTCTGCCAGTCTATACCTTTTTGCCGCAACAAGTGCAGCAACATAGAATCCGCATATAAATGGCCAGATGCCACCGTTATGGTATTCACCCGGATTGTTGTATTCGGAATACCTTATCAACCAGTCCGGGTCTTCCGGTTTAATATATGGAAAGAAATTGGGAGGCATATCAACTGCCAGGTCGCCATCTTCTCTCATTCCTGCACACTCCTCCTCAATCCAGGAGATCATCTCGTCTGCTCTGGATGGAGAGGCAATTCCGGAGAGTATTGCAAGGCTGTTTCCCAACAGGTCAAACCTCTCGTTGCAGAAAATCTTGTAGGACCAGAAAGCATAATATGGCTTATGAAGTACAACAAGACCTTCATGTACATGACGATGTTTTACTCCGCCCGTTACAGTAAAATGCCCCATCTCTTCACGAACAGCGGTTGCCTTTTCATTAAGGCCAAACAGTTTCAGATATGTGTAGACGAGTGTGTTGACATACAACCCATAGCCTGTGACCCATTGTTCATCTCTCCAGTCGCTTGTCGGCTGCTGGGCAACCAGGTATCTGTCGGAGGGACTTTGGTAATCCATCCACGTTAATGCCTTCTTTACTGCAGCATCAAGAAAGTCTTCTTTGCCGGTTAATTTACGGAAAATACCAACCCCTATCAAAAAGAGTGGTGTAGTATCACTTGCCCCTCTGTTATCCTTATCGTGGACAAGAGATGGAATATGTCCATGTTCTGTCTGATTTTCCGCAAGAGTCTCAAGTACGCGCTTTATGCTGTCAATCAGCTTTTTATTGCCTGTAACAGCAACACCGAGTATCGAAAACATAAGATCCCTGGTATAGGGCTCAGGATATCCCCATCCTGCAGTGCGGGGTAATCCATGATAAGGTCCATGAGCGTTATGAAGGAGTACCTCCTCTGCAGCCTCCTTCGCTTTCCCGATTTCTTCCAAATTCCCTTTTTTCATAATCACATTAGCACATTAACACATTAACACATTAACACATTAGCACATTAGCACATTAACACATTAGCACATTAGCACATTAGCATATTAGCATATTAGCACATTAATAAATCCCCAACCGTTCATTTATGATTTTTACAAATTGCTTGGCTACCACACGGTAATCAAAACATTCAACCACTCTCTCCCTTCCTGCCTTTCCCATCGTTTCACGCAGAGTCTCGTCGGTCATAAGCATCAGCAAATACTTTGCTATGTCATTTATACTGGCGCGGTAGTCTACTGTGCGGGGGTGGTCAAACAGCACCATGTGCTTGTTTTCAAATCCGGACTCGTCTCCGAGAACAACATGGTCGACTACAATTTTCTTAGCGACTTTTGTTAGAAAAGCAGTTTCACCATGCACAAGAGTATCGAGCATTCCCATTGCCTTTATTCCTATTACGGGTTTTTCACACGCTCCTGCTTCTACCTGCGGCATTCCAAAACCCTCAAGTCTTGACGGAGCTGCATAAATGTCGCACGCACCAATGAGATATGGCATAAAGCTACGGGAAATTGTATTTGTTGCATAAGTTACATTCTTCTCAATTCCAAGATGTGTTGCCATCTCCAGATCGGCAAGGTTCTGTAGTTTTGTTCTGGGCTGGGGCCATACTTTACATACATATTTCCAGTCAGGAGCCTTGTTGTCAATGAGGGCAAGCGCCTGCATTACCTCCTGTGCGCCTTTGGATGCTGCATCACCACCAACTGTAAGTATCATAATCTCATCCGGAGACACTCCCAATGACTCACGTACTGCAAGAATCTTAGGGTCTTTTTTGTCAAAAGGAATGAATGAACTGGTATCGCATCCTACCGGAAGTACCTCAATCCTTTCCGCATCTATTCCATCTCTGACATACATCTCCTTAACCCAGACAGATGTCACAAGAATGAGCGGAAGATCATTAAGTACTTCCTGATAGTTTGCTATATAACCGTCTGCTACTAGCCAGGGTACAGGCTGGCAGCCATATCTTAGCGGATGAAGTACAATATGTGGTGTATGACCCCAGTAACCAACACCTATTACAACATCGGGTTTGAACCAGCGGTAGTACCACTCCTTCTCCTGTGCCGATTCATAATGAACTGCGTGGGCATCTATACCCATCTCCAGCAATCCTCTGTAAAGAAGATCTCCCTGAGTCGCGAGCCCTCCGGGTGAGGGAGGATAGTCATACAATACAAGTACTTTCATATTTAAGTTCCGTTGTTTTTTAACCACTGCCTGGCATCATAGGAATTTGAAAACTTCCAGAAAGCCTCTGCTTTAGGAGATGTTTCTGCCTCGAAGCTGCCAGTTTCAAATTCGTAAATATCTGTAATAATGCTCTGCTTCCTTAGCCATATCCGCTTGGTCAGCTTGTGAAAAATAGTTGCTGACTCAATTGGTTTTGGATAATATTTCCTGTCACCATCCTCATAGGCAAAGGTCCATAGTTCTGTTGCAGAAAGTGTTCCTGCATGCCATAACTTAATTACTGCCTTGCTAACCTCCTCGTGTCTTATATGTCTTGTATACTCTCCGTCGGGGTTATGTGTCATGATTATATCAAAATGCTTTTGAGGCAAAAGTTCAAGAATAGTTTCCTGTACAAGATTTTCGTCAAGTAGCTTTTGTCCTGGAGCATCGTCCAGGTCTGCCATCTTACCCTGTGCCCTCAGTATCTCCAATGCTTCAAAGAATTTAGGAGCACGGTTTTGGTCGCTTGCCCTGCAAAGAGTCATTATAAAAACGCTCCATGAGGGATGGCTTAGAATTGTTCCCCCGCACCATAATGTTTCATCATCGGGATGGGCAACAATAACAGCGACGGTCTTAATTTTTTTCATTTTTCTATTGTTAACCTGGCCATTAGGTAGCTAACTGCCGATTCTGCTCCCTGATTCAGGTTTACGTGAGTCTCTTCCAATCCATCATAACATCCACCTGTGCAAGGGTTATATACAATCTGATGCAAACGGTTGTTGCCGGAAAACCAGTCGAAAGCAATATGCATTTTTTCCAGGTATTCCTTGTCGCCAGACTCTTCGTAAAATTTATTCAAAGTCATAATGGTATATGCAACATCTATAGGTTGTTCTCCATATTTTCCAGCCTCTCCTCCTCTGTTTAACCTGCTCTTACTTGAAATCACCTCAATTCCCCGCTCATTGAATATTGACGACAAGAGAAAACGGAATGATTTTTCGGCAATGGATTTATACAGATTATTACCCGTCATTTGCCAGGCATAAAGCATAGCCTCAGGTAATACGCTGTTGGCATATGTAAGGTAACTCTCAAACCACTCCCATTTTTTAACAGATTCCCTTTTGTACATATCGGCAAGTCTGTCTGCCAGTATTGTTATCAAGGCACTGTTTTTTTCTGCTTCAACCTCACTATTATAGTAGTATAGTCCCTTTATTGCGAATGCCATTGCACGTGCAGAAAGAATTGATTCAATCCTAGGCATGGCTGTCTGAATTATTGACTTGGCATTTGAGATAAGAGCCTGTGGCAATACGGATGATCTCGAAATCATATATCCAAGTGCCCATATGGCCCTTCCATTGGCATCATCCAGATTTGTATTGTTCTGATTTGTGAACTTAATATCCTTATCTACATAATTAAGGAAATTTCCCTTAGTTTGCATACAGTGTCTTATAAAAGCGAGGTATTTCTGAATATATGCAAGATCGCCTTCATCTGATGTCAGTTCGTAATGCATGCACAAAGCAACAAGTGCACGGGCATTATCATCGAGAGTATAACCAGACTCTATATCTGGTTGATTTATTTTGGAAAACTGAATCATTCCGAAACCTGTTGTAAGTTTTTTAATGTGATCCAGATTAATTTCCGGAATGCTGTAAATAATCTTTATTTCTCCCTCTGACTGTTGTTCAAATAGAATTGCATGAGCTATGGCTGAATTTCCCCAGGATGTGGAGACAATTTTCTGCAATGTATTTGTGCTCATACTGTCCATTAAAGGCTCGTCATTAAGCAACCGGTTAACGGCAGCTGCCAGTTGATCTGAGTTGCGGAAATCGATGATGATTCCTGTGTCTTTTGTCAGTACTTCGACAGCATGAGGAATTGGAGTCGATATTATTGGACATGCGCAACTCATTGCATATACAAAAGTTCCGCTCACCGCCTGATTAGGGTCATTGGTAGTGAAGAGATAAATATCTGTGAGTTGCAGGAATTCCAACAACTCAGGTAATGCCAGATAATTATTAATAAACCTGACGTGATCATTAAGTTCCAGTTCTGCAACCTTTGCTTCAAGCATGTTCCTGTACCTCTCTCCCTCCGATTTTATCACCATAGGGTGAGTTTTTCCGATAACAAGAAAAATAACTTCAGGACAGGATTTTATAATGTCAGGTAAAGCATCCAATGTAGTCTCTATGCTTTTTCCGGAACTTAACAATCCGAATGTTGTTAGAACTTTTCTGCCCGATAATCTATACTTCTCCTTGAGGAGGTTCCTGTTTATATGAGGCACAAGATGGGTTCCATGAGCGATAACAGTTATTTTTTGAGCTTCTGCATCATACTCATTTAAAAGAATTCTGGAAGCACCATTGGTCATTACAATTATTGAAGAGGCAGCATCAATCATGCTTTTCACCTTACTCTTCAAGGACTCGCCGGGATGAGGAATAACTGTGTGAAAAACCAACATCAAAGGTTTTCTGATCTTTTTCATCATTTGAAGAAGATCCTCTTCATGATTCTCATAAAAACCAAATTCATGCTGGATGAGAACAATTTTAATCTGCTTACTCTGATTAATCTGATGGGCAAGAGTAGAATATTCAGATGAAACGGATGTATCAAGAATAAACTTCACCTCCTCGGGATAGTCATATTTTTCATACTCATTCTCAAGTGCACAAACCTTTATGGAGAATGATTTACCAAATTTTTTATTCAGAGCTGTTATCAAATCCTGCGAATATGTTGCTATTCCGCAAACCCTCGGAGGGTATGAAGTTATGACTAAAATTTCCGGGTTGTTGCTCATCTTTTTTTATGGTTCTTCGAGATTTTCTTTAGTGATTTTTCCACTGCCTTTACATCCTGATCCATTTCGTGTTTAAAAGCATCCCATTCCTGCTTACTCTCACCCTTGAACTCATTAAGTCTCCTTTTAGCATTGCTGTTTCTCACCTCAATCACTACTACCTTGTCGCGATGCTGACTCTCTCTCAACTCCGAGATCCTACGGTCGTTATTATTAAAGCGGACTTCGTAATCTCTCCTGTAATCAGGTACATACACAACGTGTCTTACATGACGCGGGTGCTGTCTAACAGTAACGCCGCAACCCGACAATGCCAGAGATGCAATTATTGCCAATGCAAATAGGCTCTTTATAAATGATTTAGTTTTCATTTTTATAGTATTGATATTGTTTTACAGATACTCTAAAAAAAGTTGGTTGTCAGTACAACTTCCGAAACAGGATATGAAATTGTTGCATCAACTTCAGCTGTAATAAATATTTTTGTGGGCTTTACTACAGAAACTGATTCAAATGTTGCTGTAAGTTTTTTAGATAAAAAGCTTGTAGAAGTCTTTATCTTGCCTATGTTTTGGGGAATATTCTCATCGGTTACCAACCATACTACATATGCGCTTTTTGGGGGGGCCAACCTGTTAGGTTCAGCCATATTGTCAATATGTATCTTTATCTGATAATTTTTATTGCTGTCTTTTTTAACCTTGACAATACCCTGAGCAGCAGGAATTACTGCTGATGTCAGAAATTTCACCTTCTGTGCACAAGCACTAAGTGGAAGTATCATTAAAACTGTTGCCAGAATAAATATAATTTTATTTATGCCTGATGTAACATTTCTTAGTTTCATTTTTCTCTATTTTAAAAAGTTGATATAAAAGCCGCCTCAAAATTTTACCTTTGAGACGGCCTTATTTAATTAGTTTTAATTGTTAGGAACAATATCAATTATTACTGTTCTGTTGTAGAAGCGTTCTTCAGGACGTTTGTTTTCAAACGGGGCCGAACTTTCGTCTGACCCAAACCCGTAGCTTTCAAATTTCACGCCTTTTTTACCTGCATTCATTAGAGCCTTCTCCAGAATGGTTCTGGCTTCAAGTGCACGTTCCTGCGATAAACTCATATTATACTCGCTTTCGCCTATTATATCGGTATGTCCGTGAATTATTACCGTTCCGTAATCGGGCACAAGCGGTGCAACAACTTCAGTCAGGAATTTTTCATACGCAGCTACTGTTTTTGATTTGTCAAAATCGAAAAGAATACTAAAACGCAGACCTATCTCCTTTGGAGCTTCGTTTCTAACCAGGCGAAGTGTGCTCTCCCTGCGGATAACATTGCCCTCTTTGGTCTCACCAAGCAAGACAACTTTAAAGTTACCCTCAGAGCGGTCTCCGAGAATCAAGTTTCCGGAAATGGTCTCATTTGCTTTTGTAAAAGGGCCATAGTGCTGAACATCGCCTTTTTCATTTATAATCTGCAAAGACCAAGTCTTAAGATACTCATTTGAACCGGCCTCTGTTTTAAAGATAATACGGCTGTCTACAGGATCCTGCTGAACAGATGTAATCTGTAACGGAGCCAGTAAATATGGTGAATTGCTTACAATATCTACCCTGCGGTCCCCTTCACGGAGAAGTACAAGATATTTTGTGCCACCTGGTTGCTCCCCTCTGATTATTGGTTCGTTTCTTCCATCTGTTGTAATCCTTGACGGATTTATTCCAAATACATTTACCAGATACAACTTGACAGATTCTGCATATGACTTGCCAAGTTCAGGGCCATTGCCTGCGGATGCTCCAATAAGCAGTACATCTGTGGTTGGATATGTGCGCATGCGGTCTCCGAGTATGTTGAGGATATTGTAGTACACTGTAAGCTGCCTGTCGGACCTGCCTGGAAGATCTTTTGGTTCTGCTTCCTGGAACATTCCTTCTTTGAAGCTAATGGCATTGTCCCTCTTAAGAAGCACATAACGATTAGGAATCTCGGTTGACTTTTCTTCGAAGAACACATAATTCCTGAGAGGGAATGTCTCCTTTACTACTCGTCTTACAGGAACCCTTACAGGAGTTTCAATTGTAAATTGGATCTCCTTGACAATAACAACGGGTGCTGGAGCAATATATGGAGCAGGAGGTGGTACTACAACGGCTGCAGGACGAGCCTTGCCGAATTTTATTGCAATACCGGCTCTGAGTGTGCTCAACGACCAGCTCTCTACAGAACGTGGATGTTGTCCAAAATAAGGGGAGTATGATACAAACGGAGAGATAGTTACCTGAGTAAGGTTGGTGGCAGAAGAGACAGGAATGTCGTATCCGATACCAATATGGCCCGATATCTTGTCTTTTCTCATATCGCTGAAGTCGCCCTCTTTGTCTGTTTGCAACTCTTGTTTATAAATAAAGGATTTGCCGATGTTCCTGCTGTATCCTCCACCGATATACATGTAGAGGCCAGAAGCAAATGGTGATATGCGTAAGCTAGGCTCAACAGAGAGATAACTTATCATTGCTCTCAGGTATTCGGGACAATTACAAGGGGCCATTACCTCTTTAAAGAGACCTCCCCGTCCGTCATAGCCGATATTCAACATAAAACCTACCACAGGAGTTGGCCTGTATTCAAGTAGAACGGAAGCATACGGTGCAACTCCAAACCCATTGTGAAAAGCTCCGGGAGCAGTTACTGTAGAGTTCAACACTTGAGTTGTACCTGAGTAGAAATTCAAATTTGCAGCACCTGAGACGCCGAACCAAATCTTTGGCTGTGGTCGTTTACTCTCCTGTGCCTGTGATATTGAGGCAATGCCAATCAATATCAACGTAAGGACAAATATTTTGCGTAACATAAGATTATTCATTTAATTATAATGGTTTGGTTACAATATTAGCTTGCAGAGTAACAGCTGCTATACGAGTCAACGCTCTGCCGTTCAAAACTGCACCGGTGTTAAGAGAAATCGACTGGTCGGCCAGTATGTTTCCATAACAAATTGATGTTGTTCCAAGTGTTGCAGAGGTTCCGACAATCCAGAAAATGTTCTTTGCTTGTGCATTTCCACTCAGAATAACCTGCGATCCCGGACCTGTTGTCAATGTAGAACCCATTTTCAATACAAACGTTGCGTTAGCATCTCCTTGTGCATCCAAGGTTACATTCCCTCCGGATATTAAAACCGAAGTTGAATTTGAATATAATCCCGGGTATAGAGTAAGTCCACCAAGATTGCCAGGTAAGCTGATAGCGTTAAGAGACATTCCCATACCTTCGTTAAAAGCCTGGGTAAGGTCAAGTTTCGCCTGATCTGCTATAGGATTTGCTGCCTGGATCAACCCGTTCACAATTCCCGGAGGAAATCCGTTTATTGTGCCTGTAGGACTGGTTCCAAGATCACCATTTATTATGGTTGCTCCAGTACTGGTTACACCCGAACCGGCAAGAATTGCAAAGACTCCGGCAGACCTTAGATCTATAGTTCCGGGACCTGCAGGTGCAAGTGTGGTGAATGTCCATGTGTAGTCAGCTATCAATGCATTACCGGCAAGATCCTTAGCTCCAATTGTCACCTTAACAGTATAAGTGGTTCCCGATAACAGATTTGCTGTAGGATCATATGTAGCTGTCATGCCGTTATATGTGATGTTTCCCGGTACAATAGCTGCTCCTTGTTTAAGAGTAAATGTTGTAGCGTTTATTGTCAATGGATTCATCAATTCGCTGAACAGCACGGTCACTGTTTTATTCAATGGAACATTGGTCGCCAGATTGATTGGGTCAGTAGAAATTATCCGTGGAAGAACCACATCTGCAAGGTTGCCAGTTGTGAAGTTCCATACATAATCGTTTGCAATAGGATTACCTGCTGCGTCCTTGGCTCCTGTAGTTATAGTTGCAGTATACAGTGAATTAGGTACAAAATTACCGAAAGGTGTGAATTTAGCTGTGCTTCCGGTATATGATACAGTTCCTGTAATGACGGTTGTTCCCTTTTTAACTAAGAATGTTGTTGAATTTATTGTAGAAGGATTCATCACTTTGCTGAATGTTGCTGTTACTTTCTTTTCCAGAAAGACATCAGCTTCATTATTTACAGGATCGGTAGAGATCACTACAGGCGGAACACCTGTTGTAAATCCCCATAAATAATCATTTGCCATAGGATTTCCGGTAGCGTCCTTAACTCCTGCAAGAATGGTTACTGTGTATTCTGTGTTTGCCATTAAATTTGCAGTTGGGGTAAAAGTAGCGGTATTGCCCAGAGTTGTAACGGTGCCTGGAATAATATTAAGTCCCTGTTTGACAATAAATGTTTCCGGAAGTATAGTCAATGGATCCATATCCTTGCTGAATGTGGCTTTAATTAACTTGTTAAGAGGCACATCTGTTGCGTTGGTGCCTGGATCGGTTGAGATTACCATAGGAAGTGCACCTGTAGTGAAGCTCCATGTGTAATCATTCTCAAGAGGATTTCCCAAAGAACCTTTTGCTCCTGTTGTTATTGTTGCTGTATAAACAGTACTCTCCACAAACGGATATGTTGGTACAAAATAAGCAGTTGTTCCAAGGTAGCTTATCATTCCCGGTACAACGTTAACACCTTGTTTTAATAAGAAAGTAGTGTTGTTTATAGTTGTAGGATCCATAAGCTTGCTGAATGTGGCTGTTACAATTTTGCTCAGAGATACATTTGTCGCAAGATTTGCCGGGTCGGTGGAAATTACTGTTGGAATTATTCCTGTAGTAAAGTTCCATGTATAATCTGCCGTCATTGCAACATTAGAAGCATCCTTAGCTCCCGTTGTAATTGTTGCAGTATATATAGTACCGGCTTCCAGAATCGAGATTGGTGTAAATGAGGCTGTTGTACCAGTGTATGTTACAGAACCAGGTATAATTACTGTCCCTTTCTTCAACATATAAGTAGTTGTACTTATTGTTGCGGGATTCATAACCTTACTGAATGTTGCTGTAATAACTTTGCTCAAAGGAACATTTATAGCATTACTTGCGGGATCTGTAGTAATTACAAGAGGTGCTGTTCCGGTTGTGAAACTCCATGTGTAATCGCTTGAAAGACCGATTCCTGATGCGTCTCTTGCTCCGGTAGTTATAGTTGCCGTATATACGGTATTGGATGTCAGGTTAACAACCGGAGTAAATGTAGCTGTTGTTCCTGAATATGTTACAACGCCAGTAACCGGAATCAACCCTTGTTTTAAAACAAAAGTCGTTAAGTTGACAGTTAGTGGATCCATTACCCTGTTGAATGTTGCAGTGATAATTTTGCCAAGACTTACATTTGTTGCAAGATTAGCCGGGTCGGTAGAGATTACAAGAGGTGCTGTTCCGGTAGTGAAACTCCATGAATAATCACTTGCGAGACTTATCCCGGCGGCATCTTTAGCTCCTGTGTTTATTGTGGCAGTAAATACTGCATTTGCAGTAAGTGCCACAGTAGGAGTGAAAGTAGCCGTTACACCGGAATATGTTACAGTGCCGGAAATAGGGATCAATCCTTGTTTTAAAATAAAAGTCGTTAAGTTGACAGTTAATGGGTCCATTATCCTGTTGAATGTTGCAGTGATAATTTTGCCCGGGGCAACATTAGTTGCAAGGTTTGCAGGATCTGTAGAGATTACAAGAGGTGCTGTTCCGGTAGTGAAACTCCATGAATAGTCACTTGCGAGTCTCATTCCTGCAGCATCTTTAGCTCCTGTGTTTATTGTGGCAGTAAATACTGCATTTGCAGCCAGAGCCACAGTAGGAGTGAAAGTAGCCGTTACACCGGAATATGTTACAGTTCCGACAACAGGGGTTGTTCCTTGTTTTAATACAAAAGTCGTTAAGTTGACAGTTAATGGGTCCATTATCCTGTTGAATGTTGCAGTGATAATTTTGCCCGGCGCAACATTAGTTGCAAGGTTTACAGGATCGGTGGAAATTACCAGCGGGGCACTTCCTGTTGTGAAGCTCCAGACATAATCGGCCTCCAGGGCATTTCCCGCAGGGTCCTTGGATCCTTTGGTTATCGTTCCTGTGTAGGTTGTATTTGCAAGCAGATAGACACTGGGTGTAAATACAGCTGTTTTTCCGGAATATGTTACAATCCCGGCAACAGGAGTTGCGCCTTGTTTTAATAAAAATGTTGATTGATTGATTGTGGCAGGTGCCATATTTACATTAAACGTTGCACTTATCAGTTGGCTTGCAGCCACACCTGTCGCACCGTTTGCAGGGTTTACAGAAACAACTTCCGGGCATATACCCTTAGTCTCTCCTGTGTAGTCATCCTTTTCGCAATTCCATAACAAAAATGGCAGAAGTAACATTAATAGCCATCTATGTTTGTTGCGAAATCTTTCTTTAAGTTGTTTCGACTGGTTACTCCAGTTTTCGGTGATCTTAAAGGTATCACCGTTTTTGCTTAGTGTTGTGTCCATTTTTTTCTTTAAATGATTATATATAAAGGTGATTATCTTAAGGGCAAAAAGCATTACACAACTCTGGTCTTATGTTACATCATTCCCACATTGCCCATTGCCTAATGCCTATTGCCTATTGCCCATTGCCTATTGCCTATTGCCCATTGCCTTCTTCTTCTCCCTCTCCTTCTTCTTTAAAAATCCACGTAAAAGAAAATTATGACTGGCAGCATCCATATTCTGTTTAAAGCCACCTGCTCCTTCTTTTACATTTACCATAGCGTCATCTACCGTTTTTGCAAAAGTAGAGTCCATGAAAATCTTTCCTATGGCACCTTTTCCCGATCGTATGTTGAGCATTATGGCAGAAAGGTCGTCAGTTATGTCAATAGCGTTTATACTGGCAATTTCCAGATTCAGCAATATGTTGTCTATGCTTACAGGAGCAGTGGTTTCAATAAAATCGCCATCCTGTATCACTTTTTTGCCGGAAGTTCCTGGTATTATTGTCAGCATTTTGCTTCCCATTAATCCGTCAGAACCAATATTTGCCTGAGAGTCCTTTTTTATAAACTTTCTGACCTTCTCCTCAATGACCATATCCACTCTCACAGCTGTATCGGCAATTATCTCAATATTACCTATTACACCTACGTTTATTCCTGAGAGCCTCACATTGTTTCCAATCTGCAACCCATTAATATCTTTGAAAATGCCGCTTATTCTGAAAGTATTGCTGAACAGCTGCTGTTTACTGCCAATCAGATAGATGCCTGCTATCAATATTATCAATCCGACTGAAATAAATATGCCCAGCCTCATCTTGTTTCCTGTTTCCTTTTTCATTGGAGTACTTTTATTAGTTATTTTTATTCAAAGAAGGATCGAATCCAGGGATCCCCGGAATTTTCCAGCTCCTTATAAGTTCCTTCTGCTGCACAAACTCCGTCACGTATTACTATAATCCTGTCAGCAACATTTTTAGTGCATGCAATGTCGTGGGTAATGATTATGGAAGAGGTTTTATATTTTTTTTGAATATGGACAATCAGAGAACTTATCTCGGTCGATGTAATGGGATCCAGTCCTGTTGTAGGTTCGTCATAGAGCATTATCTCCGGCTTAAGTATAAGAGTTCTTGCAAGACCTACTCTTTTTCTCATCCCACCAGAAAGTTCAGAAGGCATCTTGTCAATAACATCAGATAATCCTACATTTTCAAGAGCATCTTCTACTAGAGAAGTAAGTTTTTTCCCCTTGACCGTGTTTTGCCTTCGAAGAGGAAACTCCAGATTTTCTCTTACTGTCATTGAGTCATACAGTGCGGCACTCTGAAAAAGAAATCCCACCTTGCTGCGGATAAGATTAAGATTATTATCATCCTGTTCCGAAATATTATTACCCTGAACCATAATTGTTCCCTCATCCGGGTCAATTAACCCGATAATACACTTAATCAGAACAGACTTTCCACTACCCGATTTCCCCAACACAACAAGATTTTCTCCCTTTTTAAGTGATAGGCTAAGGTCAGTAAGCACATCATCTTTGCCGAATGATATCTGGAGGTTTTTAACCTCAACCTCGTAATTATTGGTCTTAACAGTTTCCATTATATACTAGGTGAATAAGCTTGTAATCTGAGCAGCAATCATATCTATTATGAAAACCAGCAAGGAAGCAACCACTACAGCAGAATTTGCCGAAGCTCCAACCCCTTCGGTCCCGTTAGAAGAGGTGTACCCCTTATAGCAGCCAATCAATCCAATGAAAAATCCAAAGAACAGAGCCTTTATAAGAGAAGGGATAACATCCATGAAATCGAGAGAATCAAATACCTGGGTTATAAACAGAGTTATGCTGACATCCGATTTAATATTGACAGCAAGGAAAGAACCCATTAGTGCTATGAAATCAGAAAAAATCACAAGCAGCGGTATCATTAGAGTTGTTGCAACGATCCTTGTAACAACAATGTATTTGAATGGATTAATGCCAGAAACCTCCATTGCATCTATCTGTTCCGTTACCTTCATGGAGGCAATTTCTGCTCCTATACCGGAACCCACTTTACCTGCGCAAATTAGTGCAGTAATCACCGGTCCAATTTCTCTTATAATTGAAAGGGCCACCATAGCCGGCAACCATGACTCTGCCCCAAAATCTACCAGGGTTGGTCTTAATTGGATTGTAAGAACCAGCCCCATAATGAATCCCGTAATGCCCACAAGTGGAAGGGATTTGTAACCCACTATAAACGATTGTTTGGCAAACTCGTCGAATTCGTAAGGAGGAACAAAGACCTGCTTGAAGAATTTTACTAAAAAACTTGTTAACTGACCCACTTCCTGGAAAAAATTCCTGAATGCAACCACTGTCGTATTTGCCTGATTCATTTTTTTGCCTTTTTAGTCAGATGAAACTTTATGTCTGTAAAAGATGGCATTGTGTCGCCCAGTAAGAATCCCCAAGGCTTTAGTGGTTCGATGTGGTCAAAAATAAGCTTAATTATAGCTGTCAAAGGAATTGAAACAAACATCCCCGGAATTCCCCACAGTGCCCCGAATGCAAAAACCACAATAATTGAGACAAGAGCATTTATTTTAACCTTAGAAGCTACAATTTTGGGAACTATGTAGTTATTGTCTACCAGCTGGATAAAATAATAGCCAGCCAACACATAAACTGCGTACCACGCAGATGATTTGGTAACCACTGCAATAATCATGGGCAGTGCGACTGCAACAATACCTCCGATATATGGAATTACGTTTAGAATTGCGCCAATTACCCCGAGAAGTATCGCATATTCGATACCCAAAATGAGAAGCACAGAAGAATTTAAGACTGTCATTATTATTGCTTCTATAAACAATCCTGAGATGTAACGCTGGATGACGGTTTTTGTCTCGGTTATTATTGCGCTCACCTCCTTGCGGTTGCCAGAACCAAAAAGCCTGCGAAAGAATTCCAGAATAAGAGGCTGATAAAACAGAATCATAAAAATGTAAACAGGCAGCAGAATAAGTCCAAATACCCCACTGCCCACATAAACAAGTGTCTGGCCTATGGAGGAGCTGTTTATATTAATCAGCTCACCCTTTGATTTAGCAATCCAGTCAATTATTTTTTCGGAACTTATATCGAAGTAACCAGAGGCCCAGCTTATGGATTGATTAACAATCTCAGTAAATTTCTCCACCAGAATTGGCCACGACTCGCTGAACCTGGAAGCCTGTGAAACCAGAAAAGTCCCAAGGCTGGCGATAACTAATATGCTCAATATAAGTGCAATAGATATTGCAACAACTCTATTGATTTTCATGCGTTCCAGCAGATGTACCACAGGGTGGAGAACTATGGCAAGGAAAGTTGAAAAGACCAGAGGTATTATTATACCTTGAGCTATGGAAAGCATCGATATTAAGGCATAAAGTCCCACAAAAAACAGTGAGGCCCTTACATAAAACGGCAATTGAATGTCTTTTTCCATAGTAATATTCGATTATTAATTCTTCTCCTTTCTACTCAAAATGGTTTGCAGTATTTTTATCCCAAAAGATTTAACCATATCGGGATTAACTGCAATGGCAGTAGTTACCCCCATCTGTATAATGCTTCCCAGAAGTCTTTTAAGAAGACCTCCATGGGAACCGACAAATACTTTGTTTGTAATATAACCGGCAGCCAAACCTAAGGACGTATTAATTACATTGCTTATAAGATCGGGCGATTCCACCACATCCCTGAAAGTGTCTTTGATAAGGTTTACAGGTCTTAGACTATCCAGAGTAATACTGAATTGTTCCTTTAACAATTCTCCCTGAAGAGCATGCTCATAACTCATCTGTGTGATTGCCTCCCTGAGCCCGGCGGTTGAAGTTATTTTTTGCATAATTCTCTATTTATAAACCTGTTTAATAAGAAAATCGCTAACAAGCCTTTTTATACGGTCGTTCAGAAAGAAATAAAGAACAAACCCTATAATGCCATAAAAAGCAGCCACTATAAAAAACCCGTACCACAACTTCCCGAGAACATCGCCCAGCAGATAAGCAACTCCTATCGTCCCCATCAGGAAGAATGTGAAAATAAATACAAATGCAACTGTACGCGATATGATTGAGGATACAACACCCAATGTTTTGTCCAGAGCCTTAAGTTTGAACAACTCCAGGCTTGTTTTGCCGTATTCTTCCGCTCTTCCCAACAGGGACTCAAGGATATTTGCTTTCTCTTCCATTTTGAATAATATTAACTCATTGCAGACTTCTCTTTCTCAACTTCTTCCTCTACCTTTTCCTTTACGGACTCTTTTACCTCTTCGAATTTCTCGGTTATACCATCTACAAACTCATTAAACTTTTCCTTTAATGAATCGGCGTAATCATCACCCTTTCTGGAGATTTTTTTACGTGTGACAGATCCCTTTTCTGGAGCGAATAATACTCCTAACATTGCACCTACGGCAACTCCTGCCAATGTGCCTAATAACACTTTACCTAAACTCATGATTTTTTATTTTTTATTAACGATACCTTCTTCCCTGAATAACCCGGAGAATTACTGCTATTAGAGCAATAACCAGCAGTACGTGGATAATGCCCCCGGCATTAAATCCAACCAATCCAATCAACCATGCAATGATTAATATGACTGCGACGATATAAAGTAAATTTCCCATTTTTTATGACTTATTTATTGTTCAAGATTCTGATATAAAGGTCTCATGTTTGATGCCTTTAAGTGTTACAAAAGTTTAGGAATATGTTACATCATTCACACATTTGTTCGTATCCACTTTTGATAATAGTAGAAATCATTTTAAACCGCTCATTTGCTCTTAATAAGTTTGGAGTATGAGCTGGTATAATGATTGATTCACCGGTTAAAAGGATATTTGATTTGCCATCAATTACAATTTCGGCTATGCCGTCAATGATCTGAGCAAATGTGTCGAAAGGAGAGATTTTCTCGGCAAGACTCACTCCAGTGTCCATTGCAATTGCGCTAATACTTCCCGTGGATTTTTTTATGATGGTCTTTATAACAACCGATTTTGGCAAATATTCTATTATTTCAACAATTGTTAGCGCCTTGCCCTTTTCTTCTTCTCTGTTATCCATGATCTTAGGTGTTATTATATTAATAACTTATGCACTATAAAATAGTGTCACAAACCTAATATGTTAAGAATTGAAAAGTATTACATAACTCTTGGGAAGAGTTACAACATTCACAGATTTTCCAGCATTGTACGACGCTTGTGCTTAAGTTCCTTGAAATGAGAAGGTGTCAAGCCTGTGATCTTTTTGAATTGATTAGAAAGATGTGCAACACTACTGTAGTTCATTCTGTAAGCAATCTCTGTGAGAGACAGCTCATCATAAACCAGTAGCTCTTTTACCCTTTCAATTTTATGGGAAATAAAGAATTTTTCTATAGTTGTACCAACGACATCTGAGAAAAGATTGGCCAGATATGTATAGTCGTGGCCCAGTTTCGAGCTGATATGATCAGACAGGTTTACTTTAAGGTCATCTTCTGAATAATGGACAACCTCTATTATAATGTTCTTGATTTTCTCAATCAACACATTCTTTTTGTCGTCCATCAGCTCAAGTCCGGATTTTTTAAGGGCAGAGTTAAGTATCTCTTTCTGAACAGAGTCTATGCTCTCCTTAATTTCAACTTCCCCCAGTTCTACAATAGAGTAATGCAACCCCAGCTTTTCAAGTTCGGATTTCACTACCATTTTGCAGCGGATACAAACCATATTTTTGATATAAAGTCTCAAATAGCTTTTTTTAATGTTTTCCAAGATACGCAAATTTTCGTAATAAAATAAAATATACCTTTGGACAAATATTCTAAAGTGTCGGACAAGCTAAACAGAAACATTATTGAAGCCATTAAAGGGGGCAGTGAAAAGGCATTTGAAGCTTTTTTGAAGACCGAATTCAACAATGTCGTGTTTTTCGCTAATCAGTTCCTTAGAGATACTATGCTAGCCAAAGATATTGCACAAGAGACATTTATTGCTCTGTGGAACTTCAGGGAGACACTTAACCCCGATTCCAATATCCGTTCTTATACCTTCACGATTGCAAGGAACAAGGCTCTTAATCTATTGCGGGAAAAGTTCTGTTCATCGTCAGATCATCTTGAAAAGAGGGAGATTCAGGCTCATATCGGCACTCTTTCCAGTGAATATGTCGAGGAAAAAATAGAGGCACTGGATCTTGAACGTCTTATAGAAAAATCGTACTCAGCTCTACCGGAAAAGATAAGAGAGAGTTTTGTGCTGAGCAGAAAATATGGACTTTCTTACGACGAAATTGCAAGAAAAAGAGGGATAACAGTCAAGGCTGTAGAATATCATATAGGTTTGGCATTGAAGTTGTTCAGAAGACGCCTGAGAGATTATCTGGGAATATTTTAAGGGACAACTAAAAAAATGTGTATTATTAATGGGGAGATATTTATAAAAGATATGAACGACGAGATTTTAAAACGGTACATTAAAGGAATTGCATCTGCCAGAGAGAGGGAGATTGTTATGAACTGGATAGAGGAGAATGAGCAGAATGCCACACTTTTTCATTCAAAGAAAGCGACTTGGGTTTTTGACAATTTCCCGGATAAGGATGCTCCCAGTGAGGTTTGCTCCAATATTAGGAAGAAGATTAAACCCGGATTATCCTATAAGACTATATTTATGAGGGTAGCAGCTATTGTTGTTCTTCCGCTGACAATATTTGCCGGATACCAGTACTATACATATTCACAAAAGTTGAATCAAATTAAGAAAAGTTATATAACTGCCAAAGCGGAGATTCCTGTACAAAACAGGGTAACAATGAATTATGAGGTCAATCCGGGGGTAAAGGGCTTGGTGGAACTGCCGGACGGCAGCAAAGTGTGGCTGAACAGTCACAGCAACCTTAAGTGCCCGGACAAGTTTGATTCTACATTCAGGATGGTGGAACTTAGCGGAGAGGGGTATTTTAAGGTTGTATCAAACAAAGAGTGGCCCATGTATGTCAAGACCTCAAAAGGAATAACCGTCAAGGTTACAGGAACAGAATTCAACCTCTCTTCTTATGATAATGATAAAGAATTGAAATTTATCTTGGTATCCGGTTCGGTTACTCTTATTAGAGAGAGCAACAAACAGGAGATTGCTGTGAACGCTCTGGAGGAGATCGTTATTCCCGATAATACCAGAATCAAAGGGAAAAGGGGGCAAGCAGACATTCATCTGAATACTTCATGGAAAGATGGATATCTGATTTTTGAAAATGCCCCATTGGAAGAGGTTGTAAAGAAGATGGAGAGATGGTATGGTGTAAATTTCGTTGCCAAGGACCCAGAGCTGCTAAAATACAATTTTACTGCTAACTTTAAGTCGGAATCTATAACACAGGTACTGGAACTCTTGAAAATCACTTCAAATATCAGTTACTCTATTAAAGACAATAACGTGACACTCTTTTTCAGATAAGATTTTTTAGGGAGCCGTATAATTTTATGTGTATATAGAGTATATAACCAAAACACATAAAAACTATGAAAAAACAGAAGGCTCCTTCTAGAATCCGCCTTTGGGCCGGATTATTATTGTTCCTGTTTTGCTTTGTCATTCCCACCAAAACATTATTGGCACAAAGCGTTACAGTAAATTTTACAAATACACCTTTGGTGGACGTGTTAAAGGAGATCCAAAAACAGACTCCTTTCACATTTGTGTATACCAATTCACTAATCAATGTGAACAAACGTGTATCTGTAAAAGCTGTTAAAGAGGAGATTGTCCCTTTGATGAACAAGCTTCTTGCAGGAACAGACATTACATACAAAATTGTTGAGAAGCAGATAACATTGTCACCAAAGGAGTTCAAAAGCGAAAAGATTGAATCACCTGCAGGACAAAATGTGAAGCAGGGAGGGAAAATTATCAAGGGCGTTGTTTTTGATGAAACGAGGCAACCCTTACCCGGAGTTTCCATTCAGAACCTAACTGCCAAAACCGGTGCTTTTTCTGACATGAAAGGTGAGTATTCCCTTGAAGTAAAAACAGGAGACAAGCTTCTTTTTACCTCTATTGGTATGACTCCTGAGCAAGTGACCGTCTCGGGTACATCATCTGTTATTAATATTGAGATGATGATAGATAATATTGCTTTGGCCGATATTGTTGTGACAGGTTATCAGACTATATCAAAGGAGAGGGTTACAGGAGCAGTAAAAATTGTAAGCCTTGAGCAATTGGAAAAACCAACAACAAACATAGCACAGAGGCTTATCGGAACAACTGCCGGGGTACAGGCTAAACTAGACGTTGATGGAAACCCCACTTTTGAAATAAGGGGACAAACATCCTTAAATGCGAATAAGGAACCTCTTGTTGTTATAGACGGTTTTCCAACAGAAAAGGGATTCACCTCAATAAACCCAAACGATGTAGAAAGTGTCACCTTCCTTAAGGATGCTGCAGCAGCTTCAATATGGGGAGCAAAAGCAGCAAATGGAGTTATTGTCATAACTTCTAAAAAAGCTAAAGGAAACACACCTTTGAAAATTCAATTCAATGCTTTCTATAAAGTTGGACCAAAATTTGACCTGAATTATGTAAGGCCAATGGCAACAGCAAGTGAAATAATTGATTATGAGCTATTATCATTTAATAAATGGGGGGCACGTGCATACAACGTTGGTAATTTAGATGACGGTTACTACAGGACCTATACACCTACACAGCAATTAATGTGGGAACAATATGTTGGCACAATCACAGCAGCTCAGAGAGATGCAGGACTTGCCACATATAGAAATCTGGACAATGCACAGCAGATTAAAGATAATCTGCTTCAAAATCCAAGCACCCAGCAATATAACCTTACATTAATGGGTGGATCGGATAAGATGTCGAACTTCCTGTCGGTATTGCATGAAACAAACAATTCAAACTTCAAAAATACAGGTAGCTCAAGAGATGTTATAAGCTACCGTAATATTGCCAAGGTTACAAAGTGGCTCGATTTTGAATTGGGAGCAACACTTGCGTTTTCAAATGCAACAAATAACGGTGTGTCATTATCGCAGATTCAGGGATGGGCACCCCATCTTATGTTATTGGACAACAATGGAGAGTATACAAATATCCCAAACGGGATGAACTATTTGCCAGCAATGACCACAGTTCCATTTGACAAATTCCCCTACAAATTTACCTTTAATCCTATTGAGGAGATCAACAACAGGGATATTACAACTAAGACAATTGACACAAGAATAAATGCTGCCTTGTTTATAAAATTGATTGAGGGTATGACATTTGAGTCAAGGGTACAATATGAGTTCAACAATACTTTCAATAAATCAATCTATAACGAGAATTCTTATACAGTAAGGTCGGCTGTTAATGCAGCAACATCATGGGTAAGGGCAACAAATACCATGACACTCAACCTTCCTAAAGGGGGGTTCCTCGATCAGAACCGTTCAGAGGTAAAAGCACTGACTGTAAGAAATCAGCTTAATTACAGGAAAACCTTGGGCAAACATGATTTTATTGCACTGGCAGGGGTTGAATTGTCGGACCGTGTTGCTCAGACTTATAGCAATCCAAGAACATACGGGTATAACAATGATAAACTTTCTGTAGGTACATTTCCAAATGGCCCGGGAGGAGCTGCCATAAAGGTTATTAACAACTGGCTTGGAAATGCGCAGACATTTGGTTATACAAACAGCTTCAGCTATGCAACACGCAGATTTTTTGCAAGCTATGCCAATGCTTCCTATACATTTGACTCAAAGTATTCGTTGACCGGAAGTATACGTACAGATGCATCAAACTTTATAACGAACGACGCTAAGTACCGTTACGCTCCTTTCTGGTCGGTAGGTGCCAGCTGGAACATACTAAAAGAGGGATTCATGCAGAACGTGAATTTTGTGGACCGACTGACAGCAAGGTTAACCTTTGGTTATAATGGTAACGTAGATGTAACCACATCGTTCCAGCCGCTTATTTCTCCAAGTTCATCGGTTAATCTTTATACTCAGGAGAATACAACCGCAATTTCAAGTTTGGGAAATCCAACTTTGAGATGGGAAAAAACAGGAACATGGAACCTGGGGATAGATTACTCGCTATTTAACGGAAACATGTACGGATCGCTGGACTTATACAATAAATACACAAGAGATCTTATTGCAACTATCTCTATACCTGCGGTAAACGGAAGCACTTCCTCAAAAATGAATAATGCTGAGATGAGGAACAGAGGTATCGAGTTTGAGGTAGGAACAATACAAAGAATTCATAATAACGATATCTGGTGGAGAGGATCGCTAAACTTTGCTTATAACCATAACGAAATAACTAAATTGTTCGTTGCCCAGATTGCTGCATCTAGTCTTTATGGTACAGGAACATATGTTCAAGGGTACAACTCTCAGGAGATGTGGTGTTTCAAATATGCAGGGATAAAGAATGAAGGGACAGAGGCTGTTCCAAACTGGCAACCACAAGTACAAGGCCCTGGAGATGTTACTTACAACTTCGGCGGATGGACACCAGGAGACGGACGTACTTATTTATTGAATATGGGGACAAAAGTTGCTCCTTTCACAATGGGTATCTCAAGTGAATTCAAGATTTTTGACTTCAACCTGTCATTCATTGTTACCGGTAAATTTGGGCATGTATTTGCAAGACAGTCATTCAACTATCCTGTATGGTGGAATGGTGCAGTATTGCCAAACCAGAAATACTCAGAAGTTGTGAATGGTGACCCTATGAAGGTTGTACCTCTGCCTATGAATACAAATGAAGCAAGATTCTACTTCTGGGACAGGTTCTATCCATACCTGAGCTACCTTGTGGAAAATGCATCACATGTAAGATTGCAGGAAGTCAACCTTTCATATGACCTGCCAAAGAACCTTTTGAACAGAATTGATGTTAACAGATTACAACTGTACTTCCAGGCTAATGACCTGTTGACCATAAGTGCCAACAAGTTTGGGGAGGATCCTGAGTACCCTATCGGATCACAAAACCCTCAGGCTAAGTTTACATTTGGTTTAAAATTTGATTTATAATTTAACAATCGAGAGATATGAAATATACTATAATAAAAAACAGGATTTTGCTAGGCATTCTGCTTTTGACACTATTCACATCATGTTCAAAAATTGATGATTTTCTAGGTGTGAATCCAAACAAAAGCTCGTCTAAGCCACTTGAAACTATTGAGGAGCTGGACGGTTTGCTGGGTTTATACAGCAGCTTTTATACCGAAAGTTCGGCAACACTATTTGCCGGTCATGACGACTGGGGGCTTATAAAGGAGATACATGATTCCTATGCAGGTATATATAGCGGTACTTCCATGCCATATCACTTTAATCCTGCTGTATGGGATGTTGCTTCTGTTGAAACATCTGGAGACAGGGGTTGGGCAGAAGGCTGGGGAAAGATATTCAGAGCAAACATGGTACTTGTCAATCTGGATAATGTAACCGGAACTGAAGCGAAGAAAGCAGAACTTAAGGCAGAGGCTCATTTCATACGTGCATACGAAATGTATACTTTAGCTAATATTTTCTGTCTGCCTTATACAAACAGCAACAAAAAGAATAAGGACGAGATGGGTTTGCCTTTAAAACAGAGCACTTCTTTTGATGAGTCAGTAGAAAGGGCAAAACTGGAGGATACTTATAAGTTAATTGAGGCAGACCTCGAAGAGGCACTCAAAATAACTACCCCTTTGGTTCGGGCAAGTGATGGTGTCTCGCGTTCATGGAGAGGCAACAAGACCGGAGTAAAGGCTTTTGCTGCACGTTACTATCTGTATCAAGGTGACTATACTAAAGCACTAAATTACGCTAACCTTGCATTAGGTGAATATAGTACTCTTGTTGACTATAATCTTAACAACAAAGTTGGTGGTATGACCTGGGGGCTTCCTAAAAACTATACTATAGACCAGGGAACAGCTCAGCAGCAGACAGTAACTGTCAAATATCCTTATGGACACGACAATCAATCTGATCCTACCGACAGAATGGCCTGGAAAGAGCATCTTTACATGAGGTTCATGTATGACGGTTCATGGTGGTTTATCCCAAGCAGAGAGTTGCTCGCTCTTTATGATCAGACATATGACAGACGCTATGAATACAATTATGTTAAGGGTTACTCCTACGACCGCGGTGTAATCAAGCCATCTTACAACTATCCTGGCTACATCCGCTTCTTCAAGGACAATCTCCCATGTGGACCAACTGTTGCAGAGATGTATCTAATAAAGGCAGAATGTCATGCCCGTCTGAACCAGATAACAGAGGCCCAGACTGCAGTTAACATGCTCAGAGTAAAACGTATGAACAATACGGCTCCTAGCGCAACTATAAATCTTTCTTTTACCAATCAACAGGATGCTATTACTAAGATACTCCAGGAGAGACGCAGGGAGCTGGCATTTGTTCAGAGATGGTTTGACGTGAGAAGGTTGAATAATAACGACATTACTACTGACGATGTTGTCATGACCAGGTCTTTCTATGGTTACACATCTTCTGCAATCAATAACCTTGAAGGATTGAAAACCTATACCTTGCCTAAGGATTCAAGACGTTTTGCAACACCTATCCCAATTACGGATATTGTTTCGGGCAATGGTGTCATCAAACAAAACACATACGATGCAAATTCTGTATTAATACAGTAAAATATTTAGAAAATAGATGATTAAGGCCGACTATGTGTCGGCCTTAATTTTCTTTTTATTCAAATAAAAAATCAGACAATATTTAGCAAATGGAAAAAGCATTGAAATATTTTCTTGTAATTATTCTTTTGAGTTGCGTTACTAATCTTTCTTACTCACAGAGTAATAAAAATGAATTCATTGTTAAGGGGAACATTATAGCGCTTAAAGATACGGTGCTTAAGCTGACAATATGGGATTCAAATGCACAGAACGGTACAAGATATGCTACCATACCGGTGTCAGGCGGGAGATTTGAATACAGAGGGAGTTGCGAAGATCACCTTATGGTAAGAGGTTGGATATTCGATCCCCGGGTTATGAAAAGGCCAACTTTAGGAGGCTTTTATCCGGTAAAATCTTCAAATATTTGGTTCATTATCTATCCAGGTGCCAATGTCACTATCAATGGTACAATAACGGACCATGCAGAGGCCTACCCGTCTGATGGCGGAGAAAATGATGTCCTTTCATTATTGACAAGAGAGCTATTTCCAGTATTGAACGAATCTGTCAACAATCTTGTCAGTATAAAGACTGATCACCGACTCACAAACGAGCAGATTTCAGAAAGAGAGAAGGAGATTACAAAATTAGACCAGAAATCGGTTAATATACTCAAGTCATTCATAGATAAGAATGCATCATCTGTTGCTGCACTCTGGTTCATGAACGATATGCTTATGGGGTCGCAAATAGAGATTCCGGAACTGGAAAGGTTTCTAGGTAAAGTAGATCCCAGATATTATGACATCTCATATTACAAAACAATAAAGACGAAGTTAGAAGGTAGTAAAAACACCTATGTAGGGTGTATGGTTCCGGATGTCACAAGCGATGAAACACCCGATAAAACACATTTTGACTTGAAAAGCCTAAGAGGGAAGTATGTAATCATAGATTTCTGGGGAACATGGTGCATGCCTTGCCTTAATGGAATGCCTGCCATGCGTGAATTCAGAGATAAATACAAAGGAAAGGTAGAGATCCTGGGAATAGCAAAAGATGGTAATATTGAAGGATGGAAGAAAGAGATTATTGCCTCGGGGCTTAACTGGTTCCATATTTTAAATGGTATGGGAGACAAGGATTTTGTAGCAAGATTCAATATCCAGGGCTATCCGACAAAAATTGTTATTGACCCTGATGGGAAAATTATTTACAGGAGCATAGGTGAAAGCGAAAATTTCTACACCGATGTCTCTAAATTGATTGTCAATTAGCTTAATGTTATATTTTATTTTAAATGCATGAAAAATATTTTGGTTTTTTTACTATTGGTGTTATCCGGTTCTCTTTCTGGGCAAAACAGGGAATTAAAGATAACTGTTCAAAACAAACAAGGAAAACCTGTAAAATCTGTAAAGGTAGAGGTCTTTACAGCAAAAATTAAAGGATCGACCGATAAAAATGGAGTTTGCATTCTTGAAAACCTTTCAGAAAAAGACTCACTCCTTATCTCATTCTCAGGTTCTTCTTTTGCAGGAGTATTCCCTGTTGACGGAATCTCAGAAATGCAATTCAATACCTCCCGAGGCGAGTTGGTTGCATACAATCCTGTTTCAGAAACATGGATCAACGGGCAGTCAAGGAAAATTGTAAGGAAGGGCGAATTTGATGTGGATTTTGAAATAAAAAATGGAGCAAGAAATCTTGAGGACCTGTTAAAAAGAATGCCGTCACTTATGGTTACCGGAGGAACGGTTACATTGAGAAATACCATTCAAACGAAAGAATTCGGTGGTAATACACCTCTCATTGTAATTGATAATCTGGTATTAAGGGGAGGCCTGGCAGAGGCAAACAGAACGGTAGATATTCATATGATAGAATCAATTAAAGTAGAACGTGACGGGCTTCTCTGGGGTAAAGATTCGGTGAATGGAGTGATATTAGTCATATTAAAAAAACAAATTCGGTGATTATGAAAAAAATATTTATAATTCTTATGTTATTGGTGCATGTAGCAGCATCCGGCCAAGGCCTTCAAAAAAGAGCTAAAGCACCTGTCAATGCAGACACACTTGCAAAGTTGAAATCGTATGTAATAGCAAATCCAAATGATCTGGCAGGTCATGAGAAATTTATAAAATACATTGGTGCAGACAGCCCGGAAATTGCTGCACAATATGAAGTATGGGTCAAACAGTTTCCAAAATCGAGCATAGTGCCTTACGCACTAGGAAAGGCTTATGCAGGTATGGAGAGCCCGAAAGCCAGACCATGGTTGTTAAAGGCAGTGGCAATTGACCCGAAAATGGCTAAGGCATATTCCGACTTATGGATAGATGGAGAGAGATGGGGTGACTTTGCAGCTGCCAGAGAGTATCTTAAGAAGGCAATGGAAGCAGAGCCCACAAGTCCCGACTATGCATTCTATTACAGGAGTGGTTTAAAGGACAGTGATCCCGAGGGTTACCGAAACGGTATGTATGAAATGACCCGGTTGTTCCCAACAAGTGAGCGCGGGGCGCAGTCATTATACTGGCTCGGGCTATTTGTAAAGGACAACAATGAGAAGCTGGCAATATATACCCAACTGAAGAATCAGTATCCTCCTGAAAAATTCAACTGGTCATCCAGCGGGATGTATGATTTCTACTATTTGTATCTGCATACAACTCCGGAAAAAGCGGTTGAACTTGCTCAGTACATGGCAACAGTGGCAACTCGCGAAAACGACAAAAAAAGCTGGAGCAACAGGGTAAAACTTGCTCAGGATCTCATTCTGGTGAAATCGCTGATGGCACAGAATAAAAATGCAGAAGCACAGACAGTTGTAGAAGCAATCACATTGGAACGCAGGTCCGCAGCAACAGATATGATTAACTTGCTAAAGGCAGAACTTTCCGATATTACGGGAAACACAGCTGCTGCCTATAAAAAACTGATATATTCATATGCCGCTGCTCCGGCCGATGACATTTATAAAACAATGGAAAAATACGGGAAAAAGCTGGGTAAGACAAAGAGTGACCTGTTTGCCGATATATGGAAAATACGTGACTCTGTTGCAGTTCCTGCCACACCTTTTTCACTTGAGCAATACATAAAACAGGGCAAGGCATCACTCTCAGACTTCAAAGGCAAAGTAATCCTGCTTACTTATTGGTTCCCGGGTTGTGGACCATGCAGGGGAGAATTTCCTAATTTTGAAAACGTAGTCAGAAAATTCACTAAGGAGCAGCTGGTCTATATAGGAATCAATATTGCAGCAGAACAAGATGAATATGTGGTTCCATTCATGAAATCTAGCGGATACAGCTTTATTCCTCTCAAGGATGAGGAAGAGAAACGTGGAAACCTGGTTGCTCCGGGCGCACCAACCAACTACCTCCTCGACCAGAATGGCCGTATAATATTTAAAAATTTCAGGACAGACGACAATAACGAAAGGGTTCTGGAAATAATGATAGAAGAGATTCTGGAAAGAGGCAAAATCAAATAATATTTGCTAAAATATAATAAACAAATGAAAAAATCAATATTCGTAATACTGTCATTACTAATATGTTTAGGGCTGACCGCTCAAAGTAAAGGTGTGATATTTGAGAATCTTACACTTCAGGAAGCACAAACAAAGGCCAAAGCCATTAAGAAGGCTCCTAAGCTGATTTTCATGGATTGCTACACCTCATGGTGCGGACCATGCAAGGATATGACTAACAATGTGTTCCCTCAGGAGATTTGTGGCACATTCTTCAATGCAAACTTTGTTAATGTAAAGTTTGACATGGAGAAGGGTGAAGGGTTGGACATTGCAAAGAAGTATGCAGTATCTGTATATCCCACTTTTCTTATACTTGATGCTGAGGGAAAAGAGATAAACCGGGTTATAGGCAGCGATAAAGCAGAATCATTTATTGAGAAGGTCAGGCAGGCAATGAACCCATCAAATTCACCATCAGCTAAATTTGAGATGTACCAGAAAGAGAAATCATCGGCAAACCTTTATGCATATGTGGAAGCATTGCAGAACTCATACAGAAACAATGAGTTAAACTTCTTTCTAAATGAGGTTTTCGTTACACTAAAGACGAATGAAAAGTTTAATGAAAAGATATGGAGGGCACTAACATCTCCTGCCGGGGCAATGTACAACACCAACAATGAAGTTTTCCGGTATGTTCTCTTAAATAAATATGAGGCAGACAGATATCTTACAAAAGCTAAAGTGGACGAGCATCTTTTAAAGACGTTCAAGGTTTATTTTATGAGGTATATCTCAGGGAATATTCCACAAGAGATGATTTCTAATTATGAAACAAATGTTATTTGTGCGAATGCTTTGTCCAACAACGATTTTGGCATTGAATACCTTGCAAGGATGGCAGCCTTGAAAAGAGAAAATAAAATGGACGAACTTCTGGGGATGCTTGTATATCGTCAGATTTCAAGAGGGACTTCTCTTGATATAGAGATGATTGAAAAATCTTTGTCTGAAAACAGGAGTCTCACTCCTGATCAAAAAGCAAAAGTGGCTCAATATTTCAATGAAAAATCCGAAACACTCAGCAGAGATGCCGCATATGCCAAACGGAACTCAGAAAGACTAAGCGGAAGTACAAATTCAAACATAACAAAGTAAATAAATGAGAAAATTTTATGCATTAATAGCGGCAATATGCCTGACTTCTCTGTCACTCCTGGCGCAGAACGAGAATAATTTCGAGATAAAATTCAATATTAGCGGTGTTAACCCCAAAAGTGTTTACGTCACTTTTTTTGGAGAAAAAGAAGTTGCAACCAATGAGCCGATTGTCCTCAATAAAGGAGAGTTCGTCTTTAAAGGCAAGACATCCGTTCCAGTTGTTGCAAGACTTAGCTTTGGTGGAGAGGACAGGTTTCTTAAAAAAGTTGGAAATGGGTATATCCCGTATAAATGTGCCAGTCTTTGGATGATAGTTTATCCGGGAGCTAGTTTCACTGTAGAGGGTTCACTGGAGGGTAAAGATTTTATTGATATCTATCCATTGGATGGAGGAGAGAACAACACATTTGCAGAGCTTAACAAAAAGATGATGCCTCTCACCAACAGCCTGGGTAACAGTGTTGTTGAATTAAGGGTAAATACAACGCTTGACGATAATCAGAAAAAGGAACTGGAGAAAAAGGGAGAGGAGTATAATAAGGAGTTAGAAAATGTAAAAAGGGATTTTCTTGCCGGATATTCAAACTCGCTTGCAGCTCTCTGGCTTATGGAAGACATGCTTATAAGAAGCGAAATAAAGCCAGAGGAGCTTATCCCTTTTATGCAGAAAGCAGATATTAAGAAGTATGGCAGCAACTATTTTTACAGAGCTGTAAAAGACCGGATAGACGGCTCTTTCGCATCTGCTGTAGGGAAGCAATGCCCTCAGATTATTACCGATGCAACCCCTGACGGAAGTACCTTCAATATCGAGAGTATGAGGGGCAAATATGTTATAATAGACTTCTGGGGAACATGGTGTGGTCCTTGCGTTGCGGGTATCCCAAACATGAAGGCATTCCAGAAGAAGCATGCAGACAAACTCAATATACTGGGTATATCTAACGACAGAAGTATGGATCTGTGGAAGGCATTCCTTGTCAAGCATGATATGACATATCAGAACATCCTTATTGGCAAAGGAGATAAGGACTATGTTTCAAAGTTCAACGTGCAGGGATTCCCTACAAAAATTCTTATAAGTCCGGAGGGAAAGATCCTGTTCCGTGATTCGGGCGAAAATGAGGAATTCTACTCAAAAATTGAGGAGCTTATAAGTAAATAGTGATGACAAACAGATAACTTTGCCAATAAACATTTCACAAATAAACAATAATGAAGAAAATAATCTTTTTATCACGTTTTGCAGCCATTTTAGTGATTTCCGGAACAATTATGGCTTTCAGCAATACATCAGTATCAGGCGCAAAGGCACATCAAACAACTAGTCAGAATCCCAATGATGATTCTAAGGTGTTGGCCAAAAGAATCAAGGACCTTTCGGACAAATACAATCTGGGAGAACTCAGAAAAGAGCTCTATGCTGTAAAAGACAGAGTAAGAGTCGTTACTAAAGAGAGGGAAGCGGAAATCAACAGCATAATTAGCAAATATGACGAGGATGCAAAACAACTTACTGTAGATTTTATAAAGGAGTACCCAAAATCACCTTATTCAGCAGTATTGGTTGCTCAGTTGACAAGTGGAAAAAGTGCAGCAGAGATAGAAAAGTATCTTAAACTGCTTGACCCTTCCTTAGCCAACGACCCCAAAGTGATCGAATTGAATTCTAAGGTTAATGAAATGAAGAAGACTGAGGTTGGAATCGGAGCATTCGTATCTGGGGCACACGATTTATCATATAAAGTCGACAATAATTTTGCAGGGAAACAACACAAGGATGTAGTTTATCTGGCGATACTTTCTAATAGTAATATCTGCGCATTCAAGAAAGATGGTAGTGTCCGGATAATTGATTCAAAGGGAGCCACAGTTAATGAATTCAAAACAGAGATAACAACTCCTTCTGCAATAACAGTCGACAAATCTGACAATATTTTTGTATTAGGTTCGGTAATCGAGAAAAAGACAGTGGATGTAAGAGGAAAATCATCACAAGTAAGCACCCCTGTTGGAGTTGAATGCCAGGTATATAATGCTAAAGGAGCAAAAATCAGGGATATGAAACTTTCAGGGGTAGTTACAGCTACCGGCGCTAGAATCTCTCAGAACAACCTTTTGGTAGCAGACACAAGGGGCCGTTCAATTGTTATTTTTGATGCTGAAACTGGCGCAAAAAAATCTGCTATTGAAAAATTACGTACATGTTGTGGAATACTTGACTTCACAGTTCGTAAGAACAATGAAGTACTAGTTGCTAATTTAGGTGCATTCAGGGTAGAAGGGTTCGATTATAATGGCAAATCAATAATCTCATTCGGACAACGTGGAAACACAATAGACGAATTCCATGGTTGCTGCAATCCTGTAAGTGTCGCATTTTTATCAAACGGAGGCATTGTAACGGTAGAGAAAGATCCAACTCGTATAAAAGTCTACAGTAAGGAAGGGGCTAAGAAAGTTGAAGGAATAGATGAGTTGGTAAAAGGTTGTGCATACATACCAATGACAGTTGATCGTAATGACAACCTTTACCTGGCGTCCAAGACAGATGGTATAGTAAAATGTAAATCATCTAAATAAAGATTTTAAACAAATCTTTGCCAAAGTCTTTTGTTTGTATTATTTTTATAAAAAATTAAAAAATGGAAATGAACATTTGGTATTTAGTAATTCCCCTTGTGGTGATAATTCTCGCTGCCGGGATAAAAATCGTACGTCCTACTCAACGAGGACTAATTGAAAGACTTGGAAAATATTCAAAATTTGCAAATCCCGGGTTCCACTGGATCATTCCAATTATTGACAAAATCTATGTGGTTAATGTTACAGAACAGATGGTTGATGCAGAACCTCAGGAGATTATCACTAACGACAACCTGAATGCAAGCGTGGATGCCCAGGTATATTTCAGAGTAAAATCAGATGAGGAGAGTGTTAAGGGATCAATCTATAACGTCAATAATTTCAGATGGCAGATTGTTAACCTTGCACGTACAACCCTACGTAACATTATCGGTACACTTACTCTTAAGTCGGCAAACAGCGAACGCGGAAAAATAAATGCCGAATTATACAAGACTCTTCACACTGAGACACAGGGATGGGGAATTGAAATAGTTCGTACAGAACTTAAACAGATTGACCCGCCAAAAGATGTTCAGGAGACAATGAACAAAGTAGTAAAGGCCGAGAACGAAAAAATTGCTGCCATTGACTCTGCAACAGCTGCAGAAACAGTAGCTGACGGTGTTAAACGCGCAAAGATAAAAGAGGCAGAAGGTTACAAACAATCACAAATATTACATGCAGAAGGTGAAGCTGAGGCCATAAGACTGGTAAATGAAGCAGCCGACAAGTATTTTATCGGAAACGCCCAATTGTTAAAGAAACTGGATACTGTAACTGCATCTCTTGAAAAGAATTCAAAAATAGTAATTCCAACCGGAACTGACCTAATAAATATCATAGGAGAGATGGCCGGAGTGGTTCCAATAGAAAAAAAAGTAAAATAAGTGCAATACTTCAATAATTTGTATTACATTGCACACAAATTAATTTCATATCATGAACAACGGAACAGTAAAATTTTTTAATGAAACAAAAGGATTTGGTTTCATTAAGGACTCAGATTCGCAAAAAGAGTATTTCGTACACTCAAACGGTTTAAAAGAAAGAATCAAAGAGAATGACGAAGTAACCTTCGACCTTGAAGAGGGAAAAAAAGGATTAAATGCAGTAAATGTAAAACGAGCATAGTTTATTTTATAATAAACATTTATAATTTTGAGCCTCACTTCGTAGTGAGGCTTTTTTTTTGAAATGATTTGATCTATATTTGACCCCTGAAATTTAAATACATATAATGAGGAATTTGACTCAGCACGAGATTGGCTCACTGTTAGCCAATTGTTGTGTGGCGAAAGACTGGACTCAAGTCTTTGTGTCGGAGGGGTTCTCAACAGATCATGTTTACAATACCCGTTTCTCGGGAAAGGTGACATTAGGTGCTTTTGAGAAAACATTCTCCATAGCCGGTGGACTTCAAAACCACTCAGGCATAAGAAATGCTACTATTCACAATTGTGAATTAGGTAACGACATTCTCATCGAGAATGTCTCCAACCACATCTCCAACTACAGAATCGGTAACGGCTGTTACATTCAGAACATCAATGTAATTGCGGTTGAGGAACTCTCCTCATTCGGCAATAATGTCATGGTAAATGTTTTAAATGAAACCGGTGGTCGGGAAGTTCCTGTATATACCAAGTTGTCTTCTTCCCTGGCTTATATTATTGCGCTTTATCGCCATAAGAAAAAGGCTATTGAGAACCTTTATGGTCTCATAAAAGGTTTTGCAGATGAACAGGCATCAACAATGGGAACAATTGGCGACAATGTGGAGATATTGAATACCGGGACAATTAAAAACGTAGTAATAGGTGACCATGCAAAGATTGTAAACACCTCCCGGCTAGAAAACGGGACAATCGTCAGCAACCATTACGCCCCGGTTTATGTTGGTGATGGGGTAATTGCCAAGGATTTCATCTTTTCATCGGGTTCATACATTGCAGGAGCGGCTAAAGTAATCAGATGCTTTATCGGACAGTCATGCCATGTTTCGCATGGTTTTTCTGCACATGACTCGTTGGTCTTCTCCAATTGCAATTTTGACAACGGGGAGGCTTGTGCTGTTTTTGCAGGACCGTTCACAGTATCCGTGCACAAATCCAGCCTGTTGATTGCCGGAATGTTTTCGTTCCTTAATGCCGGAAGTGGTTCAAACCAAAGCAACCACATGTACAAACTGGGGCCCATCCACCAAGGGATTGTGGAGAGAGGCTCAAAGACCACTAGTGATTCGTATATCCTTTGGCCTGCAAAAGTAGGTGCTTTTTCATTGGTTATGGGAAGACATTACCGTCATTCCGACACATCGGACCTTCCTTTTTCATATCTGATAGAGAAAGCAGATGAAACCTATCTTATTCCGGGGGTTAACCTAAGGAGCGTGGGAACAATAAGGGATGCACAAAAATGGCCCAAACGTGACAACAGAACTGACCCTGACCTGCTGGATCTGATAAATTACAATCTTCTCAGTCCGTATACAATACAAAAAATGATAAAGGGGAGGAGCATTCTGTCGGAACTAAGAACCATTTCCGGTGAAACATCTGAGACCTATACATACAGGAGTTCAAAAATGAAGAACGCCTCATTACGCAATGGGATTACACTATACGAAAAAGCAATAAACAAATTCTTTGGCAACTCACTCATAAAGAGGTTGGAAAAGACAGATTTTCAGAATATTGAAGAAGTAAGGAGTCAGCTTAGGCCAACACATAAACTGGGCCTTGGAGAGTGGGTAGATCTTTCAGGCTTAATTGTTCCAAAGACCGAGGTAGATAACCTTATATGTGAAATTGAAAATGATCAAATCACACTATCTCAGATAGAGACTCGTTTCAGGGGGCTACACACAGATTATTATGATATGGAGTGGACATGGGCATTCAGTGCAATGGAGAAATATTACAATATTTGCCTTTCCACAATCAATGCAGATGAAATACGCTCTTTGGTAAACCTTTGGCGCGAATCTGTTGTCACCCTTGATGAAATGCTCTATAAAGACGCTATGAAGGAGTTCTCGATTACCTCTATGATTGGTTTTGGAGTTGATGGATCGGAAACAGAAAAGCTAGAGGATTTCGAATCTGTAAGAGGAGAATTCGACAGTAATCCTTTTATATCGGCTGTCAGAAAACATATTGAAGTAAAGTCTTCCCTTGCTGACGAACTACTTAAACGCCTGTCTCACCTTTAAATATCTGTAAATATGTGTGGGATAGTAGGATATCTTGGATACCGCGAAGCGTATCCAATACTAATCAATGGTTTGAAACGCCTCGAATACAGAGGGTACGACAGCGCAGGGGTTGCTCTCATAGATGGCACCGGAAAATTAAATGTATACAAATCCAAAGGTAAGGTTAGCGACCTGGAGGCATTTGTACAGACCAAATCTAGTGAGGGAAATATTGGAATAGCGCATACCAGATGGGCAACCCATGGTGAGCCTAATCAGATAAATGCCCATCCCCATTACTCCTCGTCAGAAAACCTGGCCCTTATCCATAATGGCATAATTGAAAATTATGGGGTGCTTAAGGAGATGCTCATTCATAATGGCTATGAATTCAAAAGCAGCACCGATACCGAAGTTCTTGTCCAGCTTATAGAATTTATCCGCAACAAAGAGAAAACCGACCTTGTATCTGCAGTGCAGATAGCCTTGAGCAGGATAGTAGGCAGTTATGCTATAGCCATTCTTGAGAAAAATAATCCGGATTGTATAATAGCAGCGCGCAAAAGCAGCCCTTTGGTTGTAGGTGTAGGTAACGGAGAGTACTTTATAGCTTCAGATGCAACTCCTATAATAGAGTACACCTCATCTGTCATTTATTTGAATGATAAGGAGATGGCAATTCTTCATCGTTATGATGGTCTTAAAATAGTCACTCTTGATAACGAGGAGTTGGCACAAGTTGTGGTCAAACTTGAAGTGACCTTGTCGCAACTTGAAAAAGGAGGGTACGAGCACTTCATGCTAAAGGAGATTTTTGAACAACCCCGCACCATTCTTGACTGTACCCGGGGAAGGATAAACATTGACGGCACAAACGTTGCACTTTCTGGTATAATTGATCACAAACAAAAATTCCTCAATGCCAGGCGAATAATAATTGTTGCATGTGGCACCTCGTGGCACTCTGCATTAATAGGGGAACACCTCATAGAGACCATGTGCAGGATACCGGTTGAGGTAGAGTATGCGTCGGAGTTCAGATATAGAAATCCCGTAATTAACAATGATGATGTGGTTATCGCAATATCACAATCAGGAGAGACTGCCGATACACTAGCGGCCGTTGAACTTGCAAGAGAGAAAGGGGCTTTTATCTATGGTATTTGCAATGTGGTGGGTTCTTCAATAGCCCGCAGGACACATACAGGTTCATATATACATGTTGGGCCGGAAATTGGGGTTGCATCTACCAAAGCCTTTACGGGTCAGGTTACGGTGCTTGTAATGATGGCACTGACGTTGGCAAAGGAGAGAGGAACCATAGATGAGAGATATTTTCGCGATGTTGTAAGTGAACTGAACAAGATTCCGCAGAAGATTGAGGAAATATTGATTCAGAATGATATGATACGCCAATTGGCAATACCTTTCACTTATGCCAGAAACTTCATTTATCTGGGCCGGGGCGTTAGCTACCCTGTAGCACTGGAGGGAGCGCTCAAACTTAAGGAGATCTCCTATATCCATGCCGAGGGTTATCCTGCCGCAGAGATGAAGCATGGCCCCATTGCGCTCATAGATGCAGAGATGCCGGTTGTGGTTCTTGCTACTAAAAGTTCGGTATATGACAAGGTTGTCGGAAATATTCAGGAGATAAAGGCCCGTAAAGGCACGGTCATAGCAATTGTAACCAAGGGAGATAGTGAAGTTGGCAAAATGGCAGATTTTGTAATAGAGATTCCCCCGACAATTGAATGTCTTGACCCTCTCCTCTCATCTATACCGCTACAACTACTTGCCTATCATATAGCTGTAAATAAAGGAAGAGATGTGGACCAGCCCCGAAACCTGGCAAAATCGGTTACTGTAGAATAATGTGCTAATGTGCTAATTTGCTAATGTGCTAATTTGCTAATGTGCTAATGTGCTAATTTGCTAATTTGCTAATGTGTTAATGTGATAATATGCTAATAAATAAAATTACAGAGATAATCGGCAAAACGCCCATTATCAAAATTGACCTAAAAATACATGGGCTCTCTAACATTGAATTATATGCAAAACTGGAATATCTGAATCCGTTTGGCTCCCTTAAGGACCGGACGGCATTTGGTATGCTCAAAGAGAGTATTGACGATATAAAGAGGTCGGGAAAATCCGTAATTGAGACATCAAGCGGAAATACCGCCAAAGCCCTTCAGTGTATATGCAGCATTAACGGGATTGATTTTATAACCGTAACCAACAGAATTAAGGTGTCAGAATCCAAGAATATTCTTAAGTTTCTGGGTACAAACGTTATAGAGGTATCAAAAGATGTAAATACAGTGGGGAGAATTGAGGAGATGATTGCTCAACAACCCGACAAATATTATCATACAAGTCAGTATACGAACAGTAGAAATGTGAGTTCTCATTTCGAAACCGGCAGAGAGATTTATGAAGACATAGGAAAGGTGGACTATTTTATAAGTGTGCTGGGTACATCGGGGTCAAGTATGGGGATTTCAAAGATACTGCATGAGAAAAACCCCGAGATGCTTACTGTTGGCGTGGTCACATCCAGGGACAGTTATATACCGGGAATAAGAACAGAGGAGGAGATGCAGGATTGTGGATTCTTCAGCAAAGAGAACTATGACTTTATTGAGGATGTTGGAGTGGAGAGTGCAAATATTTACATGAAGAAGCTTTGCAGAGAGATGGGCATTCTGGCAGGCGTCTCTTCGGGAGCCGCATTGGCAGCAGCAGTGAATTTCCTTGGGAAAATCGACAAAGCCCTAAAAGAGAAACACAAGGCCGTCTTTGTTGTTTGCGACAGGCTGGAGATTTACGCAAACTTCATTAAGGAGAACCGTTTCTATAAGTACCATGTATTGGGCAACACATATATCGTTATTGACCCGAGGGAAAACCCTATTGATCTTACAAGGCAAAGGATAGCTGATATTTGTAACAAGGAATTTGGAGTAGGTGCCGACGGGATAATCCTGGGGCCATTTATCAATAACGACGAGTATGTCTACCGCGCATTCAACAGAGATGGCAGTGAGGTTAAAAGTGCGGTGTTTGGCAGTATGATATTTGCCAAGTATTTAAAAGATAAAGAGATTGTAAGGGGAGATTCAATTAAAGTCAGAATATCCGATCAGGAGATGAAGGTTCTTTTTCTTAACCAGGAGGCAACAAAAATTCTAGTCAAGATAAAAGAGCCTCACATAACAGGTTCTGTTTCAATATCCGGTAAAGATTATACATGTGTAAATCTGGGCAACGACAATATTGTGAGAGAAGAGAAGGAGCTTTCACGGAGCCTTATAATTGCAGAAGGGGAGGAGGTTATGAATTCAGGTATCTATCCCGATGGAGTAAATATCCAGCTGGTAAACAGAATATCTGACAATCACCTGCAGATTGAGACCTATGAGAGGGGAGTGGGCTACACGCTGGCATCCGGAACAAGCGTAATTGCCTCCTGCTTTGCACAAAAAGAGCACCTGAAAAGAGAGGTAAACGTGCATACGGCAGGAGGAATGTGTAAAGTCAATCTTGTAGACTATTCAATTACAGCAGAGGTATTCAAGATTTACGAAGGAGAGCTTTAACCAGCCCGCCCCTTAAACAAGCTAATCTAATGCCAAGGCGTCGTATAAGAAGCCGGAAATAATTTATTTCAGTAACTTTTGCTAAGGCTATAACATCATGAATAAGAATTATTTCTCTCTGATTAAGTGCATCTCCTTTTGTAGTAATTGTTCCATTATCCTTGTCAATTACAACTATCCTGTGAAGTAAAAAAGAACCCCGGTAACGAAAAAATATAATATCTCCAACCTCTAAGGAGTCGTGATAGCAAGGCTCCAGAATAACGGTGTCTTTTCCATCAATAAGCAGAGGGCTCATGCTGTTTCCTTTGACGGTTAGTTTAACAGGCGACCCTTGCGCAATGCTCTCCTCAATTATTGAGAGCGCATCTTTATTGGGAATTGTTTTTGAGCTCATGTATAAGAGTTAATTGTCTTCTGTGCCAACTCTGCTGCCTCAACACAGGGCAAACACTTAAGGTTGTAAACAGGGACCGCAGATATTACACCCGAAATTATCCGGCAGATACCTTCTTCAAAATATGTATCCTTAAGAAATGCAGGAGGAAAAGATGGATAAAGAGCGGCGAATGCCTCCAGCTTGCTTAATTTTCTTATAACATTGGTATGATACTGCTCAAGCCGGACAATAGCCTTAAGTGGATACTTTTCGTTTAAGTAACAACACCCTTTCCCGCTCCAGGGTGATCCGTATACAATCGGGATATCATTCTCAAGTTTTAGAAGAGGGCTGTCGTCATTAAGCAGAGTGCTTCCGGCTATGTTCTTTGTCCAAAGCCCTGTATGTGTGCTTTTACCGGTTCCGGACTCTCCAAGAAACATTACGGCTCCTCCATCATCCACGATAACCGACGAGTGTACTGCGGCACTGAGATTAGGTATGCCGTAAAATGCAACAGCCGTCCATAGGACAAACTTTAAATTGCTTACATTAAAATTTGAGAGAGAATCTACCAGTAGCTCCGCTTCGTTTGATACTCTGCTCATATGTAACGACATTTTACTTTCGTTTGCTTCTGTTACTAAAAAATGATACAAAGTGCCATCGGTCATAAAGATACATCTACCCCCCTCAATATCGAACGAATGAATGATATTTCCATTATTATTATTTTTGGACCCCTCTGAAATTTTCAGTCTCATTGCAGGTTTAAGAGTGTTTTGCTTTTCAGATGTATCTGTATACTGGAATTGCACAAAAGATCTTAAGGCCAAACTAAGTCTTTCTCCCACAAAAGAGTTAATCTCAATTATATCTCCCCCCAATATGTAGGTAAACTTATCCATAAATCAGGAAATAGTTATAACTCTGTCACATTTACTCAATATGCTCTCTCTGTGAGAAATTATAATGGCCGTGGCATAGCCGGTCAATTCAGGATTTTCCAGTATCCTCAGTATATCTGCTTCTGTAGAAGAATCCAGAGCAGAAGTAGCCTCATCAAGCATAAGAACTTCTGCCTTTTTATAAAGAGCTCTGGCAATTGCAATTCTCTGCCTCTCTCCTCCGGAAAGTCTTGATCCGCTTTCTCCCATTTGAGAAAGAAGACCCAGGGGCAATCTTTCTATAAGTTTATCAAGGGATGCGTATTCAATTGCACGGTTAAGCTCAATATTCCCGTTGTTTTCATTATGTTCATAGTTCAGGATAATGTTATCTATAATAGTGCCATTCATAATAAAAACATCCTGAGATACATACCCGACCTTTTTGTGCCATTCTTTTCTGTTTTGCCTGCTTAGTTCTATACCATTAATTTTTATGGTACCGCTCTTTGGGGCATAAAGACCTAATAGAAGATAAAACAAGGTACTTTTACCTGATCCGGAAATCCCCTTTATTCCTATTTTTTCTCCTCTTTTTATAACAATGTCTAAATTCCTTATTATCTCCTTATCCTCGCCCTCTTCGCAGTATGAAAAAGTCAAGTCTTTAACCTCAAGAGAGTTAAAGTGACTAAAATTCGTGGCAGAATTTTCTGACATATTTTTAGCGCTTATTTGAGAGATATTATCAGGAATAATTTCAAGAGTAAATTGGTTGTTTCTAATACTACTTAAATGATTCATTACTGACTTTACAGATGGTATGAGCTTAAGGGATGTTGCTGCTAATATTCCAATAAACAAGGGAGAGTCAATCATAAATGAGGCTATCATAACAATCACTAAAACAAAAACAACTCCGGTTTCCAGCGATCTGGACGAGAGACTCTTAATGTTTTCCAAAACAATTTTGTTTTGAGAAATGGTATCAATTCCTTTATCAAAATTATTTTTTATCTGCTCAAAAGAGTTGTTGATCTCAATATCGGGGTATCCCCGAAAGGTTTCCATTGTTAATTGCCATTGGTTCTTTTTTGCTTTGTTGTCTGCATTGCCGGCCCGTTTCAAAATTGATGACATTTTAAAGTGATAGAACAGTATAATTGGGATAAACAATATAATCTCAAAAAGTGCTATGTAAATATCTACAAAACAGAGAGACACAAAAATGAGAGTTGCCAGAATCACTTCACCAACAATACAGAGAACAGGGTTTAAGACCCCAAAAACATAACTGTAAGTAACAGCATTAACATTGTGCGAAAGATCTGTGGTCCCTCTCTCTTTAATAAATGGTAAACCGGAATTGTAGTAATCATTGAAAAGAGTCATGGAGTGATGGGCATATAATTTTAAAAGTCTGCGGGTTTTATAATTATTCAGATAATGAAGAAAAACATTCTTTATTGTAATTATTATAAGGATAGTCAAACCTGTCGCTATAAGAAAAGAAATATGACTGGTAAATCCTCCGGAACTATATAAAAAACTAAGGTATTTGTTGTTGATAAGGCTGTCCTTTTCAAGAATGGCAATCAACAGAGGCATAAGCACTGCCAGGCCAGCCAGTTCCAGCAAAGAACACAGGAGCGTTGAGAGTATAAGGGGCCATTTTGTTCCACCCCTCCATAAAACTATCTTTTTACCGACAGCCATATTCTTTTAAAAAAATCTTTATAAAACAGCCCTTTATCTATGAGGTCAAATTTCCACTTAGACACAAAGAGTCTTATTGCGCCTCTTATCTTGCGTTTGTATACCGGCATTGCCAAAAGAATTTTTGTGTTGTCTCTCTTAAATGCATTTTTGAGTGTGTCTGCATAAATTCTACTGACAACATTACTGTCTACAAGATATTCATTTTTGACTCTGGGAATAAGTATTTTGTACCCTTTGTCAAAACCGAATAATTTGTCAGTCAATGCAAGAAAGCACAAATATGTATTGATCAGTTTCTCTCTGCTTAGCAATTGAGCAAGGCTGTTAAAATTGATCCTCTTGTAATGTGTTTCGTAGAACAGGGCAATATCCGTAAAATGGCGAAAAACCAATCCTGTTGATAAAAAGTGAACGATAGAGTGTCTTGCAAGAAAAATTGCGTTAAAATGGGGATTTGGAATATTAACACTCACCCCTCCTATGATTATGGTGTCGAAACCATCCCGGGCCAATATATTATTAAGTGTCGCATTAATATGTCTGTCTTGTTTATTAAGAGAAACATTCAGAAATGTTTTGTGGTTCTCAACAGTTACTCCCCTAAAAATAAATTTAGAATGTTTATGACCCTCTTTTTCAATGAAAATCCCCATCTGTTCAATTACTCTGTTACCTTTATCGTAATCGCCCATAAGGTAAATATCCAGGTCGCCACACTCTCTGTGATTTGGTTCAGGGTACATGGAACAGAGACCCAAACCCTTAAGTAACAGCAAGTCAATTCCATTTTTGTTAAAAATTGAGATAAGTTCTTTCAACACACCAATCTGTCTGTCGTATCTCTTTTCAATGTTCTCTACGCCAAGTTGCCACTTAATCGTTATATCCTTGGGTAATTCCGGCAACAAAGTATCCGGCAAACCATCGTATGCAATTGCAAAAACACCCTGCTTAGCGGCCAAGGTTAAAAGTTCGTTCCATTGTGTGTGGTCCAGTTGAAAATCAGTAAAGGCAATATTACTTTCCTGCCCGTCGTTGTTTTTTTGCAGGGCATTTTTAATTAGCAGAGGGAGTAGTTTTTCAGCCTTACTTGTTTGCATATCATTCTTCTATCAAGGCAACTGCAATCATTGAGTCTATCCAGTTACGGGCGTCGTTCATGGCCCTTTCATTTGTTATAGAAAACTTCTCCTGCAGGAGGAGAGCAGCATCATTGCAACTGAAGTTCTTGTTAAAAAGTTCTATCCATAAAAACTCTGCACTCTTGTTAAGCATTACCACCTTAGTAAGATCCAGGCAATGTTTGCCATGCATAACCAGCATCTTTTCGCCGGCAATGTCACGCAATTTATATTCAGACTTAATTCTCATTTTTTGCAGATAACAAAAATAGTTAATAAAATGAAATAAACAGAAAGGTCGGCTAAAATCACTTCTAGCCGACCTTTGTCATTGATGAGTTTTATTTGTTATTCAAATACAGACTCTAGTTTCTGATAAGTTGAGTGCATCTTTTCGATAGCAGCATTCTTTGCTTTTGCATCAGTTCCTGCAAGAACTTCCTTTAATGCAACTGTTAAATTATAAAGTTCAGTAGCGACAGCATGGTATTTGACAGATTTCTCTTTCAGGCGTTTTACAAGAGCCTCTTCAGGAGTCTTTGTAACAGCGTCGGCTTCTGCAATCAACTGATCCATTACTGCAACAATTTCTGAGTAGTTTTTGTCTGGAAGTGATTTGTGATAGATTACATAAAGAGTTTTGTGATATGCATCCATCTCTTTATTGAAAGGTCTTACAACCCTGTTCATTGCCTCATATCCAGAGTGCAGCTTTTCTGCAGCAAGAAGAAGTGCAGCATCATCACTACCGGCAGCAGCCGAGTAGTAGTTTTCTGCAACTTGGTTGAATTTTACTAATGCAGCTTTCCATGCAGCTTCTTTTTCCCTAAGAATACCTGGTAATTTTGCGCAGTTCATTTTTGCCATGTTTGCTTTAATTTCAGGAACATATCCTTTTAAAGCAGCGATATCTTTTGTTGGATATGCCTTGTGCCACATAGGCGCTATGATAGAGTGGAAAGCAGAAAGCTCGGGAACGCTTGCAGAAATTTCATGTGATTCAATTTTTGTTTGCGAAAATGCGCTATTTGTACTTAGCATTAAAACAAACGCGAAAGAAAGTAATAATAATTTTTTCATAAATATATAACTAATTGATTAATGGTTTAGCAAAGGTATGAATTTAACTTCTACAATAAGACTGCTATTATGAGTAAAGGTTTAAAATGGAGGGATAGTGTGAATATTATTGTTTTTTATTATATCTTCGCTATATGCTCTGTTATTTACAAAACAAGATAAATAATCCCGGAAATGAGATCAGTTTCTAAGTACATCTACATAATTACAGGTTTTGCAATAGTTTTTTTATCGGGCTTCAGTGGAATTTTCTTCAAAGATAACAATTTGGTGTTTTTTTTTGCATTACTCACCGGAACACTAGGTGCCGTTATCGGTTATCTCTATTGGAAGAATAAAAGGATGCTGGAGGAGGCAAGCGATGCCAATAAGGAGAATGAACTGAAATACAAAACAGCATTTGTGACGAGTCCGGATGCGATTAACATTAATTCATTCGATGGAGTTTATGTAGATATAAACGAGGGATTTACAGCATTGACACAATTTACTAAAGAGGATGTAATTGGAATCAACTCATCGGATATTCGTATATGGGCAATCCCATCCGACAGGGAAAAACTGATAAAAGGGCTTAAAGAGACAGGATGGGTGGAGAATCTTGAATCGGTATTCAGATGCAAGGATGGCAGCACAAAGACAGCTTTAATGTCGGCAAGGATAATACAGATACATGGCGAGCCACATATTCTCTCTGTAACCAGAGATATTTCTGAACGGAAAAAAGTAGAAAGAGCTTTCGAGGAGACAGACAAATTAAAGACAGCGTTTCTAAACAACATATCTCATGAGATACGTACTCCTATGAATGCAATTCTGGGGTTTTCGCAACTGGTCACCAGTGAGACACTGAATGCTGCCGATCGTAAAAATTTTTCCCATATAATTCAGAAAAGCTGCAATCAGTTACTCGACATACTTACCAATGTAATCGAGATTTCACAGATTCAGGGGAACCATATACAGATAGCGAAAGAGGATGCAAATATTGAAACAATATTGCGGAAAACAGAGGACAATTTCTCATCCAGATGTATAGAAAAGAACATCAAACTATTTGTTCTTATACAGCTTGATGATACATATCTGGACACAATAACAGACAGTTATAAATTAAACAAGATATTAAGTCACCTAATAGATAATGCAATAAAATTCTCAAATTCCGGAGATATTATTGTTAAATGCCGTCTTGTCAAAAATAATTTTTATGAATTTTCTGTTGCTGACTCAGGAATAGGTATTTCACAAGAGATGCAGCAGAAAATTTTTGAACCATTCAGGCAGGTTGAGACAGGAATGTCAAGAAATTTTGGTGGGAATGGTGTAGGGTTGAGTATTGCCAAGGCTTATGTTGAGTTGATGGGAGGAGAAATATGGTTGCAGTCAGATTCACAAACGGGTTCAACATTCTTTTTTACAGTTCCATATAAACCAATCGGAGCCGGGAGAAGAACAGAAAGGTTATCGCAGGACAAAATGAACTTGTCCAGAAAAACAATTCTAATAGCCGATGACGAACTTGTTAATCTTATTCTGTTTAAAAAATTATTAAGCGAAACGAACGCAAATATTTTAACAGCAGCAAACGGAATTATTGCCATTGAGCAATGCAATAACAATCCGGAGATTGACCTTGTTTTGATGGATATTAAAATGCCAGAGATGGACGGACAGACAGCCATGAAACTTATCAAAGAATTCAGACCGGATTTGCCAATTATTGCTCAAACGGCTTATGCTCTGCAAAATGAAAAAGAGATGTTTCTCAATAATGGATTTGATGGATATATTTCCAAGCCCATTAAGAAGGAAATACTGCTGGATACTATCAAAAAGCATATTATTTAAGGCCGGGGAGAAATGATAAATATTCCATCTTATTAGCATATTTCAATAAATTAAGCTAATTTGCCCAATTAATAATAAAGAAATTTTTTATATGGCAAGATCGCAGGAAACATTCAACAAAAAAGAGGTTAAAAACAAAAAAGAAAAGAAGAGAAAAGAGAAAGCGAAGAAAAGATTAGACAGGAAGGACAGCGAGAAAAAAGGAAGTCTGGAAGACATGATTGCTTATGTAGACGAAAATGGAGTAATTACATCCACACCTCCGGATCCAAGTAAAAAGCGGAACATCCAGTCTGAAAACATCGAAATCAGCACACCAAAGCAGGATTCAACTCCGGTAGATCCTATCAGAAAAGGGATTGTTGCCTTTTTCAACGACTCAAAAGGTTTTGGATTCATTAAGGATTCAGAAACACAAGAGAGCGTTTTTGTGCACGCAAACAACCTGCTCGAAGAGATCAAAGAAGGCAATGTCGTGAGTTTCGAAGTAGAAATGGGCCAGAGAGGCCTGACTGCCGTTAATGTAAAAATTTACAAGAAACCCGCTGCAGTTGCAGCACCTGCAGTACCCGTCGAGCCCGCAACAACGGAATCGTCAGAACCATCAGAACCTGTAGAACCAACTGAGCCGGCTTAACGCAAAGAGGCTTTTGTAAATACGTGCTCAGGTATCTGCTGGTCAAATTTTATTGATGTTATGCGAAATTCAGTTCCTTTACCCTCTTTGAGCTGATCTTTGTATATCATTGTCATAGGAAACCATCGCCCCTGAATCTTAGTGATATCTTTCATCTCCATTTTTTTAAGCATTTGTCTGCTTTTTGCGTACAATTCCTGACGGAGCGGAATATATCTTTCGTTGTCTACCCACATCTTTTGTCTGAAATAGGCAACATCGCTAACCTTTGCCGTCAGTTCCAGAATAAGTACATTTCTGCCCAGCAGAGTATCTTTTCCAATGATTTTCGAGTCATAGACATCAGTCATCTTTCTGTCATCCATCATATCTTCATAAGAGAGGTCGGAACCCATAACGGACTGACGGAGCAGATGCCCCGATATCTGAATGGTACGATCTGCAGAGGGAGTGTAAATCCAAAGCTGACCCTCAAGTTTCAGCATCTTTGTTCCTGCCTCTGAAGCGGGAGAGAGGTATTCTGTATATGACTTCTTGTTTCCCTCACTAAAGCTCTTAGAGATGATTGTCCGGCTTGTCCGTCTTCCGTGTATTGTCATAGACGATTCAAATACCCTGTTTCTGGATGAAAGATTGGCATCAATTTTTTTAAGGATGGATTCACCATCCTGGGCCATAAGGCTGCCAGTGAAGCAGAGCAATAGGAGGGCAATCGCGCCAAGATAACTGGTAAATGTTTTTTTATTAGGCATTTGTATGATTTGTTGGTAATAATTATTATTTATAATGATCAGATTTATAGGTGTATGCCACTTATCGTGCCACGTCACACCTCCAGCTCGTTGAACAACCTGGCTGTTTCTCGTTTATATATCCCCAAACCAGCAATTCCATTTCCAAGAATCATTGAAAATATTCCCGGGATAAAGCCAATATAGTAAATTGTCGACGTAATTGCGGGTCGGAAAATTGACGGAAGCAATAATGTTGAGTTCTTCATCATGCCGGAAAGATTAACCCCGTGAACATTGAGATACAGGACTATAAGAACACCTATAATTGTTCCAAGAATTGAACCGATAGTTCCAATCATTAATGCCTCATAAAGCAGAGTTTTGTAAATGTGCCCCTTATCCTCTCCCAAAGCCAGCCTTACCCCAAATTCCGTATACCTGCGAAGTCCGCCCAGCAATCCACCGTTCCACAATACTATGGACATAGCAGCAACGAATATGAAAACCATAAGACCACTTATGTAATTTGTATATTCCACCATGTCTGCCATTCCGGACTGCTCTTTCAATGTCATCATTACCGGAGCGAATCCATCGGTATCGCCTGAGTATTTTTGGTTGAATTTATCCTTAATGGACAAAGCAACATCATCGTCGTACCAGGTGTCAGGCAGATAACCCAGAATCTCCCCGGCAGCACTCTCCATTCCAAAGGCCGACTGAGCATCGGATATATCAATAATTACAGCTCCTCTGTCCAGACCTGCGGCACCAAATCTGACTGTGCCGGAAACTGTGAAGTTGCGGAATGAGAATCCACCCTCCATGGTTGTTCCGAAAAGAGTGAAGCTGTCACCCGGCCCGATGCTGAATTTCTTTGCCAGATCTTCCGAAAGCAGGCATTGCCCCGGACTTTTAGGTAAACTGCCTTGTATTACAGAGCCCTCAAGATTGAACCTATGTGGCTCTTTGGTTCCGGTAGTAAGCATGTCGATTGCCCATCCTGCCACAGGACCTTGTCCTCGTGTCTCGCCCAGTGAATCAGGAAAATCTGCCAATGCACCAAACCTTATTCTTTTCACCCATTCAACCGATGGCTCCATCTCCTTAAGTTCTGCAATAAGAGCATCTGCATTTAAAATTGCAAGGTCGTTCGGGAGTTGCTCATAATCTTCTGCATACAGACGAGTCATTACCTTAAGATCTCCGG
>Ga0209417_1000587_pt1 | contig 82585 bp, 62 predicted proteins | sample RifGroF2_FD_184002 | JGI IMG/M metagenome (GOLD analysis project Ga0209417, IMG submission 184002) | Groundwater microbial communities from Rifle, Colorado, USA - Groundwater F2 (SPAdes) (version 2) | ecosystem: Environmental > Aquatic > Deep subsurface > Groundwater | place: Rifle, Colorado... | reverse complement strand
CAGTGGGCAGTGGGCAGTGGGCAGTGGGCAGTGGGCAGTGGGCAGTGGGCAGTGGGCAGTGGGCAGTGGGCAGTGGGCAGTGGGCAGTGGGCAGTGGGCAGGAGGACGGTGATCCGTGGTCTGAGAAAGAGGGAATGCGGAAGTTCGAAAGTTCGGAACGAGAAGACTTCACCACTAATGGACACTGAAGGGGAGTTCTAAAGTTCTAAAGTTATGGAGTGCTGGAGTTTTTATGACTCGGAATTTATAAACCAGGCCTTGCTGTGAATTTGATTATTGAGGTAATTTCAAAACTTCGGACGCGGCTTAGCTTAGCGAAGCGATGCTTGCCGAAGGCAAAACCGCGTCCCTCCATTCTTACGCCCGTTTCGGGCGTGGAGGGTCATGCTTGCCATGACCATTCCTTGAGTTTTGAAATTACCTCTATTAGTACGGATTAAGTAAACGATATAGTTTAATTAATACGTACCGTTAGTGTCTCTTTTTAGTGTACGTTAGTGGTGAATAAGCGTTTGCATGTAATGGATTTGCATTCTGGAGTTTTATAATTCAGGTGGTAAAATCCCCATTTTAGAGCTATTTTATGAGTTAGCAATCCGCATAATTGACGGGGCGAAGCTTGCCTGCATGTCATGAATCAGTGGGCAGTGGGCAGCCGGCAGGGGACGGAGGACGGACGACGGATGGCGTAATCGGTAATCCGGGGTCGGTAATCAGCGAATCATGGAACGCCACCAATCCCGACGCACTTCGTGGCCGGGATCTTGAGACCTGGTGGCATAGTTATATAAGAAGAAAAGAAACATGCCGGCAGGGGTGCCGGCGTTCCGTAAAGAAAACTGAAGACTTCACCACTAATCCACACTAATTTTACACTAACCAGGATGAAAGTTTAATTATAAACAGACCATGCGTCGGATGATATTTTTGTTTTGAAAAATAGCATTCAACGCATATGTACTGTTAGTGTCTCTTTTTAGTGGACGTTAGTGGTTAAAAGATCTTTTTCATGTTTTCCACGTGTTTAGTATAGTTACTTTTTTAATTTATGCCTTGCTAAAAGTGTCAATTATATCATATTATGCCTTGTAACAAGTCATAATTGTGGAGTAAAAGTGATTTCAAACGAGATAGGCCGAAAACTCGAGGACTTCTGGAAAAACGGCATTCCCGAATTCGTGCCAAGGCTGGATCCGGTCGATATCGTTCCCAACATGATATCCTCGCTCATAGGGTCGAGGCGTGCCGGAAAAAGCTTCAGAGCCCTGCAGGTCGCCGATGAATTTCTGAGGCAACGGCAGGTCGCCTCAATACGGAACATATGCTTCCTGGACTTTGACAATCCTGTCCTTTCATCCATGAATGCGAAGGATCTTCTAGACATACAGAAATCATATCTCAAGCTCAATCCCAGCTTCGACATGAAAACGCCGTCCCTTTTCATATTCGATGAGATATATAGGATAGATGGCTGGGAAAACGCAGTTATCGAACTCTCAAGAAACAGGAACTGGAAGGTGCTCGTCACCGGCTCCTCGTCCAAACTTCTCAGGGACGACGCAGCAAAGGAACTCCGCGGAAAATCAATAGGCACCGAGATATATCCTCTTTCTTTCCGCGAATTTCTGGATTTCAACCGCGTTCATGCCGATGTCGGTTCGACGGTGGGACAGGCAAGACTGGACTCCCTTCTAGAAAGCTATCTTCTCTGGGGAGGGTTTCCCGCCCTTACGGAAACCCAGGAGAGCTCAAAGGCGAAATTGCTGAGGGAATATTTTGACACCATGATACTCAGGGATGTGATACAGAGATTTGGTGTCACCCAGCCCAGGGAATGCATCCATCTATACAGGTACCTGCTCTCATGCATGGGGAAGGGAGTATCCCATAAGAGCACATACGGATATCTCAGGCAATGCGGTTTTCACATAGGAAGGGATACCGTATTAAAACTACTCCAGCACTCCGAAGATTCCTGGCTTTTCTTTCCGATCCCGATTTACAGCTCCTCACAAAAGGAGATCGACAGGAACAGCAAGAAGAACTACTGTATTGACTGGGCTCTTGCCAACCATAACAGTCCTGTATGGGATGGAAGTCTTTCACGCGCTTTTGAAAACATGGTCTTCGTCCATCTCAAAAGAAGGCACTCCAGATTGAACTACTATCTGACGAAGTCCCATAGGCAGGAAGTGGATTTCATAGTTACCGGGAACAGCGGAAGGCCTTCGTCCACCATACAGGTCTGTATTGACATTTCAGACAAGGAAACCCTTAAGAGGGAGGTTGACCCTCTGGTTTCAACTGCAAAATATTTCGGTGTCAAGGAAAACTTCATTGTAACCCGCAATGAAGAACAATATTTCAGCAGTGAAGGCGTTAAAATACGAGCTGTCCCGGCTTGGAAATGGCTTCTGGAGTGAGAGGCAGGGAATCGGTGGGCAGTGGGCAGTGGGCAGTCGGCAGGGGACGGAGGACGGACGACGGATGGCGTAATCGGTAATCCGGGGTCGGTAATCAGCGAATCATGGAACGCCACCAATCCCGACGCACTTCGTGGCCGGGATCTTGAGACCTGGTGGCATAGTTATATAAGAAGAAAAGAAACATGCCGGCAGGGGTGCCGGCGTTCCGTAAAGAAAACTGAAGATTTCACCACTAATCCACACTGATTTTACACTAACCAGGATGAAAGTTTAATTATAAACAGACCATGCGTCGGATGATATTTTTGTTTTGAAAAACAGCATTCAACGCATATGTATTGTTAGTGTCTCTTTTTAGTGTAGATTAGTGGTTAACAAGTGTTTTTTTTATTTTTTCAGACTTAACTTTGCATCAAGGAGATAACCCATGAAAATATTCAGTAAGAAGACAATCGTATTTCTTGTGTTTGCGGTTTTAACAACCGCAGCTATCGCGGCTGCAGTAATTGCAGCGGAAACTTCAACTGCCGGGGCAACTGCGACCGCTCCAGCTGTCGTTGCACCGCCCGCTGTATCAAGCAACCCCGGGGCTTCTTCTTCGGTCGGCACAGCGACTGCTCCAGGAACTGCCTCCGCTTCTACAACTGGGGCGGCAGTTCCAGCAGGCAGCGCTACTGCGAAAGTTGCAGGCGGTCCAAATTCTCCTGATACCGACAAGATAACTGCTGAAGGCGCCTTAAAGGAATTTGGCTATGAGTTCCTGAAAACCGGAGGACCTGCACAGGGTGCGTCAAATGCAATCCTCGGCGACTATATCTTGAAATCCGGTGATGAAATCATAATTGACATCTGGGGTGACGTCAATCTCCATTATAAGCTTCCTATACAACAGGATGGATTTATTGACATACTGAAAGTCGGGCGCGTCTACGTCCATGGGATGGAACTCATCACCGCCAAAGCAAAGATCCTTAAAGCCCTCAGCCAGACATATGCCGCGTTCATCAATCCAGAAAATCCCGGTTCCGGCAGTTCCATAGTCGATATAACGCTCGGGAAGAACATCGGAGTTAAGTTGTTTGTAACAGGCGAAGTTGCTAAGCCTGGCGAGATTAACCTTGACGCTGCATCGGCCTCAGTAATGAACGCGCTGAAACAAGGGGGCGGTGTAAATCCCATAGGGTCTTTGAGGAACATTGAAATCAGAAAGATGAAAGACGGAAAAGTCAACACTTTCGACCTATACAGCTTTCTTCTGAAAGGAAACTTAAAGTCAGAGGACAAGTATCTCAATGACGGCGATATCATATACGTACCGATCAGAGGAAAAACTGTTGCGCTTCAAGGGGCCGTCGCCAAACCCGGCATATACGAGCTTAAAAAAGATGAAAACCTGAACAAGCTTCTTGAAATCGCCGGAGGCTATTCCGTTGAGGCAATCAAGGATAAAGTAAAAATAGAAAGATATGATCCTGTAAAAGGCGAGCAATTCCTTGACATTGACTTAGTTGACGGCAAAGATGTAGAATTATATCCGAGGGATTCTATATGCTTCACAGTGATGCCAATTAAAAAAATCAGAGACATCCTGACTGTCAGTGGAAGCGGGGTAAAAAAGCCTGGGACCTATGAATACAAAAAAGGCTCGACCCTCAAGGACCTTGTTGCAGAGGCCGGCGGACTCTATAAAGATGCTTATCTGGACAATATAATCATCCTCCGTACTAATGCGGATCTGACGAAGGAAATCGTCAGGTTGAACTTTGCTGATACTAATGACAAGCCATTTGTTCTTAACCCTATGGACAAGATAATCATCTATTCCCAGTTTGAAATGAAGGGGCAGGATAAATTCGTCAGCATATCAGGCATTGTCAGCAATCCCGGAAAATATATGCTCAACAAGGATATGACCCTCCAGGATCTACTTTTCATGGCCGGAGGTTTTGACGATCCGGACAGGGACAAGAAGATATACATGGAGAGAGCTGACCTTTTCAGGAAGAAAAGCCTGGGGGAATTTGAGATCATTCCTTTTAATATTTACGAGGTCCTGGGCAACAAGACAAGCATAAAGCTGTCAAGCGGAGACAGCGTAAGGATTTACTCGGTAGACGAGATCATACCTAAAAAACATATTGAAATCAGAGGTGAAGTTAAAAAGCCTGGGAAATATGAGTTTACAGAAAACATGAATATTGCCGACCTCATAAAAGCCTCTGGAGGATTTACTGAATCCGCAAATCCCGAAAGAGTGGATATCGGGCGATTAAAAAGAGAAGCCGATATTGAGAAAAAGGAAGCTATACTTTTGAACTATAATTCCAAAGAGAACAGGCTCTTCCTGCTGAAGGAGAAGGATCTGGTAATCATCCCAAAGAATCCGTACTTTAATTTAAACGAGGCTGATGTCGAATTGTCAGGAAAGGTCAACTATCCAGGCAAATATAACTATATGGATAATGAGAAATTATCATCGCTTGTCGAGAGGGCGGGAGGTTTTAAAAATAATGTAATGATCGGCAAGGCGGTTCTAAAAAGGGACGGGATGCTTTCAGATGTGTATATCAATGAAGCAATAGAGAATCATGACAGCGCGCAGAATATAGTTGTGAAGCCCGGCGATGAAATTGAGGTTATGGAAATACAGCCCTGGGTTTTCATTTCAGGCTCTGTTGTCAAGCCAGGCCGGTATGTGTATAAGGAAGGCGAAGATTATATGTATTACGTAAATATGGCCGGCGGATACACACACGGCTTTACTCCTAGGGAAATCCTGATTAAAACGTACGCCGGAAACATCCTGAACGGCAAGAGACTTCTCTGGTTCAATCCCGAAGTCCCGATGGACAGCACGATTGATATACAGTAGGCAGCGGAGGACAGACGTCGGTCGGTAAAAATGTAGAGTTCGCCGTCTCGGCGAAGATCCTGTATCGGATGGACAGTGGTTTGGCAAGCCGTAATCCGAAGAAAGGAAAAAATACTTCGCCACTAGCAGGCACCTCTTGCAGAAACGGTTGATACATGATAGAGTATCCCAATGTGTATGATTCAACAAATTCGGGTATGTTGTATATGATAGATTTGCTTGTTGCCAACAAACCTAAAATTGCGACCATCTGTAAAAATCTTCAAATTCACCGTTTGGAGGTTTTTGGCTCTGCCTCCGATGGCAGATTTGACTCCTCTCATAGCGACATAGATTTTATAGTCGAATTTGACAATTCGGCTTCAAGCTTGGGCCTTTTGGATCGTTATCTTGCTCTAGCCACACAGCTTGAAAGACTGCTGGGAAGAGAAGTGGATCTGCTAACCCCAAAATCAATCCGCAATTCTTATTTTCAAAAGAAAGTAGATGAGTCTAGAGCTTTAATTTATGAAGATCGAACTGGCAAAGTATCTGCTTGATGCCCTGACGGCATGCAAGGCAATCACATTGTTCACTGCTGAGAAGTCGTTGAGTGAATACTCTGCCAGCTTGCTTTTGCGCTCAGCTGTAGAACGACAATTTGAAATTCTTGGCGAAGCGTTTAGTCGGATAGATCGCATAGACACATCGTTCCGAAGTCAAATCCCCTCAATTGGAAGCATCATCGGCATGCGCAACCGAATCATACATGGATATGATAGCGTTGATGATAATATTGTGTGGGATGCTGTGCAAAACCATATCCCCCTACTTACGGAATGGCTTGAAAGCCTGAAATTATAATCCCTTCGTTTCATCGTGGTGAGTATAATCTCTGTGTTCTTGCGCCGCTGCACGAGGGAAAATTGTAATCCGAGATTAGTAATTAGAAGGGCGGTAACAGAGGTTGGTGACCACCAGTTGCCAGTAAGCAGACGGCAGACGACCGCAGAATAAAGAAGAGCTTTCACCACTAATCGACACTAACGGGAACACTAACAAGAATTAACAGGAACACCTTGCTGTGATTTTTATTCTCCTCGGAGAATCAAACTCGCAGCAAATATTCGTTAGTGTCTCTTTTTAGTGTAGATTAGTGGTAAAGAAGCATTTGCGTGTAATGGATTAGCTTGTTAAGGCTTAGCGCTTTGGCGAAGACTGGTGGTTAAAAATGTTTTTATCTGTGTTATCTGTGGGCACATGTTCTGGTTGTCGCGTGAACTGCTATAGGAACCTGTAATAGTAATGGGAAAACAAAATGAATAATCCTCTTCCACAATATCCTGACAATATGCAGGAAAACGAAATAAGTATTTTCGATATCCTGTCAATAATCCTCCGCTATAAGATGCTTATAGTAAGCCTCTTTATAATTGGATTTGTCCTTGGTGCAGGTTACGCAGTAGCGTTCTATACCAAAAATTATGAGTCAACAGGCGTGATACTGCTGGGCAACCCCATGTCTTACTCTGCGAAAGCTGATTTTGATTTATCCGGCACTGGCAAATCCGGCAATGTCATAGCAAGCACCTATGAGGCCGTGATATTCTCCAACGACACTCTGAAAAGCATACTGATGATGGAAGTAGCCTATCAGAAGGACGGGGTGGAGAAGAAGAGTTCGCTGATGGAATATTTTGGCTGCAAAGACATGCCTGATGGAATACGCAAATTGAAAAAATCCCTTAAGCTGAATTTCAATAAGAATACCTTTGTGCTCAAAATTTCAGCTACGACCTCAGAACCAAAAATCTCGCCGTTGATTGTAAATGAATTAATAACTAAGCTAAACGCATTTTATACTTCCCAGCTAAGCTCGAATTCCCAGACAGATATCAATAAAATAAACATTGACATGGAAAAAGCTAAGATTCAGCTTGACGATGCGAAACAGGCTCTGCTAAAATTCAGACAGACCAATAAACTGATTGCGGAATCCAGTCCACCTCCAAACCTGAAATACCTGGAAGATAAATTACTGATGCAGGTCAACGAGAAGGAACAGCTCTACAAAGGGCTTTTTGAAAGATATAACTCCTTAAAGCTCAAAGGGGAATACGATTTGACATTGTTGACCGTCCTTGAAAAGCCCCAGCCAGCGGACCGTCCTTTGCCGCGTGGTGGAGCTAAAAAATCCGTAATGGGTGGACTTATCGGGCTCCTAATTGCCGGCGGATATATTTTTCTGATGCAGTTTCTAAAGATGTATAAGGAAAAGTTCCGGAAAACCGAAGACTTCACCACTAATGGACACTAACGGAAACACTAACAGGAATTAACATGAACACCTTGCTGTGAATTTTATTCTCATCTGAGAATAAAACTCGCAGCAAATATTCGTCAGTGCTCTTGTTAGTGGTTATAAAAATCTTATTTTCGTGTATTTCGTGTTTATATCCCGGCCCCGGATTTCCCATCATACGCATCTTGACATACTGTTGTTTTAGCGTTAGCATACGCTAATGTTAAAATATACAAAAGATGAGCATCGTAACTTTCTACGATAGACTGCGAGAAAACGGAAAATTCAACAAATTAGAAAACATGTTAACTGGAGGAATATAAAATGCCATGCACAATAACACTGGAGTTTCCGGATACACTGCCTGACGCTCTACATGAAACTCGGGAACAGTTCGAGCATGAAGCAAAGGTGGCGATGGCAGTGAAACTTTTCGAATTGAAGCGCCTGTCGTCCGGACAAGCTGCCTCACTGCTCGGCATCGAGCGGGTCAATTTTTTAATGATGCTAAAAAATTATAATGTTTCCATAATAGACATTACTGAATCGGAACTGAAATCTGACTTGACTCATGCGTAAAAACACAGATATTGTAATCAACACTGGCCCAATCTTAGCTTTGGCGGCTGCCCTTGGAAGTCTTGACATACTTACCAATCTTTACAGGCATGTCATTGTACCAGAGGAAGTTGCTAATGAAGTTTTGGCTTGAGGGCCAGATGCATTGGGAGTTCTTGAGTATCATGGAGCATCTTTCCTTTCCAAGAAGAATCGCGGAATTCATATCAATTCCTACTTGTCTAATATTCTTGATCTTGGCGAAGCTGCTGTGATTCAAACGGCTTTGAATGAAAAGATAGCAACAGTCTGCATTGACGAGTCTGCTGGACGTCGCATTGCACGGTTACACGGACTCAATGTTACAGGTTCCATCGGAATTATCCTGAAAGCGAAATCTCTAGGGTTTTGCACAGAAATTGACATGGCAACCTCGATCGAACACATGCGGAGGAATGGAGTCTGGATTAGCCGTCAAACTGAATTGGCAGCCTAAACCTCAGCCAAAAGCAATGATTCAGAATTAACATGAACACCTTACTGTGATTTTGATTTTGCTTCAAAACAAACTCGCAGCAAATATTGGTCAGTGTCCCTAGTCTTGTTAGTGTCTCTTTGTTAGTGAATATTAGTGGTTAAAAGATCTTATTTTTTCGTTTGAATGAGGAGAGTGGCGATGGGTATCTCGCCAGCTTGAATTATCAAGAACAGAAGACTAAGACTACCCCTAAGACTACCCCTAAGACTCGTGAACGTCTATTGGAAATAATCGGGCTGAACAGTCGCGTTACGCGAAAAGAACTAGCGCAGCAGCTTGGTATCGGCATTAATGGAGTGAAGCAGCATATTCTGAAACTGAAGAAAGATGGAATCCTTGAATGAATTGGCGGCCATAAAACTGGATTCTGGCGAATCAAGTGAGTCATGGAGAAGAAGCCGGTGGGACGGTGGGACGGTGGGACGGTAATCAGAGGTCGGTAGTTTTTGATCAGCGAATTACGTTGGAGTTCACAGCGTGCGTATTTTTTCCCAACCGCAGAATAAAGAAGAGATTTCACCACTAACGCGTCCCCCATAGCCTTGGCGACGGAGGATCGGCACTAACAGAAACACCGAACGGAAGTTCGAAAGTTCTGGAGTTCTAAAGTGCGAGAGTTTTCGGGACTCAGGATTAATAAACAGACCATGCGTCGAATGATGTTTTCTTGTTTCAAAAAATAGCATTCAACGCAAATATATTGTTAGTGTATGTTAGTGGTTATAAAAATCTTATTTTCGTGTGATTCGTGTATTTCGTGGTTATATCCCGGCCCCGCTGCGCGAGATAATCATTTTAATGATAGTTAACGGTGAGAGTGTCATACCGTAATCCAACCGTCCGACTGTCCGTTTTGCTGAGCCCTTATTAACACCTCCCCCATCCATTTCCATTTTATTTTATGTCTAAAGCTAAAATACTAGTAAAAAACACCTTCTGGATTTACCTGAATAAACTCGTCACCGAGTTGCTTCAGGTCGTTGTAACTATCCTCATCATCCGTAAGCTTTCTGTGGATGATTTCGGTTCTTTCAATTTCCTTGTCGCCAATGTAATGATCTTCAGCCTCTGCGGCACATCGGCCGTCTGCACAGTTTTCAACCGTTATATCCCTGAGTTATTCGAAAAGAAGGCAAAGCGAGAACTCATCGCGCTCATCAATTACGGCGCCTTGGTCAGCGTGGGTGTAGTTGGAACGATCTGCGTTCTCTTCTACATTTTCAAGTCTCCTCTGAGTGACTTTCTTCACATGAAGGCGATGGAGACATATGCCATGATGTTTGTCGTATACCTGATGTTCAGCCTTCTTAACTCTCTGATGAATTCAGTTCTGGCTTCGCTCTTGCTCCATAAAATACTTGCCCATGTTAACATAACCAAGTCGCTGCTGAGGACTCTGGCATATTTGATTTCCATCCCTTGGCTTTCACTGGAGACTATGTTATTCATTGAAATCGGCAGCGTCATTATTACACTTACCGCAGGAATCATTGTATATCTATGGTACAAGGCGAAGGTCATCGACAAGTTTGACGGCGAAGAAAATATTAATTTTCAGTGGCGGCGAACTGTCCGGCTAGGGTTATTTTCAAGCGCCAACGAGATTGGGGCTGGAGTCGTCGGTAAAATGTCAGACTATTATATTATCTCGGCCATGTCGAACGCCTACTTCACCGGCCTCTATTCTTTTGCATTCAGAATATTCAATATGACCCAACAGGCCTTGCCGATGAAAGACTTTCTCTCTGTCCTGCGCCCAGTTTTCTTCCAGAAATTTACACAAGTTCACAAAAAGGATGATTTTATTCAGGTTTACAATTTCATTGTCAAGTTCATGCTTGCGGTTTATTGCCTCCCTGTGCTGTACATATGGCTTTTCGGCAAACCGGTGATAAATATAATTTTCGATCCTAAATATATTGATGCTTATATCATAACGTGCGTCATCATGTTCAGCAATATAATCATCGCCATATTCTATCCAGTCGGACTTACAATGCTGCTTATTGAAAAGATGGAATATGCCTTGTACAGCAAGATAGTAGTGGTGTTCAGCATAGTTGGAGGCATACTTGCCATGAAATATTATGGAATACTGGGAGTAGTGCTAGTCACTGCCATCGGCGATTTGTTAAAAAATACAATAATGTTTCTACTAGTAAGACGGAAAGCTCCAATTGTATACCGTTTTGGTGAGTACCGGAACTTATTGTTGAGCTTCATCATCCTGTTCTGCCTGTTTTACGTCCCAGCCGCACAGATTGAAAACATCTACTCTCTGATCGGAATTTCTGCGGCATTTGGGGTTTGCTATGTAGTTATGCTATTTTTTTTCCATCCGTACAATGCCCCCGATCTGGTATCGCTGGAAAAGTTGGCCGACACCAATACCCTAACGCGGAGCCTTAAACCGTGTCTGATCAGCTTGTACAGTTGGAAGGTAAAAGCCCTAGGACACTGAAGGTTTCAGCAATAGAATTATAATTTTCAAGGATGTCGCTACTATAAAGAATCTATTATGTGATTCGCCCAATTAGCATTAATAAAAAATCATATTAGAGAAGTTTTACAATGATAAAAAATACGCTACCTCCACCTCCCGACAAGACAAAATCCGATTATTTCTGGCTGAAAAAACCACTGGAACGAGTGATACACTACAACAGCTACTTCGGTAAAATAATCCGTGGAAAAACGGTCGTGGACGTTGGATGCAGCTGGGGCTCCGAGACATTGTTTTTAGGTTGTTACTGGCATCCCAAGCGCATCATAGGCGTGGACAATTACGGTTGCGATGGAGGGGTTCCGGAAAATCAGTCCCGTTTTCTCGAAAACATCAAGAAAACAGGCAACAAATGCGTAGAAGTAATGCAGGCTGACGCATTTGACATACCGTTAAAGAAAGGTTCTATCGATATTATCATTGCTTCGCAGGCTCTTCATCATTTTTTCGATTGCTCCCAGGATTTCCGGCAGATAAGAGATGATGATGTGAAATGTATGGCGAAAAGCCTGAAACATTGGGACGAACTATTGGCTCCTGATGGAATTGTCCTAGTCAGGGACACCTATAGGCATTGCTTTAAACGTTATCTGGGAGAGGCATTCCCACGCTTCAGGACGCAAGTGAAATACAATGAAAAACAGGAGCCAGAGGGCTGGATCAGGCTTATGGAGGCGGCGGGCTTCAAACTAGACGAATTGCGTCCATATGTGCCATATACATTGCGGCACTTCACACCCATCGTCAGCACCCGGCTATTTAATCCCCTCGTAACAACCTTTTATTGCATGCGTTTCTCAAAAATACAGGGTATTTAATCCATACTTATTACGTGGCAATCTCATACATGGAGAATGACAAGAAATGAAAAATATCCCTTCACAAAATTCCATATTTAATGGCAAAAGAGAAAAATACATTCTTGTATGCGGGCTAGAACAAACTCTCGACAAGATTGGCAGGCATTATCAGCTACTGGGAACAAAGCTTGGATGTTCGATGATAGTTTACTCTCGAAATGCCAACAAAAGTTCAGAAAGATTTGCCTCCAAATATGGCATCGAATGGCACGAAGTCCCGGAAGGCAGCAAACTCGCCGACATTGCGTTATTCTGGAAACTACTAAGGCAATACCGTCCCAGGCATGTGGAGATGTATCTTTACGGGGCCCAGTCATTCTTTGTCTATTTCGGATATTACCTAACACTGCTGCTTACAAGGACACAGTTCGTGGCTGTATGTCGGGGCGGAGAGCTGTATTACCTGGATAAGCGCGGGCCAGTAGCAAATTTTGCCGTATGGGTTGGGCTAATGATGGCCAACGTCGTCGTATATAAGCAACTTCACATGCCGACGCAACTGGATCAGTTGCACATCACAAAACAAAAACGCATTTTCTTCTACAATCGCGTCCCTGTTACCACGAAGAAAACAACAGAGGACAGTGGCGTGCTGTTCCTCAACTCCTGGAGGAATTTCCGACGTCCGGACATCGTATTTGAAGCGGCTATGCTCCTAGCAACGCGATTCCCTAATGTCAAATTCACTATCGCCGGGGCGCGGAACCAATACGAGCCACTGGACTCCGAGGGAAAGTTGACAATGCAAGTCTGCGAGGCAAAAGTCAATGCTGCCGGTTTGACTAACATCCATCTGATGGGCTGGGTTGATAATCCCGGCGAATTACTGGAGACCTATGCGATCTTCACATTGCCGACCACTTTACTCTTTTTAAATTACACATTGCTGGAGGCAATGGAACAGGGACTGGTCCCGATAGTCGCCCATGCTGAAGGGGCTGAGAAGATCATTGATGACGGAGTTGACGGGTTTATTGTCGACATGAGCGCTGAAGCGTTCGCGAACGCCATTGAGAAGTTGCTGACCGACAAGAATATGCTAAAGTGTATGAGCATTGCCGCCAAAGACAAGATCAGGAATGAATTTGATCTTGACAAGGGATTCAATGAATTGCGGGAATTCTATCGTCAGAGACTCAGATGGCTCAAAGAAATCGAAAATCCATGGCCTTTAGACAAAACGACAGGACACGTCTAAATGTTATACAGTATTCCAGTTTTCATTGTCACTCTTGTTCTTGGAGGAGTTTTGCTTGTCACGCTCTGGCGCTTTAGGTCAAAGCGCTCGGAACTACTATTTATCACATTGGCCTTATGCTTTACAGCACTTTTCGCCGTTTATGATCTTGCTGTTACGCCACTGAGTTTTTCACAGGTGTCCGATCTATCCTCAATTAACGGCAAGCCATGGCTGAACGCCTCAGAGGCGGATCTGTCCTCAGGATGGTTGTTGACGCTTCTGACATATGTTGGCTTGTTCATCGGCCTTGGAATTGCATATCTCATCCTTTACCGTCCCAGACCCGAGTCTCAGGTCGCATCCGTAGGGCTATTCGAATTCGGCAAGCATCGTGTTCAAGCCGGAATCCTCCTTTTCATCATAGGTATGGCATGCAATCTCGTAATAATAAAGATTCTGCTCCAGGAGGTCAGTTTTTTTGAAATCGCCTCAACCAGGGCGATGGCAACAAGTAATGCAATCATGGCCAATCCATTTTTCTGCTATCTGGCGTTCTATTTCGTTCCACTGCCCCAGTACGCGCTTTTCATATTGGCGTTTGAAACCGACAGGAAGCGGTTGTGCGTCATCCTATACCTGCTCTTCGCCGGTGTCCTTATCCTCTATGGAGGAAGGTTCAACCTGCTCATGTTCACTTGTGAATTCATATTCCTGCTACTTCTGTTCACCCGTGAGAACAAGGGATTCAGGCTGAGAATACGCTGGGCCCTATTCGTCATTGTTCCTCTGTTCCTGATAACTGCGCTGCGCTACAACCAACTTGAATTCACGGAACTAGTTGAAAAGTTCACTTCTTCGCTGACCATGCGCGAAATGCGAGTACACCAGACGGCATGGATAATAAACCTTTTCCCAAATGAGGTTCCATATGCAGGCTTAGGAAACTGCGTGGTATCCTTCAACAACATGCTTCCCGGCATAACGACGAATGCTCAGTCACTTATTTCTGAAATGCGTGACCTCTACTTTGCAGGCGGCATGGCGGGAAGGGGGATGTATTCCTTTCCCAATGCAGCGGAGTTCTATTCGTGGGGAGGTATTGGTGCGATTCTTTGCTTCCCGTTCATATACGGGATTCTCTTTGGTGGTATCATGCTGTGGCCCTGCATCCAGCGACAGAATCCATACGTCTACATCTATGCGCTTATAGTCCTGTTTGAGTTCTTTGTCGCGGCATTGCCGGCTAGGATGCCTGAATCAATCGGCAAGATGCTTTCACCAATGGTCTTTCTGGCTGTGGCGGCCGTCATAGCCGGAGAACGCTCAAGGTTCAAGTTGCTGTTCATATCGGCTATGGTGGCATCAGTGACTGCTTTTGTTGCCTGGCGAGGAATCGGGATTGACTTCTTCAAATATACCTGTGTAGCCATTGTGGCTGCAACGTTCATTTGTGCCTTCCTATTCATTGGAAGCATCTCGCGTCCCGTGACCAGTCTTCACCATAGGGAGGACGCCTCCTGATGAACGACAGGCATCAATTGTCTCTGGGATATGTCGGACATGCCTCATTCCCCAGAAAAAATGCAAATTGCCTGCAGATCTTGCAGATGTGCGAGGCTTTCACACACGCTGGATGTCACACAACCCTGACAGTCCCGGATATTCTTACAACCCGCGAAGAGATCGCTGCGAAATACCACTTACGGGAATTCAATGACATCATCGCCATAACTCCAGGGAAAGTAGTTTCCGGTCGTTGCATTTATCAACTCAAAGCAGTGTCGGCCTTAAAAAGAAAAAGAAAAAACGTCCTTTGTACACGCGACGGCTATACGTTTTTCTGGAGTATACTGCTAGGCATGCCGTCATTCTGGGAAATACATGACCTCGGTACTTCGATCAACAGCAATTTCTGGCCTATAGTCAAAAGATTGTTTGGATGGCGGAGTTTCGGTGGAATTATCACTATTTCTCACGCCTTGGAAAAGATGCTGGTCGATAAAGGCGGAGTTCATAAGGAAAAGATATTGGTTGCACATGATGCCGCCGAACTGGATTTATTTAAAACGGCTGACTCCTATGACCCAACAGCTTTAAAACTTGATGCCGGATACAAAGCTGATGATTATCTCGCCGTTTACACAGGAAAGTTTGAAGACTGCAGGGGCATTAAGGATATCTTTTATGCCGCCGGAAATTTGCCTGACATGAAATTTCTGATGATCGGGGCAAAATCTGAGGACTTTATAAAGTACAGGAGAGAAATAGATGAGTTGGGAAATTTGAAAGTCATGGGGTTTATAGACCATGTAGATATACCCAAATATCTGCGAATGGCGGATGTCCTGATGTCGCCGTATCGAAGCGATACACCAACCATCGAATTCTGCTCATCCCTGAAAATACCGGAATACATGGCCATGCGGAAACCAATCGTGCTCTCCGATTTCCCTGTCTTCCGGGAAGTTTTGGAGCCAGGTCGGGACTGCCTATATTTCCGAAAGGACGATCCTGATGCTTTTGTTGCCGCTTTGCGGAAACTCAAAGAATCTCCGGGGTTTGCCAGAACATTAGCCGACAATGCCTTCAAAAGGGCTGAAGGTCTTTCATGGGATAACCGTGCCAATAACATCCTCAATTTCATTGAGGAACAGATTAGGAGGAAAAAAAGATGACGTTCAAAGAATACAAGTACTTTTTACTCTCAGATCTGTACCGGGTTGCTGGCAATACCCGACTGGCAACCCTCTTGAGGCATGTATTGTTCGGAGAATCCTATAAATACAATTTCTGGATGCGAACCTGCCGATATTCCAGCAACGGCACTGTGTTAAAGTTACTACTATATCCACTGCTTCGTCTTATTTTACGGCATTATGTCTATAAATTAGGCATCTCCATCCCATATCGCACTGAGATCGACAGTGGTTTCTTTATTGGCCACTTCGGGGGGATAGTAGTGAGTGGCAATTCAAAAATAGGTAAGAATTGCAACATTTCTCATGGGGTAACATTGGGGAAATCCAATAGAGGCAAACATCCAGGCTTCCCCTCCCTCGGGAATTATGTATATATTGGTCCCGGTGCAAAAATTGTCGGTGGAATAAAGATAGGGAACAATGTCGCCATAGGAGCAAATTGCGTGGTTACTAAAGACATCCCCGATAATGCTGTAGTGGTTGGAGTTCCTGGCAAGGTTATTTCATTCAATGGCTCCAAAGATTATATTAACCGTACTGACTATGAAGATAAAATCTAGTGACAAGCAAAGATATAATAATTGGTTTCCCGCATCCTCCCGCAAATGGGGGACCTGGCAGTTTCCAAATACGTTTGGAAAAAGCCGTGAAAGAGAGGGGCTGGACGGTGGTTTATCCCAATTCCGATATCACCCCCGACGTGATCCTAGTGGTCGGTGGAACGCGTAAACTTTGGTGGCTTTGGTACAATAGACATAAAGGGGTACCCATTGTCCATCGGCTGGCCGGATTGAATTGGATGCACCGCCAGCGAAAGGGTATCAAGGCGTTTTCATATGCCGAGATTGCCAACTTTCTTATGCGGATTATTAGAAACAGCTTGGCGGACGAGGTCGTCTACCAAAGTGATTTCGTGGAGAAGATATGGCGGCAAAAAGGCGGTAACACTGTGGCGTGTGAACGGATTATTTACAACGCAGTTGACCTGTCACTTTTTTATCCGGCGAAAATGATGTCAGATGCGCCACTTAAGATCATCTGCGTTGAAGGTGTAATTGATTATTCTCCATACGCAGTAGCCTTGCTCAATACTTTAGCGGAAAGAATGGAAGGAAAATCAAATTATGGAGGCATCATCCTCTACGGCGACTTCATAGACAAGGGCAATGCCGACAGATTAACTCGAGGTATCGAATTTCGAGGTAGAGTACCACGGAATAACATGCCCGAAGTATACCGCGACGGAGTTTTCCTATCTTTGGATGTCAATGCTGCATGTCCAAACACCGTCATTGAAGCTCTTGCCAGTGGTATTCCTGTCATAGGATTTGACACTGGAGCTCTAAAAGAATTGGTGCCTTCTGGTGCTGGCGAAGTTGTTCCATACGGCTCTGACCCTTGGCTTTTGGAATTTCCTGATATAGGTGCCCTAGTTCTTGCATTTGAGAAAATTTCTCATAATTGGCTAAATTATTCCATCATGGCCAGAAAAACAGCTGAACAACGATTCGGGCTAGAAAACATGGCTGAAGAATATCTGAAGGTTTTCCAAAAGATGATTAAGAAATAACCCGTGCTAACTCGGATGAACGCAAACTAATTTATATAAACAAGGCTGATTATGATTTGGAAGAAACACTGGAATCGGAAATACTTGATCGACAAACTCAAGCTTCTATGGTGGCAACGCCAAAATCCGGATGCACCTTGGTTAACTGCCGATGGGATAGCTTTCCTGGACAATTGGCTGAAAAAGTCAGATGTAGGCGTGGAGTTCGGCTCTGGCCGGAGCACTATGTGGTTCGCGGCTAGGATTGCTCAACTTACCAGCATCGAACATGACCCGGGATGGCATGCTATCGTCAAGGAGAAAATAAATCAACTGAATAACGTCGAATATCTTCACGTCTCCCTCGACAATAAAACCAATGGAGAGCCTGACTATCCCGCGGTATTGGAGCGCTTCGCAGACAACTCCCTGGATTTTGTATTGGTTGATGGGAGATACCGGGTTGAGTGTGCGGAAGTGGCTCTCAGGAAAATCAAACCCGGCGGACTGTTGATTCTCGACAACTCGGATCTTTATTTCTATCACCCCACCTCAACGCCGTCGCCGTTGAGGAAGCTTTCGGACATGGAGCCTGCCTGGCAGGTGTTCCAGGCTTCAGTCCATAGCTGGCGCCGGTACCACACTAGCAATGGGGTATTCGACACCTCGTTTTTTTTCAAGCAGCAATGATGCCACCCTGCATTAGTTTTCCTGTTTTCGCACCCGAACTGTTTTCCGTTTCGTAAAAAGAGCAAGCAACTTAACTAGCAGAGGAGAAACCATTAATGGTCATTCTTGATATTCTCAAGTTCATAACTTCACACCCTTTGAACCGTCACCGTAAGTGTGCGGCTGTAAAGGATTTTTTCAAATGGCAGCTGAGCAGCAGGCTGGTTCCGGGGGAAGTGATATATCATTGGGTCAACGATGTGAAGTTCGTTGTATTCCGCGGAGAAACTGGGATGACTGGCAATGTATATTGTGGTCTGTACGACTATGAAGGCATGGGATACACCCTGCATGCCCTAAGACGGGACGAGCTTTTCATTGATGTCGGTGCCAATGTAGGATCCTACACCCTCCTGGCCGCAGGGGCTGTTGGTGCGAAAGCTTATTGCTTCGAACCTATAAAATCAACATTCGACCGATTGGAGACCAACATCCATCTCAACCGTCTAGACAGTCGTGTCAAATGCATGAATGTCGGTGTTGGCGATGAAAATAAATCTGTGCGTTTCACCAACCAAACAAACACAATCAATCACGTGCTTGCCGACAACGAGAATGTTTTATCCGAAAAGACCGCTCTTGTCACCATTGTAAGTCTCGACAAGATCCTGGAGGCCGAGAATCCGGAATTGCTGAAAGTTGATGTCGAAGGATATGAAACATTGGTTTTGCGCGGAGCGCAAAATCTGTTGCACAAGGAATCTCTTAATTCGATAATTGTTGAATTAGCAGGTCACGGTCGCCGCTACGGGTTCGACGAGTCTGCGATCATCGACATGCTCTACGATCTCAAGTACCGCCCCTATATTTATGATCCTATAAGCAGGGAGCTCTCCCTTCTGGAACGTAAGAACCTCAAGGCCCAGAACACAATTTATATCAAGAACATAGACCTTGCACGAGAAAGAGTGTCTTCCGCTCCGAAATTCATATGCCGTGGCATTCCAGTGTGACCACCAGGCACTTGCAAATCCTAGAAATTAATATGAAAATCAAAGTCGCCATTCTTCAGCGAGTCTGCACAAGCTACCGGAAAATATTGTTCGCAGACCTTTCTGCGCTTGATCAGTATCAAGTCAAGGTTTTTATAGGGGATGATGTTGCAAATAGCAAGGTTAAAAATACAAAGGACTTAGAGGGTATCGATCTTGTGAAGCTATCCACCTCACAGTTTAAGGTGGGACAGTGGGCGTTGCTTTGGCACCATGGCCTTCTTAAAGAACTGGAACGCTTTAAACCCGATGTGCTGTTGTGCGAGGGGAACAGCAATCTTCTGAGTTTTCTCCAGGCTAAATATTATCGGCGACGCCATCCTGAAGCAGTTTTAATCCAATGGTCACTGGGAGGGTTACCAGGAAGGATAGAACCCTCTAGGTTCAACTCGAAATCAATCATCAACCGGCAACTGCGGTCTGGAGTAGATGGATTCCTTCTATACTCAAGTTTTGGAAGGGATGCCCTGCTTCAGGAAGGCGTCCCAGTTGACAAGATGTACGTGGCTGTGAACGTGTCCGACACAACATCCCACCTGGATCGCGCGGCGGCGATTCCCGACTCCCCGTCCGAGGCGCGGCATCGTTTGGGCCTGCCAGAACGATTCACCGTCCTCTATGTTGGAACAGTGGAACCCAACAAACGACTGGAACAGCTACTCGCCGCCGCTCAAACATCCGCCATGGCGGAGTGTTCCTTCATCATTATCGGTGACGGCCATCATATTGATAATTTGCAGCAGATGTCCAGGGAATTGTCTCTTACCAATGTCGCGTTCACCGGCAAGATTGAGTCATCAAAGCTACCTCTGTATTATAAAAGCGGAGATGTTCTAATTTTACCCGGACGCGGTGGCATGGTAATTTCGGAGGCGATGGCGTATGGGTTACCGGTAATAGTCTTCCAGGCAGACGGAACCGAATATGACCTGGTTATCGATGGCAAGACAGGAATTCGCCTGCCCGCAGGTGATGCTGATGACATTGCAAGAGCGATCAAATCCCTGCTCGATTCACCAGATACTGCCAGGAGAATGGGAAAGGAAGGGCAGGAAATGATCCTAAACCGGTACTCATCTGAGAACATGGTTGCCCAGGTTTGCCGTTGCATCGAAAGAACACTGCGTAACCGGCTCCCAGCCGAGGAAACGGGAAAATGAGGATTGCCGTAATCGCACATGCGCTCAGGGGTGGCGGTGGAATTTCCGTCGGAACGAACCTAATCTCGTCATTGCAGAAAGTCAGGCCGGGGAATGAATATCTCCTCACCATGCCCAGTGGTGTCGGTTACGAGGCCATTACCTGTCTGCCATCCACCAGAAAATTCTATTATGACAGGAAAGGCGGAACTTTGGGACGTTGGTGTTTTGACACATTTCAGCTTCCTAGAATGATCTCCGATTTCCATCCCGACCTTGTGCTGTGTCTTGGAAACCGAGGCGTTCGTTATGACCGATGCCCAATCGTCATCCTCTGCCATGATCCGCATCTGTTCTATCCGGAAAAACATTACGCAAACGAGACCTGGTTTAACAAGGCTGTCAAACGGTATAATAAATGGGCTTTGGTCCGGGAGTCGCGCCGTGCCGCACTGATGCTGTTCCAGACAGAGACTGCTGCAGCCAGAGCAAGAGATTCATTGGGTTATACTGGGGCATTGGCAATCTGTCCAAACGCCGTTTCACAGGCTGTCGAAAATACTTCCGGAAAAACAGAAATGCCCCAGGCACTGCTTCCATTTAAAGATAAACGCAAACTCTTTTGCCTGACACGATATTATACTCATAAGAATCTGGAAATTATCACGGAAATGTTTTCCCGGTTCCGTGATGAGCTAGAGAATACAGTGGTAATCCTGACCATCACTGCAGATCAACATCCTTTGGCGGCCCGGCTCCTCCTCGATATCAAGAGGAGAGGCCTGGAGGACTGCGTCATCAACGTCGGCCCCCTGCCCCAGACGGAGCTGGCGGCTTACTATCAGAACTGCGACGCCCTGTTCCTTCCGACCCTGCTGGAGTCATTTAGTGGAACATACCTAGAGGCAATGCGCTTTGGCAGGCCAATAATAACCAGCGATCTGGATTTCGCCCATGATGTCTGCGGGGATGCGGCCATATATTTCGATCCCTGGAATGCTGAAAGTATAAAGTCGGAGATATTGAGATTGCAAGAGAATGGAGAATTGAGGAAAAAACTGACCGAATCAGGAAAGAAACGCTTAATCTCCCTTTTCCGCTCCTGGGATGAGATCGCTGTGGAACTCACAGTACATATTGAAACATTGGTTCAACTCAAATGATCACGGTGTTGTCGGAAATGGAAATACTGGATTAAGCATTGTTCCCCATTCAATCATGCGTGAAGAGTTTCCTTCAGGGAGTAGGATGTCCATGAAAAAAATACTGTTAAAAGTTTTCAGGAGGGTACGGCGAATTGTCTGGACGGCAATTGGAAAGGACTTTTCCATCAGTCCGGATCGAGCCTGTGCCATGCGAAGGTTCGGGACGGAATATGGCGGATGGAATATTGTCGAAGGATCGGTGAGCCGGAATTCTGTAATCTATTCATTTGGCATCGGTGAAGACGCATCCTTCGACATTGGCTTGATTGAAGAATACGGGTGTATGGTCCATGCCTTTGATCCGACTCCCAGAGCGATGCGCTGGGTTGAGAAGCAAAATTTCCCTCATGAATTTATTGTCCATGAATATGGGCTTGGCGTATGTGATGGGGAAATGGCATTCTTCCCACCTAAAAACAAAAACCATGTATCGTATTCAATCCTGGAGCGTCCTGACACAGAGGCTGAAAAAGTTGTGCTTAAAGTTAAGTCCCTAGCAAGCATAATGAAAGATCTTAGACATTCTTATATAGATATCCTGAAGATGGATATAGAAGGAGGAGAATATGCTGTTATTGACAATCTCTCTGCATCTGGCGTATTCCCCCAGCAGATCTTAGTTGAGTTCCATCATCGCTTCCCGGGAATCGGAATACAGAAAACAAAAGACGCCATTGCGAAACTTAAAGGAATGGGATATTTGCTGTTTTCCGTTTCCAGCTCGGGAGAAGAATATTCCTTTGTCCACAGGTCAAAAAACCCCATATCTTGAGGCAGTTCGATGACTGAGTGAAAAGAAACAATAAGCCAGAGAAAGAATCAATTTGCAAACGAACAGATTTTGACAAACGTCTGAACTACCGTTCTGCCCATCAGATGACTTTTCAGCTTCGGCTTTGAATTCAAGATTGTTAAAACACATCCAATATTTTCAGAGGACAATTTAAAATGAAACTAAACTTACCCGCGCTAACACTGCGAAATTTAAATAAGCTCATAAGACCATACACCTTCCTGGGTCTGGCGTACTTGCTAGGCTGTTCTTCGCCACAAATCGGATATAAGGACTACGACAAGTCAAAAATTATAGTTGTCGAAGGTCAATTGGGTAAATGCTCAAAAATCCCCGATCCCCTTAAGTCTGATTACTCGGATTGTTATTATACCTCCATATTTGATAGCCACAACTCTCTTTCCAATGCTGTTCCACAGAAATTTATTGCCGTGTTTCCGTGTTTCTTTAAACGCAAACTTCAAGCAGAATCAAAATTCCGACAGGGAGACCGTCTAAAGCTTGAGATTATACCCTTCATGTCCTTGCCACAGGGAAAACGTTCCATACAGCAATCTGACGACATCGATGAAATCGATCTTCCAGTATATTTTATCGTCAAATCAGAGATAATTAATATCTATAGCCAAGAGATGCCAACCACCTTCTCTCAGCCTCCACCACAGGTTGCCGACAAAATCCCTGAGCCCGATGAGAAAGCAAAAGCAGCTAGAAAAGAAGCCATAGAGAAAGATATTGCCAGGATCAAAGAAATCATTCGTATTGAAACCCCGATCAGGAAAAAGCTATATGCAGATTTCGAGGTTGCCTTTGACTCTGAGAAGAAAAAATGTCTTTCAGTCAAAGGAAACTATGTCAGTATGGCATGGGATACCACTGGGAAGCTTTCCGGAAAAGAAACCTTCATGCGTTGGGAAAACAACTCTTTTTTCACCTTGGACTCGACGTACAACCCATTCTATGAACCGCAGACTAAATGGAAGGAGAACAACCTCCCTGCCTTGATATCGCTTAATAAATATTTGGCCGCTAGAAACATCGACTTGATTGTCGTACCAATCCCCTACCTCTTCGACATATCGGCAGGAGTATTCTGTCCTGAGTTTCGCAAATTTCATTCTCCCCAACTCACGGAGATTGTAGACCAGCTGTTGAAAAACGATATAGAGACTATTGATCTGACTGATGCAATCAAGGATTCCCTATTTGATTACCAGTTGCTTTACTACTACCATGACTATTATGACAGTCATCCTCATACCGGAGTGGCGGAGATAGCCGCCAAGATGATCGCTTCCCGCCTAGACCGCTATAATGTGCCGCAACAGAAAGGGAACGTGTTTTCCACCCGCGATCAGGAACACCATAAACTGCGCTGGCATGAAAACTCAGGACGCTATAAGCAGGACGAACCCATAAAGTTCAAAGAGGTGCTCGTTAATAGCCAGCGGTTAACCTATCCTGTCTCAGGATCCCCTTTCCTTTTTACCGGCAATAGCTTCTGCGGGACACCATACGCTTCTGGCAATATTTCCGCTTTCTTCTCCCTGAAGACTGGAATCATCCCCCAGCTCTACGAGTGCCCAGGAGCCGCCAATCTGATATCGCGGCTTCTGCTGCGAAATGCCGATGTCCTAATGAAAGACGGGAAAGCTGTAGTCTTAATCGTCGGGAGTTACCATATCTCCAATGAAAGCCCAGTATGGCTTAACATTGACAACATTATTTCTGAAGAAAAAAGATGGGTGAACTCAAAACCAGTGGCATTATACGAAAACAAAGATCTTTTTACGGCCATAGAGTCAATCCCTTCCAAAATCCCAGCGGACAACATAGTGCTTCAGCACAAATGCCTTAGCGATCCAATCTCCCAGTGTTTTCCCATTGTTTATGACGAGACCAACGACAGTTTCAAGTTGAAGTTGAAGCTGCCGACAACCTGTTCTGAGAAAAACATTTTAGTCCGCCTATCGTTATACAACCCAATCCAGATATACCTAATACTCAATTCGAACAAGAGCAGGTTGACAAGACATGATTGTTCGGATGTGAATCCTTTGGTAACCTTTGCCTATGATAACAACATGACTAAGGACGGCATCGTGGAAATAGCCATCAACACCACACGGTCTAAGAAGAAACCTGTGATCGGTATCAAATCAATCGAAATCAGGGAGGATATGAGTATTTACAAAAAACAGGAGAATCTGCGCTGAACAAGGAAAAATGATTCTTTAGGATTGATAATATGGTTTTCAGTTCGTATCTGTTTCTTTTTTATTTTCTCCCTGTTGCGCTTGCATCATATTTTGCCCTTTTCAGAAGTAGCAACCGAATCCGCAATCTCTCACTGATAATTGCCGGATATATTTTCTATGGATGGGCGAATCCAAAATTCATTTTCCTTATGCTGGGAACCACGCTTGTTGACTGGATTGTCAGCATAATCATTGCTCATAACGATTGGAGAGTATGGCGGGTCTGGCACGAACCGGTGGAGCCTTTGGTCAAGGACGGTACGCGGACACGCCTCCAGAAGTGGGCTATAGTTGCGTCGGTTGTTTCCAACCTCCTATCCTTGGGATTTTTCAAATATTTCAATTTTGGCATAGACAGTTACAATTCGCTATTCATGGCAATGGGATGGTCCTCGGCGCAGTGGGATACAGCGTTCCGCGTAATTCTGCCGCTCGGTATCAGCTTCTACACCTTCCAGTCTCTTTCATATACGATAGATGTATATCGCGGCGATGCGAAGGCTATGAAGAACTTGATAGATTTCTCCTGCTTTGTCTCAATGTATCCCCACTTGGTAGCGGGACCCATCCTTCAGTTTTCGTTCCTTGCTGATCAACTTGAGAACCGCAAACTGAAGCTTGAAAGATTTGCAAGAGGGGTGGCAATATTTTCTCTGGGACTTGGCAAGAAGATCCTGCTTGCAAACGGATGCGGCAAGATAGCCGATACTGTGTTCAACGCCGGCAGCGTACATGCACTCGACGCATGGTATGGCACTGTGGCATATTCCTTTCAGATATATTTCGACTTCTCAGGTTATTCCGACATGGCTATTGGTCTCGGCCTGATGCTTGGCTTCATTTTTGCTAAAAACTTTGATTCTCCTTATATCAGCCTGTCAATAACAGAATTCTGGCGACGTTGGCACATATCCCTTTCAAGCTGGTTGCGTGATTACCTCTATGTCCCCCTGGGAGGAAGCAGAAAAGGTCCAATAAGAACTTATATCAATCTCTTCCTTGTGATGCTACTTGGAGGACTTTGGCATGGAGCAAGCTGGAATTTTGTGATATGGGGCGGAATACACGGAAGCTGGCTGGCACTTGAACGCCGTCTGGGCAATCAGAGCCTATACAGTAAAATGCCTGCAATCATCCGGATGGCGATAACATTTGGAATAGTCTGCCTTGGCTGGGTCTTTTTCCGTGCCGCAGATCTGCCGGCAGCAATTCTATACCTTCAAAACATGTTTGGTGTTGGTTACGTACAGGGTGGCGCCGAACTCGTATCGGGACTCATATACAAGCCATACTATCTGCTAACTTTCGCAGTAGCTGCATTTGCCGTATGGCGGATGCCGCAATCCTGGGACATCACGCGAAAATTAACCTGGCCCCGCACAGCCTGGTGCGTAGGTGTGATGATTGTTTCAATGGTCGTTCTTTTCACACAAACCTATAACCCTTTCATCTATTTTATCTTCTGAAGACATGAAAAAGATTTTTGAAGCACATTCAACTGCAGGAATACACGCAAAAATAACCCGCGAACAGCAGGCTTCCGCCGAACTCGGACATACTTGCTTCTCAAAAGGTGTGCAAATCACATTGACAATCGTATTCCTTGCGGCAATTGCAATTGTTCCATCAATCCAGCTGGTTATGGAAAGAATTCCCTCTGTCAAAGCTGAAAATGCAGAAGTGGGGAGTTCCTCTCCCAAATGGTCGGTCTTCAAAGTGTTTTCACTTCTGCCAAGCTGGAAAAAGATATGCGGAGTCCGTAGTTTTTCCGATGCAGCCAATCTCCTTCCATCTACCACGAACATAAAGGATTATGATGAGACACTTGAACGCGAATCTGTCGTCATTAAAACATTATTGCCTTCAGTCCAGCAATTTTTTGCGTCAAATTTCGGACTTGGAAACGAGAAGGCCTATATCGGTCGGGACGGATGGCTTTTCTACAGGCCTGATGTCGATTATGTTACTGGCCGGCCGTTTCTTGACCGGAGAGAACTGCAGCTGAGAAAACTTTCAGCCAATTCTCCACAGCCGGATCCGCGCAAGGCGATTCTGAAATTTGCTGAACAACTGAAATCGCGAGGAATCAAGCTTGTGCTGATGCCAATTCCAGTAAAACCAATGCTGGAGGCTGAACATTTCGCTGAATTAAATGAAAGGCTCTTGAAATGTCCCATACGCAACCCATCTGAAGAGTCATTTTTCAATGAGATGCGCAACAACGGGATACAGGTTTTCGATTGCGCTTCCATGCTTTTCAACAGGAAGAAATCGGAGAGTCGGCCTCAGTATCTTAAGACTGACACTCATTGGACGCCGGAAGCAATGGACTTCGTTGCAAGAGAGCTCTCATCCATGTTGGTCAATGATAATCTACTAGTCAATGGGCCAACGGTATATTTCAGGAAACCCGTACAGATAAGCAATCTCGGAGATATTGCCATGATGCTCAAATTACCTGAGACTCAGCAAATTTTCCATGAGGAAACTGTTACAATCCAAAAAGTGTTCCAGCCAGATGGCATTCCGTGGATATCAGAGGGCGGTTCGGACATTCTTTTTTTAGGAGACAGTTTCAGTAACATTTTTTCTCTAGGTCAGATGGGATGGGGAGAATCAGCAGGTTTCGCAGAGCAGCTCAGCTTCCATCTGCAGCGGCCTGTGGATACCATTTTGCGAAACGATGCGGGATCATGTGCGACACGGGAACTTCTCTCCACCGAGCTGAAGAAAGGGCATGACCGTCTGACCGGCAAAAAAGTTGTGATCTGGGAATTCGCCAATCGCGAACTGGCCTGCGGCGACTGGAGAATTGTCGAAATGGATCTGGGTAAGGAACGGCAGGCTGATTTCCTATCCCTCGAGTCGGGACAAAACCTGGTCATCACCGCCACTGTGATGGAAATAGCTTCTGTGCCACGTCCGGGAACTGTGCCCTACAAAGATCACGTAGTGTCAATGCTTCTAGACGATCTAAGCTCTCCGGCAGGGGCGAACCGACAGGCATTGGTTTACGTTGTCAGCATGAAAAACAACTGTTGGACCGATGCTGCCAAAATCAAAACGGGAAACAGGATAAAGGTCAAGCTGTACAGTTGGAGGGATGTTGAAAACAAGTTTAGCGGTATCAACCGCTCTGAAATAAAAAACGAGGCCGCTGCCTTGGAAGAACCATGTTGGGGAGAAATAATTCATGAAAAGTAAAATTTTTCTATTTGAATGCCTTGTCGGACTAGTTTTGACGGCAAGCTCAGCAAAAGTAGTCTGCGGCGATGATTTCCAACAGACCTGTGAGGCCGCAGCCAAAGGCGTCCCTTCGGAAAGTATCACCTACAAGGGACAAGACGGCTGGATGTATTCAGGTTCGGAACTGCGGCATCTCGCATCCGGTCGGTTTTTCGCATCTCCTCCCAAGGACCCACAAACAAACCCTATCCCGGCAATAGTAGATTTTAACGACCAGTTGAAAAAACTTGGAGTGAAACTCATTTTCGTTCCTGTGCCGCCTAAGGCTACGGTCTATCCCGAAGGGATCTCCTCCAAGTTCAGTCCCGACGCTGCTTATGCTGCTCTCCGCGAGTTCTACGGCATATTAAAGGACAAAGGGGTAGAAACACTGGATCTCCACGGGATTTTTATAGCTGCTAAAAAGCCGGGACAGGAGCTTTATTGTCGTCAGGATTCTCATTGGAGCCCATATGCCTGTGAGATTGCAGCCAAAGCCATTGCCGCCGTCATACTCCTTGAACCATGGGTGCAAGCTATTCCTAAAAAACAATTTCAGTCTGAAAATAAAGAGCTCGAGTTGACTGGCGATCTATGGGAATCGTTAGGTGACAAGACCATACCAAAGGAGAAAATCTTGTCTCGCCTGATAACCGGTACAGAAACCATTGACGCCGGCAGTCCTGTATTATTAATCGGAGACAGTCACGCTCTGGTATTTCATGCAGGAGGGGATATGCTGGCGGAAAAGTCTGGACTAGTCGATCAGCTCGCTTATGAGATGGGATTTCCTGTTGACTTACTAGCTGTACGTGGTTCCGGAGCCACCTCTGTTAGGATAAATCTGTATCGTAAGTCCAAGCAGGCAGGATGGCTAAACCATGTCAAGGTAATAGTCTGGTGTCTTTCCGCTAGGGATTTCACTGAAGCCTCTGGAGGATGGCGTAAAACACCGGTAGAATCAGGTAAATAATCGCGTGTCTGCAACTTCTGGATTGTTTTGGAGAAATATTATGAAGCTCACAGAAAGATTAGATAAGATATTTTATAAGGACTTTGAGAAGAACTGGGATAATTTGCTCGTTTCCCAGAAAGTAAGAAAGAATATAAATAAGGACACAGTCCTTCTGGACCTCGGGGCGGGTGCTGGAATCATCGGCTTTATGAATTTCAAAGGAGTCGCCAAAAAGGTCATAGGCGTGGATCTTGATGAAAGAGTTAAAAACAATCCATTCCTTGACGAAGCCCATGTTTCCTCCATTGAAAACATGCCATTTATTCCGGATCACTCCTGCGATGTTGTTGTCTGCAACAATGTCTTTGAACACATAGCGGCTCCAGAAAAGGTTTTTTCTGAGGTGGCCAGGATACTGAAGAGCGGAGGCCTCTTCATCGCCAAAACACCAAACAAGTACCATTACGTGCCATTAATCGCGTCATTAACTCCGGACAGCTTTCACAAGTATATAAATAGGAAAAGGGGAAGAAATGATGATGACACATTCCCCACCCTTTATAAATTGAATACGGAAAATGATCAAAGAAGGACAGCCGAGAAAACAGGTTTTGATCTATTAGAAATAGAACATATAGAAGGAAGACCTGAATATTTACGAATGAATCCGGCAACATATATGGTCGGAATTGCATATGAACGGATTGTTAATTGCCTGGGGATTGAATCTCTAAAGGTTATCCTGCTGAGTACTTTTAGGAAAAGGTAGGTTGAGGACGGTAGGCAGTAGAGGACAGAGGACAGAGGACAGTCAGGCAGGAGGGTCGGTAATCGGGGGGTCAGAGGGCAGACGACAGACAGGATGGACACGGTAATCAGAGGTCGGTGATCCGTTGTCTGTGAAAGAGGGAATGCGGAAATTCGGGAGCCCTTCTTAAAACCTGAACAAAGACTTCACCACTAACGGACACTAATCTGTCACTAACAGGAATTAACATACAAGACTTGCTGTGATTTTGATTCTCCTCCGGAGAAGCAAACTCGCAGCAAATGATTTATTAGTGTCAGATAAGTGAAGATTAGTGGTTAAATAATCTTGCTTTTCGTGTCATTCGTGTGTTTCGTGGTTAAATCTTTAGTTTTTTTCAAGGGACAATATGAAACAGATACTTCAACATTTGAAAACCGGACAAATGGAACTGGCTGAGGTGCCCTGCCCGCAGGTGGGTTCGGGACAGGTACTGATCCAGACACGGGCTTCACTTATTTCGGCAGGTACGGAACGGATGCTGGTGGAATTTTCCAAGGCGAACCTTCTGCAGAAGGCGAGTCAGCAGCCTGACAAGGTCAAGCAGGTGCTGGACAAGATCAGGGCTGATGGCCTGCTTCCGACTCTGGAGGCGGTATTCCGCAAGCTTGATGAACCACTGCCGCTGGGTTACTGCAATGCCGGCGTGGTGCTGGAAGCGGGGTCTGGCGTCAGCGATCTGCAGCCGGGCGACCGGGTGATCAGCAATGGCAATCATGCCGAGGTAGTATGCGTACCCCGGAATCTTGTGGCTAGGATTCCAGATGGCGTGGGAGATGAGGCCGCCGCCTTCACAGTGCTTGGCGCAATCGCCATGCAGGGTATCCGGCTTGTACAGCCGACGCTCGGTGAGAAGGTAATGGTCTTTGGAATGGGACTGATCGGTCTTGTGACCGTACAACTGCTACGCGCCAACGGCTGCGAGGTTATTGGAGTTGATTTCAACACTGGACGACTGAAACTCGCAGAGAGCTTTGGCGTTAAGACAGTTGATCTTTCCCAGGGAGGGGATCCGGTAGCAGCAAGCCGTGGATGGACCAGGGAGAACGGAGTGGATGCCGTGATTGTAACCGCCTCCTCCAAAACCGACGAAATCATGCACCAGGCTGCGGAAAGCTGCCGGAAGCGCGGCCGGATTGTGCTAGTCGGGGTGGTTGGATTAAATCTTAGGAGGGACGATTTCTTCAAGAAGGAACTGACTTTCCAAGTGTCTGCAAGCTATGGGCCAGGCCGCTACGATGAGAAATATGAGCAGAAAGGACAGGATTATCCTCTGGGACTTGTTCGCTGGACCGAAGGACGCAATTTTGAAGCGGTATTGGGCGCAATGGCGTCAGGCAGCCTGAAGGTGGATTCCCTGATCACTCATCGATATCAGCTGGGTGATGCACTGCAGGCATACGATAAAATCCAAAATGACTCCTCCGCGCTCGGTGTCATATTGCAATATCCCAAAATGGCGGATCGCTCCGTGAAAATCGCCATTCCCCAGACAAAAAGCGCAGCTAGCAGCAAAGTTGTGGTTGGGGTCATTGGCGCCGGTAATTTTTCGGTCGGCGTGATCCTGCCCTGCTTAAAGAAGACCGATGCCAGACTGAAATATGTCTGTGGCAAAAGCAACGCCCATGCGGTCAAGCATGCCGCCGCCAAGTTTTCCATAGAAAATGCATTGACCGACTACCGGGTCATTCTTGACGACAAAGAGGTAAACACGGTCTTTATCGCCACCGGCCATAATACGCATGCACAGCTTGTAACAGAGGCCATGGCGGCCGGCAAACATGTATTTGTGGAAAAGCCTCTCTGCATCTGTGAAGATGAACTGGCTGGAATTGCCCAGGAGGTGCAGAAGCATGCCGGACTTCAGCTGATGGTAGGCTTCAACCGCCGATTCAGCCAGCATACCCAGAAGATCAGACAGCTGCTTGACGGACGTGGCTGCCCTCTGACGATGAACATGACTGTGAATGCAGGTGAAATTCCGGCAGACAACTGGCTGCAGGATCCCCGGCGCGGAGGCGGCCGCATCATCGGTGAAGCCTGTCATTTCATCGATCTGCTGAGCTATATTGCCGGCAGTCCGGTCAGGTCTGTTTCGGCCATGATGGTTGGAGATGGTCCGGCTGTCCGGGAGGACAAGATGGCCATCATGCTGGGGTTCGCCGATGGATCGATGGGTACGCTCAACTATTTCGCCAATGGTTCAAAAAGCTATCCCAAGGAAACTCTGGAGGTGTTCAGCGACGGAAGGGTGCTGAAGCTTGAGAATTTCAGGGTGACAAGCGGTTTTGGGTTCAGGAACTTCAGGAAGCTCAAGACCTGGAGCCAGGACAAGGGGCACCAGTCGGAAATCAGACAGTTTGTCGGGAGAGTAGAGCAAGGAGGCGCGCCGATGATTCCATTTGAGCAGATTGAAAACGTAACTAGGGCGAGTTTCGCGGCAATGACTTCCGCATCTGAGAATAGGGTGATTAAGATTGGCAGTCTGACGGTCTGACAGTCTGACGGTCTGACGGTAAGGCGGTAGGCAGTGGGCAGTGGGCAGTGTAATTAAGAAAAGAAAAAGGGGGTAAGAATGCGCGTGCAAAGTTATCGAGACTTAGATGTTTACAAATTGGCGTTCGAACTGCAACAGCATGTTTTCAAAGTTAGCAAACTCTGGCCTCCAGAGGAAAAGTATGCATTGACCGATCAGGTCCGTCGGAGTTCCCGTTCAATTGGAGCCAATATCGCGGAAGCCTGGTCAAAGCGTAGATATCCTGCGCATTTTCTGAGCAAGTGTACCGACGCTGACGGGGAACTTCAGGAAACCGTGCACTGGATTGAAACAGCGAAATCCTGCGAATATATGATTACAGAAGAGCATTACCAACTATTATTGAGATATGCTGAGCTAGGACGTAAGCTCGGAAGCGTGATCCAGAATTATGAGTCTTTCTGTAAATCTGTCTGACCGTCCGACCGTCTCCTAATTCCTGATTTTACACATATGAACATCTCACGATTCTACCATACCATTCGGCATCTGAAGCCATGCCAGATCCATGGACAGATAGACCACAGGATTCGTCCTTTTCTGGAGAACCCAGCCCGGGTTTCAGCAAGGAAGGCGCCGGATTTTCCAGGTTGCCGATGGAATCAGGACCGGAAATTCCTTCCTCCGGGAATCCAAAACAACAGCAGTGCAGGTGTCCTGGAAGGAAGAATGACTTTCATCAACCGTACTGAAGAGATCGGGTGGCCCCCAGGCTGGAACCGGACTAATCTTCCGAAGCTCTGGCAGTACAATCTGCATTATTTCGAGTGGCTGTGGTCGCTGGACTATCAAGATGCCAAGACCGTTGCACTGGATTGGATCGCCAAGCACCGTCTGGCGAAGGATCAAGCTGGCTGGGATTCTTATCCAGTTTCATTGCGTGTGATGAACTGGTGCAGTGTGTTCTGGGGGCAGTACCGAACAGAAGTTGAAAAGGATCAGTCTTTCCAGTGCCAGTTGTGGCAGATCATTTATTTGCAGTGTGAATGGCTGTCCTGCCATCTGGAAACACGCCTGCTTGGCAATCATTATTTTGAGAATGGTGCCGCCCTGGCGCTCGCAGGCAGCTGTTTCAAAGGTGAAAATGCGGAGCTTTGGCTGGAAAAGGGGGTTTCAATCCTCGAAAAGCAGATTCCAGAGCAGATCCTGCCGGACGGCATGCATTTTGAGCTGTCTCCGATGTACCACTGCAGGATTTTGTATCTGCTGGCAGCTCTCCGGGCGACAGGTCATCCTACTCTTCAGAAACTAACCGAAGATCCGATGGAACGCATGGCATGTGCACTGAAACATATCTGCCATCCGGACGGACGTATTGCGCTTTTGAACGACAGCGCCTTTGGCATATATAACGAGCCAGTCCAGTTGCTGGAGTATTGCGGCAAGCTACTGGAACGGAATTATTCCCGGCAGGACTACGGCTGTTTTGCCCTGCCAGATGCCGGATATTATGGCTGGCGCGATGCTTCAGGGAACTACCTGGTTTGCGATGCGGGAAAGATCGGGCCGGACTATATCCCCGGACATGCCCATGCCGACATGCTCAGTTTCGAACTGTCACTCGCAGGGCACCGCGTAGCAGTTGATTCCGGAGTGCATGATTATGAGGTTTCGAATACTCGCCGTTATTGCCGGTCTACTTCCGCACACAATACAATTGAGATCGAAGGACAGGATCAGTGCGACATGTGGGGTGCGTTCCGGGTCGGACGCCGTGGTTACCCGATAGAAGTCAGCTGGCAGCCATCAGCCGTTGGGTTCCGGCTGGAAGCCGCGCATAATGGATACCAGCATCTGCCTGGTGCACCGATACACAGGAGAATATTTGAATGGAATCCAGAAGTTGGATTGAAGGTAGTCGATCGCATAGAGAGCACCCGGAAGATATCTGCCAATTCCCGGATACATTTCCATCCCAGCTGCAGGGTTGAGAAGGTTTCAGGGACGGAATACGTGATAAAAGATGAAAATAAACTCGTAATCCATATATTTGGTGATTGCAGGAGCTGTCTGGAAAAAACCACCTATCATCCCGAGTTCGGCCTTGAAATGTTCCGTCAGTCGCTTGTGATTGAAAGCCCGAGGGCAGAATCTGGATTTTATATTGGAATAGAACAGTAGGCAGTGGGACGGTCAGACAGTAAGACGGTGGGACAGTCGTCGGTACAGAATGTAGCGTTGTCCGTCTCGGACAAGGGAATCTGGTTAAGAAATATGCAAAAAACAGATTCACAGCAAATATTCGTTAGTGTCCTGTTAGTGTAAATTAGTGGTTAAAAAGTCCTTTAATTAAAATGAATAAACAGGCTGAATCCAAGCATATACTGTTTTTAACGCATTACTTCCCGCCGGAAGGCAATGCTCCGGCATCGCGGGTATATGAAATGGCAAAGTGCTGGATCAAGGATGGTCAACGGGTCACGGTAATTACAGGTGTGCCCAATGTACCGGACGGCATAGTGTATGAAGGATACAAGAACAGACTATATCAGAAAGAGACAATTGATGGCATCACTGTGATCAGAGTCTGGACCTATATCGCCGCCAACAAAGGGACACTTCGACGTATCATGAACTACCTGTCCTATATGTCCAGCAGCGTGCTGGCGGGACTGTTCGTCAGAAGCCCGGATGTCGTAATAGCCACCAGTCCGCAATTCTTCTGTGGCTGGGCGGGTGTAATACTCAGCAAGCTCAGAAGACGCAGGTTTATACTGGAGATACGTGATATCTGGCCGGATTCAATCATCGCAGTCGGCACATCCATGCCGAAACTGCTTATCAAGATGCTGGAAGTCCTTGAAATCTTAATGTATAAGGCGGCGGATACAATTGTCACTGTCGGTGACGGCTATAAGGATCAACTGACCGCGAAAAAAGTCCATGCTGGAAAAATCGCGGTGATCACCAACGGAGCTGATACGGCAATCTTTAAGCCATCCCCTAGAAACCAGGCTGTAATCTCCCAATATGGCTTGATGGACAAGTTTGTCTGCTCATACGTGGGAACCATAGGCATGGCCTGCGGACTTGACATCGTCATAGATGCAGCTGAAAAACTGAGGGCCGGAAACAACGGCAGAATTGCCTTTCTGCTGGTCGGTGACGGAGCGAGACGCCATGAACTGGAACAATTGGCAAAGGACAGGAAATTAAATAATGTTATTTTCACCGGCCGGCTTCCCAAGGAGGATATTCCGAGTATTTTGTCTGCCAGCGATGCAAATCTTATCCATTTGATAAAGAATGATCTTTTTAAATCGGTACTGCCATCCAAGATATTCGAGGCAGCAGCCATGAAGAATCCGATCATAATCGGGGTCCAGGGATATGCCGCCGATTTTGTCAGGACAATCGAAGCTGGGATATGCATTGAACCCGGAAATTCGGACGAATTACTGGATGCCCTGGAAAAGATCTCGGGAGACGGGGAACTGGCGGAGCGAATGGGGCAGAAAGGCTATGAGAATATCATCCGCCACTATACCAGGGAAAGCCTGGCGAAAAAATATCTGGAGATTATAAACCAATGAAAATCATCAATGTAGTTGGCGCCAGGCCTAATTTCATGAAAATTGCACCGTTGATGGAAGCCTACAAGGTTCATCCGGAAATCGAGCCTGTGCTGGTGCATACCGGCCAGCATTATGATGATAAGATGAGCGATATGTTCTTCCGGGAGCTTGGAATTCCAAAACCTGATGTGAATCTAGGCGTGGGTTCTGCATCGCACACAGTGCAGACGGCTGAAATAATGAAGGCTTTTGAAGAAGTATGCATCAAATACAAACCCGATATTGTACTGGTTGTCGGAGATGTCAACAGCACCCTCGCCTGTTCAATTGTGGCAAAGCAGCTTCATATATACGTCATACACTATGAAGCCGGCATACGCAGCTTTGACCGCTCCATGCCCGAAGAAATCAACAGGCTCGCCACTGATTCAATTGCCGACTGCTTCATGGTTACGGAACAGTCCGCAATAGATAATCTGAAAAATGAGGGGCATGTTGAAGAAAGGATACATTTTGTCGGTAATTTAATGATAGATACGCTGGTGGCGAATAAGGACAGGGCCATGCAGAAGAAGACATATCAGGACTATAATCTCAGCAGGAATAATTATGCCCTGCTGACCATGCACCGGCCATCAAACGTCGACCATCCTGCTACGCTCAAGAAACTTGTCGATGCATTTGAACAGATATCTTCATGGATGCCGATAATCTATCCGGTTCATCCACGTACTGAAAAAAATCTCAGGCAGTTTGATTTATGGCAGCGCATTTCTTCAATGAAAAACATCATCCTGACAGGACCGGCCGGTTATCACGACATGCTGAATCTCCAGATGAACTGCAGGTTCATCATGACCGACTCCGGCGGACTCCAGGAAGAGAGCTCCGTATTGAATAAGCCATGCATTACGCTCCGGTCCGCCACTGAGCGCCCGGTGACTGTAAGCAAAGGTTCATCCGTTCTTGCAGGGAACAGCCCCGTCAAGCTTCTGCAATATGCGGAGATGATAAGGAACAACGCCTTCAAGAAAGCGGGGAGGATTCCACTATGGGACGGGAATGCCGCCCGGAGGATAGTCGAGAGGCTCGGGAAGCTCCCCTGCGGCCGACAAGGAGAAAAATGATGGGAAAGGCCCTTTCATGGTTATTATAATTATAAAATATATGGCGTACCTGATATTCCCGATGATCGGGTTCATGCTGTCGCTGTTTTTGACCAAGCTGTGCATCAAGCTGCTGCCAGCTGTCGGCCTGATAGACCGGGTTGTGGGAGGAAGGCATATCCACAAGAACGATGTGCCCAAGGGCGGAGGGCTGGCGATTGCCGTCGCGTTTTTCGCAACCTGGCTCTGCTTCCTCTATAGCGGCTGGGGATATTTCCAGGGTACTTTCAAGATTGAGATGTTCCAGAAGATCGGCCTCTTGTCGTGCCTTATAATCATCCTTGGGATCTTCGATGACAGGTTTGAGCTGAAAGCCAGGGTAAAGCTCCTGGGACAGATCTTCGTGGCGGCAGTCGCCTGGTTTTGCGGCGTCAAGCTCAAATATATTTTTGGACTTGAGCTGCCTGACGTAGTTTCCCTGCTGCTGACGGTATTCTGGATAGTCAGTTTTGTAAATGCATTCAACCTGATAGACGGGATGGATGGTCTGGCGGCTGGACTGGGAGCCATATCTGCATTCTGCATGGCTGCCGTCTTTGCCTTCAGCCACGCCCCCAACGACACTGTCCTGATCCTGTGCCTTGCCGCATGCTGCTCTGGATTCCTGATCTGCAACTTCCATCCTGCAAAAATATTCATGGGTGATACTGGCAGCATGTTCCTCGGATTTGTATTTGCAGTAATAGGTATTGTCTCATCCAACATTTCTACTGCGGCAACATCCGTCTTGATTCCTGTGCTTGCTGCTGGCGTGCCCATTCTGGATGTCCTGCTCGCAATCTGGCGGCGCTTTACAAGAAAGCTGATAAGCAGTCCGCACCAACAGGGAAAGGAAATGTCCATTTCCGAGGGTGACAAGGAACATATACATCACAGGATGCTGGAGAAGGAGCACCATGACCAGAAGGCCACGGCGTTTAAAATATACCTCCTGTCCGCAGTCTTCGCCGCAGCAGCAGTCTTGAACCTGATGAAGGAGGATGTGCTGGTCGGCCTTTCCTATGTGCTGATGCTGGTACTGGTGTATACCCTTGTCAGCACGATCGCCCATATCGAACTGTGGAATACGAGCAAGGCGATATTGACCGGGCTCTCCATACCCCGGAAAAGTGCGATTGCAAGCGCGGTCCAGCCCCTTTTTGATATTGCAGGAGTAGCGGTCATCTATCTCTTCTGCAGGCTCCTCTTCATTGATTCGACATACAATGAGTGCGCAGCAATGCCGTGGCACGTCAGCACCATTTTTACCATGGCCCCGATTGTGCTGGCGCTGAACCTCAGCGGGTGCTACAGGAGGAACTGGCTGCACGGCAGCGCTCCGGACTACATCTATTTCATAAAGTGCCTGTCCGCCGGGTTCCTGCTCCTTATCGTGCTCAACCTGCTCTTTGGAATCGAAGGCTGGCGTGGCTTTGCCGCCGAACGCCTCCTCTTCTTCGCCCTGACCACTCTGGCGCTGCTGGGTGAAAGGCTGTTCCTGCGCTATCTCAAACATCATCTGATCAATGTGCTCTTCATGAGGAAGAACCATGGCATTGCGGTGCAGAGGATACTGCTCTGCGGAGTCGGCGACAACTGCAGGTATTTCATCGCAAACCAGGGCAGGATACTGGAGGATAATCCCAACATGATAATAGGCATCATCGAGGAGGAGCTGATGTTCCAGGGGCAGTATGTCTTCGGCCTGGAGGTGCTCGGACGTTCTGTAGATCTTAAAAAAATATATGCAAACTCAAAATTTGATAAAATCACCATCACGAAGACAATCAACGAGCCAGCAAGGGAAATACTTGTTGATTTCTGCAGGACAAATAAAATCATCCTGACAGAATGGAAGGGAGAAGAATCGCTAATACTGGATTTCCAACCCGTATCATCTCATGAGGCTATTGCAAAAGGAGTCGGAATTCAGGATACAGGAGTCAGGAGACAGCAGACAGCAGACGGCAGCCAGCAGCCAGTGGTCAGTGGTCAGCAGTCAGTGGTCAGCAGACAGTGACATCGCGCCTTTATCTCCAGATCTCCTCCATCAAACGACAGATTGAACCACGCAACCAAAGAGTCGCCCCCTACTCATTTACCTGATCTTTCCATGGGCTGGCCCGATTTCCGCACACTGGCACAGGCGGCTGGGGATTTGCACACGCTGGAAAACTACCGCGGCGGATCGACAAGAACGATGGCAAACTCCACCTGGGGAAGGACGAATATCGAATGACGAACAGTCCGCCGAGGCGGATTTGCGCGTTCTTGAAGTAGGTACGTCCTTTAGGGTGTACCATTCTTGAATTCATGGGACGGGCTTCAGCCTGTCCCATTCCTAAATTAAGATGCTACATGCTTCCTTCGACAGCTACTTCAACTAAGCTCGGTACAGGACAGGAAAGCACGTACCTACTTAACGCTCAGATCCTCCGAAGGAGGACTGCTGCAAGCGAAAAACCTTAAGTCCGACAGGCTCAAGGGGCGGCATGATGAAGCCGACGCGTGGGCGCAGGGTGTCAATAAAAGAAAAAGAGGCCGGAAAAACCGGCCTCTTTTTGTTCATTCAATCAACCTTCAGGATTTATTCCTCCTGGGTAATCGCTGCAAACGCTGATGTAATCACATTGATCTGCCTGTCACCGATAGTGACAGTGAACTTCCTTGTGAGGACATCCGAATATTTACCGTCCTCGACAAATACCACTGACATGTCCTTGTCCGTAATGCTCGAAAGGAGATTCAGCTGTTCATATGCGCGCAGTGAAATGTCCTTGTTGGCATCAGCACTGTCCAAGGAGGCAATCGCGATTACTCCGGTTCTTCCCAAGTCAATTCCGGCCTTGGTCGAAGCGTCAATGATACCCATGTCCAGCAGATTGCCGAGTACGGTATCTTTTTTCGACGTCGTCACGTGGACGACAAAAGGAACAGGTGACAGTCCGGATACAGGAACACCGGAAACTGCGTCCGTACCATTGCCTGCGCCAGCGCCTTCAACTCCGTAGAATACCATATACAGTCCGCCGTCAAGCTTCCCGAGAAGTGCATCGTCGCTCTGGACCTTTCCAATCGTCTCGTCAATCCACATTCTCGTGTAAGTTGCACTTACAGCCGCGTCATCCCAGCCGTTGCTTGTATTGAGGAATGCCTTCATTCCTGCAAGATCGTCCGGAGCGCCTGTGAGTGCAACAGGAGCTGCCTTCAGATAGGCCGAGAAGTCAAAGTCCGCCGTTTTCAGGCTTGTGTTCTTTGTAAACACCGTATGGCTTGCCGTTCCCGTATCAGGCATATCAGTGAAGAAGAAGTCGTATGTGTGCTCCCCTTCGGTGCTGATGAGGTCGGAATACGTGAACACTCCGGAAGCGTTGGTCTTTATCAGATATGAACTAAGCCCGGTTATCGGACTCCTTGCCATGATGGCCAGGCCGGGTATGCCTTTCCCGGACGCATCAACAACCACGCCTTTGAATGTCGCCCTGAACGGAGGATTCATATCGTTGGCTGGAACCACTGTCAGATAAATATTCGCAGCGGAATAGCAGGCGACTGTCAAATCCCTTCCAGTATATCCACTGATCCCCGCTCCGTACAGCATGAAATACCATGTGCCGGCTGCAGGATTCTTGACAGCCAGTATTTCATCTGTTCCATCTGTCCTGTTCTCGACACCCTTCGCATTATATGAGGCGGTTGTCGGATAACATCCCAGCTTCGCATACATATCACAGTCATCGCCGGCCGTAGCTGCGCCTGACAGCGTCGCTACAAGACGTGTCGTGCCGGCCGGTACCACTATTGAGTAATACGTGCATGATCCCTTGTCCGCGCCTGCGACTGCTATCATCTGGCCGTCCGGATAGTCTGCCGGATCAGCAAAGCTGTCGGCCAGTACCGCTGCAGCCATGCCTGTCTTTGATGCGCTAGGCTTGCTTTCCACAGTATCGATCACAGCTGTTACCCAGTAGTAGTATTTCACGCCGGCGCCTACATGGTCTTCATAGGTCAGACTGTCTATGACATCTGCAATCCCTCCGTCATTGGGGAATACATTTGTCCCGGATCTGTAAATCCTGTATGCCTTGGCCTTCGCAACCGCTCCCCAGGTGATGAGGACGTATTCATACAGATTCGTGCTGGCGCTTTTCAGGACCGGAGCACCTAATGTGCTTGGCGCGTCTCCCGCATAACCGGAAGCTACAGGACTGAAAGCGCTCTCATAGCCGCCATATATCGCCTTGATGGCGAACGTATGGGAATTAGTATCCCCCGGCATGTCTTCATAAGTTGCTGATGGTACATTTTCAGGAGCTTCGCTGTCCTTATAGACATCGTAGGATGTGGCGCCTGATACGGCTGTCCAGGTCACAATTATCTTCCCGTCGGCAAGCGTTCCCTTTGTGGCGATAACCTTGGAAGGCCCCCTGTTCGAGACATATCCGGAATTAGGCCTGATGCTGAGCACTGACTTATCATTGTCACTGTTTATCGCCTTGATCCAGTAATAGTATTTCGTCGCAGGCAGTGTGTTCAGCGGAACATTGAAATCATCAAACACGTATGAGGCCAGACTGCTCGCGTCAACTCCGCCGACAAGCGTCTCTCCGGCGAAAAGCGGACCTTCAGTCCTGTAAACCTCATAACTTGTGACATTCGTCTTCCTGCCCCAGGTCACACGAACCTTGTCAAAATATGTCCCGTCGGATGCTGCAAGCGTCCCGGCTGCCAGTGGCAATGGCATGATATGGCCCTTCACAGCTGCTGTTTCCTTGCTCGAACCGGCCGAATTCACAGCCTTCAGCCAATAATAATAGATATTGGTTGCATCTCCGGCTCCGAAGACCACGTCCGTATCTTCATACTCGGTGCCGGCTACTGTGGCTATCTTGACTGCATCGGCGAATTTAGGCACGGCTGTTCCAACTTTCAGTGCCCTGTAGACATCATAGCTTGTCGCCCCGCAGCTCGCCGTCCAGGTGAGGACAATCCTGTCCGAAAATGTCCCTTGCGTAGCGGCAAGCCTAGTCGGCGCAACAGGTGAGCCCAGCATGTATTTAGCCATTAGCTTTACGTCTGTATATGCCGTCTTTCCATAGATGTTGATGTAGTAGTTGCCATCAACAGGATTTGCATATTGTATGTTTTCCGAGGTTGTGCTCCGGATCGAATATCTCCTGCTTCCGGTCTCCCCGAGCCCTACGTTGATGTCGCAGTCCCCTGTCCCGCCCGAAACTGTTATATCAAGGACAGCCTGCCCGGCAGGCACGTTAAGCCTGAAGGTCCTCATGGAACCAATTGATCCGGAGATCCCCGTCTTCGCAACCCCGTTCCTCAGGTCCACCACGGAATTGTCCGCGATTGTCGTTCCGTATGCATAGTCGCTGAAGCCGCCGGTATAACTGGCGTTCAGGGCCCTGACCCAGTAATAACACTTGAACGAGCTCTTGGCTGGCAGCATATCCTCATAAGACACAGCTGGAGCTTCGACGGCTGCGATATTCACCGCAAGTTCGACGTTGTTCACGTCTGAACGCCAGACTTCATATTTTGTAGCTCCGCTTACACCTGCCCAAGTGAGACTTATCTTATCCGCATAGGCTCCCTGTGTCGCATCGAGCGACAGAACTTTGGCCGGCGCATCAGCGGTATATGTGACAACAAGTGTCACTCCGGAAAAATCCTTGTACGCATTGAGCATCACGTACCAGTTGCCGGATTCCGGATCATGGATCGTTATCAGTTCTGCATTCCCTTCAGTTGCACTTTTCGCATCGTAGTCGGAAAGAGTCGGCATCTCACCGCGTCTTATATACAGGTCGCAGTCGCCGGAAAATCCTGCGGTAGTCTCGACCGTAAGCAGAGTCTGACCAGCAGGCAATGTGACCTTGAAAATCCTTACACTTCCTTCGTCCCCGCCGATTCCAAGAATAGAAACCCCGTTTTCCAGTGGTTCCCCAATAGCAAAAGTCGTGGAAATAGTGTGAGATGCCGTGACATTCGTGAAATCGTAGCTTGTAACTGCTCCGACACTAACTCCATCAACAAGGACATCGACAACATCATAATTGATATCTGGTGTTACAAAGAAAGTCGTGTCTGTTCCGTAATTAACAGTGGAACTAGGTGTTATTGATCCGTTTGCACCGTTTGAAGACGTCAGCGTGAACGTATCTATCGCAAAGGTCGCCGTCACTGCGATATCCGCAACTACGTTAGCATCGGTCCTCGCCGCGGTCATAACATCATCGCTCCACTTCACAAAATGGTGGTTGGCAGAAGGTGTCGCCGTGACAAGCGAACCGGACGCAGCATGGTTGACCGTCTGCGGACTTGTCCCAGCTATGGATCCGTCGGGTCCGGCAGTGTAGGTAAGCGTAAAGGTGTCGATCGCGAAGGTAGCCGTGACTGCGATATCCGCAACTACGTTAGCATCGGTCCTCGCCGCGGTCATCACATCGTCGCTCCACTTCACGAAATGGTGGTTGGCAGAAGGTGTCGCCGTGACAAGCGAACCGGACGCGCCATGGTTGACGGTCTGGGGACTTGTCCCAGCTATGGATCCGTCGGGTCCGGCAGTATAGGTAAGCGTAAAGGTGTCGATCGCAAAAGTTGCCGTGACTGCGATATCCGCAACAACGTTAGCATCGGTCCTGGCCGCTGTCATAACATCGTCGCTCCACTTCACAAAATGGTAGTTCGCCGATGGTGTCGCCGTCACAAGCGAACCGGAAGCGCCATGGTCGACCGTCTGCGGACTTGTCCCACCTATGGACCCGTCGGGTCCGGCAGTATAGGTAAGCGTAAAGGTGTCGATCGCAAAAGTTGCCGTGACTGCGATGTTAGCAACAACGTTAGTATCGGTCCTAGCCGCGGTCATAACATCATCGCTCCACTTCACGAAATGGTGGTTCGCCGAAGGTGTCGCCGTCACAAGCGAACCGGAAGCGCCATGGTCGACCGTCTGGGGACTCGTTCCAACGATTGACCCGTCGGATCCGGCAGTATAGGTAAGCGTAAAGGTGTCGATCGCAAAGGTCGCCGTCACTGCGATATCCGCAACTACGTTAGCATCGGTCCTCGCCGCAGTCATAACATCATCGCTCCACTTCACAAAATGGTAGTTCGCCGATGGTGTCGCCGTCACAAGCGAACCGGAAGCGCCATGGTTGACCGTCTGCGGACTTGTCCCAGCTATGGACCCGTCGGATCCTGCCGTATAGGTAAGCGTAAAGGTGTCGATCGCGAAGGTCGCCGTCACTGCGATATCCGCAACAACGTTAGCATCGGTCCTGGCCGCGGTCATCACATCATCGCTCCACTTCACAAAGTGGTGGTTGGCAGAAGGTGTCGCCGTCACAAGCGAACCGGACGCGCCATGGTTGACCGTCTGCGGACTTGTCCCACCTATGGACCCGTCGGGTCCTGCCGTATAGGTCAGCGTAAAGGTGTCTATCGCGAAGGTCGCCGTCACTGCGATATCCGCAACAACGTTAGCATCGGTCCTCGCCGCGGTCATCACATCGTCGCTCCACTTCACAAAATGGTGGTTCGCCGAAGGTGTCGCCGTGACAAGTGCACCGGATGCTCCATGGTTGACCGTCTGGGGACTCGTTCCAACAATCGATCCGTCGGGTCCTGCCGTATAGGTAAGCGTAAAGGTGTCGATCGCGAAGGTAGCTGTCACTGCGATGTTAGCAACAACGTTAGCATCGGTCCTCACAGCTGTCATAACATCATCGCTCCACTTAACGAAATGGTGGTTGGCAGAAGGTGTCGCCGTTACAAGCGAACCGGACGCGCCATGGTTGACCGTCTGGGGACTCGTTCCAACGATCGACCCGTCGGGTCCGGAAGTATAGGTAAGCGTGAACGTATCTATCGCGAAGGTCGCCGTCACTGCGATATCCGCAACTACGTTAGCATCGGTCCTCGCCGCGGTCATCACATCATCGCTCCACTTCACAAAATGGTGGTTCGCCGAAGGTGTCGCCGTGACAAGTGTACCGGACTCAGCATGGTTGACCGTCTGCGGACTTGTCCCACCTATGGACCCGTCGGGTCCGGCAGTATAGGTCAGCGTGAACGTATCTATCGCGAAGGTCGCCGTCACTGCGATATCCGCAACTACGTTAGCATCGGTCCTGGCCGCGGTCATCACATCGTCGCTCCACTTCACGAAGTGGTAGTTCGCTGAAGGCGTAGCCGTGACAAGTGAACCGGACGCAGCATGGTTGACCGTCTGGGGACTCGTTCCAACGATTGACCCGTCGGATCCGGCAGTATAGGTAAGCGTAAAGGTGTCGATCGCAAAGGTCGCCGTCACTGCGATATCCGCAACTACGTTAGCATCGGTCCTCGCCGCAGTCATAACATCATCGCTCCACTTCACAAAATGGTAGTTCGCCGATGGTGTCGCCGTCACAAGCGAACCGGAAGCGCCATGGTTGACCGTCTGCGGACTTGTCCCACCTATGGACCCGTCGGGTCCGGCAGTATAGGTCAGCGTAAACGTATCTATCGCAAATGTCGCTGTAACTGCGATGTCCGCAACTACGTTAGCATCGGTCCTGGCCGCGGTCATAACATCATCGCTCCACTTCACAAAATGGTGGTTGGCAGAAGGTGTCGCCGTCACAAGCGAACCGGACGCTCCATGATTGACGGTCTGGGGACTCGTTCCAATGATCGATCCGTCGGGTCCGGCAGTATAGGTAAGCGTAAAGGTGTCGATCGCAAATGTCGCTGTAACTGCGATATCCGCAACTACGTTAGCATCGGTCCTCACAGCTGTCATCACATCATCGCTCCACTTCACAAAATGGTGGTTGGCAGAAGGTGTCGCCGTGACAAGTGCACCGGATGCTCCATGGTTGACCGTCTGCGGACTTGTCCCAACTATGGACCCGTCGGGTTCTGCCGTATAGGTCAGCGTAAACGTATCTATCGCAAATGTCGCCGTAACTGCGATGTCCGCAACAACGTTAGCATCGGTCCTCACAGCTGTCATCACATCATCGCTCCACTTCACAAAATGGTGGTTCGTAGAAGGTGTCGCCGTGACAAGCGCACCGGATGCTCCATGGTTGACCGTCTGCGGACTTGTCCCAACGATCGATCCGTCGGGTCCTGCAGTATAGGTAAGCGTAAAGGTGTCGATCGCGAAAGTCGCCGTAACTGCGATGTCCGCAACAACGTTAGCATCGGTCCTCACAGCTGTCATCACATCATCGCTCCACTTCACAAAATGGTAGTTCGCCGATGGTGTCGCCGTCACAAGCGCACCGGACGCGCCATGGTTGACGGTCTGGGGACTCGTTCCAACGATCGATCCGTCGGGTCCTGCCGTGTAGGTGAGAGTGAACGTATCGATCGCAAATGTCGCTGTAACTGCGATGTCCGCAACTACGTTAGCATCGGTCCTCGCCGCGGTCATAACATCGTCGCTCCACTTCACAAAATGGTGGTTGGCAGAAGGTGTCGCCGTCACAAGCGCACCGGACGCGCCATGGTTGACGGTCTGGGGACTCGTTCCAACGATCGATCCGTCGGATCCTGCCGTATAGGTGAGAGTGAACGTATCGATCGCAAATGTCGCTGTAACTGCGATGTCCGCAACTACGTTAGCATCGGTCCTGGCCGCGGTCATCACATCGTCGCTCCACTTCACAAAGTGGTGGTTGGCAGAAGGTGTCGCCGTTACAAGCGCACCGGACGCTCCATGGTTGACCGTCTGGGGACTCGTTCCAACGATCGATCCGTCGGGTCCTGCCGTATAGGTCAGCGTGAACGTATCTATCGCGAAGGTCGCCGTCACTGCGATATCCGCAACTACGTTAGCATCGGTCCTCGCCGCGGTCATAACATCGTCGCTCCACTTCACGAAGTGGTAGTTCGCTGAAGGCGTAGCCGTGACAAGCGCACCGGATGCTCCATGGTTGACCGTCTGCGGACTTGTCCCACCTATGGACCCGTCGGGTCCTGCCGTATAGGTCAGCGTAAACGTATCTATCGCAAATGTCGCTGTAACTGCGATGTCCGCAACTACGTTCGTATCGGTCCTCGCCTCGGTCATGACATCGTCGCTCCACTTCACAAAGTGGTAGTTCGCAGATGGTGTCGCAGTTACAAGCGAACCGGACGCTCCATGGTTGACCGTCTGGGGACTTGTCCCAGCTATGGATCCGTCAGATCCGGCAGTGTAGGTAAGCGTAAAGGTGTCGATCGCGAAGGTAGCCGTGACTGCGATATCCGCAACTACGTTAGCATCGGTCCTCGCCGCGGTCATAACATCATCGCTCCACTTCACAAAATGGTGGTTGGCTGAAGGTGTCGCCGTCACAAGCGAACCGGACGCGCCATGGTTGACGGTCTGGGGAGTCGTTCCAACGATCGATCCGTCGGGTCCTGCCGTATAGGTCAGCGTAAAGGTGTCGATCGCGAAAGTTGCCGTGACTGCGATATCCGCAACTACGTTAGCATCGGTCCTCGCCGCAGTCATAACATCATCGCTCCACTTCACAAAATGGTGGTTGGCAGAAGGCGTAGCCGTGACAAGTGTACCGGACTCAGCATGGTTGACCGTCTGGGGACTCGTTCCAACGATCGATCCGTCGGATCCTGCCGTATAGGTGAGAGTGAACGTATCGATCGCAAATGTCGCTGTAACTGCGATGTCCGCAACTACGTTAGCATCGGTCCTGGCCGCGGTCATAACATCATCGCTCCACTTCACAAAATGGTGGTTCGCCGATGGTGTCGCCGTCACAAGCGAACCGGACGCGCCATGGTTGACGGTCTGTGGACTTGTCCCAACTATGGACCCGTCGGGTCCTGCCGTATAGGTCAGCGTGAACGTATCGATCGCGAAGGTTGCCGTGACTGCGATGTTAGCAACAACGTTAGCATCGGTCCTCACAGCTGTCATAACATCATCGCTCCACTTCACGAAATGGTGGTTCGCCGATGGTGTCGCCGTCACAAGCGAACCGGAAGCGCCATGGTCGACCGTCTGGGGACTCGTTCCAACGATTGACCCGTCGGATCCGGCAGTATAGGTAAGCGTAAAGGTGTCGATCGCAAAGGTCGCCGTCACTGCGATATCCGCAACTACGTTAGCATCGGTCCTCGCCGCAGTCATAACATCATCGCTCCACTTCACAAAATGGTAGTTCGCCGATGGTGTCGCCGTCACAAGCGAACCGGAAGCGCCATGGTTGACCGTCTGCGGACTTGTCCCACCTATGGACCCGTCGGGTCCGGCAGTATAGGTCAGCGTAAACGTATCTATCGCAAATGTCGCTGTAACTGCGATGTCCGCAACTACGTTAGCATCGGTCCTGGCCGCGGTCATAACATCATCGCTCCACTTCACAAAATGGTGGTTGGCAGAAGGTGTCGCCGTCACAAGCGAACCGGACGCTCCATGATTGACGGTCTGGGGACTCGTTCCAATGATCGATCCGTCGGGTCCGGCAGTATAGGTAAGCGTAAACGTATCTATCGCAAATGTCGCTGTAACTGCGATATCCGCCATTACGTTAGCATCGGTCCTCGCCGCGGTCATAACATCATCGCTCCACTTCACGAAATGGTGGTTCGCCGAAGGTGTCGCCGTGACAAGTGTACCGGACTCAGCATGGTTGACGGTCTGGGGAGTCGTTCCAACGATCGATCCGTCGGGTCCTGCCGTATAGGTCAGCGTGAACGTATCTATCGCAAAAGTTGCCGTGACTGCGATATCCGCAACTACGTTAGCATCGGTCCTCGCCGCGGTCATCACATCATCGCTCCACTTCACGAAATGGTGGTTCGCCGAAGGCGTAGCCGTGACAAGTGTACCGGACTCAGCATGGTTGACCGTCTGGGGACTCGTTCCAACGATCGACCCGTCGGGTCCTGCCGTATAGGTCAGCGTGAACGTATCTATCGCGAAGGTCGCCGTCACTGCGATATCCGCAACTACGTTAGCATCGGTCCTCGCCGCGGTCATCACATCATCGCTCCACTTAACGAAATGGTGGTTGGCAGAAGGCGTAGCCGTGACAAGTGTACCGGACTCAGCATGGTTGACCGTCTGGGGACTCGTTCCAACGATCGACCCGTCGGGTCCGGCAGTATAGGTCAGCGTAAAGGTGTCGATCGCGAAGGTCGCCGTAACTGCGATGTCCGCAACAACGTTAGCATCGGTCCTCGCCGCGGTCATAACATCATCGCTCCACTTCACAAAATGGTGGTTCGTAGAAGGCGTAGCCGTGACAAGTGAACCGGACGCAGCATGGTTGACCGTCTGGGGACTCGTTCCAACGATCGATCCGTCGGGTCCGGCAGTATAGGTAAGCGTAAAGGTGTCGATCGCGAAGGTAGCCGTCACTGCGATATCCGCCATTACGTTAGCATCGGTCCTCGCCGCGGTCATAACATCATCGCTCCACTTCACGAAATGGTAGTTCGCTGAAGGCGTAGCCGTGACAAGTGTACCGGACTCAGCATGGTTGACCGTCTGCGGACTTGTCCCACCTATGGACCCGTCGGGTCCGGCAGTATAGGTCAGCGTAAAGGTGTCAATCGCAAAAGTTGCCGTGACTGCGATATCCGCAACTACGTTAGCATCGGTCCTCGCCGCGGTCATAACATCATCGCTCCACTTAACGAAATGGTGGTTCGCCGAAGGTGTCGCCGTCACAAGCGCACCGGATGCTCCATGGTTGACCGTCTGCGGACTCGTTCCAACGATCGATCCATCAGGTCCGGCCGTATAGGTGAGCGTAAAGGTATCGATTGCGAATGTCGCCGTAATCGTGTGATCAGTGGTAACATCAGTAAATGTGTGAGTTGTAACGGCGCCTACGGATGAGCCATCTACAAGAACATCGACGACATGGCAGTTGACGTCAGGTGTAATTGTAAAAATCTGGTTTCCATGATAGGCTAGAGATACTGTGCCAGACGGGGTAATTGAACCGTTTGCACTGGCAGACGCTGTTATTACATTTGGAGGCAGGCTGCAGTCGGCGCCGCTGAATGTAACTGCGGCGATTCGCGCCAATGTCCTGCCTTCAATCGAGCTACTGGCATTCATCGTGATGGATTGGTCGGCCATGATACTCCCTTTGAAGACGGAGGAGGTGCCAAGAGTCGCTGAAGTTCCTACCTGCCAGAAGATATTTTTTGCCCGTGCACCACCAGCCAAGACGACTTTTATTCCGACGCCCACCTGGAGATCGCTCCCTACCTGGAAGATCCAGACATCATCAGGACCACCAGTGAGGGTGACATCCGCTCCCGTTATAAAAGCGGTGCTTGTAAATTTGTAGAGACCTGGGCTGAGATTACTTCCGCCGATATTACCAGCTCCGGGATCCACCATATCCGCTGGCGTTCGTGCGGCGGCATCATTGTACGCCGTGGTCAAATCGTTCTTGGCCACAGTCAACAAGGCAGGATCAACTACCGCGCCTGCAGGGCCACCGGCATCGACCGCATAGATTGTCCCGTTCACCTGAGCGTCTGTCACTCCTATGAAAGACGCGGTGGTCGGACTTAGGCCGACATCCCCATTGATGGTACCGGGACCTGAGGTGATCGCAGCCCCGGCCAGAATCGTAAAATTGTCAGCCGTCCTTAGATTGACTGGCCCCGGACCTGCCGCCATCGCAGCCTGGGTCAAGATCACACCCACCGCAAACACAATGGCCATGGAAATATATTTTGTCCCCTTAAACCTATGACCCCATGCGGCAACTGCATCCATCGGACATGTCACAGTCTCTCTTTGTGGCATACCAACCCTTGTTTTATTCATTTTTGGTTCCTTTACTCTTGCTAATTGAGCATAGGCCGTACTTGTAACGCTTGATATGGGGTTGACACCTACTTCACCATGGGGTGGAAACCCCAGGGGAATGACAAATCATGAATGACGAATATTCGACCTGACCATCCGCACATATATCTTGCTGCATCCATGTCTTTCCGGCTATTGCTGTGCCCGTATATGAATTCTGAAAGGATGGAGTGTCTCCCTATCCAGGAGGGGATGTCTGTATTATATTCATTATTGCCGGCGGGACGCCAGCGCTCCATAACACAGGCAGGATGGATATGTTATATCATACCATACGCCCAAAAAAAAGCGGGGAGGAATTTCTTCCTCCCCGCTTGATATCATCTATCAACTTACGGTGCGACAGGCGTTACTGAATTGGACGCATCTGATGGAATTCCAGTTCCAACAACGTTCTTCGCCTTTACCTTGAAGGTATACGAGGTGCCATTTGCCAGACCTTTTACGGTTATTGCACCTGAAGTTGTTGTCGATACTGCGTCAAATGTCCCTATTTTTCCACCGGGAGTCGAAACAGCCGTGTACAGGGTGATATCCCTGCCACCGGTAGTTATAGGCTTTTCAAAGAGTACTGTTGCCTCTTTATCTCCTGGAGTCGCAACTCCAATAATCGGAGCACCAGGGAGTGCTGCCAATATCGGCCCTCTGGACTTGCTCAATATTGTGCCTGAATAACTGCCTGTTGCTGTTACTTCAACTTTGATGGTAGTATCAACATCGGCATCAACCAAGGTATATGTTTTTGCATTTGCTCCAACATTTACGCCTATCGCCCCGGGCGTGGTATAGGTTTTCCACTGGAAATCAACTGTCGCCGCTGCCGGCGTCAAAGCACCGGCGGTCAATACATTGCCTACTTTGGCGATACCGGTTATAGCGCCTATGGCGGTGATCGGGGCTATTGCCGTGCTTGGAAATACGGCTGTTATAACTCCTGAATCAGCGGGATTTGTTGCTGTTGCTCCTGCAACTGTGAAGGTGTCTTCACCCACGCCAACTACTGTATAACCTGTCTTCGGTGTAATAGTAATTGTTGCAGTATAGGCTGTATTTGGAGCAAACTTTCCACCTTCCAGCGCCGGCGCCCATGTAATCTTTCCAGTGTATTGCACAGTAGCAGTTATTACTGTTTTTGGAGCTGCATACGTTACCGGCGGTGTTACTCCAGCAATTGCCAACGAGGTGATAGTAATCCCTGTTTTCGGGAATATGGCTGTTACAACCCCTGAATTAGCAGGATTTGTTGTTGTTGCTCCTGCAACTTTAAAGAAGTTTGCAGCTACACCAGTCAATGTATACCCCACTTTCGGAACAAGGGTAAAAGTAGCCGTATATGCTATACCGCCATCAAATATTCCACCTACTGGAAATGGGGCCCATGTAATCCCAGCAGCATTGTATTCAGCGGTAGCATTTATTGCTCCAGCTGGAACTGCGTCTACAACCGGTACTGTTGCTCCAGTTATTGTAGGGTTCGCAATTTTTGCCAAAGGCGTTACTGCGGGAGCGGTGGCCGCTGATGCAGCTCCTGTTCCTGCTATATTAGTTGCCTTTACCGTGAAGGTATAGGCTGTACCGTTTGTCAGACCAGTTACAATTATAGGACTTGTCTTTCCGGTTGCCGTTTTGACAGGAGCGCTCGAAGTCACGGTATACAATGTGATTGCACTGCCACCGTTACTGATTGGTGCAGTGAATTTCACAGTTGCCTGCCCATTTCCAGCAGTTGCTGTTCCAATAGTCGGTGCACCGGGTACATCGCAGGGCACTACTTTATTGGAGGCCACTGACAATGGGCCATATCCTTCACTGTTCTTCGCCTTTACCTTAAAGGTATAGGATGTTCCGTTTTTCAGACCGGTCACAAGTATCGGCTTAGCGGAAATACCGATTACTTCCTCTTCCACAGAGATGTTTCCTGGAGTCGAAACCGCTGTGTAGTGTGTGATTGGCTTGCCACCGTTATTTTTCGGAGGAGTGAAAGCAACGGTTGCCACTGTATCGCCTCGAATGGCGGTTCCAATAGTTGGAGCACCAGGAACTCCGGCCGTAGGTGTTACCTCATTGGAGGTAGCTGACACAGGGCCTGCTCCAGCAACATTCGATGCCTGTACTGCAAAAGTATAGGCAGCTCCGGCTGTGAGGCCGGTTACAGTTATCGGGGTTGTCGCACTGCCTGCGCGCGTAACAGAGATGCCTGCTGGCACCACTGAAGAAACGATGTACGATGTGATCGGGCTGCCACCGTTCGATGTCGGAGCCTTGAAGGATACAATTGCCTCTCCTTTTCCCGCAGTTGCTGTTCCAATAATCGGTGGACTAGGAACTACAGGTGCTGTCGCAGGTTTTACTGAATTTGAAGCTGCTGACGCAGGGCCTTTTCCAAGCGAGTTTGTCGCCGTTACCTTGAAGGTATAGGCTGTGCCGTTCGTAAGGCCGGATATATTTATCGAGGTGGGAAGGCCGGTCACGGTGTTACTGATATTGCCTGGAGTTGAAGTCACAGTGCATGATATGATTGGATTGGCGGCGTTGTCAACTACGACGAAGCTTACATCTGCCTGGGTGTCTCCTGCGGTTGCGGTCACGCTGGTTGGGGCGGGCGGAACAGTGCTTCCGTTGATGGAGCATTTCGCCAGATAATTTGAAGCCTTGCCACCTGCACTGGTGAAATCTCCTCCAACGTAGAGCGTCGCTCCGTCGACAGCGAGGGCTCTGACAGTGCTCTTTGCTCCTGAACCGAGGGGATGCCATTTGGCAAAATTATTGTCCCATTGGGCGATGTTGCTTGCCGTAACTATGTCTGCGGAGGTGAATTTTCCTCCCACATACAGAAATCCGGATCCGTCTACAGCGATGGAGCTGACCTCTTGATAATACATCCCTGTTCCAAGTGTACTCCATGTGGATGACGGGTCGTCCCACCTGGCGATGGAATTCGCAGAGGTTCCGTCTGCAGAGGTAAAGAAACCACCTGCGTATAAAAATGTTCCATCATAGAGAAGTGCGTTAATCGAGCCGTCCATTCCTGTTCCGAGAGCGCTCCATGCTGCGCCGTTCCATTTGGCGATATAGCCCACATTGGCAGTTGCACCAGCGGTGGTGAACCATCCGGCCGCATATATATTCGCTCCATCGATGGCCAGTGCGTTTACCTCATCGTTCGTTCCTGTCCCAAGAGCGCTCCATGCTGCACCGTCCCACCTGGCGATGTTGTTCACATCTGTGGTTGCTCCGGCATCGGCGAAGAAACCGGCCGCGTAAAGGTTTGCCCCGTCAAAGGCAAGGGCGTTTACAATATCAAAGTCTCCTGTCATTCCCGTTCCGAGAGCACTCCACGTGGATGTGGCTGGAGCCCATTTGGCTATGCATCCTGTATTTGCAACTCCGCCGGCGGAGGTAAAGAAGCCGCCCACGTAGAGGTTCCCGGTAACAGGGTCGACGACGAGGGATTTGACTGCGCTGTCCATACCTGTCTCAAGGGCGCTCCAAGTGGATGTGGTTGCGTCCCATTTTGCGATGTTATTTGCTGCAACTCCCCCAATCTGAGTAAAATTTCCCCCTACGTAACAGACGCGGTGGGAGGAAACAGGGTCATCAATAACATTCGTAATGGCGTAGACAACTCCGTTGGTGTTCGTACCCATGCCGACCCAGCTGGCATTGCTAATGGAGGCCGGAGGCGATGCCTGCGCAAAACTCTGTAGAGTCAAAATGATGGAAAACAGTAATATTGAGCATCCCTTTATAAGCCTAAGACTCCTGGATATCATAACCCGCCCCTTTTTGTATTGAAAAATTAATTAATTACATTTTTTTGACAATAGAATAAACTTGATGATATTTCAAGTTGTTTTCCATAAATTATTAATTTTATTCCCTGATTTATTTGAACTGATTGCAATCCCGCCATAACCAGGCTGAACAAGGCAATATCTGAAGAAATCAAGATCCGGGAGGAAACAGGCATTTGCTTATTCCTGTTTCCTCAATATCTTTATGCTGCTTTTATCTCAGAAAAATAACACAGGATGGAAAAGAACCTATGAAAACTGGCAAGCTGTATATCATGCTGACTGCGGCGGCTGCCGTTATCCTCCTATCGCTCATCGCCTTGAAAATGCTTTCCGGGCTTTCCGGGAAGGACGCGGCCGTGGACAAGACGGCAGTTTCCGTTACGGAAAAAGCACCAGCCAAGACGCCTGCTCCTGAAAAATCCTCATCAACTACCACGAAAAAGAGCGACCAGCCGTCAACCGATGAAAGGGATGCGAAAATCCAGAGGCTGATCGACGAACTCTGCAGCTTGAACGCAAAAAAACTGATGATTCCGCAGACCGAAGGCATAATAAGGGAACTCTGCGACTTCGGGAACGACGCTATTCCGGCATTGAAGAAACTGCTCTCGTCGGATGCCAACATAAACATCAAGTCCTCTGCGGCCAGAGTCCTCGCCCAGATTGGTTCCGAGGAATCGGTCGACACCCTTGTGAGCTTCATAAATTCCGAGAGCAACCCCGGATGCAAGGATCTGTACATTAGATCCATCCAGGCAATCGACAAGCCTGAATCATCACCCGCGCTTATCAGGGCCCTAGAATCATCGAAGGACGTATTCTTCTCAACTGAGGCAAAACAGGCTCTTGCAAGATCAGGCAACGACGAGACCGTCAAACAGCTCCTGGCCGCATGCCACAAGCAAAGTGAGAACAATTCCCCAATGTCGTCCAACATCCTGGGCGCCCTCTCGATCATAAGGAATCCTGAAACCGTCCAGTCCCTCTCGGATATCGCCGCTTCAGAACAGAACCCGCAGATCAGGAAAAGCGTGCTCCTGGCCCTTTCCGGAATGGGCGACCCCGTGGCCTCGCAGTCGCTGGTAAGCCTCTTCAACACCGAGAAGAACCCCGACAGGAAGCCAATCATCCTAGATGCCATCGCGAACATACGCAACAAGGAATCGCTTGACATGCTAAGGCAGATCAGCGACAACAACATCTATCCGCAGGATCTCAGGCAGGCTGCGGCCAGGGCGATATTCACCATCAAGAACGGCGTACCGCCGGCGGAGTAGGATGAAGGATTATTGGATTGTTGGATGAAAGGATTATTGGGTTTGAGTTCAAAAGAACACAATAGCTATGGAGATGCATGAGAATTAAAGAAAAGCTATTCCCTATATTTTTCACAGAATTGTTCTGGACTTACGTATTTGATACGCATCAATCCATCAATCCAACAATCCATTAATCCGTCTTCCGGTATTCATGAATATTAGAAAATCCGCTCTTAAAGACTGCGTGCAGATGCACAGGATTTCCTCTGCGCCGGGACTTTCAAACCCGCAGGGGAAGGTTCCTCCACTATCATGGTTTGAATCATTTGTCAGGGAAAAGCAGTATTCATATGTCATCAGGGATGGCAGACGTGTCGCCGGATTCGTGTTCGGAGAAAGGACCTGCGGGGACATCGGGCTCATCTGGATGCTCGGAGTAGATAAGAAGTACAGGAAAATGGGCTTCGCCGCCAGCCTGATGAAACATGCGGAGGAACGGATGAAGGCGGATGGACTCCACGTCATCATCGCATATGGATATGCCAGAAATCCCGTTGTCCAGCGCTTGCTGAAGAAACTGCAATACCATCCCGGAAACACCTACGTGGAATACGTGCGCTTCCTGGATTAGTGGTGCGCCGGTCTCCAGGCCGGCACTTTCCGGATAACGTAGCACAGGCATCTTGCCTGCGATTTCTTGAATTCCATGTTTGATGTTCAACGAAGATCCAGCTTCCAATATCAAGTTACAGGCATCACTCCTCAGCCCGGGGGTTGAAAGTTGATTTTGCAGCCAGCTGTTTCCATAGGCGTTTTTCCTCTTCGCCGCACTGTGGCGGAACTACGATTGAAACTCCTACGTAGAGATCTCCCCTGGCTGCATTTCCTGCCGGCAAACCCTTGCCGCGCACACGGAGCTGATATCCCTGCTGGGTGCCAGCGGGAACTTTCAATGAAATTTTGCCTTCCAAAGTCTGCACTGGAACCGTCGCTCCCAGAACCGCCTCCCACGGGGCCAGCTCCAGGCTGCCAACCAGATCGGCTCCGCGCGTCTGGAAATCTGGATGCTGGGCATAACGGACTCGCAGGTACATGTCTCCTGCGCTGCCCCCGGCAAACCCGGCATCGCCCTTCCCACGCAGCCGGATGGACTGTCCGGCACGGACTCCGGCCGGGATGCGTACCTGATAGGTCTGCGACTCCTCCTGGCCCGTCCGGGCATTGGTGCGGCGGACCGTAATTGCACGCATGGCGCCCTTGAGCACCTCCTCAAGCGTGATGAGAATATCACCCCGGATATCCTCCCCCCTCTGGGCTGCTGTGTACTGTCCGCGCGCCTGATCTGCACCACCTGGAAATCCACGGGAACCGAATGGAGAGGAACCACCTGGCCTGCCAGCACGGCCACCGAAGAACTGTTCAAAGAAATCACTGAAACCAGTGCCCTCGAATTCAAAATCAAATTCCTCGCCTCCAGCTCCACGCCCTGGAGCCTGACGGAATGCACCGTCCCTGCCCGGAGGAGGCTGACGGAACTGAGAGCCCTGTTTCCAATCCGCGCCCAGCTGATCGTACTTCTTGCGGTTCTCAGGATCGCCAAGGACTTCATAAGCCTCGTTGATATCCTTGAACTTGGCCTCGGCCGTCTTCTTGTCCTTGGCGACATCAGGGTGATATTTCCTGGCAAGCGTGCGGAACGACTTTTTAATATCGTCGACTGAAGCATTCCTCGACACACCGAGTATCTGGTAATAGTCTTTATATTGAACCGGCATATTGGACTCCTTCTAAGATGAGATTCATAAGTTAGCCCGGAAATCTTCCGCAACAAGTGGAAGAGTCCATCTTTAGCAATCAGCTCTCTTATGCAAGCGTTATGCTGGTATTGGCTGTGAGCATTCGATTCCGCTTATAATGTAATTTGTCTGGAAGTAGCACAGACATTCTTGTCTGTGGAGGCAATTTCAAATTGCCTCAAGGTGTTATATCATAATCAGCATATAAAGTAGCCATTATATGATATTCCTATGCGTAACGGAATGGCTGCAAGGGCCATTTTTGTCATGTCGACTTTGCATTAACCCTTACATATCTGCGATTTCCGCATTCCAAAAAGGGTCAGACCCGAATCGCGGCTCCCCTCGGAGAACGGGGTCGTCTTCCTCTTAAGTTAACGGCATTGGAATGGCACCGCATTCATATCAAAAGGAAAGATTATTATGCTTCAGAGTGGTGCACTTTGATTCGACCCAAGGTGGTGCATTTTGAAGTGACCCTTGACACCGGGACGGAAGTAATGGCTCTCTTTCCCACGGATCGCCGGCACCCTTGCCGGCATCTTCATAGACTCTATTTTTGCTCCCGCTCTTCCACGTCAATTGTCAATTGCGGGGGTGTGACCCCGAGGGTCACGGGGAAAATGCCGCACTATACAGCCTTACAGGTTCCAGCAGGGGGAAAGAGACATTCTGGAAAAAGCATCAGGAATAGCTTAAAATGCGAAATCGAGTAAGCGTTAAGCTGGGTGAAGTGAGGCTGTTTTTCCAAGAAAGTATGTCGGGTTTTAACCCGACAATTAGTTGGCGGTTTGAAAACCGCCCTACGTGTGAGACTAAAAGACCAACTTAACGGTTACGAAATCGGTAAGCGTTAAGCTGGTTGAAGTGAGGCTGTTTTTCCAAGAAAGTATGTCGGGTTTTAACCCGACAATTAGTTGGCGGTTTGAAAACCGCCCTATGCGTGAGGCTAAAAGACCAACTTAACGGTTACGAAATCGACCCTTAATAATCATCCTAAGCCACTAAAACCATCTAAATATTATCATATTATATTTATAATAATCAACTTAAGTGCTAACGACACCGACTTATATATACTATGCGTGATTTTTACCTGCAATCCTTCAGCTTGGTTGTCTCTAACATATCCGAATTTCTTCCCCCATTTGAACATTGATGATACAACCGTCAGATTCTTGTTGATTCTTGCCAAGGACATCGGCTCCACGTCATCCATTGTCAATATTTCATCAATGCTTTTTCCTCTGTATCTGGGATTCTTGTTTCTGTTGGCTGGGACACGGAGAAGCTTTTCCTTGAAAGTGTTTATTTTCCCTCTGTCAATGCTGTTAATGTCCACATTTCCCATAATCTCAAGGAATATTAACTCGTACGGGGTCTGGTTAACTCGTACGGGGTCTGGCACTAACTCGTACGGGGTCTGGCACCATACTTTTAATATTCTACACTCATCTAACTCGTACGGGGTCTGGCACCATACTTTTAATATTCTACACTCATAATTTGACTCATTATTATCATTTTACTGCGTTACTTCAAGTATCTATGCGGATAATTATTATATTAATAAACACCATAGTTTTATGGATAATTTTAGCGCCATTCGGGTCTGGCGCCATCCTTCACCTTTGAACATTTTCATACCAGTCTTATTCCAATAAAGTGGCTTGCCATCCGTAGCACGATTGCGTAGCAATTGGGCGAAAGAATTAGATAAGATGCCTTGAGCTGAAGGAATGGCCGGAACCGGATTTCAGATATCTTTCAAAGTCCATTGCCCTCTGCTTTTCCTCGAAAGCTGCATAGAACTTCAGTTTCCATGGTTTGAATTTGGAAGTATGAGGACAAAGGCCGGAGTTATGATCCTTGATGCGTTGCTTGAGATCTTCGCTGAATCCAATATACTTCTGAGGCGCGACTTTGCTTTGAATTATATAGACATAATACATTGAAGGCCCTCCTACGCGCAAGGCTATGGAGGGCACCATCCTTCGCCTTGACAATATGCGCGTTATTTTATCTCTAAAAGATGGATTGCCATCCGTAGCACGATTGCGTAGCAATTGGGCGAAGGATGGTGGAGCATAAGGGAGTTGAACCCTTGACCTCTTGCATGCCATGCAAGCGCTCTAGCCAACTGAGCTAATGCCCCATGCGTAGGGAAAAACATGAAATTCGAATCTCGAAATCCGAACAATGAATATTCGGAAAAGTCCGGTAAAATAACACACAACCCAAGTTTTGCAACCTCATCTTAATTTTTATTTAACCAGTCCGGTTAAATAAAAATTTCATCGCAATAAACCTACACATCCAGGTCAATGACGATCGGACAGTGGTCCGAGCCCATCACATCGCCCATCATCTCCGAGGATTTGACTTTCTTGAAAAGGCCCGGCGTCACGTAATGGTAGTCAAGTCTCCAGCCGACGTTCCTGCCTCTTGCGGCGGTCCGCATGCTCCACCATGTATATGCCTCGGCCTTGTCGGGATGGAGTTTCCGGAAGGTGTCGATGTAGCCATGCTTCTCCCATTTGTCCATCCAGTCGCGTTCAATCCTGAGGAAACCCGAAACATCCTCATTTTCCCTGGGGCGGGCGAGATCGATTTCGTTGTGGGCGGTATTGTAGTCGCCGCAGACGAGGAGTTCCCTGCCCTCCTTCCTGCGGGCTTCGCAGAATTCCAGGGTGGCGTCATAGAACTCCAGCTTGTACTTTAGGCGCTCGTCGTCCTTCTGGCCGTTCGGGAAATAAATATTGAGGAGCATGAACTGCGGCAGGTCCATCACGATTATCCTGCCTTCATTGTCAAATTTCGGATCGAGCGCGAATCCGAAATCCACGTTCTTCGGTTCGACCCTTGCGAAGTCCGCAGTTCCGCTGTAGCCTTTTTTGACTCCGGAACACCAGTAGCTCCTGTAGCCGGGGATGCACCGGAGCTCCATATCCAGCTGGTCCTCTTCAGCCTTCGTCTCCTGAAGGCATAGGACATCCGGCTTCTCCCTAAGCACCCATTCTGCAAAGCCTTTCTTCTGGACGGCTCTTATCCCATTCACGTTCCAGGATATTATCCTCATTTTTTAACTCCATGTGCCAAATATGATTTGTTAGGATTCATTTGAGACTGTAAAGTAATAGTTTAATACAATAAAAACTACTGAACAAGCAGGACTTGTCTAATATTTCAAGGACTAAGGTTATTCGATGGCCGACAAAGACAAATATTCATATAAAAGACAGAGTTATTTCCGGCTCCTGACATATGCATTGCCATACAAGCGCAAGCTTGCAATAGGAATCCTGGCGGGATTCGTATCTGCCGGCTCCCTCTTCGGAAGCCTGTTCTGGATCAAGCCCTTCTTCCAATCCCTGGAAAACGGAGGTAGCGCCACCGCGATCGTCAAGAATGAAACCAGCCATAAAGCTGCGCCAATAGCCCAGGAGGCAAATCCCAAACCGGAAGAAGCCGTCGTCCCCTCCAGTGGGAAGAAGGACGAAAACCTTCTCCAGATGGTGCAGATCTCCCAGAAGATCGTGGACTACCTCCACATTAACGTGCAGCTCGTAAAAAACGGCATGATGACCTGGCAGTGCCTCCTCATCGCCAGCTCAATGTTCATACTGCTATGGTTCCTGAGAAGCGCCGGCATATACGTGAACAAGCTCTACACGCGCTGGGTCGGCACAAGGGTGGTCGCCGATCTCCGCGACAAGGCCTTTGAAAAGCTGGTCGGACAGTCCATGAAGTTCTACGGGAAGGCCGATATCGGACAGCTAATAAGCCGATGCACCAACGATACTGGCGCGATCGAATCCTCGGTCTCCTTCACCATAGAGGACGCCACTCGCTGCCCGATCGAGCTTCTCTCATGCGTGGGGTTTGTAGTTTATGTAAGCCTGCAGAACGAAAACATGATCCTTCCGCTCATACTCCTCATCGGACTGCCCGCCTCCGTCCTGCCGATAATAATCATTGGGCGCAGGATAAGGAAAATATACCAGAAGTCATTCTCGCGGATTGCCGACGTAGTCACCAGGATGCACGAGGTCTTTACAGGAATCCTGATAGTAAAGGCATATAACATGGAACAGCAGGAAATCGACACGTTCAAGAATGTCAACAGGACATATTTCAGGACCGTCATAAAGGCCCTGCGCGCCGAGCTCATGATAGCTCCGCTCGTTGAATTCGTCTCAGTTGTCAGCGTGATAATATTCCTTCTCTACTGCTGCTACATAAGCATGCCGATAAGCGACATCGCGCAGCTGATAGTCCCAATCATCTTCGCCTACAGGCCGGTCAAGGACATCATAAAGATCAACACCTACATCCAGCGCAGCATGGCCGCAGCCGACAGGTATTTCGACCTGATCGACACGCATACCGAAGTCACGGAAAAGCCCGGCGCGGCAGAGCTCAGCGAATTCCGCAGCGAGATCAAGTTCAACGATGTCGTTTTCTCATATGAGGACAAGCGCATCCTCGAAAACATGAATCTTACGATCCCCAAGGGCAGCGTGGTCGCCGTAGTCGGGGAAACAGGCTCCGGGAAGACCACGATAGCAAATCTCATAGCCCGGTTCTACGATGTGGACTCAGGTTCCGTCACAATTGACGGGCACGATGTCCGCGACATAAAAATCTCATCCCTGCGAAACCACATAGGGATTGTCTCCCAGACCACGATCCTCTTCAATGACACCATCGCAAACAACATCTCATACGGTTTCCAGTCGGCTACAAAAGAGCAGATCGTAGCGGCCGCAAAACAGGCGAACGCATATTCATTCATAATGGACGGACGCCATTCTGAAGGATTCGACACCGTCGTCGGGGAGAAAGGATCCAAGCTGAGCGGAGGCGAAAAGCAGAGAATCTCAATTGCACGGGCCATCCTCAAGAATCCTCCGATCCTGATCCTTGACGAAGCAACGAGCGCCCTTGATACCGTCACTGAACGCCTTGTCCAGGAAGCCCTGAACAACCTCATGGAGAACAGGACCGTCTTTGCAATAGCCCATCGTCTGAGCACGATCAAGCATGCAAACCTCATCATTGTCCTTTCGCAGGGGAAGATTGTCGAACAGGGAACCCACGACGAGCTCATTGCCAAGGGCGGCCAGTACATGAAGCTCCACGACATGCAGTTCGGGATGAAGAAGGAAGAGGAACAATCGAACGGCTGAGCAATCGAACATTCGAATTACAAAGTAATTTTGGAGTTCTGGCAATTCCGCCTGTGCTTATTTTGATGTAGCGTTGCCCGTCTCGGGCAAGATTCCAGATGTATTGCTTTTCTCCGAGAAGGAACCTAGCAAAGATTCTTGTCTGTGACAGACAACCCTACATTTCTCGAACTTCCACGATACTCCCTCCCTTTCTTGATGCATTTCCGTATATTTCCGACATTTACAACTCAATGTTTTAATTGTATATTACGTGTAGGCGTAATTGAACTTGCTGGAAGCCGGAAAACGAGAGGCGGAGGAGGACCGGATATTTACGCGTCATTCCAGTACATGGAGCCTTTCTCCACGCCATGCGTTTCCATTCGCTGTTGAAACGTTCACAACTACGCATAAACCCTACCTTGTTTTCGATTAATTCAACTTGAAAAACAGGCGTTTTTCGCTTCAATTATCCCAGGGTCATTAACATGGAAGGGACAGGCAGCCGGGGGGAATATGGATATGGCAGTGACTGAAACAGCGTCTTCCAACAAGGCTCAGGACGAGCAGAGTCCGAGTAGGGAGTGGCCCGCCTGGCATGCTTCACTGTCAAAATACAGGGATCCCAGCGCCGCCAAGTCAATCTGGCAGTTGATCAACACAATGATCCCGTACTTCGTCCTCTGGTTCCTGATGATCATGTCGATAAGGCGTGGCTACCCGTATGCGCTGACTCTTGCCCTTGCGGCACTCGCCGCCGCATTTCTTGTCCGGATATTCATCCTGTTCCACGACTGCGTGCATGGATCATTCTTCAGGAAAAAAGGGCCGAACACTTTCTTCGGACATCTTCTAGGGCTGATGGTCTTCACGCCGTTCGATGACTGGAGGTTCAGCCATCTCCGGCATCATGCAAGCTATGCAGACCTGGATGCGCGTGGATTCGGCGATATCTGGACCATGACGCTGGCGGAGTATCATGCCGCATCCAAATGGAAAAGAACATGCTATCGGCTATACCGCAACCCGGTGGTTCTTGTTGGGATGGGCGCGCTGTTCAGCTTTCTTCTCCGCTACCGGCTTCCGGCCCGGAAGTCGATGCGCAAGGAGCGTGCAAGCGTCATATTCACAGATCTGCTAATTGTCGGCATAGTGATGACAGCTGCCTGGAGCATAGGCTGGCGTACATATGTGCTAATCCAATTGCCTGTGATATGGATGGCCGGAGCTGCGGGAATCTGGCTCTTCTATGTGCAGCACCAGTTCGACGGCGTCTATTGGTCTCGCAAGAAGGACTGGGATGCAATGCGTGCCGCGATGGAAGGCAGTTCCTTCTACAAATTGCCGGCGGTGATGCGCTGGTTCTCCGGCAGCATCGGATACCATCATGTGCATCATCTGGGCTCCAGGATCCCGAACTACCGTCTCAAGGAATGCTACGATGCCATTCCTGCACTGCGGTCTAGGGCGCCGCTCACTTTCTGGAAGAGCCTTTCCGCAATCCGGCTGAAAGTATGGGACGAGGAACAAAAGAGACTTGTAGGATTCCGTTAGTTACGGAAACAGGAACACCAATTGTGCCTAATAACGAGGAGACTTGATTTTCATTCCTGTGTGATTTATATTCAAGTCAAAATGAGAGAGAGGTTTTATGCCTGCACTTATCAAGGAAAACATGATGAAAATCATTGAGGAACAGCCGGACGACAGTTCGTTCGATGAGATTCTTCGCGAGCTGGCTTTTTCCGAAATGATTGACAAGGGGCTTGATGAGTCCAAGAACAAAAGAATCATCAGCAATGAAGACATGAAAAGAGAAACGGCATTTATGATGAGGCTCAGATCCTGCAGCATCTGCCTGAAACAGGCTTCAAATATCAGCATTCCTCCAATAGGCACATGAGGATTACTGAATTCAACCGCATCGGGATAAAAATCATCTCCGGCGCGTGAAAAGTACCGCAGACACATTATTTTAACTGGCCGGGTAATTGCAAAAGTATTAGGAAGCCGGGATCCAGGAGCCAGAATGATTGGCAAACATGCCGGGCCTGATTTGGGGTTCATTCTGGATTCCAACTTTTGAATTCCTGAAAAACATCAAGGAGACAGCAATGAGGAAACTGACCGTACTTTCGTTATTATTATCGCTTTTCACCGCCGCGGGCGGATTCTGCGCCGACCAGAAGTTTGCAGTGGTGGACATGGAGAAGCTGTTCCAGAGCTACTACAAGACAAAGATAGCCGACGCGGACATCAAGAAGCAGGCGGAGGTGTTCAAGGACTATTCCGACAAGCTCAACGAGTCGCTGCTGAAGCTGCAGGACGAGTTCAAGGAGATGCGCGACGCCGCCCAGAACATCGCCCTCAGCGAGGCCGAACGTGAGAACAAGAGGCTTGCTGCGCAGGACAAGTACCGCCAGCTGAAGGAGAAGGAAGCCGAGCTCAAACAGTATAATTCGGAAAAACAGGGGCAGCTGAAGGACATTTATGAGGAGAAGAGGAACGGCCTGCTGAAGGAGATATCAGAGACCATCAAGAAATACTGCGTGCCCCTGGGAATCACCATAGTGCTCGATTCATCGGGCAAGACCTTGAACAACATCCCTTCAATAGTATACAGGGTTCCCGAGCTGGATATAACGGACGTCATCCTCAAGGAGATCAACAAGGCCGTGGACGACAAGAGGAAAGAAGAAAAGAAGGAGACCTCGGAACCTGCGAAAAAATAAACTTCCTTCATAAGACTGAAAAACTAATTTAAACATCTGGAGAAATAATAAAATGGGCAGAGAGATAAGTGTAAAGGAACTTGCGAAACTTGTCGACGGCAAGATAGTCGGCGACGAAAACATTGTCATGAAATCCGTATCATCCCTCAAGGACGCCGGGGCAGGCGACGTCTCATTCCTTGCGAACAAGAAATATGCCGCGCAGGTGCAGAAGACGAAGGCGTCAGCCGTGATAGCGGGCGAGGATTTCACCGAGTCCCCCAGGGAAGGGCAGGCCTTCATCCTCTGCAAGAACGCCAACACGGCAGTTTCAAAGGCGATCGACTTCTTCGCCCCTCCTGCGATAAAATTTCCTCCGGCAATCGATCCGAAGGCGTCGGTTGCGAAATCCGCAAGGATCGGAAAGGACGTACACGTCGGACCCTGCGCCGTGATCGACGAGGAGGCTGAAATCGGCGACGGTTCGGTGATCTGCGCCGGAACATATATCGGCCATTACACTAGGATCGGTTCGAAATGCCTGATCTATCCGAACGTCTCCATCAGGGAACGCTGCATCATCGGCAGCAGGGTCATAATCCATTCGGGCACTGTAATAGGAAGCGACGGCTTCGGATTCGAGGCCGGCCCCATGGGCATCCAGAAGATCCCACAGGTCGGAATCGTCCAGGTTGACGACGACGTCGAGATCGGCGGGAACTGCACGATCGACCGCGCCCGTTTCGGAAGGACGTGGCTCAAGAGGGGCGTGAAGCTGGACAACCAGGTACATCTCGCGCACAACGTGGTCGTCGGTGAATTCTCGATGCTCATCGGACAGTCCGGAGTGGCAGGAAGCACGGAGATCGGACGCGGAGTGATCATCGCGGCGCAGGCCGGGATAAACGGGCACATAACGATTGGCGACGGCGCAAGGGTGGCCGGAACAGCCGGAGTGCTGAAGGACGTTCCACCGGGGGAATCAGTTGTCGGCACGCCTGCGGAAAGCCCGCGCGACTTCCTCGAAAGGGTCACTCTCCCAGGCAAAGTCAAGAAGATGCGTCAGACGATCAAGGAGCTCGAAGCGAAAATAGCCGACATTCAAGGCAGGGCATTATAGACAAACGCGGTGGGGAAAAATGAATAAGACGCTGGCACCTCTGATAATATCGTTCGCGGTGATAATACTGCTTACCTTCATTATCATAAACTCAAGACCAAAGGGCAGCGCCTTGGAACTCCAGACAAACGGCATATCGCCGACCATGGCGCTGAGCACCATGTCGAAATCCAAGCAGAAGCGCAAGGAGCACTCACCGGCGAAACGCTCTGTCTACATACCGGAAACGGAAAGGACCCTCGAGGACGCAAAGAGATTCCTAGCTGCGGGAAAAGAACCTGAAGCCGAGGATGCCCTGAGGACTCTCCTGGTATTCGAACCCGACAACCAGCAGGCTCTTTCGCTGCTTGGCGGCATATTCTATTATTCACAGCGCTATTCCGATGCGGAGATGATCTTCAGGAGGCAGATCAGGATGACGCCGGACAATGAGTCCCTCTACAACCATCTGGGTTCCTCCCTCGCAAAGCAGTCCAAGATACAGGAGGCGATACAGATGACCTTGAAGGCGGTGGAGATCAATCCCAAATCATCCGACGCCCAGATAAACCTTTCTTCAATGTACGCCTCGGCAGGCGACTCGCAGTCATGCATAAAGCATTTCTTCGCCGCATACCAGCTGATAGGCTACAGCATACTGCCTTTTACATATGATCAGTCTTTCGACAAGGTACGCTCCGTGCCTGAATTCCAGGAAATCATCTCAAGGGCCAAGAAGGACATGGAGACGAGGCTGAAATTGGACAAGGTTCCGGATACCGGAAATGGAACAAAGGCGAATCCGCCTCTGATGCAGGGGAAATGACGGTCTGAGACCCCGGACTTCCTGTTTTCCCATGAAATCGAAAATAATAAATCTTAAATTGAAAATATTCCCATGGGCTGCATAAAAATACTTTCAGACGCGATCAGCAACCGGATAGCCGCCGGAGAAGTAATTGAGAGACCAGCCTCGGTCGTGAAGGAGCTCGTGGAGAACTCGATCGACGCAGAGGCGGTAAAAATAACCGTCCAGGTTGAAAACGCCGGCACCAAGCTTATTTCCGTGACTGACAACGGGCGCGGGATGGATTCGGACGACGCGCTTCTCTGCCTCGAGCCCCATGCCACCAGCAAAATCTCCCACGCCGAGGATATAAACAGGATCTACACTCTCGGGTTCCGTGGCGAGGCCCTGCCCAGTATCGCTTCAGTTTCCCGGCTCAGGCTCAGGACGCGCCGCCATGATGACATTGAAGGGAGCGAGGTGCTGATAGAAGGCGGCAAGTTCGCCGAGACGAATCCAGCCGGCTGCGCGCCAGGCACGGAGATAAATGTCCGCGAGCTGTTCTTCAATACTCCGGCAAGAAGGAAGTTCCTCCACAGCAGGAGCACCGAGGAGCGCCACATCCAGGAGACTCTCTGGGGGCTCGCGCTCGGACATCCTGCAGTTTCATTCGAACTTATCATGGACGGGAAGACTGTGTTCTCATCTCCATGCTGCAAGTCGCTGCTGCCGCGCATCCAGACTTTCTTCGGGAAGGAACTGCAGGACAACCTGATCCCTGTCGACGCCTCCGGGCCGGCTTACAGGATAAGCGGTTTCATCGCAAGGCATGGCTTCACGAAAAACTCCAGACGCGAACAGCGCGTATTCGTCAACAGCAGACCAGTGGAATCCCCTTCAGTCTTCGCCGGAATAAGGGACGGATATGGTTCGCTGTCCCATGATGGAAGATATCCGCCCGTCTTCATTTTCCTGGACATGGATCCTGCGCTTGTCGATGTGAACGTGCATCCTGCAAAGAGGGAGGTGAGGTTCAGGGAGTCCAGGGAAGTGACTTCGTTTATTTCCAGCTCCATAAGGGATGCCCTGCGGAATTCGCAGGCGCCCACCGTATCTGTCAGCAGGGATCTTCCCCTGCGATCCATACTTGCCGGAGCCGACATTTCATATGCTCCGAAAAAAAACGTGCAGGACAGCATAGGCGGACTTGGGAAAGCGGTAGAGTCCGACATAAAGATTCCTGTCCGCGGAAGCCAGCTGGAGGTCCGGCCTTTTAAACCGCAGACTGGGCCATCCAATACGGCGGAAAGGCCGGTGGAGCAGGATTTCGAGTCGGTATCGGAACTCAGGATACTGGCATTCCTGGACAAGACATATATTCTCGCCTCTTCAGCCAACGGGCTCGTGATCATCGACCAGCATGCAGCCCATGAGCGCGTCATGTTCGAAAGGATACTGGATTCGGCCGGAAAAAGCAGGACTCTTTCACAGAAGCTTCTCATTCCATCGGCCATCGAACTGTCAAGATCAGAAGTCATGTTCCTGGAAAAGCACAGGAAACATTTCATGGCCCTGGGCTTTGAAATTGAATCTTTCGGTGCGAACACCATAATCATAAACTCGATTCCGGACGGGCTGCATCAGGACAATCTCAAGGGGCTTTTTTCCGACATGCTTGCGGATCTCATGGATGAGGGCAAGTCGAACGGCAAGATCGACGAGGCCGCCATCGCCCGGGCCGCATGCAGGAATTCGGTCAAGGCCAACGACCTGCTGTCATTCGAAGAAGCCAGATCGCTTCTCCACCAGCTTTCCAGGTGCGAGCTGCCGTTTTCATGTCCACATGGAAGGCCGGCAGTGATAAACATTTCATTCAAGGAACTTGAAAAAAGGTTTGGCAGGAGGAAATAGCCGTTTCCAGGATCCCTGGAAAATATATTAAAATTCCTGTTTTTTTATGTTTGGACAATAGATTTCAGATGCTATTATATAATTTACGATTTTACAAAAAGAAGTTATTTCTTGTTGGTTGTTTCCTTTTTTCGATGAAAAGGATGCGGATAAAAAACTGTTTTTAGCCATTTTTGGAGTTTGAACCATATGCCTTCAGAAATAGAAGTTTCATGTCCGGGATGCAATGCCGTATTTTCAGTTCCAGTTGAATTGAGCGGGGAAATCGCAGAATGCACGGAATGCGCTGCCGTATTTGAAATCCCCAGGCTTGATGAACATCCTGATGCAATTGACACCGACACGGGCGCCATCAAGGGAATTTTCCCGGCTGCTGCTCCAGCATCTGATTATACATCAACTGCGACGAATACCGTCAAGCTTTCACGTTCCAGCATAGGAATGATACCTACGCTCAAGGACAGTTTCACATTTGGACAGAAGGAGCCAGGCACGGGTTTTGGCGCACCACAGCAGCCTCAGCAGCAGCAATCTCCACAGGCCAGCGCATGGGGTGCCCAGCCTGGAATGCAGCCGCAGCCACGTATGGCTCCGCCGCCGCCACCTCCGCCGCCGGCAAGGCCAGCCCCTCAAATGGCTCCGCCGCCCCAACAGCAGCCACGTTTGTCACCTCCGCCGCCTTCTCCAGCTCAACAGCAGATGGCTCCTCCATCGGCCCATCAGGGTGGAGGTGTAGCATCAATGCTTGGAGCAGCGCCGGCCCAGGCTCAACAGCAGGCCCCAAAACCAACATTTACAAGACCTCCCCAGCCTCCTCAGCCTCCGCAGGCCAGACCAGCTCCAGCACCTTCATCTTCTTCTGTACCGGCGCATGCACCCACCTCCTCAACCCAGGGAGTGCCTGCACAGCATGTGAGCATCAAGCTCCCGGCCTGGACAAAAGTGCAGTTCAAGCAGGGCGAGGAAGCTGTCGCCTACAAGGAACTCAACAAGAATCCTGCGATCTCCGCAGTTCTAGCTTCCATACCGGTCATGCTTTCAGGAATAGCCGTGGTGCTCAACCAGATCGTTCTCGGCCTAATAATCGTCGGAGTACTGGGAGCGGTTACTTTCATCGTCGCATTCGTCATGTCGAAGGAAGGCGCAAAGCGTGCAATCATACTCACTACGCAGCGCGCAATCTGCATTTTCGGCAAAGACAGAATCGAACTGAAAAAATAGCCGTATCCATTAAACACTTTCAATTTTATCTTTATGTCATCAAAAGATAACACCTCTTCCACCCGGGAACTTGATTTCATAAGGAACATCAGCATCATCGCCCATATCGACGCCGGCAAGACCACCGTCACTGAAAGAATCCTCTATTATTCCGGCAAGACCCATAAACTCGGCGAAGTCGACAGCGGCAACACCGTGATGGACTATCTCGATGAAGAAAGGGAGAGAGGGATAACCATCGTCGCGGCCGCGGCCTCCCTCGAATGGAAGAGGTCCGAAACATCCAATCTCATACACCTCATCGACACCCCCGGCCACATTGATTTCACCGCCGAAGTCGAAAGATCCCTCAGGGTAATAGACGGCGCCATCGTCATCTTCAGCGGCGTTGAAGGAGTCGAAGCCCAGAGCGAAAAAGTCTGGCGGCAGTCCACAAGGTATAATGTCCCGAAGATTGCCTTCATAAACAAACTTGACCGTTCAGGGGCGTCATTCAAGCGCGTCCTCAAGGATATAAGGACCAAGTTCAAAAGCGTCAGGACAATCCCCTTCCAGATACCTATAGGATCTGAATCGGACCTGGAAGGCGTTATCGACCTGATACAGATGAAGTCGATCTCATTCCATGGCGACGACGGTTCCAACGTCGTATATGGAGATATTCCGGACGGCTGCGCCGCGGAAGCGAAATCGGCAAGGGATGAAATGCTCTCCTCTATAGCAGATCTTTCAGACGTTGTCGCGGAATTCTACCTCTCCGAGGAGGAAGTTCCACCAGCCACCCTCGCATCTGAGATAAGAAAGCTTGTCATCGCAAACAAGATCGTGCCGGTATTCACAGGTTCCGCAAAGAAAAACATCGGCATCCAGCCGATCCTCGACGCCGTATGTGATTATTTCCCCAGTCCGAACGACAGGGATGTCTATCCGGGAATCAACCCGAAAACCGGCGGGCATATCGATATCAGGAACACGGATCAGGCGTTCTGCGGTCTTGTATTCAAGCTTGTCGCCAGCGGAAGCGCGGACCTTCTCTACATGAGGACCTACAGCGGGAGGCTCAACCATAACGACACACTGCTCAACGCAAGGACCAATGAGAAAGTCCGCATCAAGAGGATCCTGAGGCTCTATGCGAAAAACGTGGAATCCGTAGAAGAGGTCGGCCCCGGCGACATCATAGGCATAATCGGTCCTGCAGACACTTTTACAGGCGACACCCTCTCTGCGGTGAACCGCCCCGTCCTCCTCGAAAAGATAGTGTTTCCCGACCCTGTGATATCCATCGCCGTAGAGCCTAAGTCAAACAAGGACAAGGACCGGCTCAACACCACGCTTGAAATGCTCTGCCGGGAGGATCCGACTCTCAGCGTAAAGAGGAATGATGCGACCGGACAGAACCTGATCTCCGGCATGGGCGAACTGCATCTCGAGGTCAACTGCAACAGGATCAGGAACGACTTCCATCTGGAGGCGAGATTCGGCGTCCCGCAGGTCGCATTCAGGGAGACCATCAAGTCTGAAATCGAAATCACCGGCGTCTTCAACAGGACCATCGGGGAAAAGGAATATTATGCGGAGGCCAGGATCCGGCTCACTCCCGTACTGCATCTCGAAAAGGGAATCGAAGTGGTCAACAACGTCAAAAACAAGAACTCTCTTCCGAACGCATGGGTCAATTCCGCCGTCGAGGCGCTCAACAACGGACTGCGCACCGGGGGCAACCTGGGCTATTCCCTCATCTATATCAGGGGCGAACTCCTGGAGATCACAGGACTGCCCGACAAGACGATCGAAAGTTCCGTCGCAGGCGCAGTCCTGGAAGCTCTCCAGCAGGCGATCAGGCAATGCGGCACCACCCTGCTGGAACCGATCGTGAAGGTCGACATCCTATCACCAGAAGCCGTCATCGGCGAAATCACCGGATATCTCCAGGCGAGACGCGCGCTGATCCACAAGATCGACACGCTTCCAGATTCAAAGCACCTCTCGGCTGAGGTTCCCCTCTCCGAAATGTTCGGATTCAGCAAGGCGCTTCCGAAACTTTCCGGCGGACGCGCCGCGTTCAGCATGGAGCCATGCGGATACCAGGAGATTTCGGCGCTGGATCTCGAAAGAATGGTTAACCGCAACACCGGATTCCAAAACAACTGAAGGGTTCTATAATGAAAAGCAATTTTTTGATTCTATCGTGCCTGATGGCCCTGCTTCTTCTCACATCATGCAAGAGCGCCCCCGACCAGCACATCACCTACTTCAACCTTGCAGAACATAATCTCAAGGTCGCCGAGGAGACGCAGGAGCCAAAGGATCAGGAGAAATATTATATACAGGCCCTGATGAACTACTACAAATACATTGTCTTCACCGACACATCCAAAGCCTCGGGAGATGCGAAAATGGAATTGAACCCGGATGACGGGGAAACCCTCATCGAGGCCAAGATCAAGGCGAAGAAATGCAAGACCGCCCTGAAAGACAGGTTCAACAGGAACTGCATATTCCAGGAGTCCGTAACAATCAGGCCGGAATGAGTCCCCCATGACACGATGATCAACCGACTATATATCCATGTACCGTTCTGCGCGTCGAAGTGCGGATACTGCGCCTTCTATTCGATCCCACGTCCTGAATCTGAAATCATAGGCGCATATCTCAGCAAACTGGAAAGAGACCTGGAAAAGGCTTCTAATTCCTGCGGGAAGATTGACAGCATCTTCATAGGCGGCGGAACTCCGACATATCTTTCCGCCGGCAATCTTGAAAGACTTTTTTCTTCTGTCTCCTCCCATTTTGAAATTTCCGCGGATGCAGAAATTTCAATCGAATGCAATCCGGAAACCCTGACCGCTGGAAAAGCGGAATTAATTGCGGAATTCGCAAACCGCGTATCACTGGGCATCCAGTCCTTCAATCCTAAATTCAGAAAGATACTCGGCCGTCAGGGTTCCCCGGAATCAATCGGGAAAGCAATACGCCTTCTTTTGAACAATGGCATCGGCAACATCGGCTGCGACCTCATTTATGCGATCCCCGGCCAAAGCCTGTCCGACTGGCAATGCGAACTCGAAAAAGCCGCATCCCTGCCATTGAAACATATCTCCTCATATTCGTTGACCATTGAGGAAGGAACGCTCCTTGCGGAGAAAATGTCGAATATCGAATATCGGATACCGAATGATGAAATTAAACATAATACTGACACCAGACACCTGACACCTGAATCCTCCCCAATCCAACCGGCAACGGACCACGGACAACTGACCACGGACAACTCCGTTGAAATGTGGAATCTAGCCGGCGCCATCCTGAAGAAACACGGATTCAGCCGCTACGAAATTTCGAATTATTCCAGACGCGGATTTGAATGCAGGCACAACCTTGAAATCTGGTACGGCGACAAATATCTCGGATTCGGCCCCGCCGCATCATCCTTCGATGGAATCAAGCGCTGGACAAATGCAGGCGACCTGGGTAAATGGCTCTCAGGAGCCCAGCCCGAGATCGACAGCATTCCCGCGGAAAAGCGCGCCCGTGAAATCTTCGTGATGGGATTGCGGACTTCGCAGGGATGGAACAAGATATTTTTTCATCGGAAAACCGGATTCAAGTCCGACATCTTCTCTCCGGAACTCGCGGAACTCAGGGAGCACAGTCTCATACGGGAAACCGATGAAAAAATATTCTGCACTAAAAAAGGACTGCTTCTCTGGAATGAAGTCGCGGAGAGATTGATATGAGCCCAGCTTTATCCTGAAATTTTAATGCTCTGTCTCGCAGCGAGACAACCGCTTGCATTGTGGCGTTTCCGCTTGAGAGATAATTTCTTGCGTGCTTTGCTCATGTGAAAAAGAGCCGGTTAAGCCAAGAAACCAACTCATCAACCTGCACTACGCCAACATCAAGGTAACGGGCAGTAATGGCCGTTCCCAATGGCTTTCCCGGTTCTTCCTGCCATGAAAGCCAACTATGGATCAGCGCCTTCGGTTCGGCCAGTTGACTGAAACGCCGTTCACCCGCAGGAATTGTCGCCACACTTGCTTTGACGTGGTCGAACAAGAGGGATCCATCCGGTACCAAGAAGCGTAGGAAGTCCTCTAGAATTCCTCTGGTTTTGTTGTCTGGCATGATCCAAATGCCGACGCGGGGTAGTAAAGCACCAGCAGGCGGATCAATAATGGTACCATCCGCCGATGGGTCATGTGGCACGTTTGTATACCCAATACGAATGAGTCGATCACGTAGTGACTGCCAACGAGCGGCCAAATCGGTATCGGCATCTATGACCACACCGACAATGTCTCCATCCTCACTGGCTTTGAGGCGCACCGGCACACTGTCCAGTAACTTGTCGACGCTCCCGTGAGGCTTGACCTCATCGAGGTGTGAAATTCCACGATTTCCGCATATGTGTTTGATGACATGTTCGTCGTCGGTACCTTCAACCAACAGGATTTTCTTGGCAGCCATTTCAGCGCACCTCGATTCGGTCACGTGTCGCAATGGCTAACTCGTCCTCAGCGAAAATGGTCGGTACGATATCTTCACCCTTGCGAGACAAACGAACCAACACGCCTGCTTCTGGCATCTCGGCGGCAGCCTTCTGGAACGCTTCAATAGAATCCCAGCTATGAGATGTTGCGAAAACCTGAATGCCCAACCGGCGCGACAACTTGAACACCGCCCTCCACGCATCCAACTGAACACTGTGATGTATACCGTTCTCAAACTCGTCAATGAGTAAGAGTCCTCCCTTCGCATTGACCAACGAAAGGACGATACCAAACAGACGATTCAGACCGTCTCCAAACGACCTAAGCGGTACGGGGCGAGGCAGGTGACTTGATCGAACAATAGCAGTACGTTGCTGTCGTGGCCCTTCTCCGCCGACCATCGAGACGGCTGAGATCTCCGGGTCAATGATCTTCAAGGCCTCGACAACGTCCTTCTCGCGATCCGAGAGAGCGATATTGTCCCACAAAGCACCTAGCGTTGCGGTGCGTTCCCCTCCATATGGACTCACGAATACACATGGCAGGCTGGGTTCGTCACCAAAGTCGGAACGAAACGGACGTCCGCGATACGGATAGCGGCGAAAATTGTCCAGCGTAATGATGCGCTTTGAACCGTCTACCTCGACGATCAAGGCCGGGATTCCTTCTCCTTCTCCGAAGAGGTTTCCCTGTTGTTGAGACACAAGCTTCCGTACACCTTCTTGATCTCGTTCCTCAGAAACCCATGCAACCTGCAACGTCAGCGTCATTGAGCGTGGAACACCATTCGTTGAAATAGAAACCGGTTGAGGTTTGTCTGCAAGTTGTGGGAAACCGTTGAAAAGACTTGAAATCTGGAGTAAGCCCTCGGCATCCAATGGGCGCATTGGATCTTCCGCCTCGCCGATGTCTTCCTCACGGTACCGCAGGATGTTGTTGATCACCGATGGTGAGGCGTCTGAGGCCAGAATGCGCAGTGCTTCCAATACCGAAGACTTACCGGTATTGTTCCTCCCCGTGATTAGATTGACTTGGCCGAGACCATTAATCCTAAGTTGCCTGAGCGCCCGAAATCGCTCGATGGTCAAGGTGGCGATCTTCGGTTTCATAGACGGTCCCCTGTCGTTACAGCCTTTCTCATGGCTGATACTGATAGAATTTTTGATTTTCATACTTGAGGAAAGATAGCCAGAGGTGGAGCATAAATCAAGTTTAGCAGGACAAAAAACCTCGGCTTTCCATCTCCCGACCACGCATATGAAATAGTGATGCGAACATTATATCCAAAATATTCGAGCTTCTCATCAACCTAATCATCCGTCATCATGCAAGGCGACTAGAAGGGCAGTTTCGCCAGGAATACCATTATCCGGTGGGCCCAGGGTTCGGGAACTTTCTGAAGCTTGTCAATCTCCGCGTTTATCGCGTCGAGTTCGCCGCGGTCCAGCCAGATGCCTTCGCATTTGGTGCAGTATTCCAGGATGATCTCGGAATATGAAATGAAATTGACCTTCTTAAGCTTTATGTCATGGCAGCTTGGACAGTAGAAGTCAGAGATCCTGTCCTCCTCTATATGATCTACAGAACAGTATTCCAAATCGCCTTCATGGGGATGGGCTATCTTGTTGAGTTCGCCCTTGTGCAGCCATACGCCGTTGCATTTCGAGCAGAGTTCGACATTGACACCATCATGGACCTGCGGCTCAAGCTCACAGATTCCGCATTTCGGACATTTCAGATTACTCGCCATTCATATCTCCTGATTAAAAACCAGACAAAACACCACATAACGCTCAAAAAATATATACCACGAAACACACTAATCACACGAAAAAATCATATTTGTCAATTATAAATTTTTTCATAGAAAAAACTTATCCTGGAAATACTGCTTCAGCTTGTCTACGCCGATTCTCTCCTGGGTCATCGTATCCCTGTCGCGTACAGTCACGGCCTGGTCTTCCGCAGTCTGGAAATCGTAGGTCACGCAATAGGGTGTTCCTATCTCGTCCTGGCGGCGGTAGCGCTTGCCGATGCTGCCGGTCACATCGAACTCGGCACGGAAATATTTCTTGAGGTTTGCAGACACTTTTCCGGCGGATTCCGACAGCTTGTTTGAAAGAGGCAGTACCGCGATCTGCACAGGTGCGAGCTTCGCAGGGAGATGCAGGACTATCCGGACGTCCTCCTCCATGCCTTCCTTCTTCGTGGCGGCGGTATCCTCATCGTAGGCATGGCAGAGAAGCGCAAGAACTGTCCTGTCGACGCCGACAGAAGTCTCGACGACTGTCGGCATGACCTTCCTGTTTTTCTCCTGCTCGAAATATTCCATGTTTTCGCCTGAGAACTCCTGGTGGCGCGACATGTCCCAGGTTCCACGGTGGTGGACGCCTTCAAGCTCGCCCCAGCCGAACGGGAACTGGAACTCAATGTCGAGAGCGGCCTTTGCGTAATGGGCAAGCGTCTCATGCTCGTGGATCTTGATATCTTCGTCCTTGAATCCAAGGGTTTCCTTGTAATAGGCGATGCGTTCGTTCTTCCAATACTCGTACCACTGCATGGAATCCTCTTCGAAACAGAAGAACTCCATTTCCATCTGGCTGAATTCACGGGAGCGGAATGTGAAGTTCCTAGGATTGATCTCGTTCCTGAAGGCCTTGCCGATCTGGGCTATCCCGAACGGAAGCTTCTTGCGGGCGGCGACCTTGACAAGATGGAAGTCTACGAAAATCGGCTGGCACGTCTCGGCGCGGAGATAGGCCACATGCTCCTCATCTGAAACCGGGCCGACGTAGGTCTTCATCATGAGGTTGAATTCGCGCGGCGGAGTGAGGTTCTTTGATCCGCACGCGGGGCACTTGGCCGGATCCTCCATCTGGTCGACGCGGTGGCGCGCCTTGCAGTCGCGGCAGTCGGTCATCATGTCGCCGAACTTGTCGAGGTGTCCGGAAGCCTTCCAGACCTTAGGATGGCAGATGACGGTGGAATCGAGGCCTTCGACATTGTCGCGTTTCTCGACCATTTCGTGCCACCAGTTCTTTTCGACGGCGCGCTTGAGGGCGGTACCGTACGGGCCGTAGTCCCAGAACCCGTTTATTCCGCCGTATATCTCGGAGCTCTGGAATATGAAGCCCCTCCTCTTGCAGAGGGTCACTATTTTCTCCATCAGTTCAGGTGATTTTTTGTCAGTCATAATAAATCCTCGTTTAAGGCATGTTCTTACGTTTTGAGCCGTGAAACCTACACTCGGAGTGTCAATTTAGCAAAAGAACCAGCAAAGATTTTTGATATGACTGTAAAGCCTCAGCCTTTAGCTAGAGCCTCCTCGAAAAGGAGGTAGCACAGACATTCCTGTCTGTGACGGAAAATGAAATTTGAATCCACAGACAGGAATGTCTGTGCTACTTTTAAGACAAATTTCATTTTGAGATTGCCTGACCTGCAAACAATATCATTGATAGTATTGCAAGCAGCACTATATTTAACATTATAATTGAGACTAATCATGAATGCATTATCAGCAAATGAACTCAGAACCCGTGGTATTTCCACCCTGCATCTTCTGAACGGCGAGATCGAGGAGGCCATGATAACTGTCCGGGGCAGGGAAAAATATGTTGTCATGGCAGTAGAACAGTATAACTATCTCCGTGAGTGCGAGCTTGAAGCCTTTCTTCTTGAGACGAAAAAAGATCTTGAAGATGGGAGCGTTATTCTCGAAAACGTGACAAAGCATATAAGAAGAATAAAGGGAACTCTTAAAAGTTGACATATGGAAAAAATCCTTACAGAAAACCGTAAAGCGTTCCATGACTATCATATCCTCGACAGGTTTGAGGCCGGGATAGAGCTGAAGGGGACGGAAGTGAAGAGCTGCCGGGCGCGCACGATCTCACTGAACGACGCCTATGCGAAAACCGAGGATTATGAACTGTTCCTGTACAACAGCCATATTGCAGTGTACGAGCACGGGAACATCTACAACCATGAACCCCTCAGGAAGCGCAAGCTCCTGCTGCACAAGCGCGAAATACGCAAGCTCATCCAGGCGACCAGGGAAAAAGGCAATACGATCATACCCCTTAAATTCTATCTTAAAAACGGAATGGTAAAGGTCGAAATTGCCATCGCCAAAGGAAAGACCCACGGAGACAAACGAGAGACCCTCAAGAGAAAACAGTCCGACATGGAGATGAAGCGCGCAATTTCCTCGAGGAAATAATGATTAAACCTATTGACAACTTCATCGACTATGGAGCCCTCAGCGCGGATGACAGGAAGGCCATGGTTGAGACACAGCTCGTGCCCCGCGGCATCAAGGATCCGAATGTGCTGGACGCCTTCATGAACGTACCACGCGAATGCTTTGTGATCGAGGAATATCTGAAAAGCGCATATGACGACTGCCCTCTCCCCATAATCGAGAACCAGACCATTTCGCAGCCATACATGGTTGCAGTGATGACCGAGCTCCTCGAACTCAGCGATGAAGATCTTTCCGCAGGCGTTAAAATCCTTGAGATCGGAACCGGCGCCGGATACCAGGCCGCGATACTGGCGCACATGGGATGCAGGGTGGCAAGCGTCGAACGCATACCGAAAGTTGCGGATTTCGCAGTTATAAATCTTAAAAAAGTCCCATATGGGCAGCGGGTCGAGGTATACGTCGGAGATGGCACTGAGGGCTGGCCTGAGGAGGCGCCATTCGACGGGATAATAGTGACAGCCGCCTCTCCGAAGATCCCCACCGCCCTGCTCCAGCAGCTGAAGGTCGGAAGAAAACTCGTAATCCCGTGCGGCAACCTCATGGTCCAGCAGCTCCTGCAGGTGGTCAAACTTCCGAACGACATCAGGATCAACCGCCATACCGGATGCAGGTTCGTGCCGCTGATCGGGAAGGATGGATTCCAGGAGTAGGGGAACGCCGGCGTCTCGCCGGCAATTCAATAGAACCGGAGAATCGGCGATGGGGCGAAACGGCGATTGAAAGACTCGATGAAAATGTACATCGAACATTCAACATCGAACGTCCAACATCGAATGAAAATAATGAGTGCTTGTGGAAGATAAGAATTAAAATATCCGCTCATCTGCTTTTCAAAGCCTGGAATTTATCTTCCCTCCTTTGCGTTATTCGCAGTTAAACCTATCTTATCCGTATGGATGAATTAAATCTGACAAATTCAGCTGGCAAGCAGGAACATGGACACCTTCTCGACCATACCCTGCGCGGCGAAATAAAGAATGTCGTATACACGAGCGACGACGAGACTTATACTGTCTTGAAGCTTATCGATTCGAAAGGGGCAGAACACGTAGTCGTCGGTCCAATTACCGGTGCCTACGCCGGGCAGGGAATAGAATTAAGCGGCATCTGGGAAAACCACCGCGAACATGGCCGCCAGTTCAAGGCCAAATCCTACAAGTACATCCTTCCAAGCTCCGCTGATGGCATCAAGCGCTACCTGTCATCAGGCCTCATCCCGGGCATCGGCCCGAAATACGCGGAGGCGATAGTGAACAAGTTCGGGGATAAGACGCTCGATGTCCTCGACAACTATTCCGGCAGGCTGAATGAAATTCCCGGACTGGGGAAGAAACGGGTCGAGATGGTCAAGACAGCCTGGAAGGAGCATGAACAGAAACGCGATATCTTCATCTTCCTCCAGAGCCTCGGAATAAGCACCGCCTACGCAGTGAGGATCTACAAGGTCTACGGGGACAAGTCCCCCCAGGTTGTGAGGGAGAATCCATACCGGCTCGCTGAAGATGTCGATGGGATGGGATTCATAATGTCGGACAAGATCGGTGCAAGCCTCGGCCTCCAGAAGACCGATGATGCGAGGCTTTCTTCCGGAATCCTCTATTCCCTGAACCGGCTGGGTGAGGCAGGACATGTCTGCTATCCGGAATCGGAATTCATCAAGAACACCTCGAAGCTCCTGGATGTCGAGGAGAGCCATGCATCACGGGGGCTGGACATAGCCATTGAAAAAGGATATGCTGTCAAGGAAACCATAGACGGGACTTCCGACGGCGTTCTCGCCAGGAAGATGATCTACAGTTCCTACCTCTACAACGCCGAAAAGGAGTTGTCGATACTGATCGCCAAGCTGAGCAATGTCAAAATCCATCACGGCCAGAAAATAAAGGATGCAATCCCGGACTCCAAGATACATTTCAATCCCGGACAGCTCGAGGCAGTTACAAGCGTATCCAATTTTCCCTTGAGCATAATCACCGGGGGCCCAGGGGTCGGAAAGACAACCGTAGTCGGTGAGATAGTAAGGCATGCGAAGATCGCAAGGCTGAAAGTCTATCTGGCGGCGCCGACCGGACGCGCCTCGAAGCGACTCAGCGAATCATGCAGGTCGATTGCGATGACGATCCACAGGATGCTGAAATGGGAGCCTGCAAAGAGGAGCTTCTATTATGGCTCGAAAAACGCGCTGCCCTGCGACCTTCTGATCGTCGATGAGGTTTCAATGCTCGACATACCGCTCGCGCTCTACCTCTTCAGGGCTGTAGCGCAGGGTACGACAGTCGTGATGGTCGGTGATTCCGACCAGCTTCCATCCGTCGGACCCGGTACTTTCCTGGCCGACATGATCATGTCCGGAAAGGCCAAGGTCACGCATCTTACGCAGATCTACCGCCAGAAGGAGGGAAGCAGGATAATAACAAACGCCCATGCTGTGAACGCCGGCCGCCTGCCGGACATAAGCCCGGTTCCAAAGAATGTCCTGACCGATTTCTACTGGATAGAACAGGACGAGCCTGAACAGGTGCTCAGGACGATCACCGAAATGGTCCGTGACAGGATCCCTAAGAGATTCGGTTTCAATCCCATGCAGGACATACAGGTGCTGAGTCCGATGAACCGCGGTTCATGTGGTACGATAGCCCTCAACAGGGCACTGCAGGCCGAACTGAATCCAGAAGACAAGCACCGCTTCCATTTCACTTTTGGGGACCAGATATACAGATCCGGCGACAGGGTCATGCAGACCTCTAACAATTATGACAAGGGGGTTTTCAACGGCGACATGGGCCGGATCGCCGGCATAATGCATGAGGACAAGAAATTCCGGGTCGCATTTGAAGGAAACATGGTCGACTATGATTTCATAGAGGCCGACCAGCTGAATCTCGCCTACGCGATAACCGTCCACAAGTCGCAGGGCAGCGAATTTCCCGTGGTGATAATTCCGCTTCTGACCCAGCATTTCATGATGCTCCAGAAGAACCTGCTCTACACTGGAATGACGCGTGCGAAGAAGCTGCTGGTGATCATCGGCTGCAAGAAGGCGCTTGCGATGGCCGTAAACAACACGAGGCTTGAACCGAGATTCTCGATGCTTCTGGACAGGCTGAAGAAAACCTGAAATTAAGTCACTGCCATCCCATGGATTATTGGATTGCTGCAAATCAAAGAGTTATGCAAAATCTGCCACTCGAGAAAAATCCAAAATGCCTGTTTAAAATATTTACTGGAAATCCAGCGAGCTGATTTCAAAACTACTGAAAACGGCTGTTGCGGCAATATACTCCGTTGGAGTTCACAACTTTAGTGTGTCTTGGTATTAAATAGGTTACGCACGCTAAAGACCTTATGTTAAACATAGAATAGTTAGAAAAAGCCTTCTCCCTTCTTAAATTATAACAGCTTAAGAAAAAGAAAGGAGAAGGACTTATGAAAGCAGAAAGTAACACGGGAAGCGGAAGAGT
>Ga0209417_1000586_pt1 | contig 82608 bp, 75 predicted proteins | sample RifGroF2_FD_184002 | JGI IMG/M metagenome (GOLD analysis project Ga0209417, IMG submission 184002) | Groundwater microbial communities from Rifle, Colorado, USA - Groundwater F2 (SPAdes) (version 2) | ecosystem: Environmental > Aquatic > Deep subsurface > Groundwater | place: Rifle, Colorado... | reverse complement strand
CATTAGCGATGCAGCAAGCCTTGCTCACGAAGCATGGCTCGGCTGGCGGAATACTCCTGCGACACAGCGTGTGCAGTACCTGTTCAAAATGAAACACGTGCTTGAAGCGCATACCGACGAAATTGCAGCTATTTGTACCAAGGAATGCGGAAAAACTTATGTCGAATCGAAAGCCGAAATGGTTCGGGCCGTCGAGAACATTGAGGTTGCCTGTGGTATCCCAACTTTGATGCAAGGTGAATTTTCAGAGGATATTGCAACCGGGGTCGACGAATTTATGATCCGCCAGCCATTGGGAGTTGGCGCGTGTATTTCGCCATTCAACTTCCCGATTATGATCCCGTTCTGGTTTATGCCATACGCTATCGCTTGTGGAAATACCTACATCGTGAAACCTTCTGAAAAAGTACCGATGACGATGACGCGCATTTTCGAATTAATCGAAAGCATCCATTTGCCAAAAGGTGTTCTAAATATGGTTCATGGTGGCTGCGAAACGGTTGATGCCATTCTCGAACATCCTTTTGTTCCCGCTATAAGTTTTGTCGGTTCAACTCCCGTAGCGAAGCATGTTTATCAGACCGGAACAGCTAATGGCAAACGGGTTCAGGCTCAAGGCGGTGCTAAAAATGCGATAGTTGTTATGCCAGATGCCGACGAAGACACAACTGTGAAAATTATTGCCGACAGTGCCTTTGGATGTGCCGGACAGCGTTGTTTGGCGGCATCGATAGTCATTACCGTTGGTGAAGCAACTTCGAAAATCACCCCAAAACTTATTTCAATGGCTCAATCCAAGAAAACGGGATTCGGCATGTCGGCAGATGTCGATATGGGGCCAGTCATCACTAAAGAGAGCAAGGATCGCATTGAAAAACTTATTCAGATTGGAATTGAGGAGGGTGCGGAATTGTTGCTTGATGGCAGGGACATCCGGGTTCCCGGTTTTGATGATGGATATTTTATTGGCCCAACCATTCTGGGTAATGTAAAAGCTGAAAGTCAGGCATACCAGACCGAAATTTTTGGCCCTGTTTTAAGCATGGTGCATGTCGACACGCTTGACGAAGCTATTGAGCTGATAAACAGTCACCGTTACGGAAACTCAGCCTGCATTTTTACTCAAAGCGGATCGGCTGCCCGGAAGTTTAGGCACAATGCCATGGCCGGAAATATCGGGGTGAATATTGGCGTTGCCGCCCCAATGGCATTCTTCCCCTTCAGTGGCTGGAAAGAAAGCTTCTTTGGCGACCTGCACGGACAAACATCACATGCCGTTGAATTCTATACCCAAACCAAGGTAGTTATTGAGCGCTGGAATGACGAATGGACGAGGAAGTTCTAATTAGAGTTTTTAACCACAAAGAACACAAAGTGAAACCACAAAGAATCAGGGACAATTTAAATTTGATTAATCCAACATATACCAAAATTCAACCCTTCAGGGTTGTTGGATTATGTCATTCATTTTCCGTGAGTTAGTACCGTTCGACTGAGCTCACGCCGAAGCCCACGGTTATTAAAATTAAACCCATTCTGGGTTTTCTGCTAGTACAATTCCGAAGGACTTGAATTTGAATAACCCCCGGTGAAGAGAATCGGAACCGGGGGTAAGTGAGACAACCCGTTTTGGAACCCCGAAGTGGGTTCAATATAAATTTGAACAGTTTCAATATGACTAAAGACTATATTACTAAAACGAAGACAATGATAAAAATAGCTAATGCTCCCTGTTCCTGGGGGGTTCTTGAATTTGATCTGGACGGGAAAGCCGCCGGTTTTGAGCAGGTACTTGATGAGATCAGAGATACCGGTTATGACGGTTCGGAACTGGGTGATTGGGGTTTTATGCCTACTGTTCCGGCTGATTTACGGAAAGAACTTGATCAACGTAAGCTGGCTATGGTTGGAGCTTTTGTTCCGGTTTTCATGAAAGACAAAACCAAACATGCCGCTGGTGCCGAACTTGCTGTAAAAACAGCCAAACTGATGGCTGATGCGGGTTATCCGGAGGCATTTATTGTACTTGCCGACGATAACGGTAGCGTACCCGAACGCACCCTTCATGCAGGAAGAGTAACTGCCAATATGGGTTTATCGCCTGAAGAATGGAAAACTTTTGCCGAAGGAGCCAATTTCGTTGCCGCTGAAGTAAAAGCAAAAACCGGACTACGGACAGTATTCCATCATCATTGTGCGGGTTATGTAGAAACTCCGGAAGAAATTGACCAGTTAATGGCTCTGACAGATCCTGCTTTGGTAGGATTGGTTCTGGATATGGGCCATTATAAATTTGGAGGTGGTGATCCGTTGTATGCTTTAAAAAAGCACCAATCGCGTATCTGGCACATCCATTTTAAAGACTGTCATCCTGAATTTGCGGCAAAATCCAGAACCGAAGGTTGGGATTATTTCCAATCGGTTGGTAGCGGTGTTTTCTGCGAATTGGGAAAAGGAGCTGTTGATTTTGCAGCCATTGTTGCAGAACTTAAAAAACAACTGTATTCCGGATGGATTGTGGTGGAACAGGATGTTCTTCCGGGCATGGGAAATCCAAAAGTTTGTGCCCGTCGAAACCGCGATTTCATTCAATCGCTGGGTTTATAAAGGTAAAAGTCGAATTATTCACATTTTATTTGTTCTGATACATTTTTGTAACCTCTTTAGGTGACTTTTGCCCCCTTCAATTACGAACAGAAAAATTATAAATAAAAACATATTGAAATGAAAAAATTAAAACTTGGAGTAATTGGAACTGGCCGCATAGGTAAAGTTCATATTGCCACATTGGTTCAAAGCGTTCCTCAGGCCGAAGTGGTTGCCGTGGCCGACGTCAATATCGCCGGAGCAACTGAAGTTGCCAACGGATTTGGCATTTCAACGGTGTACAGCAATTATCAGGATGTTATCAATCATCCGGAAGTTGAGGCTGTGGTGATTTGTTCGCCGACCGACACACATGCCCAATACATTATTGAAGCCGCCAAAGCCGGAAAACATATTTTCTGCGAAAAGCCGGTAGATCTTTCGGTTAGCATTATTCAGGGTGCACTGGAAGCGGTGGAAAAAGCAGGCGTAAAACTGATGGTTGGCTTTAACCGTCGGTTCGATCCCAATTTCCTGAAGCTAAAACAACTGGTTGTTGATGGTAAAATTGGTGATCCTCATGTTCTGAAAATCACTTCCCGCGACCCCGCGCCACCACCAGCCGAATACAGCGCTGTTTCAGGAGGTATGTTTATGGATATGACCATTCATGATTTTGATATGGCCCGATATATTGTTGACAGCGAGGTTACCGAAGTGTATGTAAAATCTGCAGTACTGGTTGATCCGGCTATTGGCGAAGCTGGTGATGTAGATACCGCTATTATCACCCTGACATTTGCTAACGGAGCCATCGGGGTCATCGATAACAGCCGAAAAGCGGTTTACGGGTACGACCAGCGAGTAGAGATATTTGGCTCAAAAGGGATGGCATGTGCCGATAATAATTTCCCTGAAAATCACCGCTATTTTGCGGGTGACGGGGTTCACAGCTCTTTGCCGCTCAATTTCTTTATGGACCGGTATCTGGACGCTTATGCCAACGAAATGAAAGTATTTTGTCAGGCGGTAATCAACGATCTTGCGCTTCCTGTTTCGGGTGATGACGGATTAAAATCGGTTGTTATTGCTTTGGCAGCAAAAAAATCGGTACAGGAAAACCGTCCGGTAAAACTCAACGAAATCTTCTGATTTGGAATTGACAAACTTGCTGATCCCCAATTTGCCAGCAAGGTTTATTTCTGGTATGCCAACCCATTTGTTAGCAAAGTGGTAATCCGAAATAGTCAATTTTCAGGTGTCTGTATGATGACACGCCTCCTTCATCGAAAAGTAGTTTAGCAGAAGGGCGTTCAACAATTAATTACTTCAATTATGAACAAGCGATAGCAGTATTTTATAACCAAATTTTTATTCCGTATGAAAAAATCACGATTAGAAGCTCCTTCGCAATGGAAGGAAAGGATTTTAATCCTCAGAAAACTAGGTATTGCATGGGCAATATCAGGTCTAATTTCGATCAATGCTCTGGCGAACATTAATCCGCCATCTTCTGAAGGTAATGCTGCAACTGTACAACAGCAGAAGCAAATTACAGGTAAGGTGGTTGACAACACAAACCAACCCATACCAGGCGCGAGTATTCTTGTAAAAGGAACTACTATTGGTTTGGTAACCGATGCAGATGGTAATTTCAAGTTAAATTTACCGGCTAATGCTGAAACTTTGCAGGTTTCGTTCGTGGGTATGAAATCGCAGGAAATAGCCCTTGCAGGCAAATCTTCCCTGAATATTGTCATGGAAGTAGATGCCATCGGACTCGAAGAAGTTGTTGCAGTTGGATACGGTAACCTGCAAAAGAAAGACATTACCGGTGCCGTGTCATCTGTTAAAAGCGAAAATTTCAATAAAGGTGTGATTAGTTCTCCTGAACAATTACTTCAGGGAAAAATATCGGGTGTGAACATTACATCATCGAGTGGGGCACCCGGCGCCGGACAACGTATCATCATCCGCGGACAGGGAAGTCTCCGGCAAGGAACAGGTCCGCTTTTTGTTATTGATGGATTCCCGGTAGGTTTAGCGGGAACAGGTTCCGAATCCAGTCCGTTAAACTTCATTAACCCTGAAGACATCGAGACGATGGATGTTTTGAAAGATGCTTCGGCAACAGCCATATATGGTGCAAGAGGTGCGAATGGTGTAATTCTGATTACAACCAAGAGAGGAACTACCGGTATTTCGAAGGTGACCGTAACCTCAAATGTTGGTGTTTCGCAAATGGCCCGCAGAATTCCGGTGTTTAGTGCCGATGAATTCCGGAAAAAGGTAGTCGAAGTTGGAGGAAGACTTGAAGACAAAGGCGGAAATACTGATTGGCAGGATGTATTGACCCGTACAGCCATCACCAATGACCATAATTTGGTATTAAAAGGTGGCAGCCAAAAAACAAACTACTACGCATCGCTGGGATTTCTCGACCAACAAGGTATTATTATTGAAACAGGCCTTAAACGCTATAGCGGAAGGGTAAATATTACTCAGAAACTGTTAGACGACCGCTTGAAAATAGATTTCAACCTGAATACAACAGTTGAGTCTGGCGAAAACTGTAACGCCTCGACTATGGTATCGCAAATGATAGGTCTAAACCCAACCTATCCGGCATACGACTCCAATGGTGAACCTACTGTTTTTAACGACATACTGAACCCCTTGATCGATGCTAAATTATACCGTAGTTTCAGTGAAAGCCGCAGACTGATTGCCAATATATCTCCATCATTCGAAATTGTTAAGGGGTTAATTTACAAACTTAATTTTGGCTATCAGAATACATCGGGTGATTTCGATTACCAGGCGATGCCCAGCACCATACCTTTCGAACGCGGACGCCTCGAACAAAGTTTCTCGAACGGTAGAAATACCATCATTGAAAACTATTTGACCTATACACGTGCTTTTGGGGATCATAATCTTTCGGTTTTAGCCGGGCATTCGTACCAGGAAACATTTGGCCGTTGGAGAGGCTGGAGCATTGATTTATTCTCTCCTACCGGAGTTGAACCTCATTATAACCCGGGTCTTGGCAGTGAACTCGACCTCGTTGACAATAAACCCGGAGGTTGGGCCTCGATCAATGAATTACAGTCATTCTTCGGAAGGGCAAATTATAGCTTTAAAGGCAAAATCCTGTTAACAGCAACTGTTCGAGCCGATGGTTCATCAAAATTCGGAGATAATAGAAAATATGGTGTATTTCCATCGTTTGCGGCAGGTTGGCGAATTTCAGACGAGCCGTTCATGAAATCGTCGCCATTTACCAATTTAAAACTTCGTGCCGGATGGGGTCAAACCGGTAACCAGGAAATTCCGAATAAAATTACCCAGGCTTTGTTCACCACAAGTGTAGGTGCATCATCCAGCTATCCGCTTGACGCAACATCCACCTATCCGGCAGGTACCACCTATGTTCGTTTGGCTAATCCCGACATTCAGTGGGAAGTTTCAACTCAATCGAACGTGGGAGTCGATTTTGCATTACTTAAAGGAAAACTTTCAGGAACCATCGATTACTTCCACAAAGTATCCAATAACATCCTGCTCGAAGTTGTTCCTGCTGACCCAATTCAGCCTGCTACAACTTACTGGACCAACGTTGAAGATATGACCATCACTAATGATGGTGTTGAAATTGCTTTGGATTATCAGCACAAAAACAAAGACGGTTTTTCATATGGATTTGGAGGTAACATTACTTTTATCGACAATGTGGTTGAAAATTCACCATTCACCATCCTCACTACAGGAGGGGCTTCAGGAGCAGGTTTAACCTCTGCAACTGTTAATGGTTATGTAAATGGTTATCCGATTGGCGCTTTCTACATGAAAGAATTTGCCGGGATTGGTGAAAATGGTCTGACCAAATATGTGGACTGGAATAATGACACCAAAGATTCGGACGCCGACCGCCATGTAGTTGGTAGCGCATTGCCCGACAAAATGTTCAATTTCAATGCTAACATGAGCTATAAACGTTTCGATTTGGTGTTGAATTTTAACGGGGTTTCGGGAAACAAGATCTACGACAACACAGCTACTGCAAATTTCTATAAAGCACGTTTGGCAAAATCACTGAACACTACTGCTGCAGCAGTTGAGTATCCTGAAGAAAGCAACATTAACCCGGCATCAGTATCAACCCGTTACCTGAAAGATGGTGCATTCTTCCGTCTGAATAACGCTACATTAGCTTATAACTTAAATACCAAAAACTTCGGTATCGTGAAATGGATCGAAGAGTTACGTCTTTCTGTAACCGGACAAAATCTGTTTATTATCACTAAATACGACGGATTTGATCCGGAAGTAAATCAGGATAGTTCTGACAGAGGCATTCAATCCTTTGGTATTGATAAAAACAGTTATCCGAAAGCCCGCACATTCGTTTTTGGGTTAAACCTAACATTTTAACTAATTTAAAAAGAATAGGAATATGAAAAATAAGATAAAGATTGCCTTTCTGGGCACCATCATGGTTCTGGGGTTTGGTTGTTCAGACCTGAAAGAACAAATTTTGGATGAGTCATTATCAGGTGGTAAATTACAAAGTGACATCATCAAAGGAAGTGTGGCCCCGGCTTATGCACTATTGCCCGACTTCTTTTTGCACACCAGGTATTTTGCATTGCAGGAAATTTCGACCGACGAAGCCATCCTTCCCTATCGTGGCGGTACTGACTGGGGCGACAATGGAATTTATATTGATTTGCACCGTCACCTCTACACTCCTTCGCATGTACGTTTAAAAGATGCCTGGAACAACCTCGTTACTTTGATTTCGAGAACAGTAACAGCAATCAATGTGCTAACTCCAATAGCCAAGTCTGATGCTGAAGCGAAAATCTATTTAGGTGAGATGAAAGCTCTCAGGGCCTATTATAACATGGTATTGCTTGATATGTACGGACTTTCCTTTGTCAAGGAAGACCCCAATGAAGTATCGAAAATTATTCGTGGCAACGATGCTGTTGAATACATCAGAACCGAACTGGAGTCGGTACAAAATGAAGTTAGTACTACATCCGGACCTGGTCGTATTACTCAGGGCGCCGTTTGGGGCTTACTTGCCCGTTTACACCTGAATGCTGCCGTATGGAGAGAACCCTATGCAACTAACTTTAACTTTAAGCCGGAAGATATGGATAAGGTTATCCTGTACACCGATAAAATTATCAACTCGGGAATGTACAAGTTGTCTCCAGAATTTTTCGAAATTTTTGACGACGAAAATCACACTAACAAAGAGCTGATTTTTGCTGTTGACCAACGTCCCGATTTGAATGGACACAATCGGTTGGCTTATTTCTCACTATCAGGCGATATGTTTCCTCTGCCAAATTTCCCAAATGCCAACGGAACTGATGGTCCGGCAATAACCTCTGACTTTTACCGTACCTGGGTACAAGCCTATGGCGCCACCGATCCGGCTAAAGATGCCCGTTTCTTTAAGGAGAACTTAGTTATTCCTGTCGATTCATTTATCGCAGGCGATAAATTTGAAATTAATCGCGGTATCCAAAGAGGACAGCAATTCGGATTGATTACCACAAGATATGGTCAGCCTTTTGAACGTGGAGCTAATGGAACCTATAAAATTGGCAAACTACGCAACATTACCCGTGCTGATAAAAATAAGCTGGTTATTCATACCGAACAAATCGACTTTACTACTGAAGGAAGTGGTTATAGTACCGGATATCGGGTTGAAAAATATGAGTTCAGCAAACTCTCCGACAGTGGTCGAAATAAAGGACAGGCGGATATAATTATCCTTCGCTATGCTGATATTTACATGATGCGAGCTGAAGCAAAACTGCGTAAAGGTGATGCGAACGGTGCTTTGACCGATGTTAATGCCGTGAGGGCTTCAAGAACTGCCAGGACAAGTCAAACTCCTCCGGCGCTTGCTCAAATGACACTTGATATTCTGTTCCGCGAACGTGGGTTTGAATTCTACTGGGAGTGTCAACGCCGTACTGATATGATCCGGTTTGGAAAATACGAAGGTACCTGGACTGAAAAAACCGACAGTGATATCAAGAAACGCCTTTTCCCGATTCCACAATCGGCTATCGACGGAGCTTCTGCCAACGTTGGCTACCTCGTGCAAAATGATGGATATTAATTGAGAATGCCGAAACATCAAAGTTTAGGCTGATTTATTCATTCAATGTATTTTTTGCGCTCCTCCGGATGTATTTTACCCGGAGGAGCGCTTTTTTTACCTGAGCATCTCCATAATATCGAGTCTGATTAGTTCCTAATTTCAGGTTGTTAAACGATCAGTGTTTTGGTCTGTAATAGTATGGCGTAAGGTGAAACAGAGTCCTGACTTTTTAGGAAATCACTTTTTATATAACTACTTTTTTTGAAGGCCGATGCTGTTTCCTGCCTGCGGCAGGCAGGTGTCCGAAAGTTGGCTTTTTCCCTGAAGAAGGCTTTCCCACGGACGGTTCACATCATTCTTCCTGACCTCCGGGCTAAAGCCCGGAGCTATTCATAACTGGCTTAAAAGAACTTTTTATGAATAGCAACGGCATTTATGCCGTTGAAAAATGAATTGTACGATATTGGCTTTAGCCAAAACGATTGTTCCTCTGCATACCTCAGTTATTCATTTACGGTCTGTATGCCAAAATATTGAGAGACTACTAAATAAAACATTTTTCCAGTATGGAATGTGCTGAAGGCCCCTCATTAAACAGCAAATCCAGAATGCTTAAATCGGGAATGAAACCGAATCTTTCGGAGAAAACCTGTGTGTAAGGTTGTGCCTCGAAATGAGTATCGGCACTAATTAAATGAGTTTTCGGACTGATTTGTTCCCTGAAATTCAGACAATTTTCAGAAACCTTTTCAAATTCTTCTGTCAGGCTTAAAATAAGCGGAATTTCCAGAACTTCCAATATCGTTTCGGTTATTTGCTGATTGAAATCGAACAGAAAATAGTATTTTTTCCTGAAGAATGGTTCGATATCGTCGGCATAATATTCGAAGAAAGGGGAGGAGTTATATGCTGAAAAGATGGTTCTCCAATGGTTTCGCTGCCATTCTTCATCGTAGGCAATGCGCAGATCTTTGATTTTTATTTTCTGGGCACGGCCTTTTTCAACCGGAACAATCAATGAAATAGGGCCATTTGCACCCAAAATAACTGTTCGGTTACGGTAGGTTTGTTTGATGAAGTTTTCGTGCTGCTCGATGTAAATTTCAGGATAAATTGCCAGTTTAGAAAAATACCGGATTGGAGCAAAATAAGCTGTACTCAGCAGAATGCAGGGATGATGTGCCATGATTACTCGTTAAAAAATCCGCCTTTGTAATCGTTTCCCATGCTCACATCTTCCGAACCGCCATCCTCCTCTTTAGTTGGTTCTATCTTTTCAGAGTCTTCAATTTCGCGTACCACTTTTCGAAGTTCCCTTCTCAACTTCAGAATTGTTGGAATTTGCATCATCATAGCCAATAAAAAACCAAAGATCAGTCCGAAAACCAGCACATACGCTACCGGAACATCAGTTATTTCCCAATTGAAAAACTTGATGTTAAGGAGTATCTGATTCTGAACGGTGAATATAACCAGCAGAACAGCGAGAATAAGAAACACGATAACTTTCCAGGACATAGTCTTTATATAATCTTTGCAAAAGTAGTTAAAAGCCTGTGAGAGAACAAATCGTATAAAAACAAAAAGGATAACTTTTCGGGTTATCCTTTTTGCTTTTAGTGAGTTTCATATATAATGAAATGTTCAACAAAGCACAGTATTCTGAACTCTGAACACTGCGACTGAACACTCCCTTCGACTGCTTCGCGCTCAGGGAACGGCGCGCGATCTTCGGTCTCCGGTCTTCCGTCTTCCGACTTTTTGAACACTGGCCACTGAGACTGAACACTTTCTTTTTAATGTACAACCGAAAACAATCGGCTCCAACGGATTTTGTTATAGAACGGTTGGTCTTTGTCTAAAGAAAGCCAGATGAACACTGCTTTACCAACAATGTGATCCTCAGGGACGAATCCCCAGTAGCGTGAGTCAGCCGAGTTGTGGCGGTTGTCTCCCATCATCCAGTAATAATCCATCTTGAAGGTGTAGCTGTCAGCCGGTGAACCATTAATATAAATGGTATTGTCTTTTACTTTCAAGTCGTTGGCTTCGTAAAGATCGATGATGCGCTCGTACAAAGGAAGATTGTCGATTGTCAGTTTAATTGTCTGTCCTTTCTTCGGAATTTCAAGAGGCCCATAATTATCTACGTTCCATGGGTATTTACTGCTGAACGGGAAAGTGCTCTGGTCCCAGTTTTCGGCAGTAACAAGTGTCCGTTTTATCGATGTCACATTCTTCATCGATTTCATTTTCTCTTCGTTTGCCTGTGTTAACGGAAACAAATACTGGGTGTTCGAATATTCATGACGGTCCTCTACGGCAATATTCAATTGCTCCAGTGTACGTTTATTAAATCCTGTTCCGTTTGTAGTTACAATGTTGTCATATTGCATTCCGGGGAAATGCTGCTGTTCTTTATCGTTCACAAATAGTTGACCATCTTTTATTTGAATCTTATCTCCGGGAATGGCAACACATCGCTTAATGTAGTTTTCTCGTTTGTCAACAGGACGTGAAATAATTTCACCGAAAGTTTCCTTTTCCTGCCAGACTCTGGCACGGCCATACAACCGAACAAGGGAATAATAGCTTTGGTTCTGAACATTCACTGCAACAGTATCGCCTTCAGGAAAGTTAAATACAACCACATCATTGTTCTTCACCTTTCCAAAACCTCCTATCCGTTTGTATGGATTTTGAATCCACTCAACGTATGATTTTTTAGTTTTTGACAATGGCATAGTATGATGCACAAATGGGAAAGATAACGGGGTGTTCGGAAGTTTGGGTCCGTATGAAGTTTTGCTGACAAACAGGTAGTCACCAATCAGCATTGATTTTTCCATCGACGAAGTTGGAATGGTATAGGCTTCAATAAAAAACATCCGGATAAAAGTCGCAGCGATCACGGCAAAAATAATGGCATCGACCCATTCAACAACTTTGGTTTGTTTTCCATCCGGGGTATTTCGCTTTTTCCAGAACGACCAATGTACTTTTTTAGTAACATACATGTCGAAAATTACGGCAAGTCCAATCAGCCATAAATAGCTCTCAAGCCAGATTACCCATAACAAATAGATTAAACCGACAACGGCAAATTTGAACCATTTACTTGATAATATTTCTCTCATTTTATGTTGTTTTTATATGTTTAGCATATCGTTCATGGTTAAAATCCCCTTTTTCCCGAAACTGTATTCGGCGGCCGAAACTGCCCCAAATGCTAATCCTTTGCGGTTTTTGGCGCAATGGGTAATTTCAATGTAATCAACTTCCGAATCGTACTTTATAACGTGGGTTCCAGGAACTTCACCAATACGTTCCGAAAGAATTTCCAATTCCGTATTTTTCTCTGTTTCCTGATTCACCCATTTAGTTTTCGATTGATTATTTTCGATGATTCCTTCAGCCAGCGAAATCGCTGTACCGCTGGGCGCATCAAGTTTATGGATATGGTGAATTTCAGTAATTCCAATCTTATATTCATCATGGTTGGCCATCAAAGCTGCCAGTTTCTTGTTCAAAGCGAAGAAAATGTTCACTCCCAAACTGAAATTAGAGGTATAAAAAAAAGTTCCGTTTAGGGTTTCACAAAGCTGATGAACTTCCGGTTTACGGGCAAGCCAACCGGTTGTTCCGCTAACCACAGGTATTCCGGCTTCAAAACAAAGCTTGTAATTTTCAACTGCCGATACCGGAGTAGTAAATTCGATGGCAACATCTGCTTTCTGCAAGTTGTTGACCGAAAGGTCTTCCGGATTAGTAACATCAATTTTTAAAACTATTTCGTGTCCGCGGTCAAGAGCAATTCTTTCAATCTCTTTCCCCATTTTTCCGTAACCAATTATTGCAATCTTCATTCAAAAACAATTGAGATAAAAAAATAAAACAGTGTACATTACCTTTTGACGATAGGTATCAGTAAAATGAAATTCATTACTGAAATACATATCCGACAATGGTTAATAGTTCTTAATTTTTGGCCAGCAAAGATATAAAATCGAGGCTAATATCCCGATACCCAAAAAGGTTATCTCCATTTTTCGTTAACGGACCTGATTTGACTAAATGATAGAATGAACTTTTTATAAGTATTTTCATTCTCAGTAAGTCTAATTTTAATGGAGATTGGTTATACTTACAAATTGAAAATTTAATTGCAGAACGAATTCAATTCTATGATAAAACTGGTTGCCACTGATCTGGACGGGACTTTTTTAAGAAACGACAAGTCAATTTCGAAAGAAAATCTGGAAGCCTTACATTTTTTAGGCGAGAAAGGAATTTTTCGGGTAATTGCCACCGGTCGGAATCTGAAAAAAACGATGGAAGTTATTGCTTCAGATATCCCTTTTGATTATGTCGTATTTTCTTCAGGAGCCGGAGTTTATGATTTGAAACAGGATAAATTGATATTTTATAAAAATCTCAACGCGAAAGTTGTACAGCAAATTGTTGATTTTTTGGTTGCAAATGATTTGAATTTCCATTTGTTTAAGCCTGTTCCGGAGAATTATCAATGCTGGTTTCATCGTGGAAGCCTTCCTTGTACCGAATTCGAAAACTATTTTGAATTTCATCAGTCGGTTTCTGAGCCTTTGCCTGTTGGAATGCCACTGAATTCGGAGGCGTGCCAGTTTCTGGTTGTTTTTCCGAATGATCCGAATCGGTTCTTATACCTGAAAAGTGAAATTGAGCAACTGGTTCCGGATGTAAAAGTGGTAAGGACTAGTTCACCTCTGGAAACAGGTTACATCTGGATGGAGATTTTTCATCCGCAGGTTTCGAAAGGCAACGGAGTGAGATTTATATGCGACACATTACAAATAGATCACCAGCATACACTGGGCATTGGCAATGATTACAACGATCTGGATTTGTTGGAGTTTACCAATTATTCATACCTGGTAGCCAATGGTCCTTCGGAAATAAAAGAACGTTTTTTGGCTGCTACATCGAATGAGGAAAGTGCATTTGCAAGAGCTGTTGAAAATCATTTCCGGAATCAGGAATTCGACAATTCGACAATGTGACCATTCAACCATTCAACCATTCGACAATTCAACTTTTCTTCAATCCTTCAGTTTTAATAGTGATTCTGCTGCCTGAAGCTGTTCGGGTTTGCCTAAATCCATCCAAATGGTTGAAGTATCAACAAAAGCCTTGATCGGATAATCTTTTGCAAGTCGCAGATACAAATCAATAATCGGGAACCTTCCTTCTTCGGTGATCAGTTCCAGTAATTCCGGCTGGATGATGTGTATTCCGCAAAAGGCCAATGGCCGGGCATTTTCGTACGAATCAGGTCTACTGATTCGGGTTTCGCCAGTGCTGAAGTTTTTCCATCCGGCTAATTGCAGGTTTGGATCGAACATCAGGTTGCGGGTAGTTTCACGTGTACGCACCGCTAAAGTGGCCATGGCCTTCTGTTGCAGGTGATAGTTCAGAAGTGAATGCAAATCCAGATTGCTGATTACATCTACATTATAGATAAGAATTGGTTCGTTTCCTTTCAGTAAAAATCCTGCTTTTTTCAATCCGCCGCCAGTGTCAAGAAGTTGATCGCGTTCGTCAGAAATATGAAGGTTCACTCCAAATGAATTATTTTCCTCAAGGAATGAAATGATCTGTTCTGCAAAATGAAAGACATTAATGGTAATATCCGAAATTCCATTGCTTTTCAAATATTCAATGGCATGTTGCAGCAGTGGTTTCCCTGCCAGATTGACCAGTGCTTTTGGTTTATCCTGAGTGTGATCTTTAAGTCTGGTGCCTAGTCCGGCTGCAAAGAGAAGTGCTTTCACCTGAATCTAATTTGAATCTCCTCAAAAATAGCTATAATTTGATTAGAGTAATGTGTTTTGAATGTTGGATGATTAAATTGTTGAATGGACCTATTATTGGAAGGTTGATCCGGAGGATTCAAGAATCGAAAATTTAATTTCAACGGAAATTACATCAGGCACTATTTTTAGCAGTATTAAACCTTTTTAACCGGAACGAGTCAATTAAGCAGTAACAGATTTAATCACTTAAAATTAAAATTCATGAAAAGATTAGGCGTTATTCTAGTTGTTTTTCTGTTTATAGCAGGAACAACTTTCGCACAGGAACGAGGAGGCGGACAGCGTCCATCAAGAACTGAGCAAGGCAGGCCCGGTGGCGATCGTCCACAGATGAATCCTGAAGAAATGCAGAAACGTCAGACTCAGAGACTTGTCGAAGAACTGAAACTCACCAAAGATCAGGAAGCAAAAGTAACTGCGATCAATAAAAAGTACATGGAAAAACAATCTTTCGATTGGTCGAAAATGCGCGATGCCAGCGAGGCTGAACGGACTAAAATGCGTGAAGAAAGAACTAAAATTCAGGCTGAAAAGGATAAAGAAATTAAAGCTTTACTGAATGCTGATCAAGTCAAATTATACGACGAAATGCAGAAAAAGCGTGAAGAAATGAGAAGAAATGGACAAGGCCGCATGTCTGGAGCCGGTGGTCCGGGTTAATGGAGAAAAGGGTTTAAGTTAAAGTAAAAAGGGGCAATTAATTGTCCCTTTTTTTTTATGAAGTTAGATCATTCTTGAGAGCGAGCATTTTAATAGCAGTCACCGCTGCCTCATCACCTTTATTTCCTAATCTTCCACCGGCACGGTCAATTGCCTGCTGCTGATTATCCGTAGTTAGCAAACCAAAAATAAACGGTTTGTTGTATTTGATGTTTAGATTGGTGATTCCCTGGGTTACACCTTCGCAAATAAAGTCGAAATGACGTGTTTCTCCCTGAATGACGCATCCAAGGATGATTATAGCATCAACATTGGCAAATTCGGCCATATATTGAGCTCCAAGTGTAAGTTCAAAACTGCCGGGAACATGTTTCAGTATAATATTCTCTTCTTTTGCTCCATGTTTTTTCAGGGTATTCACCGCCCCCTGAGCTAAAGCTCCAGTAACTTCATAATTCCATTCTGCAACCACAATTCCGAATTTCATACCGGCCGCCGATGGAACTGATGTTAAATCGTATTCTGATAAATTTTTTGTAGCCATGAGTTGGTCATATTTCTTCAAAAATAGAAAAATCCCCTGATTTCAGGGGATTTTTCTATTTTGTATTTCACAAATAACTTATAATCTATAACTTATAACTAAATTTTAGCTTTTGCACGGGCAATGTATTTATCAATGCTTCTTCCTTCAGTGGTTTCAGGATATTTTTGCTTGATCATTTCATAAAGCTTTATTGCCTCGTCGTTTTTGTTTGAACCTTCGAGTAATTCGCCTGCCTTCATCATGTATACAGGAGTTGTAAGTTCATTTTCATTCATTTTATATGCTTCCGTATACAAATCGAGAGCTTTGTCTGTTTTTCCAAGTTCAAGCTGGGCATCTCCCTGAGCGCCTACCGAAATAGGACCCAAAAGCAGATCGTCGGTATCAAATTTTTTCAGATAACTGAGCGCATTTTCATACTGACCAATGTTTAAATATGATATTCCGGCATAGTAATTGGCCAGGTTACCAGCGTCAGTCGAACCAAAATCATCAATAATATCAAGGAATCCCGGATTGTTGCCATCTCCGTTGAGAGCCAGATTAAACGAATCTTTTTCGAAATAATTCTGTGCCATAAACATCTGTTCCTGTGCATCTACTGATCGTGGTTCAAGATAAAATTTATTTAACCCCAGATACCCGCCCGCTACAACAACTATTGCCCCGATAATAATTGCAATCAGTTTCTGATTTGCTTCGAGAAATTGCTCGGATTTGGTAAGCGCACTTTCTACTTCAATGAGGTTATCCACCTTCTGGTTTTTTTTGTCTTTTGTCATCTTGTAAAGTATAGTTCAAAAATCGAGAGGCAAAAATATACTATTTTCAAAAATAAACGGTAGATTTTTAATTTAAAAATGAATATTAATCAACACATTGATGGTTTTATTTTTGAAGGCAATTTTTTTATGCCGATTCGCAGACAGAAATTTGTAGTTTTGTTGCTGTAAACGGTCTGAAAATGTATATCAGGGAATTGTCGCTTGTAAATTTTAAAAACTTTGAACACGCTGAATTTAAGTTTTCTGAAGGCTTAAATTGTTTTATAGGCAATAATGGGGCAGGAAAAACGAACCTGATGGATGCCATTTATTACCTTTCTTTTTGTAAAAGTTTTTTGAATTCGGTCGATGCCCAGAATATCCGGTTTGATCAGGATTTCTTCATGGTTCAGGGGAAGTACTACCGGCTCGAATCGGATGAGATCGTTTATTGCGGACTGAAAAAAAATCAAAAAAAAATATTCAAAAGGAATCAGAAAGAGTACAAGAAACTCTCTGAACACATTGGGCTGATTCCATTAATAATAGTTACTCCATCGGATACCAACCTGATTTCAGGCGCAAGTGAAGACCGACGCCGGTTCGTTGATAGTGTAATATCGCAATATGATGCAATTTACCTCGAAAATCTGATCCGTTATAACCGCGCATTGCAGCAAAGGAATAACCTTCTGAAACAATTTGCCGGACGTAATGCATTTCAGGCTGAAACGCTGGAGGTGTGGGACGACCAGCTTGTAAAATACGGGCAGCAGATCCATGTAACCCGGATGGCTTTTATCGAAAAACTTCAACCTGTATTTCAGAAATATTATGAACTGATTTCCGGGGGAAAGGAAGTCGTTGGATTAAAACTTCAGTCGGAACTAACAGAAAATGACTTTGAACAGTTGCTAAAACAATCGGTTGGTAAAGACCGGATTCTGCAATATACGACCTGCGGTATTCATAAAGATGATTTTGAATTTGAGCTGTCAGGCAATCCTATCAAGCGCTTTGGCTCACAAGGTCAGAAAAAGACTTATCTGGTAGCGCTTAAACTGGCTCAATTCGATTTTATGAAAGAAATATCCGGTTTGACACCAATTTTACTTCTTGACGATATTTTTGATAAACTGGATAAAAATCGGGTGGAACAAATTGTAAAACTTGTTGCCGATGATCATTTTGGTCAGATCTTTATTACCGATACCAACCGCGAACACCTTGACCAAATGATTGTTGGTCTGGAAACCGAATCGCGGATTTTTACCATTAACGATGGCGTAGTTGTTTAATAGCAAACCATAGGGTCAGGACATGTCCTGACCATGAATTAAAAAGATAAAACGAAGCCGAGAAAAGATGAGAAAAAGTAATACACAAAGCATAAGTGATGTTTTAAAAAACTATGTTCAGGAAAATAAAATGGGCCGGAAGCTTTCTGAAATGGATTTGATTAAGTCGTGGGAATCGGTGATGGGAAAAACAGTAGCCCGGTACACAGGTAACATCTATATTCAGAACAGTACCCTTTTTGTTGAAACAACCTCACCGATCGTGCGGAATGAGTTGTTGATGATGAAAGAGGAAATCCGCGTCAGACTGAATGAGGTTGCAGGAACAGAGCTGATCAGAACGATTATATTCAGGTAGATGTGTAGGGACGTAACATGTTACGTCCCTACACATCTTAATCAATATCTCTCCATTTTTGAAAAGAAGAAATCGCTTTCAATTATTGCATTTTCATCGCTATCCGAACCATGAACAGCATTATGTGACATGGATTCAGCATATAATTTTCGGATAGTACCTTCTTCAGCCTTGGCCGGATCGGTTGCTCCAATCAATTTTCGAAAATCTTCCACAGCATTTTCTTTTTCCAGTATGGCGGCTACAATCGGCCCTGAACTCATAAAAGATGTTAAATCGTCAAAAAAGTATTTATCAGCGTGTACGGCATAAAAATCACAGGCTTGTTGCTTGGTTAAGTGGGTAAATTTCATTGCTTTAATCCTGAATCCGGCTTCGTTAATCATCTTCAGAATTGGACCGATTTTATTGTTCTTTACCGCTATCGGTTTTATCATTGTAAATGTTTGATTACCTGCCATATAGTTCGATTATTTGATGATTCTTTTATTGAACCCAAGTTAGTTAAAATTAGTTTAAAGGACCATCACCATCGGCTTTATTTTTATATTTGTACTTCATTTTAAAATAGGATAATTGGAAAGGCTTGACAAAGAAATCATTAAGCGTTTTGAACAGCTAATAAAAGATAGTTCCAAATCAATTGTTTTAGTACCTCATACCAATCCCGACGGAGATGCAATGGGTTCAGTTTTGGGCTTATGGCGGGTTTTATGCAATGCCGGATTTACAGTGAAAATTGTTAGTCCGACCAAATACCCTGAGTTTTACCATTGGATGGATGGTCATGAGCAAGTAATCAATTTCAGTCATCATCCGAAGCAATCAGCAAGGGCTTTTGCTGAATCTGACCTGTTAATTTGCATGGATTTTAATCAACTTGCAAGGCTGGGAGACATGAAGTCTTTAGTCGAAGGTTTTGAAGGTAAGAAAGTTTTGGTTGATCATCATCCTTATCCGGGAAACTTTACCGATCTGACTATTTCTGATATAACTTTCAGCTCAACTGCCGAATTAATATTTACAGTCCTTCAGTCTACTGAATTTGCTTCGTACATCGACCGTAATGCAGCAACTTCCTTTTTTACAGGGATTATGACTGATACCGGCTCATTTGCTTTTAATGTTTCTAATCCGGACACATTTGACGTAGTTGCCCAACTTACCAGGATTGGAATTGATCAACAGGAGATTTACTCAAGGGTATATGATAATTATTCTGCCGACCGAATGCGGCTGATGGGCTTTTGCCTAAGTAACCGGATGACTGTCTATCCGGAGTATCATACTGCATGCATGTACATTACCCGGGAAGATCAAAAAGCATTTAATTTTGTAACCGGCGATAACGAAGGATTTGTCAATATGCCACTTTCAATAAAGGGAGTAGTGTTCAGCGTATTGTTTACTGAGAAGGAGAAATACATTAAAGCGTCCTTCCGGTCGAAAGGCGATTTTGCTGTCAACGAGGTGTCTGAAAAATATTTTAATGGTGGAGGTCATCGCAACGCAGCCGGTGGCGAGTATTATGCATCTTTACAGGATGCAATAGCTCAATTTGAAAAACTATTACCAGAATTTGAAGATCGAATTAAACAATCAGTAAAATATTAAACATGAAAAAAGGAGTAAATTTTTTAAAAATTAGTGTATTGATTTTATTCTCTGTAGCCATCGTTGCCGGATGCAAAAAGGCCGAAGATCCATATGCTGGTTATACACTGGAAAGAGAACAAACCATGATTACAGAATGGCTGGCACAAATGGTGACCAATAAGAAGGATATTGATACTACCGCCACTGGTTTATATTATATCGTTGAAGCTGAAGGAACGGGAGCAACTGTAAAAGCCGGAAATACCGTAACGGTTAAATATGTAGGTATGTATCTCGATGGTACAGTGTTTGATGCCTCTGCATACCATGGCGATGGTACAATGACCTATATTCATAAAGATTCAAATACCAGAATGATACAAGGTTGGGAAGAAGGCATAGAAATTATGAACAAAGGAGCAAAAGCAGCTTTTCTGATTCCATCCGCCAAAGGATATGGTCCAACGGGGAACAACACTATTCCCAGAAATACACCTTTGATTTTTATAATCGAAGTTGTTGAGATTAAATAGAAGCTGATTTAAATTCGTACTTTCGCAAAAAAATTAGTTATGAAACAATTACTGTTCTTTCTTGGTTTTGCCGTTTTGCTTTCCGGAGTTTTTACCTCATGCAAAGAAGATACTCTGGATGCTATGCGGGACGACGAGATTGCTACGCTTGATAAATATGTAAAAGACAATAGCCTGACTGATGCAAAGGATGTTTCAGGCATTTATTTTAAAGAAATTGAAAAAGGTACAGGTGATACCATCAAATCAGGCTATAAGGTCATGTTATATTTTAAAATAACCCTGATCGATGGAACTGTAATTTTTACTACGGAAGATGAAGCCGGGCGTAATTATGAAGAATTTGCATTTTATGTTGACGTAAGCAACGACATTGTGAATGCCAGCTATGTTCAGCAAATAGCCGGCTTGCATCAAGGATTAAAGAAAATGCAGGTTGGAGGGAAAGCACTTATTGTTATTCCTTCAGAATTGGCATTTAAGGCAGTTGATTATAGTTCGAGTTTGGGTATTGCGCGTTTTTCCACGCTATTGGCAACAGTGTATGCTAAAAGGGGTTATTCGCCTGAAGACCAACAATAAAATCTATTCTCAAAAAAATATTCCCGCGATAGCTGCCTTGCTACTGCGGGATTTTTTTTTGCTAATCCGATATTTCAATTCCTGTAATCCTTTTTACTTTTTCGCTTCTATGAGCAAATCAGAATTACTTAAACGACTTTTGCCTGGTTTTATACCTTTATTTGTCTTCATTGCAATCGACGAAATTTGGGGAACTCGTGCGGGTTTGGTAGCAGCATTGGTTATCGGGTTTGCCGAAATGATTTGGATATGGCTAAAAGAAAAGCGGTTTGACCGGTTTGTTTTGTTTGATACCGGTTTGCTCTTCCTTCTTGGTTCTGTTTCAATTGTGCTCGACAACGATATTTTTTTTAAGCTAAAACCAGGTCTGGTGGAGCTCATTTTGTGTGCTGTTTTGGCTGTTTCGGCTTTCTCGAAGCTGAATATTATTGGCCTGATGACACAGCGATACATGAAAGATTTGGAGCTGAACGAACAGCAGATGTTGCAGTTCAGAAAGACGATGCAATTGATGTTTTTCGTTTTTCTGGTTCATACGATTCTGGTTTTTTATTCGGCGTTTTATATGTCTGACGGGGCTTGGGCATTTATTAGCGGAGGTTTGTTCTATATTTTGTTCGCGGTGGTTTTTGGTGTCGAATTCATCAGGCAGAAATTTAACCGCAATAAACATGTAATTGCTATTGCTGAAGAGTGGTTGCCAGTGGTTAACGAACTGGGTGAAATTATCGGAAAAGCTCCGCGTTCGGCTTGTCACAAAGGCGAAAAACTGTTGCACCCAGTTGTTCATCTACATGTCTTAAATAACCAAAAGCACATCTATTTGCAGAAACGGCCTTTAAATAAGCTGGTTCAGCCTGGCAAGTGGGACACAGCCGTTGGCGGCCATATTTCAGTTGGCGAAACACTCGAAACGGCGTTGAAACGTGAAGCATGGGAGGAAATTGGCCTTCAGAATTTCTCTGCCAGACTGGTGAAAACCTATCGCTGGGATAGTGAAATCGAATCAGAATTGGTTTACGTGTTTGTCAGTCATGATTTTAAGTCAATTCATCTTCACTCTGAAGAGGTTGAAGAAGGCCGGTTTTGGACTCCGAAACAAATTGGCGAAAACCTAGACAAGGGTATTTTCACCCCGAATTTCGAACATGAATATCAGTTGCTGAAAAAGGAGATTTTCCGATAGGTTGGAATGTGAAACCTGAGGGGTTGTAAAGTTTTGCAATCAAAATAGAGAATCCCTTACCAGGACTACTCCTGAAATAGTTTCTATTCTTTTGAACTGCGTTTTATGGCATTTAAAATGGACTGGAAGAAATGAGATCCACGTTTCGAGATACGTGAAGCTAACTTGCGGACAGAATTTGCAGTTAGAATTTTGGAAGTTGGCAACGACGTGTAGTTTAACAGTTCTGCAAAGCTGGGTGTGGATATAATTACGTCGGCATGATGCTTCAGCAACTCGTTGTCAGAACAAAATGCGATGCCTATTCCAGCTTCTTTTATCATACAGAGATCATTGAGGCTATCTCCGATGGCGATACAATTCCCTTTTTTTATGTCGTATTTATTTAAGATGCCCAGCAAAGCATTGGTCTTGCAAAACGAGTGTTTGCACAAGCTATTCGGGTTACTGAAGAAAAAGGATGGGATTCTAACTTCGCCCGTGCAAATGCTTTTCGAAAACTCCAATTCATTTGAAAGTGAAAAATCGATATCCAGTTTGTTTTTTATGTGTTCAGCAATGCAGTCATAACTGTCTGAAATAATACCAACAATATAACCTCGTTTTTTGAGTTCGGCTATAATCTCTTTGCTGCCATCTACAATTGGTATTCCATCTGCGACAGAAATCAGGTCTGTCAAAGATTTTCCCATCAGGAATGTCGCAATCCGTTTGGTAAGGCTGACGCCATCAGTTTCCAATAATCGAATTTCCATCAGTTTATCAGTGAACCCGAATTTATTGGCACAAATGTCAATAAATCTTCCACGAAGGAGAGTGTTGTCCATATCGAAGACTACCAGTTTGTTAAGCTTCCGAAGATGGCCTTTTATCGCAAATTCCATTTGAGAACGGATTTCCTTATGTTTATCGTTTTCTACTTCAAGATGGGATGGTTTTTTGCCTGATGTCCCCTTTGAAATGATGGCCTGCGCTACCTCCTTGCTCATTTTGCCAAGTTCTTGCCAAGGTTTGCTCTTGTTTTCAATGTATCCAATTTCAACATCATGGATGCGTGCTTTCATCAAGTGCATATCAATCAGTATCCCAATGTCCACCCCATAGTCTTCCCTGTAATCCAATTTCAGAAATAAAGATTTTTTGCCGGCAATCATTCCGCTCAGTGGTTGGTTGTGGTGAAGTAATTCGGGGAAGAAAATACTCAGGAGAGGTTTTGCAACAAGTTCGGTGACCCTGCCCGCATTTCTGTTGAACGATGATTTTACAAAATCTGAGTCTCCTTGAATGATTGGATAGGTCAATAGTTCAATGGTATTTTGCGGATATGGATCAATATCCCCATCCAGAAAAACAATTATTTCGTTTGTGGAATAAAGAATTCCTTCTTTCATCGAGGTGCCTTTTCCGAGTTTGGTACTGGTGATCACTTTTGCGCCACACTGAAGTGCAATGGGAACGGTCTGGTCGGTGGATTTGTCGTCGACAACAATAACCTCACTGACATTCTGTTGTTCTTTCGCAAAGTTAACAACGGATGCAATGTGGGATTCTTCGTTTAGGGCAGGTATGATAACAGTAATCATGACATTGAGTTTAGTTTAAACTAAAGGGCCAAACAGGGCTTAGGCTCGATTACTATGTTCAGAATTAATCTCTTGAAGATGACTTTCAGGATTTTTTTTAGCAATGTAAAAAAAAACTTCGATAGTTTTATCCTTTAAGGATCAGGATAGAAGGTGTTTGATTGAGCCAACTGCTGCGCGAATCAACCAATTTTTTCCATCCGTCAGTTGAAATAACCATTAACTGGAATTGCCTGATGAACGCTTCATCAATATCTTTTTCACGGTTCACCGTAATGTGGTTGGGCGCCTCCTGTTCAATTGCCCTGATGGCTTCCTTGATTTCAACATGGTTTCTGATCATATCGGAAGGATCAGTCACTGTAACCTGAGCTTCTGAATTTTTTATCAGTCGCTGGATGTATTCAACCAAAAAGCCATCCTTTTCAAAATAAAAAGGTACAATAACCTGATCAAAGTTTCCTGTGTTTTTATCTACAAAAATACCAACCGGAACTTTGCTGTCCATTAGAATATTTTGAGTCCGGTAATCGAACGGCGAGTTTCCGAACAGCTTTTCTTTTCCTGCCACTTTCTGAATCAGGCGGTCAGGATTCACTATCCGGGTTGTATAACCGAGGATCTTACCTAACAAGCTCCCTTCAAAAATTGACTGCCCGATGCCGATCAACAACAGATCAAAGTCACCTTTATTCGTAATTTCGGTAATGTCGTGGTCAATATCATCCGAAGCCTTAAACAGGGTTGTAATCTTTTGATTTAGCAATTCCGATTCCTGAATGACCAGCTCAAAGCTTTCGTTTTCATATTCATCCATATTGTAATGGTGCAGCACATTATTCGGGCAGAGGTGAAGGGCGGTTACCGAAGTATTTTCTTTTTGCTTTTTTACCAGGTTATTGGCAAGTCGCAGCAATGATCTGCCCATTTCAGGGTTTCCAAACGAAAGAATAATTTTGAATTTGCTCAGTTGACCGATTTTTTCCTGAATAATGCTGGTTTTTGGCTTGAATACCCGTTCAATCAGATCCAAAGCAGGTCCGGTCATAAAAGTAGTGACCAGTGCCATAATGATCATCATCGAAAAAACTTCAGGAGAAAGAATACCCAGATCGTATCCAATATTCAGCACAATGAGTTCCATTAATCCGCGTGTGTTCATCAAAGCCCCTATGGAGAGGCTGTCGCGCCAGTTTTGCCCGACAAATTTTGCAGCCAGTGCACTACCCACAAATTTTCCGGTGATGGCCACCAGAATAATCAACCCGGTTATTTTCCAGAGATAAATATCATTCAGAAGACCTATCTGGGTACGCAATCCCGTAAAAACAAAAAAGAGAGGAAGTAACAGAACCAGAGCAATGTCTTCAATTTTCTGAATGAAAATATTTCTGAATTTGGTATTTTCAGGCATAATGGTTCCCGCCAGAAATGCTCCAAAAAGTGCATGAATACCTATAATTTCGGTCGTGTATGCTGATATTAGCAAGGTGAGGAAAAAGATGGCGACCACTTGTTTGCTCAGGTTCTCGCGCGAAGCATGTAAGTCGCCAACCCGTTTCAGGAAAGGGCGTACCACCTTAATCATGAGTAAGACATATCCGATTGAAAGCAGGATGACATAAAGCGAACTAATGAAAGAACCGGCTTTGGCAATGGCTATGATTGCGGCCAGCATACACCACGCTGAGATATCATCAGCCGCGGCACAGGTTATAACCAAAGTCCCCAGACGAGTACGGTGCATTCCACGTTCCTGAACGATTCTGGCCAATACAGGGAAAGCTGTGATACTCATGGCCATTCCGAGGAACAGGCCAAAAGAAAGAAATGGGACTCCTTTCGGGGCAAAATCTCCGTAGATAAAATAGGCCAATCCTATTCCGAGTGTGAACGGAATGAGGATTCCGGCATTGCTCACTACTACCGCATCTTTTACTTTGTTCTGTATTACTTTAATGTCGAGTTCCATGCCCACCATAAACATGAACAGAATTAACCCGACCTGACTTAAAAGGCTGAGGTTACCCAGCGAGTTTTCAGGGAAAAGAGACGACGAAAATTCAGGGAAAAGCATTCCAAGCAATGACGGGCCCAGGACAATACCAGCTATTATTTCTCCGATAACTGTTGGTTGGTGAATTTTTCGGAAGATGAATGCAAATATCCGCGATACAATAATAATGGTGACAATTTGTGCCAAAACCAGACCAACTGGATGGGCCAAATTGTTAGCAATTGACTGAATAAACTGAGAAAAATAGGAACTCTGTAACTGCGGTTCAACCACATTTCTTCCGGCTTCCAGAATCTTCCCGGACTGAATTATCCAGTATATCAAGGAAAGAAATGCTACCAGTATTCCAATGTAAAGCAGTATCTTTTTTATTTTATTCATTTGTTTATACTTGAAAAGTTCAATGACCGGATTGAATTTTTTGGAAAATCCGGAATAAAAATAGAAGAAGAAAATTGGGGAACAAAGCTAACTTCCAGCGGTATTATCTGATTTGTAACAAACAGATCAAATTTTGTAATAAACTACCCGTTTATTTTGCTGATAAAACTGGTGCGGTAAGGTTCACCCAGAGTCAGGATGAGCGGTTTCTCGGATTGAAGATAAATACTGGTAGTTATTTGGTTGTTCGAAAAATACTGAACTGTATTCATCGCAATTAGTTCCTGCTTATTTACACGGCAAAACCCGGCTGAAGGTAAAAGTGAAATGAGTTTTTCGAATGAAATATTTTTCAATTGCAGGTTGGTTCCGTTAGTCAGATAAGCTGTTTTATCGCGGCTGTCAATTTCTGAAGTCCGAACATAAACCAACTGACTGATATCTAACCATGCTATTCCTTTGTCAGTATTTAGCCTGAGGTGTTGGGTAGTCTTAATTTCAGGATTTATTCTTTGAATCGCTTTAATTACGGCTTGTCGAAGACGTTCAGGTTTTACCGGTTTAATCACATAGTCGATGGCGTCAAGGTCGAAAGCATCGGTAGCATAATCTTTGTAGGCTGTGGTAAAAATAACGGGTTTGCCTTTTAACAATGCAGCTAACTCAATTCCATTGGTGCCGGGCATTTCTATGTCGAGTATGCAAAGGTCGAATTCCAAGGCAGGGAACTCTTTCAGGAATATCTCCGGATTATTAAAAGCCCTGACCACTTCAAGTTCGGGCATTTGTTCGCAGAGTAGTTTCAGATATGAAAGCCCGGGCAATTCATCGTCCAGCAGCAAGCATTTTAGCCTTGTATTCAAGCAGATCAATTTTTAAATGTACAATATAAACATGGTCTTCGGTAAAACGATCCAACTTATAATGATCGTTATAAATGATTTTTAGCCGTTGCTCAAGGGCTTCGGTTCCAAAACCACCTTTCTCTTTTTTGATTGGCGCTTTCTCAGATATTTTATTGGCAACCGTGAGTTTGAAAGTGTTGTCGTTAAACTCGAAAATGATGGATATAAAAGCGCCCTGGCTTTGTAAGTCAGCATGTTTAAAGGCATTCTCAATTAAATCGGTGGAAATGAACGGGGCAAGCAAATGCTGATGATAAAGCGGTTCGTTTTCGTTAACCTTCAGTTTAACTTTCAGTTCGAACAGTGGACTTAATTTGATTTTGTTGATTTCGATGAGGTTGAGCGCAAATTCAACTTCCTGTTTGGGTGTCACAAATTTTTTGCGGCTGTCGTAAAGAATGTAATCCAATACGTTGGAGAGTTTATCTAAAGCGAAATAGGTTTGATATGCATGAGACTGGACTGAATTAAGAATATTCTTAAACAAGTGCGGATTAAGCCTCGAATCCAGGTTTTCGAGTTGTACCTGATTAAACTTGTCTTCCATTTCCTGAAATTTGGATTCCAAAAGCTGTTTCTTTTTCATTGACTTAGTCAATTGGATGATGAGGTAAGCAATTGAAATAATGGAAATGATAAGGAGAGCTATGATAAAGTAAAACAGCCAGAGCGACAAACTTACCTGAGGTTCCATTCGATTTTGTTTTTACCAAAGTTAGTGATTTTTGTAGGATGCCTTTGGTGTAATAAAAAAAGATCCGATCCTTTTCGTGATCGAATCTTTTTTGGTTGTCAATTAGGATGGTCTCTCCATCCTGTTCGTTAATTTTTGCTAAAGCGTTTTATGTGTTCCGTCGCAGTATGGGGGAGTATTGGTTTGCTTGCACTGGCAAAGCCAGGCTTCGCTTTTTTCGGCTACCTTAAACAGAACCGGTATAAATTTTGTGCCGATATGTGTGCCGTCACAAAATGGCTGGTTTGAACTTTTCCCACATGCACACCACGCTAATGGCCCAGGTTCGAGTGTCACGCGCGCCGGAAACTTTGCGGCAATAAATGGTTTTTCCATGAAAATAAATTTTAGTTAAGATATCCTTCCCATTTCCTTTTTACTGTTTTCGGGGTTTGTTATCGATTCAATGTATAGGCTTCGACACTGTTACCTGAAAATGTAGGAACCAGCACAAGGTTCTTTTCGGGAATAAAATCAATGTCGGCAGTGTTCTTTTTATCAACTGTGTCAAGCAATTTGATTGACTCCAGACCTTTGGTGACAAAAATAAGGCCTTTCCAGTTTGAATAAACAAAATTACCGTCCTTTAATTTTTCAATTCCATCTATGCCGCCACAATTATCAACCAATACTTTTAATTCCTTGGTTTTTATATCTGCCTGAAGAATCTGACCGGTTCCAATGTATAGTTTTCCTTTTTCAGCCCATAACCCATTAGGATTAGTGACCAGTTTGTCTTCAAGCCAAAGAGATACCAGGTCATTCTTGAGCATGTAAATTTTATTGTCCCGATTATCACTGACAAAAACGATTCCGTCTTCTGAAACAGTAACATCATTCAGGAATTTGGCGTTTTCAACTTTGTATCGTTTCACGATTTTTGAATCTTTGATGCTGATGACCACTAATTCATCAATATCTGAGACGTACAGATTCCCGTTGTGGATAGCTTGTCCTTTTGGAGCATTCAATCCGGATATCCAATCGAGTTTTTTAATTTTGCCATCAGCACTTAATATGGAAATAAATCCATTACCGTCCTTTTCAGCTGCTTGCCCGTCAATATTACTCACGTAAATACTGTTTGTAGCAAGATCGAATAAAACTGATTCCGGAGTTTTTAATCCGTCACTCGTCGACCATACTTTGGTCAAAGTTTGTGAAATGGAGCTAAATCCTAAAATTAGGAAACTCGCCAAAAAAAAGATTCGTAGGTTCATATGGTTATAATTTTTAATTTTGACTTGTAGTTTTATAAACAACCAAGATATAATTTAGTTATAACCGGTATGAAAAAATATTCCTTGAAATTTCACCTTTTGTTCTTCTTGAGTCTTTTTTTGTTGGTCCAGTCAGTTGAAGCAAAAAAGCATCTGCTATATGTTGGAACATATACCAATGGTGTGGCCAAAGGTATTTTTGTTTATTCATTTAACGACCGGAGTGGAAAACTGATTGATCTGAAAATGCCTGTAATCTGCAATAATCCTTCTTTTCTAACCATTTCAGGAGACAAAAAATACCTTTATGCTGTTGGCGAAGTAGACGATCCGGAAAAAGATCATAGTGGTGGAGTTTCGGCCTTCCGGATAGAAGAGGAAGGAAAACTCACTTTTATAAACCATGTACAAACCTATGGAGCAAATCCTTGTCACGTGTGTTTATCACCTGATGGGAAAAAGCTGGTGGCCTCGAACTATACCGGTGGCAATCTTTCGCTATTTAATGTATTGCCCGATGGAAGTCTGACTGCATTAATGCAAAAAATTCAGCATACCGGTAGTGGTCCTTTTCCTGGCCGCCAAACTGAACCACATACACATTCAGCTAAATTCGATGCTGCAGGAAAACTTCTATTTGTTGCGGATCTGGGTATCGACGAATTAAAAATATACAGCGTTGGAATTGGCGACAATCCGCTTAGGCCAGATTCACAACCTTTTGTAAAGCTTGCACCTGGCTCGGGTCCGCGTCATTTTGATTTTTCTGCTGACGGACGTTTTATCTATGTCATTAATGAGTTAAGTTCTACCGTAACTGTTTTAATGAAGTATGGAGGAGAGTGGAAAACGGTTCAAACCGTAAGAACGCTGCCCAAAGATTTTGCCGGTGAAAGCTGGTGTGCCGATATTCATTTATCGGCCGATAGCCGTTTTGTTTACGGGTCGAACCGTGGCCATAACAGCATAGCCGTTTTTAAACGTGACAATACCAGTGGAAAACTGGATTTGATACAAACCATTTCGGTTGAAGGTAACTGGCCCCGTAATTTTACTATCGATCCAACTGGACAATTTTTACTGGTCGCCAATCAAAAAAGCAACGACATCACTGTTTTTAAAGTGGATGAAACTTCCGGTAAATTGAGTTTTACTGGTATAAAGGTTCCAAACGAATCGCCTGTTTGCCTACAGTTTTTGAAATAAATTATTATGGTAGAGACGTTGCATGCATCGTCTCTACCCACGAATCAGTCTTATAAACTCTTCTCTTGTGGCAACCCGTTCGAATGCGCCGGTGAAATCGGAAGTGGTCGTTGTTGAGTTTTGTTTCTGGACACCACGCATTTGCATGCACAGGTGCTGGGCTTCTATAACAACAGCTACACCAAGCGGATTGAGGGTTTGCTGGATGCAATCTTTAATTTGGGTGGTCAGTCGTTCCTGAACCTGTAATCGCCGTGCATAGGCGTCAACCACACGCGCAATTTTACTGAGACCCGTAATGTATCCGTTCGGAATATAACCAATATGCGCTTTTCCAATAAAAGGAAGCATGTGGTGTTCGCACATCGAATAAATTTCGATGTCTTTAACGATGACCATCTGACGGTAGTCTTCTTTAAACATGGCCGACCGAAGGATTTCTTCCGGATCCTGTTCATACCCTTGAAGCAAGAACTGCATCGATTTGGCGACGCGCACGGGTGTTTGCAGCAATCCTTCACGATCGGAGTTTTCGCCCAAAAGATCGATGATGTTTTTAAAATGTTTGCTTAATTGTGCGGTTGTTTCCGGATCATATTTTTCTACTTTCCGGTAGGTACCATCTTCGCCGTTTAATGAAAATTCCATTTTTGTTTCCTTTCAGTACTAATTTTTTTTTGGATTGACGCAACCGCAAAGGTAATAAGTTCGGTCTTAGAATTTATAAAGGCATATGGGTTTATGTGAATAGTAATACAAATTGATCAAAGTTTAGCACAAATCGTCAATTCGGGGACAAAAAGGTTTAGAGCACACATAATTTTTTACTTTTGCAAAGTTTTCCTAAATCCTGTTATTCTCGCATGCGATAAAGCTTTTCAGGAAATTAAAGAGGGTGAAAAAAACTATAAAAAAAAGTTAATTTTTTTGGCTATGACATACAATATATTCAGTGAATCGAAGTTTGTATTTACGAAAACAATGTCTCAGAAATTAACTAACGTTAATGAACTGTCTATATGATTGTAGTTACTGGAGCAGCTGGTTTTATTGGTAGTTATGTGGTCGGTAAGCTCAACAGGGAAGGATTTAAAGACATTGTTTTAGTCGATAAATACGACGATCCACTGAAGTTTCAGAATTACCAGACAAAGGAATGTACCGAAATGATTGACCGTGATCATTTCTTTGACTGGTTGGACAGTAATGAGAAATTTGTTCAGATGATTATCCACATGGGAGCCAGAACCGATACGGTTGGTCAGGAGCCCGAAATTTACCAGCAACTTAATCTTGAATATTCGCAAAAAATCTGGAAAGCCTGCATTCAGTATGGTTTGCCATTGGTATATGCTTCATCGGCATCAACTTATGGCGATGGACAATTTGGTTTTAGTGATGATCATTCCATAATCCCAGAGTTGTGTCCTTTAAATTTATATGCCCAGTCGAAGCACGATTTTGATCGGTGGGCGCTTGAACAAACAGAACAGCCTTATTTCTGGGCCGGATTAAAATTCTTTAATGTATTTGGACCTAACGAATACCACAAAAACCGGATGGCTTCCGTAATTTTTCAGGCCTATAATACCATTTTAGAAACGAACAAAATGAATCTGTTTCGTTCTCATCATCGTGATTTTAAAGATGGAGAACAGGCCCGGGATTTTGTTTATGTTGAGGATGTAGCCAAGGTGATTTTGTTTTTCATGAACCACCGCAAAGATTCCGGAATTTACAACGTTGGGACTGGGGTAGCAAGAACATATCTTAGTCTGACGAAAGCTGTATTTAATTCGATGAAGGTCGACGAAAATGTCGGTTTTATGGATACTCCCGAAGATCTTCAGGGAAAATACCAGTATTTTACTTGCGCTAACATACAGAAACTTAGGAGTATCGGTTACTCCGAACCATTTTACAGCCTGGAGGATGGCATTGGAGATTATGTCACTGGCTACCTGATTTCAGGAACTCGTTACTAGCCAAACAATTTTGTTATTTATAGTCATTAGTTTCACGTCATTTATGGTCACTAAAAACAACAATTGACGACCAATGACTTAATGACAATAAATGACTGCTGCTTCGGAATTATTACCTCGTAAATACCCAACTATCCTCTTTCGAAAGCCCGTTATTAAAGTAATAACCTTCCAGATCAAATGCTTTGATTTCTTCAGGATCGGAAATGTTATTTTGGATAATAAATCTGCTCATCAATCCACGTGCCCGTTTGGCAAAGAAAGAGACCATTTGAAACTGTCCGTTTTTATGTTCTTTAAATGATGGTGTTATGATGCGTGCCTTTAGCTTTTTCGTATCAATGGCGCCAAAATATTCGATTGAAGCCAGATTAACCAATACTTTTTTACCTGTTTCTGAAAATTCCTGATTGAGTTTGGCTGTAATTTTAGCTTTCCAGAAATCGTAAAGGTTTTTCTTTCCGGCAATTGAAACATTCGTTCCCATCTCCAGGCGATAAGGCTGAATCAGATCGAGTGGTTTGAGCAAGCCATAAACTCCTGATAGAATCCTCAACTGCTTTTGCGCGGTCTCAAATTCGGAGACTGAAAAGGTTTCGGCTTTTAGTCCCTGATACACATCGCCATTAAACATCAACACAGCCTGCCACGAATTTTCCGGGGTAAAAGGTAATGACCACACCTGGAAACGCTGATGATTTAACTCGGCCAACTTGGATGAAATGCCCATGATATCAGCCAACTGGGCCGGTTTTTTCTTTTTTAGCACTGAAACTATTTTCTCAGCTTCAGGCAGAAAATCGAGCTGAGAAAATGTTTCGGATGGAATAGGGCAGTGGTTATAAAGCGATTTTGCTGGTGAAATAACAACGATCATGATAGTTTAAATTTGATTTCTGAAAGGACAACAAAATTAAACTATCAAAGTTGAATTTTCGCAAAAAAGTCATTTCCATAGCCTACCATACGTATGTTCCAACCGCACCTTTGTCCAAGGTTATATTGACCATTTTGTCTTTAAATTTCAGATTAAATTGCTGGGTAGCGCTGTTGTCATTCAAAACGATCAATACTTTTTTACCTTCAGGAGTCATAAATGCCACGTTAGGTAAATTTGCAGGCAAGTTGGAGCCAATCCTGATTGAACCAGGACGAACGAACTTGGAAGCATGTGCCAGGATATAATATGCCGGATTGCGTGTCACATTGTTGCCGTCGATGGTGATGGTTCCCAAACACTGGTTGCATCCGCCATCGTTGGTATGAGGATTATTTAAAGGATCGGCTGCCATATTCCATTCCAACACATTGCGGCACCAGTTCCGGGCTCCGCCAATAATGAGCGTGCGTACGTGCCAGGCCAGATCGCCGGCCAGGTTTCCTGGAGCGCCTATCCATTGTTCGGTAAAATAAAGATTCTTTGCGGGGAAGGCATTATGTACTTTACTCAAATCGTCAATCGAACCTCCATATAAATGAAAGGCCGATCCATCCACATATTTGGAGGCTTCAGGATCGTTAAAAATCTCAATCGGATAATCAGTCCGGTCGGCATTGTGGTCGTAAACGATGATTTTGGTTTTGATGTTTGCTGACGTAAGAGCGGGACCGAGGCTTCTTTTGATAAAACCGGCCTGATCAGCAGCAGTCATGAACATACTCGGATTATTGCCCGGATGCAGCGGTTCGTTTTGTATGGTGATGGCATCAATGGTGATTCCTTCAGCCTTCATTCCCTGTATATATTTCACGAAATATTTGGCATAGGCATCGAAGTACTCCGGTTTGAGACTGCCACCTTTAAACGAGTTGTTCGTTTTCATCCAGGTGGGAGCCGACCATGGCGACCCCATAATTTTAATGTTCGGATTGATTGCCAGAATCTCTTTCAAAACCGGGATTAAATCGGCTTTTTCCGGTTCAAGACTGAATTTGGTCATTTCCACGTCAGTTTGTCCAGCAGGCAAATCGTTGTACGAAAATACATGATCGCTCAGGTCGGAAGCGCCAATGCTGATACGCAGGTAACTGATGCCAATATTCGCATCATCGGTGGCAAAAAGTTCTTTCAGTATCTGCGCCCTCGACGAATTATCCATTTTGTGTAGTAATGTTGCACTTCCGCCCGTCAAGCAATTTCCAAATCCATCAATCGTCTGGAAGATTGTGGTGGTATCAATAGTTATGGTAGGATATTGATTGACAGTATTGGTAAAATTCAAGCTGATATTTTGTTTCTGAAACAGGACATTGGTTAACGGGCTGGTTACCCAGGATTCAACTTGTGTTTTAACCGATTCGTTTGAAGGATTTGGTTTTGGAGGGAAATACTCGCTGGTAGTTTTTTTTGTACAGCCAGACAGCAGAATCAGCATAGTGAAGAGTAAATTCATATTTTTCATTTTAAGTTGGCTTAATTGGAAATGACGGCAAATTAGTTCATTTTATTTTGCATTCAAATGATCAAAAAGAGAACCTGAGTTTTTTGAATGTGCAGGTGATATTGATTGTTTTTTAGAAATAATCCTGACAGGTAGAGAAGACCTGTCAGGATTATGAACTAATTTCTCTTAAATCCCCAATATTATTTTTTCTGATAAACCCTTACATAGTCAACCACCATGGTGCGAGGAAAAATAGCATCGTCAATTCCTTTAGCTCCTCCCCAGTTTCCACCAACAGCAACATTTAAGAGCAGATGAAAACGTTTGTCGAACGGCCAAACCTGAAATCCTGTTTTCTCATTCTGAAAAGTAAAAATCAGTTTGTCATCAATATACGCTCTATATTCATTGGCTTCCCATTCCAGAATGTAGTTGTGAAATTCAGTATAACAATCAGCAACAGTGAGTTTACCGCTTTTTTGAGTTCCCTTTACGTGGTTGTATGATTGGGTATGAGCACTTGCTAAAATTACATACGGGTCGTAACCTACATTTTCCATAATGTCAATTTCGCCACTTGCCGGCCAGCCACCATAAATCCAGTCGGTTGGCAACATCCATATGGCGGGCCACATGCCTCTTCCATCGGGCAATTTGGCTCTCACTTCAATTTTTCCATACAACCAGTCGCCTTTTGTTCTGGTAACCAGTCTGGCTGAGGTGTATTTTTTTCCTTCGAAATCTTCTTTTATGGCATTGATATGGAGATTGCCATCTTTAACTTCCGAGTTTTTTAAACGGGCTGAAGTATAAAACTGAGCTTCGTTATTTCCCCATCCAGAGGCATTTCCATCGGTATCGTAACTCCATTTTTTGTTGTCGGGCAATCCGGAGTAATTAAATTCATCACTCCAAACCAGTTGATATTCACCTGAGTTTGTCACGGTTCCGGGTTTTACCCCCGAAGGATCCGATTTATTATCTTCGGCACATCCCCAAAGCGAAATGAAACTAAGAAAAGATAAAAAGAGCAGTTTTTTCATGTTATTTTTTTAATAATCCTGCCCGTCCGGATTACCCGGACAGACAAGATTAAATTGCCTATTTATTAATGAAAGCCGATTTAAGTCCTTCTACATGAGGGCCTGAAAGCTCATCGAAATAGAATTGATGAGTTCCTGCACCGTCACCAGGATTACACATGATGCGCACTACATTGTAAAAGTCAGCATTGAATTTTGAACTTGTAGTCACGTCTGAAGTAAACTGGTCACCTGTCCAATCCCATCCGGCGCTAACACCTGCAAAATTGTATTCAGCAATTTCCCAGGTATTGTCTTTCTTAATGGTATAAATGAGATCGGCAGTTCCGGTTTGCCATGCATTTCCACCGCGGTCGGTATTCTCAAGTTTCATCAGAATTTTTTGGCCTGCTTTTCCATAAACCAAAATCCGGAAGATATGCTGCGAACGAAGATCAAAACGGTACCCGGGAGCTAATTGCATGTAAGCATTGGCCCATTGGTTATTCGTTTTTGAGTAGTATGCCACTTTCGACGATTTGTCAGGGTATACCTTTGATGGATTATCTACTACACTTACCCCGCAATCCTGACCCAGAACAGGAGCCATGATTACTTCGCTGAAATCGTTGTAGGTTACCATCATATCCAGAAGGAAAGGAACGTAATCCGGATGGTTGGCGGCCACTTCAATCAATTTGCTGGTTGTAAGCGTTTCGTTTGATGTTGTTACGGTAACTGTAAGGTTGTATGGCGATTTACGCATATACGTATTGGTCAGTGTAGCATTCATATCAGAAGTTTCCTTAACTGTACCATCGCCAAAATTAACTTTAATGTTGCTAATTGCTAAACCTGAAGGAATAACAACGTTATTCAGTTTTACACTGTACTCGTTAACTTTACCGGTTGGGGTAGCAGCCACCTCAAAAGTTACTTTTGGTTTTACGTAGCCTTTAGGTACCAGGTAATAATGCCATTTAGTCCAGGCCTCGTAGGATGAGAAACAGGTAAGTTCCAGCAAATTTTCAGAAACTGAAACAATTTCATATTCGTTATCCTTGGCGCCAACATCAAAACATGGGAAAAGTGGTGTATTTCCAATTAGTTTAAGGAATACTTTTCCATCTCGTTTATCGATCGTCCATTTTCCCGGAGCCGGGGTGAAATCAACATCCCAATCATCTTTATTTTGACGCGGATTTAAATAAACCTGTGCCAATTGCGCATCATCTTTGCGATAACCTTTCACATAACTGACTCCGTTATTGATGTAGGTAGCTACAAATTCATTCAGCTTAAAATTGATCTCATCATCATAAGCGCCTGTTCCACTTTTTTCGTTCGGACCGGCAGCCCACCATTCCATACCATTTCCGTTGCCTTCACTTGGTCCAACTCCAATATGTCCTTTTGAGGCGACATCGAGCACCCATGTTTTGCCGGCTGCAACATTACTTCCACCGCTTAGGAGTACATAATTTGGATCAGTAAAAATAGAATAGTCAGTTTTTGTCTGAACTACTTTTTTTGATTTTGTTGCAGTTCCACCACGAGTAATCAACGTCATAGTAACGGTATATTCACCCGGAAGCGGATAAGTTACTGTTGGAGATGCCTCGGTCGATTTGCTTCCGTTGCCCAAATCCCATGAGGTAATACCAGTCACTTTTGAAGTATTGCTTAGAACAAACTTAAAGGTGGTAGTTCCCGGAGTTATTGTAAAATCGAGCTGATTTTCAGTTGGCGCCTGTCCAATATCAACCGTGTCGTCTATTTGGGGAGCACAAGCAAACATCGTGAGGATGAGCGCTGCCAGACCAAACAATTTTTGTATATATTTCATGCTTTTCATTTTCATATAGTTAAGATATTCAATAAAAATTATTCCGAAACCTTCTTATTTATAAGCAGGTACCATCTGTTTCAACACATCCTTGTTCGTATTCCTGATTTCGCTGGCCGGAACAGGAAACATTCCCCAGGTGTTCGGGTTAAAGGTGCGCGCAGCAAAGTCGGATGCATTAGCAGTTCCTTGAGGAATAGTAAAACTTGAATTGATTTTAGTAGCAGCATAAGTTTGTCCTCTGCGCAGAAGATCCCATTTACGAAGTCCTTCACCACCAAACTCAACACGACGTTCATGATAAATATCGTCCAGTGTAACAGCGGTTAAAGCTGCTCCGGTGCCCATTGCGCGGGTACGAACCTGATTCAGGTAACCCAAAGCTTTTGCCTGATTGTCTGTTAGGAATAATTCAGAAGCCATCAGTAAAACATCGGCATAGCGAATATCGACAAAGTTGCGTGGGAAGTTATGACTTTGATCGCCACCAGCACCGATAAAAGCTGCTTGCGCCATGTATTTCTTGTTGAAATAACCTGTGTTCATGAAGGCTTTGTTGTACTTGCTTAATTTTGCATTGGCATCGTACAGAGTTGCATCTTTGCGTGGGTCGCCGGCTTCAAATTCGTTGGCTAAACTCCAGGTTGAAACAGCAAACGACCATCCGGGGAAAACTGATGCATCACCTTCAGGATTACGCACGCTTAACCATACACAAGAGAAATTACCGTTGATATTCCAACCACCCCAATCGCCTGATTTTGCTTTTTCTGAATACTGAATCTCGAGCAACGATTCTTTATTATTCTGGTTATTCCAGTTCCATAAATCGGCATATTTGGGTAACAGCGTATAGGTTTTACTTGCAATAATTTGTTCCAGAGCGGCTTGAACATAGGCCTTGTCAATGGTAGTTTTTCCATCGCTCCAGGTAGTTGCTCCCAACACTGGTTTTGCAAATCCTTCATGATAAAGATAGATGCGTGCTATTAATGCCTGAGCTGCTGCTTTTGAAATACGACCAGTTTCGTTGGAAGGTATTACCGTTGGTAAAACAGCAACTGCTTTGAGTAAATCGCTTGCAATTTGAGTAAATACTTCTGTTGGAGTATTTTGTGGGATTGTTTTATAATCCTCAACATTTGGGAGAACTGTTGTGATAATGGGCACATAACCGTAATGACGAACCAAATCCCAGTACATGTAGGCACGCAAAAACAATGTTTCAGCTTCCAGTCTGCTTTTTAGTCCATCTTTTTTCCATTCGATAGCTTCTTGTTTTTGAAGATATAAGTTAGCCCTGTAAATGCCCGAGTAGCAACGGTTCCATAAATCTTTGGCTGAATTATTTTCAGGTGTCATGACAAACCGTTCCATTTCCTGCCATTGACTCATATCCCCGGCATCAGAACCGCCGCAGAATGCATCATCAGAGAAAATATCGGACATGGTTGGCACAAATTGCCAGTTCTGCACCGAATAGGCATCGTAAACAGCCGCTACGGCCAACAATGCCTGATCTTCGGTTTTGTAATAGTTGGCCTCAACCTGACCAGTTTTTGGTTCCAGTTCAAGAAATGAATCAGAACAGGAAATGCTTCCAAGTGTTAAAGCCAAGATTGAGCTTGCGTATATGATATTCTTTTTCATGTTTCTATATTTTAAAATTGGCTTCATTAAAATGTAATGTTAATACCACCTAATACGGTGCGTGCTTGAGGATAGATACCATGATCGATGCCATTGCTGAATACACCACCACCAATTTCAGGATCGTAACCTTTGTAGCTGGTTAATGTCAGCAGGTTTTCGGCTGTAACATACATTCTTAAATTTTTTATTTTCAAATAATTAGTTACAGTTTTTGGTAACGTATATCCAAGGGTGACATTACGAAGTCTTACAAAACTTCCGTCGTGAACGAAGAAATCACTTACCGTTCTCATATTCTGGTTATTGTCGGTGAAAGTGACGCGTGGGTAATAGTTTGATGTGCCGGCGCCAGTCCAACGATTTAACCAATCGGCACGGTAGTTTGTTCCGTTCATGTCATAACGACGGGTTGCATCATAAACTTCCTGACCTAACGCTGCATAAACAAACATATTTACATCAAATCCTTTATATTCCAGGTTCAGATTTAAACCTCCGGTGAAACTTGGATATGGAGAACCAATTTGAACACGGTCGGCATCGGTAATTTTCCCATCGGCGTTTGAATCAATAAATTTGATGTCGCCCGGCTGAGCATTGGGTTGAATTTTGCCACCATCAGCATTGACGTAAGCTTTCACTTCTTCGTCAGTTTGGAAAATGCCATTCGTTTTTACTCCGTAGAAAACTCCCATTGGAGTACCTACTTCAGCAAACAATACGCCTGATTGTCCAAATCCGCCGTCGCCACCCTGAAGTCTTTTTTCTGAATTCTGGATGTCAAGAACTTCATTTTTATTGTATGCACCATTAATCGACCCATTGAAATAGACTTTTCCGAATTGCTTTTTGTAGCTAACTTCAGCTTCGAAACCTGAGTTCTGAACGGAACCTCCGTTAATCGTTGGAGCAGAATTACCTACGAGCATTGGCACTGGCGCTGTAACTAACCAGTCTTTGGTTGTTTTAATGTAGTAATCTAAAGTTACCCTTAAACTGCTTCCCAAAGTAGCCATGTCGATCCCAATGTTGGTTTGTTCTGATGTTTCCCATTTTAATGATGGATTGGCAATTTTTGTTGGCTGAGTTCCATTGTACTGAGTTTTACTGTCGCCGAAGTAATAAATGTTTTGATTGCCAATGATAGAAGTGTAACCGAAGTTTCCGATATTTTCGCTACCATTCTGACCCCAGCTTGCCCTTAATTTCAACATATCAATGACGCTTGATGCATCATTCATGAAATTTTCGCGCGAGATAACCCATCCTGCTGCAACTGATGGAAAGTATCCGTATTTGTTTTCAGAACCGAAACGGGATGAACCGTCACGACGCATAGTTGCAGTTAACATGTAACGATCTTTCAGATCGTAATTTAAACGGCCAAAAATAGATGATACGGTATGCTCCGAATAGCCACCTCCAATATTTGCACTTAATGGATCGGTTGCATTATCAATGTAAGAATGTTCGAAATCGTCAAAAATAACGGCTGATTTTTCACCTGAAATATTTTCAAACATATCTTTGAACGCGGTTGTACCAGCCATTACAGTTAAATGGTGTTCATCAAATGTCCGGTCGAAAGTGAGTACATTCTCGAAATTCCAGCGCGAATACAGATTCATGCTGGCAGATGCCTTATCGGTAATGGTAAAATGCATGGCATCGAGGTAATAGAAAGGTGAATATCCACGGCTGTTAACCAATGCCATTTCACCGCTGTATGTTGATTTAAAAGTCAGTCCCTTTAAGGCAGGATTAATTTTATTAAAATCAACTTCTGCAAATAATCCTCCAACAACTTTGCTGGTTTTGGTTGCAGAGTTTAAATTGTCGAGCATAGCAACCGGATTGGTAATTTCCTGCAGGCCAAGGCCAAAATCTTCGGGTGTAGCCCAGCTTCCATCTTCATACTTCACCGGAACGATAGGAGGCATGTTAATTGCCTGGCCTAAACCTGTTCCAAAATGAGTGTTTGTTTCAATTCCCATGCTTTTAATATAGGCCAAATTCAGATTTGAGCCGAATTTCATGAACCCAAATTCGGCAATTGTATTTAAACGGTAACCGAATTTTTCAAATTCTGATTTTCCTTTGGCAACAATACCGTCTTGTTTGAAATAGTTTAAAGAAGATGAATAACTGACTTTGTCATTTCCTCCGTTAATCGAAACCGAATGATTTTGTTTTGGAGCATTGTAATTGAACATTTCATCCTGCCAGTCAGTATCTGAAGTATAGCTTGCAATGTCGGCTGCCGAAAATTTCGGATTTAATCCGCCATTCATTGATGCTTCGTTGGTTATCATCAGGTATTCCTGGCTGTTCATCATACGCAATTTCCTCCATGGATTTTGCATTCCATAGTATCCATCGTATGTAACCACCATTTTAGAATCCTTTTTACCACTTTTTGTAGTAATCAGGATAACACCGTTAGCACCACGCGCTCCATATATAGCGCAGGATGCAGCATCTTTAAGTACTTCAATTGATTCAACATCGTTCGAGTTTAAGAAATCGGTACCTGCGCCACTCATTGGCAAACCATCAATAATGTACAATGGTTCTGCATCGCCGTTGGTTCCAACACCACGAATACGGACAGAAACCTGATCTCCCGGCTGACCTGAGTTGCTTGAGATAACAACTCCTGCGGTTTTACCCTGAATAGCCTGGGTCACCCTCATATCAGATGTTTTCTTCAGGTCGTCGCTGCTAACTTTACTGATTGCTCCGGTAACCATGCTTTTTTTCTGGGTACCATAACCAACAACCACGACTTCATCAATATCTGTCTGCTCACCCGCTAAAACAATATTGATTACATTTCGTCCGCTAACCGGAACATCCTGCGTTTTCATACCAACAAACGAGAAAGAAATGGTTGAATTTCCTGGGGCATTCAACGAATACTTTCCCTCGATGTCAGTGATCGTACCATTAGTTGTACCTTTAACAACTACACTTACTCCGGGAATTGGTTGTCCATCATCAGCTGATGTTACAACTCCCTTTACCTGTAGCCCCTGCGCATAAACCGCAATAGAGCTTACCAAAATTAGAAGAGCTAAAACTGCTTTTTTCATAAATAAATAGATTTTAGAAATGGTTCTAAAAAAATACTCAAACAGCCCTGTGGCTTGTTTAGGGATGCAAATCTATCTCCTTATGAGGGTTAATTAAAAAAAAGTGGTACTGCAAAAATACATCTGAGTTGAAATTGAAGTACATCAAAAATACATCATATATATTTATATGTGCTTAATTTACAGGTGAATGTGATAATTCATGAAATTGTCATTTATACAACAACCCGTAAAAAGAATACTACAATGGAATAAACAGACCTACAGGTCGATTATCATACTGGTAAGGTTTTGGTCGCGGTCGATATTTAATTTTTTTCGAACACGGTATCGGCATATTTCTACCCCACGAACCGAGATGTTCATTAAAGGAGCAATTTCTTTGGTTGAAATATTCATCCTCAGGTAGGCGCAAAGCTTTAATTCTTTCGGGGTAAGATTAGGATAATGCTCTTTTAACCGACTTAAAAAATCTTCGTGAACTTCATCAAAAGCAGTCTCAAATACTTCCCATTGTTTTTTATGGTCAATGTCCCTATCAATTTTGGTCATTATTGAGCTAATCTTGTCTTTAATGCTCTCATCAATGCTCATCATTTTAAGCTTTTCAAGTTCATCTTTAATCTTCTGCAGAAATTTATTCTTCCGGATTAAATCCATCGTCTGGTTGGCAAGTTCTTTGTCACGATGAATCATTTCAATCTTAAGTTTCTCGTTTCTAAGGTTGACGATTTTCTTTTCAGCAATCAGTGCCTCTTGTTTGTATTCATGTTCTTTTTGCCTGTACGACTGCAAGTGTTTAAGCCTTTCCTTCCTGTTTGCTATCTCAATCCGTTTTAAAAAGTACCAGACAAGCAGGATAATAAATAATAGGAGCAATATAGAATAAATGGAATAAGCCCATATGGTTTTATACCATGGAGGCAAAACGCTGAATTTCAAGTTGTCTATGGTGCTTTCGGTTCCCATCTGATTCCGTGCCTTAACACTAAAGGTATAATCACCGGGCGGCAGATTAGCATATTCGTTGAAAGGAATATTGCTCCATTTTGACCATTTGTTGTTGTATCCGGAAAGCTTAAAACTATATTCGATGTTATCCTGATTTTCATAGACCGGTGAGGTATATGAAAACCGGAAGGTATTCTCTTTAAACGGAAAACTGAATTCAGTAGGGATAACCTCATCTTTAATTGATGATTCGGAGTCAGAATGTTCTATTTCATTTGGTCTGCTGATGTAATTGCCGTAAAAGAAGGTACTGTCGAGGTATAATGCAGTCGCCTTATTTATGTAGGCCGAGAATTCAGGGCCAAGGTTAAAATTCGACAATGGAGAATAGTGGGCAAATCCTTCTTCGGTACCAAAGAAAATATGCTCGTCAGAATATCGATAAACCGATTCGAATCCACTGATAAATCTACCGGCCAACAATCCGAATGGGGCGCTTATGTGGTTGTAACTATTGTCTTCCTGAATCCGGAACACCCCAGCTTTGTTCTTCCCCATATCCCATGCCATGTACCAGATGTTCCCGACCTGGTCTTCTTTTAGAAAGGAAATATCTTTCAACGGACTCAATAGCTGATTAAAATAAGTTGAACTTTCAAATCGGTCTTTTTCCTTGTTGTATTCGAAAAAGCCAATGCTCGAAGTGATTAATATTTTACCCTTTATTTTAAAAACGTTCAGGTTATAATTGGAGGGTAATCCATCTTTTGAAGTATAAAACCGGAATGAAGGAATACTGTCGAGTTTACTGCCGATCTGAATTTTATAAATTCCTTTAAAACCGTGACTCATCCACAAATCTCCGTTTTGGTCTTCTTCAAAAACACGACACGATTCATTAAAGCCGCCTATTTTTCCTGTATAAATCCAACTGCCATTTTGTTTTTTGTAGAGAGTGAGTCCACTATAGGTTCCCCCGATCAGGTATTCCGGAAATCGTTTGAGTGAATGGAATTTCCATGCTCCGGGAATCTGGCTGATCTGCCGGGCCTTTTCACCTTCAATCACAAAAGTACCATTGTTGTGACCGCAAAGCAGCACGTTATCGTGTATTCCCAAGTACCAAACCTGTCCGTTGGTTCCAGAAATAAGGCGAAAATCTTTATTTTGCTGTTCTTCTTCCCAATCTTTAACAAACAACCCCTGATTGGTTCCCAGGTAAATCTTTCCATTGTATATCAATGTGGTATAGCCAGCGCCAATTCCATCGGTTTGTTGCAAAAAAGTGATGGGTGAATTTACATTCACGTAATCAATTCCATTGTCCAGTCCTAGCCAAAGATTGCCAACCCTGTCAGCAAATACTTTCAGAATGGTGTTGTTTTGAAGGCCTTTTTGTCGGTTTATGTGCTGAATGATATTTCCGAATTCATCGATAATAATGATTCCATCCTGTATCGTCCCAACGGCGTAATATTTGTCCTGAATAACGATTGCGCTAAAAATCTGCTTCTGCTTTAAAAGAGCATTAACCGGGACATTCCATTCTTTCAGTTCAATGCCATTGTAGATAAATATTCCCTTATTTAAGGTAAATAACATTAAATCATTTCCTCTGTTAAAAGGGACGATTGACCAGATTTCTTCTCCTTTGATTTTTTCACTACCCTTTAATTCGCGCAGGTTGTTACCGGCAAATTCCATCAGACCTTTTTCCTGATCGTTGAAATACAAGCGACCATTAACAACATAGGAATTTTGAAACCGTGAAGGCGCTTTTATAATTGAAACCGTTGAATCGTTTTTGAATAGGAAGGTGAAATTGTACGATTGAAAAACGATTTGATCCTGAAATGAAGTGATATTCCAAACATCATCGAAATTGACATAGTCTGGAGGAAGGAATTTTTTAAGCGACCTGAATTCCATTTTTCCACCTCTGCCAATCTCCATTTTACCCAGTTCGTTGTAGGCTCCAACATATATCTGACCATTTTTAGCAATATATACCGACCGGACGATGGATGAATTAGGCATCCGGTGCATTTGCCAGCTAACACCGTCAAAATGAAGTAACCCCTCATTATTGCCAAAATACATAAAACCACGATTGTCCTGTGCAATAGCCCAGTTTTGGGTACCGCCTTTATACTCCCTCCTTGGAAAGTTGTGAATGTACGGAACTCCGATGTTAATCATTTCAGCCGAAGCTTCGGTTGACAGTGATAATATAAATAAGAAAATATAGATTAGTCTCTTGCGCATAAACTGAATCGGACAATAATTGCTTTTGCAATTGTAACGTAAAGGATTTAAATAAGCAATGATTTGCTTTAGGCATATTCCATGTTCCCGGATGTCTTTTGAACTAACCGGTTTATTCTCATTGCTGTAAAGGAAGTATTTGTATCGTTCTTTCCGTTTCAATAAATTGCATATTTTAATTTCAGCAACTCTAAAACAACAAAATCTCCGATGGGGACTTCGAAGCCGCCCCTTCCGGAGATTTTTAAAAAATGCGAATCAAGGGTTGAAAAATAATTGAATCATAATGCCGAAGGCATCCGCCAGTTGGCGGATAGCAAATTTGTGTGAAAGAGTTCTAAAATGCCGAAGGCATGACAAATTAATGTCACCACTTCGCGGTTTAAGAGGCATTTTTCCGAACATTTTCTATCCGCCAGCCGGCGGATAACAACCCTTTGGGTTTTGTAATACAACCCTTAATTCGAATAAAAATAAAAGGTATATGATATTTTTAACCCAATGATGTTTCGTTACGAGTAAATTAATCCACTGCTTTTACAACTCTTTCCTGATCATGTTCAGAATTAATGGTTTTAGCAACTTTTATATAATTCGTTTTGAGCTCTTCACTTTTGGGCATTTTATCTGCAATCTGAATCAACACGTTGCCACGTTCAAATTCAGAAGATACCTGCGCCGTTCCGTTGATGAGTCCAACCCATTGTTCTTCTGTTTTGATGTCTTTTCCAACTAACTTCTTAAGCACGTTTGCTTTTTCAAAATCAGACCCGATATGATCTACCGAACTCAGCAAATTACTGAAACTTTCGCCTTCAAATATTCCCTGATCAATCAATTCTTTCAGCAGATTTGCTTTCTCGAAGTCGGAGCCGATGGTATTCGATGCTATTAAAGCTGCGTCGAACTGTTCATTGGTGAGCGGTTGTCTGATCCTGTTTTTTAGTGCATTGGCCTTTTCAAAGTCGGAGCCAATGCTTTTAACTGCTTCAAAATAAGCCTGCGAGGTCATTGAGTCTTTCATTTGGGTGGCCGAAAATTTTCGGAGTAATTTCCCTTTTTCGAAATCGGAACCAAGTTGAGCGCTGATCTTTTTTGTGATTTCGAAAACCTCATTCTGATGAATGCTGTCGCTCAAAATCAGGTATTCGAGGTACATACTTTTCACAAAATCACCATTGATGTGATCCACTTCATTCAATACAGCGCGGAGTCCTCCTTTTTTTACCAGGCGATTTATGCGTCCCTGTGCATCAAACCCTATTGAAATCATTTCCTGAATGGCATTGGCCATAAACTTTTTGCCTTCGGGACTTGCCGGATTTATTTTATGGCCGTCCATAAACATGACACACTTCATTTCGCCTTTCTCATCGTGCTTCAATCGTAGTCCTGCATCGTTTTTCCTGTAGTCAAGATACCCGTTTTTCGAGATACTTTGAATGGCAGTCTCATCTTCGGTGAATTTGATTTCGCCGTAATAGCTGATTTCAAGCTTGTCTTTTCCGTCGTTGAAAACCATTCTATTTCCAAAATGGTGACATGATGTTGCAAGGATCAGTACAATCAACATTGCTGCCAGGTTTCTAATTGTTTTTATTGGCATTTTATAAATAGTTTGTATGTGGTCTGTCTGATTCAGGTTAGACAGGAGAGTACCAAAAATGTTGCAGTGATTTTACGTTTTTAGATCAGCAAGGCGATCTAATTATTTATTCTTTCCTATTCCATTAACCAGAACCTTTTTACTGCCCATGATTATCGCTGGCTTTAATTCAGGATTCATCCATTCCAATAGTCTTTCCATATCTTGTTCGGTAATGACCACGCAGCCGGAACTTGGGTTGACCTGTTGCTGACTTTCGCTAAGGTGAAGAAAAATGGCGCTGCCCATTCCTTTTACAATCGGATGCATGTTGTATTCAATCACCATGCAATATTTATATTCGTCGCTTCTTATTTTTAGTTTTTCGAATGAATTGGCTGTGGTTTCACCTCTGATATGACTGTTGTAATCAGGCGAATTGGGATCATCAATCCATTTGTCATCGGCAGTAGTCTGAATAAACGGCATTCTTGTTCCCACATTTTTTTCATAGCAAAATAGTTGGCCCAAACGAAATAATCCGGAAGGTGTCAGGTTATCACCTTCGCGTTTGGCGCCAGTTGCAGCAAATCCTTTTCGTCCGATACCTGCCGAAATTGGATGATCAACGATATGCCATATTCTGTTTTTCTTTTCCAGAGCCACCAGAGTCGCCGAATTGCTTTCTGGAGTTTCGTTAAAAACGACAAATAATTGACTAATGCTATCCAGTAAAGCTGTATTTTTTTTCGCGATCCGAAGTGCAGTTTTTGCTGGTTTGGCAGAATCCTGAGCATGAACAACTTCGTTGATCATGCAAACCTCCAACTCAAATAATAGCAAAATATAAAAGATAAACCTCATCATGTAATTTGTCAAAACAATTATTTTCTCGCCATAAGATCAGGCTACTTAAACAACCAGTCAGCAAAATAGCATTATAAATGAAATCTTTTAAGATGAAATATCCAAATGCATTTGGAGGCAAAGAATTTGAGTTTCAAATACGAGGCTACCCATTCATCGATTTTGAGTTTTCAACTCATTAAAAATGCGTCGCAGACGCCAAACAAATAACCCCGCGTTTCGGCTAACGCTCAAGCGAGGAGCAGGCTGGGGATAGTGTGTGAGGCGCACTGGCGGGGCTATAATCCCGTCAGCCGTCTAAGCTTAGGCACTGACATTTTTTACTTTAATTTTAAAAATAAATTTGTGGATTTATCATAAAGACTCGATCGAGTAATTGAGCCAAAATAACCAGCATCTTTTATTTCTCTCATTTTTTTTTTGAATGTTGACAATTTAATCCAAGGATCAAGTATTATCTCTTCAAATAGCAGATTTGGATCGATTTGTATTTTCATTATATCATCATTATAATTTTCATCACGAACAATTATTCTTACCTCTTGCTCATATTTAAAAGGTTTTCTTTTGATAAACAATTGTTGAGCGAATATTAATCCATCATCTAAATCTCTGAGTTTATATGTTCTTTTTAAAATGTTCAAAATCTCATTATCACTTATGTATCTTACTTTACCTATAAAGTAGTTACTATCGTGGTTAATATTTTTTATATTATAAATGCTTGCAAACAATTTTTTTGCATTGACCTTAACTTTAACTGAACAATTTCTCTTATTTGGTTTATAGCTTCTCCATAATCCATCGCACTCTGATTTTAATGACCAACATGAAACATAAAAAGAATCCCTAAGATTTGATAAATCGCCAACTTTGTCATTGTAGAGTGCTGGAAAATTCAGCATAAAGTTTTCGAATTTATCGTCCCATTTAAATGTTCGTACAAGTGTGAGTTTTTTATTTAGCAAATCATCTATAAAATGATCCCATTTAAATATCCTATATAATTCCTCAGAAAGATCTAAATTAAAAGAATTTACATTTATAAAAACATCAAGAAATTGATTGTCATTATAGTCCGTTTCACCAGTTTTTGAATCAATCTCGGAGATTGTTTTATTTCTTTTATATACCGAAAATTGTTTCATGATATTGTTTTTTAATGTTTGTGGCTAACGTCTATATACCCGCCCATTGCATTTATTTTGCAATGACCAACCCGATCTTTTGCGCATTATCTCATTTTATTGATGGATACCCGCCAAAACCCAAGTTGGAGAACTCATTTCCCAAATATAAACTATTCCTATGTTTAATTCAAATCAATTTTATCAAGACTTTCAGGAGGTTACAAAAAAACTGATCCGATGAATTCGAATCATCGGATCAGTTAAAATCAATCCTTCAGTCTATTGATTCATCACGGGGGTAGTTCGTATACGCTGAACGGTTCGGGGTTGGTATGCCAGCGTATATTCCGAGTTGTATTCCGGGTGACCTTCAACCTCCAAAATTACTTTGAAACGGTCAGTACTCCAGGCAGGCAATTTGCATCGTGCCGTTGGTCCAGCCTGGTTCACATTGGCTTTCATGGCGCTGTAATCCCAACTCAAAACCACCATTTCTGATTTTCCGGCTACCAGTTTTATTTTCACTTTCCCTTCAGGTAAATCGGTTGGCAAATCGTTCAGCATCCACGCATCGGCAAAAAATATTTCACCTTCGGTCCATTTGAATTTAGAGAATTTGGCGCTTGCCAAAACCGGGCGACAGGCATTTTTTACCGCATAAAATCCGGGTTTCGGAATGGCCGGATAGCTGATCAGGCTGTTGTTGGCGGCAGTTGGCCAGGGTTCGTTGTAGCACCAGTTGGCGGCCATGGCGCAATATGGTTTTTGCCGGCGGGCTTCTTCGTAAATACATTTGTAGCCTTCGCCCTGCATGAGTTGCCCGTTGGCAACCAGTTCTTCCAGCGTAGTTGAAGTGCCGAAATAATCTTCAATAATATCCTGACACAACCAGGTATTGCCCACCCAGGCTTTGTAGGCATGGTGGCTTTCCCACGATGTTCCGGGTTTGGGCGGCCAAAGTTCTTCTTTCGGGATAATGGTTTTTAGTATCTCGACCGAAGCTGGAGCTGGCATTCCGAATTCTGTATAGGCTGTGTAATGGGAGCGCGCCATATTGCTGAACACTTCCTCTTTGGTCTGCAAATCGCGGAACACATAGTTTCCATGCGCCATTCCCATCAACGGCGAGGTTGGGATAAACGGACTGTTAGGGTCGAGTTCGAGGCATTGGCTGTTGAGCAGGCGCAAAGGTAGCGACTGGTCGGTCATGCCGCTCCACGAATTAAACAACTCGTTGCCACCGCACCAGAAAGCTAGTGAGGGGTGCTTTTTTACCCGGTTGATGATCGAAGCCGATTCCTGTTTCAGGATGGAAAGGTAATGCGCATCGTCGGGGTAATTGTTGCAGGCCAGTGGAAACTCCTGCCACACGAGCAATCCTTTTTCGTCGCACAATTCGAAGAACGACTCCTTGTTCACGATTCCTCCACCCCAAATGCGCAGGATGTTGAAATTGGCTTCTTTGGCCAGGTTGAGTAATTCGTTATACCGTTCGCGGGTGATGATGCCCGGAAAAATTTCAGGATTGACCCAATTGGTTCCCTTGCAGAAAATCTTCCGTCCGTTGATTTCCAACTGCGCTGGCGGAACACTTCTCGATTTTGGGAAACCATCGGGTTCGCGCCAGGCGCCTTCGTTCATCACCAGTTTAACTCTCCGAAAACCGATTTTCGACTCCCGGATCTGGATGACTTTTCCGGAAGCATCCAGAAGCTGAACAGTTGAAGTATATAAATATGGTTTCCCCTGATCGTGCGGCCACCAGAGTTGTGGTTCAGGAAAATCCATTGTTGTTTTACCTTCCGATTTCAATACGACCTTGCCGGTTTCATCGGCCAGCGTCCACACAAACGGAAGATCGGTCAGATTTTGACCTGAAATTTCAAGCTTGATTTCTGCTTTGGTCAATTCTTCATTTAGTGAATAATTCACGTGAAAATCGTCGATAAAGCTGGCTGGCCTGATTTCAAGGTAAGTTTCGTCCCAGATTCCCAGTGGCACTATTCGCGGATGCCAGTCCCAGCCGTAACTTACCGCAGGTTTGGCAACATTCGCAGCCTGCGAACGGTCGACTGGCAGCGGATGTTTTTTCGGGACAGGAGAAATTTGGATTTTTAGTTCATTGCGGTCTTTCAGTTTGTTGGTCAAATCAAGATTGACTGCTGTAAACATGCCCTCCTGGCTCAATAATTCCTCCCCATTCAGGAAAATCAGGAACTGATAATCGATGCCTTTGGAAACAAAAAAGAACCGTTCTCCTGAAGCTAGTTCAGGTTTCTGAAATGTTGTTCGGTAAGTATAAAACTGGTCTTCCATCCAGAGATAGTCTTTCCAGTGCTCGGCGTAGTAATACGGTTCGTACTTTTCGGCTTTGGCGATATCAAGCTGAACAGCTCCGGGGACGGTTGCCGGAATCCATTTCGAAGGCAAATCTTCAGCCGTTTTAGAATAGCCGAGTTCCCATTTCAGGAAAATTTGTTTGTTTGGGGTTACAGAAAAAACAGGAATTGCAAAAAGCAATGCAATAAAAATGAGGATTGGTTTCATGTTGCCGGATTGGTTAGTTCTAATCAACACGAAGATATAATTTCAATTGAAATTACGAACTGATGATTTAAAAACTCCTGTTGTTGCGACATTGAACTTTTGAAACAAGGTCATGCTGAACTTGTTTCAACATCCCTTCGCAGATGCGACCCTGAAACAAGTTCAGGGTGACTAGCCCGATAGTTTGACCTTGACATGACATCACGGCAATTTGCTTCCTTTGGCTGCCCACCAATAAATAGCCTGCATTTCGAGCCGACCTGAAACCACTGCCGGATCAGTAGATTCCATGCGGATGGCCTGCGAAATGGAATCTACATCAAAAATCAGGATTCCCCGGTGTTTGCCACCTTTTTCGAAAGGCCCGGCAATAACCATTTTACCTGTGCTTGCCATTTCGTTGAGGTGTTTCATGTGTCCTTCCTGAATTTTTGAGGAAGTAACTGAATCCTGATCGCGTTTAGGACCTTCGTTCAGCAACATAAAAACATACCTTTTCATGACGTAGGTGGTGTCGCCTCCCTGAGTTTTAAACTCACGCTGTGAAAATGCTTCACTACTGAATGAAGCGACCAGCAGACAAACAAATAAAATCCGGTAAATCATGGTTGTATTATTTGAGTTTATCCTTAAAAACTTTTCTGAATTTTTGCAGTTTGGGCACAATTACCATCTGGCAATAGCCTTGCGTTGAGTTGTTGGCAAAGTAATCCTGATGATAGTTTTCCGCCTTGTAAAACTTTTCGAATGCTGTAATTTCTGTAACCACGGGCTTGCCGAAAACATTCTCCTTATTAAGTTCTGCCTTGTATTTTTCAGCCTCTTCCTTTTGTTGCGGCGAATGATAAAAAACAACCGACCTGTATTGTGTTCCCCGATCTGCTCCCTGTTGGTTTAAGGTAGTCGGATCATGGGTTTCCCAAAAGACCTCAAGCAAATCGCGGAAACTGATTACTGCCGGATCGAAGGTAATCTGAATCACCTCGGCATGACCTGTCAGTCCGGAGCAAACTTCCTTGTAGGTCGGATTCTTTAGTTTTCCTCCTGAATAGCCAGATTCAACTGTCTCAACCCCTTTCAGACTTTTAAAAATGGCTTCGGTACACCAAAAACAGCCTCCCCCAAAGGTGGCAGTTTCGGTTTGTCCTGAACTTGAAATACTTGTCATGGCAAATAGAATTAATAGGAAAAGAAACTGTCTCATGATATTTACTTTTCACTTGAAAACAGACAGGAAAGGAAAAAGTTGAGACCGATAATCGGGTCCGCTCTGAAAAGTCCTAGTTTATTGATTCTCAACTTCGTCACCCCTGATCCGACAGATGGCGGAAATTCGTTGAAAATCAAAAAACTTTTCAAAGTTTCCTTGAGTTTTTTACTTTTCGGAGCGAACTCATAATTCAAAACTGTAATGACGTTCAACTTTGGCAATTCGTGTTGTGAATTGCCGATACCATGCTTCTTTACCTTTCTTTCTGGCAACCTGATGTTCCAGGTTTTCTCTCCATTTTTGTATCGATTCCAGGTCTTTCCAGTATGAAACAGTAATTCCTATTTGTTCTCTGGCCGACTCAACACCCAAAAATCCGGATTGATTTTTAGCCAATTCCATCATTTTATCTGCCATTTCAGCATATTCATTATCGCCGTCGGTCCTTATAGATGTGAAGATTACCGCATAATAGGGTGGTTTCGGTGTTTTTGCGATCATAGCTTATTTTTGTTTTGTTACTTAAATCTTTACCAATGTTGAAAGCAGTATTTAGCGCTTCGATGTTTGGTCTGTAATTTCCTGTTAACGAAACCCGAAACCCGGATTGCTTGTTCGCAGACTGATGATATTTTTACGGATCTTGATGTAATGTGAAAACCATTTGTTGTTCATTCCTCATTGAAAGCCATCCGTTCGAATTCAAGGACTTCCATGTCTTTGATATTTTTCCCGTCAATCACAAACCTCACCGCGGTGCACACCTGGTGAAATCCCTTATTTCCGGCAGCCCCTGGATTGATGTGTAACAGATGATATTTGGGATCGAAGATCACCTTCAGGATATGAGAATGGCCGCAAATAAAAATCTGTGGCGCCTTTGTTTTAAAAATGTTCCTGATAGGGGTTTCGTAATGGCCCGGATATCCGCCAATGTGCGTGATCAGAACATCCACTTCTTCGCAAAAAAAACGTTGGACGACCGGAAACATTCGTCGCAAATTATGATCGTCGATATTGCCGTATACAGCCCGGAATGGCTTGAAAGCAGAAAGCTGGTCGGCTGTTTCGGCGTTGCCAATGTCGCCCGCATGCCAGATTTCGTCAACCGGCTCAAAAAATTTGAAAATTCGGTTGCTTAACGTTCCGTGAGTGTCTGATAATAAGCCAATTCGTTTCATGAATAAATACTTTTCGAATCCACTAAAAATAGATTAATTTTGTAATAAATACCATAATATGAAACGAGTTATAATTGTTCGACATGCTAAATCGGTTCCGTATGGTTACGACGATGATTTTCATCGCGACCTGACCGAAAGGGGTATTGAAGATGCCAACAAAATCAGCAAACGGCTGAATGAATTGGGGATTGTTCCTGATCTGGTCATGGCCAGTCCGGCCGTACGGACCATGCATACCGCAGGCATTTTCTGTAAAAACCTCAGCTATGATCTTAAATCAGTTCAGGAGGAATCATCGTTTTATGGAGGAGTGACTACCCAACGATTCGTTGAGCTGCTCCAACAGCTTACCGAAGATGTTCAGACTGTTTTTATTTTTGGGCATAACCCGACCGTATATTATCTGGTTTACAATCTGTTGAAACATTTCACCGCTGATATGCCTACCTGTTCGACTGTGGCGCTCGATTTTGAAGTTCAAAGATGGAAAGATGTGTCGGCACGGGGTGGCAAGCTTGCTTTTCAGTTTGTGCCAAAAGGTATGTAAGCTTTTTAATGGAAAATATCCAATAACCAATATTGAAAAATCAATTTTCAAATCAAAGTTGTAACATTAGATTTGAACCCTGAAATTTAAACTTTGAACCCATTTGTAAATCATGCACATCTTTTATACTCCTGATATTTCAGGAAATAACTATACTTTAGACGAAACCGAATCGAAACATTGCATACGGGTTTTGCGGCTCGAAAAGGGCAATGAAATTACGCTGGTTGATGGCCGGGGTGGTTTTTTTACGGCAGAAATCAGCGATCCCAATCCAAAACGTTGTATAGTAAAGGTAAACAGATCGGAATTTAAATTCGGGCTAAGGAATTTTCAGGTTCATGTAGCCATTGCGCCCACCAAAAACATCGAGCGCATCGAATGGTTTTTGGAGAAAGCCACTGAAATTGGAATTGATCGCGTTACTCCATTGTTGTGCAGGTATTCTGAGCGTAAAGAAATAAAAACAGACCGGCTCGAAAAAGTCATGGTTTCGGCCATGAAACAATCACTGAAAGCATATTTACCACAACTTGACCCATTAACCAAATTCAGCGATTTCGTCCGCCAGCCTTTCGATGGACAGAAATTTATCGCGCATTGTGAAGAACAGCATCGCGACTTGCTCAAAAACAAGATTGTCTCTGGTGAAAATTACCTTATCTTGATTGGGCCTGAAGGTGATTTTTCAAGTGAAGAAATTGAATTGGCCATTCAGTCCGGATTTCATCCGGTAAGCTTGGGAGAAAGCCGGTTGCGTACCGAAACCGCCGGATTGGTAGCCTGCCACACGTTTAATTTAATGAATCAACTATCCTAATTTGCTGATAATCGGGTTGAAAGCTTTGGAATAGACCATCACCCGGTCACCAATTTTAAGGTTTTCAAGGTCATTCTCAAAGGCAATGACTTTAATGATTTGATTATTTCCGGAGATAACGGTTACCACATAAATCGTATCTTGTTTTTCGATACGCGCAATCTGGCCTGTAATCTGTACTTTTCCGCTGATGCTGTTATCTAAAAAAGCATTTTCGGGTTTACCACTGCGCATAATCTTACCATTTTCAATACAAATAACCTGGGTAGCCAGGCGAAAAACTTCGTTCAAATCGTGACTGACCATCATCGTTGTAATCCCCGATAGTAGGTGAGCGCGTGCAATTTCATCCTGAAGTGCATGTCGCATTTCTGCATCCAATGCCGAAAGAGGTTCGTCGAGCAATAGAAGTTGAGGTTTTCGGGCCAGGGCGCGTGCCAACGCTACACGTTGTTTTTGTCCGCCCGACAAACCGTTGGGCTTACGTTCCCTAAATTCCAGAAGGCCAAATAAAGTAAGCAGTTCGGTTACGGCTATCGTATTTTTTTCGGGCTGGGCAAACTGAATATTTTGTTCCACCGTCATGTTCGGGAAAAGGGCAAAATCCTGAAACATCAATCCAATATTGCGCTGTTGCGGAGCGATGTTTATCTTTTTTTCAGAATCAAACCAAATGGTGTTTCCAAACCTGATCGATCCATGATCAGGAGCCAAAAGTCCTGCTAAAATGCGTAAAAGTGTTGTTTTGCCGGCTCCCGACTGGCCAAATAAAGCAACCAGTTCTCCTGAATGAATAGAGGTTTGAACCATCAGCTTCACCGACCCCTCAGCCGTATACATCATTTTTTCAACGTCGATAAAAATTACATCATTTTCCATGTGTCGTATTTTTTATTAACGCTGTAAATGGTAGTGAGAAGGGCAAGTGAAATCAGGAATAAAATTAAGGCATACTGATTCGCGGCCTCGAAGTTAAGAGCCTGAATTTCATCGTAAATGGCAATGGAAGCTACACGGGTTTCGCCGGGCATGTTTCCGCCAACCATCAGCACAATCCCGAATTCGCCAATGCTGTGGGCAAAGGTAAGCGCAACGGCAGTGATAATGGATGGTTTAATATTGGGCAACAAAACCCAGAAAAAAGTAATCGTTTTCGATTTTCCCAAAGTATATGATGCTTCGCGCAAACTGTCGGGCAAAGCGCGCAATCCGTTATGCAGCGGCTGCACCATAAATGGCAGGCTGAAAATGACTGATGCGATAAGAATCCCTTCGAAAGAAAAAGCCAGACGAACATCGAATGCACGGCCGAGCCATTCGCCAAACCAATTTCGCGGACTGTAGATGACCAACATGTAATACCCAATTACCGATGGCGGTAAAACCATTGGCATACTCACCAGCGCTTCAATCAACGGTTTTATTCTGACCCTGGTATAGGCCAGCCAATACGCGAAAGGCAACCCGATAGTGACCAAAATAACCGTAGTCGAAACAGCAAGTTTGAACGTGAGCCAAAGCGTTTGTGCAAATTGTGGATCCATCTTTAAGTTATAAGTTATGAATGATGAGTTATGAGTTGAATACTTTCCATGCGTTCTTCTACCTTTTTTCCTGATACTTAAATCTTGATACTTGTGTCTGGTTTTATTTTTTCATCAACGATACTTCGTTGGCTTTTACCAAGGCTTCCACTTCATCGCCAATTTTCAGATCAAGCGAATCAACGGAACGCGTGGTGATAGCAGACGTAACGATATATTCCTGAAATTTCAGGTTGATTTTGCTAAGCAATTCGCCGCGTTCGATGTGCTGAACGATGCATTTCATGCGGTTGCGCATACTAATTATTCCTGAAAGGTTTTTGGCCAGCGACACCTCTGTTTCTTTAAATACAATGTCGACAGTATTGCCTTTTTGCAGCCATTCCGGATGGGTTGCCGATTCGATGAGCATGGCCGAAAAGCCATGTCCGTCAACATCGATATCCACTAAAAGTATGGCGCCAGAATGCTGAATCAATGAAATCTTCCCGGTAATTCTATTCATTTTTTTTGTGGTAAAGTAAACCCATATTTTTCAAAAATACTTCTTGCCGGTTTGGTTGTAATAAAATCGGCAAATGCGAAGGCCAACTTATTCTCCTTTGCATGTTTCAGAATAACAAAAGCCTGTTCAAGCGGACGGTGCGAACGATCATCAATCAGAAAATACTTGCCATGATTATTCATAGATGGCGATAAAACCAAAGATATTGCCAACAAACCCGCATCAGCATTGCCTGTTAAACAGAATTGAGCAGCCTGTGAGATATTTTCACCAAAAATTAAATGCTTTTCAACTTTTTCGTAAAGCTGATAATATTTCAATACTTCCACCGACCTTTGCCCGTACGGGGCATGTTCAGGGTTTGCTGTTGCAATTTTTATATTCTGATTTTCGGTCAGAACCTTCAATCCTTTACTAACGTCCAAGCTTGCACTCCACAAAACAATTCTTCCAATGGCATAAATCCTTGGATTGGTCAGGGCAAATCCGGCTGTTTTTAATTTTTCAGTATAATCGATATCGGCTGAAAAATACAAGTCATAAGGAGCGCCGTTTGTTATTTGGGTATAGGCATTTCCTGATGAGCCATAAATAACTTCAATATTTGCCTCTGAGGCCTGATTCTTATAAACATTAATAATTTCGTCTAATGCAAACCTCAAATCGGAAGCAGCAGCAATTTTTACCTTTTGTGCCTGGGCTGATAATGCAAGTCCAAGTATGAGCAGAAGTTTGATCCGTTTAATCATTTGTTTTTAAAATTACAAATCTATTTGCTTTCTGCCAGTAATGAAGTATTTTAAAGTGAATTGCCGGTAAATAAAATGAAAAAATATACATATATTTAATGGTAAAATAAGATCATATGCATAGGATTCGATTATTTCCCATTCTGATTTTATTGTTGGGCCTTGGCATAACATCCATCCTTTCATATACTTCTTTTAAAGATGTTAAGAAGCTAAAGTGGCAGGAAACTGAGAGCATTTATCAGGAATTTGAACAAAAGCTGCAAATTCAGATAAAGGCGAATACCCAGGTTTTATACAATAGTGCGGCATTTATCCTGAGTTCTGATACCATTACCAGAGCCGAATGGCGGGAATTTCAATCGATCAATAAATCTCATTCCGAACTGCCTGGAGTTCTGGCTATAGGATATTCAATTGTGATTTGGCCTAATCAACTTGAAAGATTTGAGAAAAAAATTTGTGAAGAAGGTTTTCCAAAGTTCAAAGTGTTTCCCGAGGGGAAAAGAGATTATTATACTTCCATATTGTTTATAGAACCTTTTTCAGACCTAAACATACGGGTATTAGGTTTTGACTGCTTTTCTGAGCCTATCCGTCATAAAGCCATGGCTCTTTCCCGGGATAGTGACATCGCTGTGATTTCTGAAAAATTGCTTTTACTTCCGGTATTCGAAACACGAAGCTATATAGGAACTGTCATGTTTGCTCCTGTTTTTCGGAACGGAGTCCCTAAACATAGTCCGGAAGAACGAAAACTAGCCATCGAGGGTTGGGTTTTTACTACTTTCCATATGGATGATCTGATAAAAAGTATTTTGGGCGAATGGGATGTTCAAAATGTCCGATTAAAAGTATATGACGACAATTTGTTGATTCCGGAGAAACTAATGTTCGACAGCGATTCAGTTTTCAATGTACAACACAAAGAGTCTGCAAATACTGAATGGAACATACCTGTGAATTTCGATAATAAAACATGGACTTTACAATTCACTGATTATTCCCGGGAAATATTTATGTTTCCAATACAGGTAATATGGATATTTTTAGGCGGATTATTTACCAGTATATTGATGTTTATTTTGGCCATAAATTTAATCGCAGCCAAGGCCAAAACACGTCGTATTCAGGTACTAAACGAGGAATTGAAGAAAGTTAATGTTAATAAAGACCGATTCATTTCTGTTCTGGCCCATGATTTAAAAAGTCCCTTTAATTCACTGCTGGGATTCTCGGAGCTTTTGACTGAAAGGTTCCATGAATTTGAAAAATATGAAATTGAAAATTACGTCAACCTGATTCATTCTTCCGCAAACGTTGCGTTTAACTTACTTGAAGAATTACTGCTTTGGGCAAGAGTTCAGACCGATCATTTTCCATATAATCCAGCGGAAATAAATCTGATCGAATTTTGCAAAAATCAGATTGAAGATCATTCACTGATTGCTGGTAAAAAGAATATCAGCATTCTGATTAATCCATCCGATAGTGTATTTGTGTTTGCCGATGAAATGATGTTGAAAGTGATTTTCAGAAATCTTTTGGTAAATGCCATTAAATTTACTCACGAAGGTGGAATAATTCGGATAACTACGTCAACAAAGAAGAAATGGGTAACCATCACTGTTCGCGATAATGGAATTGGAATGTCGCCGGACGAATTGTCTAAATTATTTGATGTTAGCCATTTTCATTCGAAATTAGGTACGGCAAACGAGAAAGGTACCGGATTAGGTTTGTTGCTATGCAAAGATATGGTTACGAAGCATGGAGGAAGAATATGGGCTGAAAGTACTTCCGGTCAGGGAAGCCAATTCAGTTTTACCCTTCCTGAAGCTTAATGTTCGCATTTTAAGTTTCTCTGGTTTTATCTTATCCCCGAATCCTGTTTTTTCCTTAACTTTCGCTTTTTATGCTAGACAAGGGCTATGACATTGATTGCAGCTTATAAACATTTCAGAAAAATCATTACGGTTAGTTTGCTGGCTTTGGGCACCATTTTTCTTATTGTTCTTTTTCTAAGTTTTACTACTTTACCATATTGGGGCTACTATTGGCTGGGAACCAGTCAGTCCGGAATTCTGGGGAAGCCAGATTATATCATTTTGCTTGGCGGTGGCGGAATGCCCAGCGAATCGAGCCTGATGCGAGCCTTTTTTGTACATCGCGCTGCTATTGATTCGCCCGAAAGCCGGATTGTGATTTCCATTCCGGGGGACCCAACTGATTCGCTCAGCACAGCCCTATTAGTGGCTGCAGAACTGATCAGCAAAGGGATTGCTCCCGAAAGGATTTTATACGAACAAACGGCTACCAACACGCGATCTGAAGCGATTCAACTTCAGTATTTCAATCAGGAGAAACTAACCGAGAAGTCCATCTTGTTGGTTACATCGCCCGAACACATGCGGCGTTCAGTCTTGGTTTTCAAAAAAGCGGGATTCATGAAGGTCAGTGCATTGCCAACCTTTGAGAATGCCATTGAAGCCAATTTGTTTTTTGACGATGATAAATTAGGAGGCAACAAGACTTTGGTTCCCGATATTGGCAGCCATACTTCTGTACGCTATCAGTTCTGGAATCACCTGAAATATGAAATACTGATTGTACGGGAGATGGTTGCTCTGGCTTACTACAAAATGCGGGGGTGGATTTGAATAACTAAAACCTGATATTGTATTTCAGCTTCAGGCGTAAGGCGCTTTCACTCATGATAAACTGGCTGTCTGGCTGAGTCCAGCCGGAAGTCCAGACCAGAATGATCTCGTTTCCGGGCTTCAGAATCCATTGAAACCTTGATTGCCAACCCATTTTTTCACTTGCATTGTCGTACTGAAAATAGTTGTACAAGGTGACTGTCGGACTAAACAGAATATTCAAGTTCAGCTGGTAAATTTTAGCGGTGAAATCACCTTCAGGCAAGGTTACATGGTTAACCGAATAATTGCCTCCAATAAATAACGGAACAGCAACTTTGTAATTCACGGTTAGTTTCATATCCTCTCTACGGCCATTGTAAAAATCGCCGGAGCCCAAACTAAGTATTCCCGCCAGGTTGCGGCTTCCGGCAGAGGTGAGCAGAATGTTTTGATACCAGAAAGTATAGGCGTTTTGAGGAATGATAAATCCGGAGAAAATGGGGAAATCTTTGGTCAGAAATTCGTATTGCTGGTTGAGTGAGTATGAAAATTCTTCACCCGATTTAAACCGGATTCCCAAGGGTTGGACATTCAAAACCCGGGTAACCATCACCTGTTCGAAATTGGTCAGGTAATTAAAACCTGCGCCTGTTTTAATCTGAAGGATGCCCCATTTGTTTGGTCGTGGTCCGACTGATATATTTCCATAGGAGGCTTTTACTCCAGTTCGTGGAACGAATCCAATTCCGGCAACAAAGTTTTCACGGGGAGCCGATATTGCTTATCCGAAATTCAAAAAGTCGTTCGGATAAGCAATATCGGCTCCCCACGAAATGTTGTTGTCTTTTTTACCCGGACTGTCCGAAATCAATCCGAACAAGGTCAATGCAAGATTTTTGTTTTTCTGAAATCGCGAGGTTGCCAGTTTCATATCCATTCCACCTACTAGGTTGCGGTCGGTAGAAATTGCATTTCCCCATGTTCCAATTACCCCAATTGACGATTGTTTTCCCAGATTTCGGCTAATACGGCCGACTGAAAGTTGCGAATTCCCGTAATCGCGCTCGTCGCTGATGTGCATCAGCCCGATATTCCAGTTGTTTTGAGTACCAGTTATTTTGGCCGCATACTGCACCGGAAGCATGTTCCCGTTATTATCAAGACCCAATCTCCTGGAGAAAAAAGGTGCGATGGAATTCCGGTAAGGATTATTGTCGTCACCCTCGATACCGAATTTAAAATAGTTCGATCCGTCCAGAAAGAAATCGCGTTTTTCAGGAAAATACAGGCTGAACCGGGTCAGATTGATTTGACGGTCGTCTACTTCGGTTTCAGCAAAATCGGTATTGATCGAAAGCGATGCTTTAAGGCGGGGGGTAATTTGGTAAAACATATCCAGCCCGGCATCTGCCTTGTACACATTTTTCACACCTTTTTTGGTATTCATTCCACCTATTACGTATGGCGAAAGGTCGAGTCCGATGCCTTGAGTAATTCCTTCCAATCCTTCCAGTAATCCTGAATCGGAAATCTGAAAACGGTGTGTGTTGAGATTGGCAACCGGCCAGTACGATGCTTCGAGCTTGCGTTTGATGTTCCTGATCAGCTTCATTCCCCAAACTGATTTATCCGGATCGAAGCCAATGGTTTTAAATGGAATGGCCAACTCGGCTTCCCAACCTTCGCTGTTGATGCTCGACTTTCCGTTCCACAATGCATCCCATTCTTTGTTCATCGATGCTCCGTTTTCGCTGATCAAGGCATCGCCGATTGAGCCACGTGGCCCGATCTGAAACCAGTAACCATTACGATGGTCGAGGTAGGTATCCAGTATAATTTGTACCCGGTCGTCGTTACCTAAACTTACATCGCGCGCCATTTCCTTGGCTGTAATCTTCTTCGGATCGTCGTAACATTTCACCGCAAAGTACAGATAGTTGTTATCGTAACAGATCGAAACAATGGTTTTTTCTGATGTTGGTTCGCCGGGATTAGGTTCACGCTGAAAAAACTGATCGATTTTGGTAGCCTGATCCCAGGCAGCATCGTTAATATGTCCGTCGATGGTTGGTGGAGTTGTTACCCTAATGGCTTTAGCTGCTTTTTGGGAATATGAGTTTGTGGCTATCAGCAGAGCAAAAATGAAAGTCAGGTATATAGAGATATATTTCAATGTCATTGAATTTCAGGATGTTTAGTTGTTGTCTACTTATTTTTTAGGTTAGCGGTGAAAATAGCAATTAAAACCTACATTCCAATTTATTAAAACAAGTCTGTTTAACTGGCTGATTTTTATTATCTTCGTTTTCAATCAAAACCTTAACTCATGAAAAAAATTATCACTTCAGTAGTTTGTGTTTGTCTTTATTTGGGACTTTTTGCCCAAGCTGAGAAGAAGGATGAGCTGGTAAAGAAAAACTGGAATTTTGGTGCACTGCCGGCAGTTACCTTCGACACCGATTTGGGATTTCAATACGGGGCGCTGGTTGATATTTATAATTATGGCGATGGCACCCGATATCCAAAATACAACCATAAATTGTACTTCGAAGTTTCACGCTTTACCAAAGGAAGTGGGATTAACCGTATTTATTATGATTCTGACCAACTTCTCAAGGGTTTGCAAACTACCTTTGATTTAAGTTATTTGTCGGATATGGCCTACGATTTTTACGGATTTAATGGTTATGAGGCTGTTTATAAAGCAGACTGGGCTGATGATGAATCTGCTGACTATAAATCGAGGATGTTCTACAAATACGACCGGAAATTATTTCGCTTTAAAGGTGATATTCAGGGAAAGATTGCCGGTGATAATTTCAGGTGGATTACAGGCTGGAATTTTCAGAATTTCAAAGTTGGCTCAGTGAATATTGACAAACTAAATAAGGGAAAAGATGATGAAGATAAACTTCCTTCAACTACCGATCAACCCGGTTTGTACGAAAAATATAAAGGTTGGAGAATTATTTCAGGAGATGAAGTTGATGGAGGTTTTGTTCCAACTTTTAAAGGTGGAATTGTACTTGATACCCGCGACAATCAGCCTAATCCCATGCATGGAGTTTGGACTGAAGCGGTAGTAGAAGTAGCTCCAAAAATTTTGGGGGCAGAAAGTTCCTTTTCAAAGCTTAGCCTGACCCATCGTGAATATTTTACACTGATTCCCGATAAATTATCTCTGGTTTATCGTTTGGCATATCAAACTACACTAGGAGGAAAGGTTCCATTTTATTATCAGTCACAGGTGATTACCTCCATGATGACAGGCGCAACTTCCGAAGGGTTGGGTGGGGGATCTACCATACGTGGTATTCTCCGTAACCGCGTGGTTGGAGATGGAGTTTTTTATGGAAATGTAGAGGCTCGCTGGAAAGTTGTCCGCTTTAATTTTATCAAGAATAATTTTTACATCGGCTTAAATGGTTTTACTGATTTTGGGAAAGTTACCAAAAAGATCGAAGTGGCCTCAATTGCAGGTTCAGTGATCAATGCTTCAGACTACATTAAAACAGGTGCCGAAAAAATGCACTATTCATACGGTGCAGGTTTGATTATCGCGATGAACGAAAATTTCGTAATTGCTATGGATTATGGTATGGCAGCCAAGAAGCAGGATGGAAAATCAGGATTTTATATGGGCTTGAATTATTTGTTTTAGCAGTTACGCAATGTATGCTCAATAACAGGCATAAATAACTAACAATCAATGCGAAAAACTAATGATCCTGCTTCTTTTTGATTGTCAGATTACCTACATTCATAACAACTTTTTAGGAGTAGTAAATGAAGATTCTTTTCCTTTGCACCGGAATCAATTCATGTCGGAGTTTGATGGCTGAGGCTTTTCTTCAAAAAACCGACCAGTCGCTTGAGATATTTTCAGCAGGCGTGAATCCTGACGTTGAAAATGATCAGATGGCCATTAAAGTGATGGGTGAAATTGGAATCGACATCAGCAATAAAACCCCCAAAAGCTTTCATGAATTTGAAGGAATATCTGTGGATTACCTGATTACAATTTGTGATGGAACAACAGAAAAAATACCTGTAATCAATATCCATGCTAACCACAAGATACACCTGGGGTTTGATGATCCGAAAAAAGCGTATTGTTCCGATGAGCAAGTGATCGATATATACCGCGACATCCGTGATGAAATTCGAAATGAGCTGGATTATTTTTATACACACATTTTAATGCCTGATAAACATTAAAAAGCAAAACCTCCTGGGAATTCCAAATTCGCCAGAGGTTTTTGCTATACACTAAATCAAGATAAAATCCAGATTAACTCATCAAGGATTCAATTTCATCAGGAGTAACCGGAATTCGGTCGCCGATCATTTCACAACCGGTTTTAGTAACCAGAATATCGTCTTCAAGTCGGATTCCTCCAAAATCCAGGTAGTCTTTCAAACGGTCGAAGTTGATAAAATCAGTATTTATTTTTTCTGCCTGCCACTTCTCAATCAAACTAGGGATAAAATAAATTCCGGGTTCGTTCGTAATCACAAAGCCAGGCTGAAGTTTTCTTCCCATGCGTAAATAAGCTGTTCCAAACTGATTTACCGGACGGATTTCATCGTCGTAGCCAACATAAATTTGCCCTAAATCTTCCATGTCATGTACGTCTAATCCGAGCATATGGCCAAGTCCATGTGGCATAAACAAGGCATGAGCGCCATGGACAACGGCTTCTTTTACATCACCTTTCATCAAGCCAAGCGCTTTTAATCCTGAAGCGATTACTTCGGCAGCAGCCAGATGTACCGAAAGGTATGTTGATCCGGGTTTGGTCAAGGCCCGTCCCTGGTTGTTTGCCGCTAACACGATTTCATAGATTTCACGCTGTTTGGTAGTAAATTTACCTCCAACAGGAACCGTTCTGGTAAAATCGGAAGCATAGTGCGAACCAATTTCAGCGCCGGCATCAACAAGCAGTAGCCGTCCGTTTTGTAAAATTTTCGAGTGATCGTGGTTGTGAAGGGTTTCTCCGTTTTGTGATAAAATTACCGGAAATGAAACCATTCCACCTCCTGAATTGGCGATTCCTTCTATCGTACCGGCGATGCTTTGTTCCCAAATGCCGGCTTTGGCCATTTTCATAGCAGTAACATGCATTTGATAACCTACCGCGCAGGCTTTCCTGATTTCAACAACTTCCTGATCTTCCTTTACCGAGCGCAAGGATACAATAGCTTTTATCAGTTCAACAGATGAATAGGCTTTGAGTTTGGATACTGAGATTCCAAGCAATTCGTTCAGTAATAACTTATTTTCAGCCCGGTATGGAGGCAAAAAATGAACTTTTCTTCCTGATAAAATTGTTTTTTCAATATATTTCTGAAGATTCTTAAACGGTTCAGTATTTGAAATACCCACCTGATCGGCTTTTTCTTTTAAAGCAATCTGTGGCCCCATCCAAATAATATCTTCAATATCAACATCATCACCGAAAAGGATTTCTTCGCCCGATTGAGGATCAATAATGGCCGCAAGTTTCTGAAAATCCAATCCAAAAAAATACAAAAATGAACTGTCCTGCCTGAAATAGTAAGTGTTATCAGAGTAATTCATCGGAGTATCAACATTTCCCAGTAACAGGATAATTCCATCTTCAATCTTTCCTTTCAGTTTTTCACGGCGGGCAATATATGTTTCACGATTAAACATTTTTTAAAGTTTTAAAATTAGAAAGTGAAGATAGCTAATATTAAAGATACCAAACACTGACCAAACACCCGAAAATGCTTTATACCATATAATTTACTAAAAATGATACAGGAAAATTTCCAACTGTGAAGAAAAAAAATCGTATTAACTATAAAACCAAAAACTCAAACGCCATGAATAATACGATGATGGTTTATTTGAATAAAAGGCTGAACAAGAATGACCCAAAACATTATTCAGCCGACACTCAACCCGGTCCTGTAATTTGTATTTCACGAGAAGTTGGATGCGGAGGTGTAAATATTGCCAAATTACTTGCCACTGAACTCGACTCCCAAACTTTTTGTAAAAAGTGGAAAGTCTTAAGCAAAGAAATTTTGGAAGAAAGTGCCCGGGAATTAAGTATGGATCCCGGTAAACTCAGAAATTACCTGAAAGAAGGAGAACGAAATATGTTTGATGATATTTTGTCGGCTTTTAGTGAAAAAAGGTATAAGAGCGATAAAAAAATCAGTAAAACCCTGATTGATCTGATCAGCAGTTTTGCGAACGATGGTCACTGTATCATTGTTGGCCGGGGTGGACATATTATAGCCCGGGATATTGAAAAGTCGCTCTTCATCAAACTCACAGCTCCTCTCGAATGGAGGGTTAAACAAATCATGGAAAAAAATAACCTGAAAATGAGGGAAGCAAATGATTTTATTGAAAAAACTGAAATTGAACGACAGAATCTGATTAAACACATTTCCAATGAGAATGTCAAAGACAACGAATTTGACCTGACCATCAATCTGGCCAGGATGAGCACTGACGAAGTGATTAACCTTATCCGGCATGTGGCTCACTCGAAAGGGATGCTTGAAACAAAAAAAAGTAAAGTGGAAGTGTTTTGAGTTTCAAATTTCAGATTCCAAATTCCGAGTCATGCTTAACTTGGAATTTGGAATCTGGAACTTGAAACTATTTAAGCCATTTGTCAAGCCACTGTTTAAATACCCGTTGCCATAAAATTCCGTTTTGCGGTTGTAGCACCCAATGATTTTCGTCCGGGAAAATAAGCATTTGAGCTGGAACACCTCTAAGAACAGCGGCATTGAATGCTGCCATACCTTGTGATGCTAAAATCCGGTAATCTTTTTCACCATGAATGATCAGAATTGGCGAATCCCATTTGTCAACAAATAAATGGGGTGAATTGGCATATGACCTTTGGGCAACTGCATTTTTTTTATCCCAGTACGGACCACCCAAATCCCAATTTACAAACCACATTTCTTCTGTTTCAAGGTATTGTTGCTCCAGGTTGAACATGCCATCGTGTGCAATAAAAGCTTTGAAGCGTTTCTCGTGGTGACCAGCCAGCCAATACACAGAAAATCCTCCGTAACTTGCTCCAACACAACCCAATTTATCCTTATCCACGAAGGGCTCTTTTGCCAGCGCATCGATGGCCGAAAGGTAATCTTTCATATTTTGCCCGCCATAATCACCGCTGATTTGTTCAAGCCATTCCTTTCCAAAACCTGGTAATCCACGACGGTTAGGAGCTACAATAATATATCCGTTGGCCGCCATCTGCTGAAAATTCCAGCGGTACGACCAAAATTGGCTAACCGTTGACTGAGGGCCACCTTCACAAAATAAGATTGTTGGATATTTTTTGCTGGGGTCAAAATGAGGCGGGTAAACCACCCAGGTTTGCATTTGTTTATTATCTGTGGTTGTTATCCATCGTTCTTCAACCTTTGCCAGGGCAAGCTGATCGAGTATTGGCTTATTCACGAAACTAAGTTCAGTCTCATTTCCCGATTTCGGATCGATTGAATAAATTTCATCGGGCTGGCTCATCGAATGTTTCATACCAACAAGCTTATCGCCAGCTTCGGCAACAAAAGCATAATCCTGGATTCCCTTAGTAATTGGCGTTATTTTGTTATCAGCAATATCCAAACGGTAAATTTGAGTCAGGGCTTGCCAGCAACTTATAAAATAAATCGATTTGCTATCGGCGCTCCAGTAAAGATTACTTGAATTCTGGTCGAAATTTAAAGACTGATCGCTTTTCTCTCCAGTTTCAAGGTTCATCAGGAATAAACGGTTTTTATCGGCTTCATAACCATCCCGTTCCATGCTTTCCCATGCCAGCCATTTTCCGTCGGGAGAGAAAACCGGATTCTGATCGTATCCCATCATTCCCTGAGTTTTATTCTCGGTCTGTTTGGTTTCAATGTTGTAAAAATAGATATCCGAATTGGTGGATAAAGCATATTCCTTTCCTGTTTTCTTTCTGCAGGTATAAGCTATTATTTTACCATCGGGGCTCCAATCCAATTGTTCAACTCCTCCAAAAGGCTTCATCGGGCTTTCAAAGGGTTCGCCGTTAAGTATGTCGACAGCATTCTCAATTTTCCCATTCCTGAAATCTGCAACAAATGGATGAGGCACAGTTTCTACCCATTCATCCCAATGTTTGTACATCAGGTCATTTTCGAGGTGCGCATTTGCTTTTGGTAAATCAGGAAACAGGTCATGAATATCATCTTTCATTTTAACATCGGCGGTAAATATCAGCTTCGAGCCATCAGGAGCATATTTAAACCCGGTAATTCCACCTTTCACTTCAGTGATTTGAACAGGTTCTGAACCATCTGAATTCATTTCCCAAAGCTGCATTTCACCCGATTTTGAAGACAGATAGCCAATCTTTTTACCATCGGGTCTCCAAGCTGCAGAAGATTCCTTGTCGGGAGTTGAAGTAACTCTAACTGGTTCGCCTCCATTAACTTTCACAGTGTATAAATCCCTGTAGGATTTGTTTTCTTCCATATTGTAGTTGGTCACTGCATACAAAACTGTCGATTTATCGGGCGACACAGCCGGATCTCCAATTCGTCCAAAACTCCATAAAACTTCCGGAGTCATAATATCTGAAGTTAGTACAGGTACTTCAGGTAAATAGTTTTCAGTCATTTTTTTATCGGTTTTCTGATTTGAACATGAGAACAGAATTGCTCCCATTACAAGTAAACAAAAAGACTTCATCATGTTGGTAAGTTTATTTTTATACCCGGGTGAATTTTTAAAAGTGGTGAAAGTAAGGATTGTCGGTGAATAAAAAAATGAAAAAGCACCTGTTATTTACTAACAGATGCTTTAAAAAAACGAATTGATTGAAACAGTTTCTAGTATTTGTATTCCCCTGTATATTCGAAATCTTTGTCATTAAATCCTTTGGCGATGACCTTAAAAGGCGTACTTGTTTTTCCCTGAACTTTAAGGCTTGTCAAATCGAATGTAACCATGGCCGAAAGTGGGATTGACTCATTATCATCTCTGTTATTGTGCCTGATTTCCAAAACCACAGGTCCGTTGTCAAGGTTGATTGCTCCCGGCTGTTTGACTAAATTGATGTAATGGATTTTACTTCCACCGTAGTATTTGAGTTCAAAATTCAACAAATTTCCTTTGATCCATTTGTCCTTTACAGTTACCGGATCGTTTCCAATGCTGTCTTCAATGGCAGGAGTAATGTCAAGAATTCCCTTATACAATATTTTCCTGATCGAATTAATTTTTACATAGTAATGCTCGTCGTGGTTTTCAGTATTTTTATTTCCCAGAATGGTGAAATTTACAAGTACCCTGTCGTTATTTTTTACTCCATACCACGAATAATCGTTGGATAAAGGAAACAGGACTTCGCCATCATCCATTGCTATTTCCAAAATTCCTGCTTCAGTATCTTTATGAACCAATCCGAAGCCTACCCAGGCATCATCTAAAGAATATCCATCATCATCCAAATCACAACCCGAAAGGCTGATCAATGCACCCATCATGAATAAAAATAATAGCTTTTTCATTTTGTTACTCATTTGTTACTTTGTTTCTATTCCTTTTCTTTAATCTGTAAAGAATCCATAAACGACCTCCTATACTCGGCAGATCTTTAGTTTGTCTGATTCGTATTTGATATGTATTAGATTTAGAAAATTGTAATTTGGTTGCGTTCATTGTTCTTTTTTTATTTAAATCGTCATTTTTTAAAAAAGTTGATATTTAACGAACAACTAACAGGTCATATCTATATATTTACATACGTAATTTATGAACTGATTCTTTTAATCCTGAAATGGTCTAAAAGACTGAAAACGAACAATGAAATAAAAAATACGATGAAAAGATTCTTATTAACGCTGGCAGCTGTAGCTATGATCCTCTCAGCATGTGGAAATCAGAAATCTGGAAATACAGGAAATAAGGAAGTTGCAGGCGCTGCTTCAAATACAGGTGAAACGATGGTTTCAGAAAAGTTAAACAAAATCCAGTTTGTGCAAAAGGTGTGGGATTACACTAAATCGCCGAATGACTGGAAATACCTGGGAACAAAGCCGGCAATTATAGATTTTTATGCTGACTGGTGCGGTCCCTGTAAAATCGCAGGACCCATTCTCGAAGAGATTGGGGCTGAATACGCAGGAAAAATTCAGGTGTATAAAGTCAATACCGATCAGGAACGTGAATTGGCCCAGGTTTTCGGGATAACTGGAATTCCTGCTTTTTTGTATATTCCTGCTCAAGGCAAGCCAACGATGATGTCAGGAATTGGTCGTTCAAAAGAAGAAACAAAAAAGATGTTTGTTGAAAATATTGAGAAATACCTCTCAGTAAAAAAATAATCTTCTCAGGGATTCCATTTTTTTATTCGGACTTATCGGATTGTTTGTTATTCCACTAACAAGTTTGGCACTAATGATTCTTCAAACGCTAAGACGCTAAACCGCAAAGATATCTGAATCCATAACACCCATTTTCGCGCCTTTGCGTTTAATTGAAAATGAAAGAAAACCATTTAACCGATAGTTCCTATTTTATTTTACCAATTTCGAAATGTCCTTAAATTCACTGGCGCCTGCACTCCGGGTTAGTTCAAACAGAATTGATTCAAGAGAAGTCATCATGATTCCTTCATAACGAAAACGCTCGGCTGCCAGATCAATATCATCGAAAGAACGCGACGAAACACAATCCATCACTACTACAGGTACATATCCGACAGCTTTTAGATCAATTGCAGTTTGAAGTATGCAAACATGGGCTTCTATCCCAAGGATGATAACATTCAATGCACCGGAGCTGGCAAGTTTTTCTGCAAATACCGGTTCATCATAACAACTAAAATTTTTCTTTTCGATGAATTGAAAATCAGCGATCACTGATTTTATTTCATTGATAGTATCACCTAATCCTTTGGTATATTGCTGGGTAACCAGTAACGGTACACCTAAAATATGTAATCCCTGAATCAGTTTACTGCAATTTTCAACCAGTTGATCGTTATCCTCCATAGCTGGAACCAATCGTTCCTGAATATCAATCACCAATCCAATGGTATTTTCTTTTAAAATTCTCATAGTAGCCTCCCCTAAATCCCCTTCCGCCAGCTGGCGGAGGACTTTAAAAATCAAGTTAAAAAATAGTGTTGATTAAATTTTGAAATACAAATACCCGAAGCAGTTTCCGCTCCCTCTCCTTTGGAGAGGGTCGGGGAGAGGCTTCTTTTTCACCCCCTCTCCTCCGGGGAGGGTTGGGGTGGGGCTTCTTTCGCCTGCATTCTTGATTTATCGCCCAGGTAGCCTCCATGGTGCCGTTTGGCATATTCTTTATTACTAAAGCCTATCCGTTTCATCATCATTACTACCAGTACATCGCCAATTACAGTCATTACTGTGGTAGATGTACTAGGCGTAAGTCCCAGAATACAAACTTCTTTTGGGTTTCCGGTTTCGAGGCAAACATCAGCTACCTTGGCCAATTGCGAATCTTTGTTGCTGGTGATTACAATCAAAGGTAAATTGGGATGAAGATTTTCTGCTAATTCAACCAGTTCGAGTATTTCACGTGTTTTTCCTGAATTGGAAATCAGGAATAATACATCATTAGGCTGAATCACCCCCAAATCACCATGCTGGGCATCGCTCGGGTGAAGAAAAACCGCCGGAGTTCCGGTCGAACTGAAAGTGGTTGCAATATTCTGAGCAATTTGTCCGGCTTTTCCCATTCCGGAAGCCACAAGTTTACCTTTTAGCTGATGGACACGTTCTTCAATAATAGCAATAGCTTTTTCATAGGCATCTGTCACCGGAATATTTTGTATTGCTTCGGCTTCAATTCGTAAAACCTGTTTTATATCTTCAAGCATAGTTTATGTTTTTCGCTGCAAAAATAAGTTAAAAATATGTTTTTGAAGTAATCACCTTTTCCTTTTTCTTATTTATAACGAGATTGAAATCAGATTTATTCTTCCTATGATTTTTTTCCATCAAACACTGAATAATTCTAAAAACTAAACTGATTCTAATGTGTTCTTATGTTTTTGAAATATTTGACCAGTATTTCTGATTTATCTATTTATGCAGATATTTAGATGTAATTATTTCTATTTTCCTGATAGTTTTTCTATCTTGACAGTTCCTTTTGGGAATGTAAAATTGACTTAAATAATAGATAACACATTAACTAATTATTTTTATTTGAAATGAAGATTCACGAATATCAAGCCAGACAAATTTTCAGGGATTATGGCATTCCTGTACCCGATGATGTATTATGCTATACGGTGAGTGAAGTTGAGAATGCTGCACGTTCACTGAATTGTATGACAGTAATTAAAGCGCAGGTTTTAACCGGTGGACGTGGAAAAGCTGGTGGTGTAAAACTTGCCCGAACTGTTGAAGATGCTATTGCCGTCGGAAAACAAATTCTTGGGATGGACATCAAAGGTTATACTGTAGAAAAGGTGCTGGTTACCAAAGCTGCTGACATCGAAAAAGAATTTTATGTTGGATTTACCAATGACCGAAACACCAAGTCTGTGACATTGATGGCAAGCGCAGAGGGTGGTGTTGAGATTGAAGAGGTAGCTAAAACGAATCCCGAAAAAATAATCAAATTCCCGGTCAATCCACTGACCGGATTGTTGGATTATCAGGCACGGAACATTGCGCTTCAGTTGTTTGGCAACATAAAACATGCACAAAAAGCAGCTTCTATACTGACCAAATTGTATAAACTCTACATTGAAACTGACGCTACTTTGGCTGAAATTAACCCGCTCATCCTGACTACCGACCATGAAGTACTTGCTATCGATGGCAAAATGACTTTTGATGACAATGCACTTTTTCGTCAGCCCAAAATACTGGCCATGCGCGAACCCGATGCTGAAGAACTTCAGGAAATTGCTGCACACGAAAAAGGATTGTCGTACATAAAACTGGATGGGAACATTGGTTGTATGGTAAATGGCGCCGGTTTGGCCATGGCAACCATGGACATGATTAAATTATATGGCGGTTCGCCGGCCAACTTCCTGGATATTGGGGGAAGCTCGAACCCCCAAAAAGTCATAGATGCCATGAACATCCTGTTGGGCGACAAAAATGTAAAAGCTGTGATGATCAATATTTTTGGTGGAATTACCCGTTGTGACGATGTTGCCAAGGGCCTCATTAAAGCTCTTGAAGTTCTGATGACTGATATCCCCATTGTGGTCCGGTTATCTGGAACCAATGCTGCTGAAGGATTGGCACTTTTAAAAGAAACCGGACTTCCAACCGTAAGTTCGATGAGCGAGGCAGCACAAAAGGCGATAGAATTGAGCAAACGATAACTTTTTTTGAAATATCCAATACTGAATATTGAATAATCAATTTCCAAAAGGGACAACTTGAAACCTGGAACTTGAAACTTGAAACTTTTTAATAATCATCAAAATGAGCATTTTAGTCAATAAAGATACCAAGCTGGTTGTTCAGGGAATAACCGGTCGTGATGGCAAATTCCATACAGGCCTCATGAATAAATACGGAACCAAGATCGTTGCCGGGGTTTCTCCGGGCAAAGAAGGCGAAACCGTTGAAGGAGTGCCAATTTTTAACTCGGTTGAAAGTGCGGTAAAAGCAACAGGGGCAAATACTTCAATCATTTTTGTGCCTGCGCCGTTTGCTGCCGATGCCATCCTGGAAGCCTCAGAAGCCGGGATAAATCTGGTAGTAGCCATCAGCGAAGGAGTTCCGGTTCAGGATATGATCCGTATAACTCCAATTCTAAAACAAAATGGGACTCTCCTGATCGGACCTAACTGTCCTGGTCTCATAACTCCCGGACAAGCCCTTGTCGGAATTCTTCCGGCAATGATCTTCAAGGAAGGGAACATTGGGTTCATTTCGCGTAGCGGGACTTTAACTTACGAGGTGGTGAATTTGTTGACATTGAACGACTTCGGGCAAACAACCTGCGTTGGAATTGGTGGAGACCCGGTCGCCGGATTGTATTTCATCGATTTACTCGAACGTTTCGAGAATGATCCGGAAACCATTGCCGTTGTGTTAATCGGCGAAATTGGCGGTGATGCCGAAGAACAGGCTGCCCGGTTTATCGCTGAAAAAATGACCAAACCTGTAGTTGCTTTCATTGCCGGACAAACAGCGCCTCCCGGAAAGAGAATGGGACATGCCGGGGCTATCATTTCGAGTGGAGCCGGCACAGCGGCCGAGAAAATTGCTGCCTTCAACAAAGCCGGTGTTCCGGTAGCCAAAGAACCGGCAGAAATACCGGAATTGCTGAGAAAAAAGCTGGCAGAAATGAAATAGTCTTCAGAAGCCAGTGGTCAGTCGCAGAAGGCAGTATTGGTGTCTCGAGTTCCGGGTTGCAAGTTAACCCGTAACACGCCACCCGAAACAGTTAAAACATCAAAAGAGGCAGCCGGTTGGTTTGCCTTTTTTTCGTAAATTCGGACATTCAATTGGAATAGCATGCTGAAAAACCTAAAAATTGACTCTGAGTCAGAAGTTCCCAAATACAAACAGGTGGTCGATTTATTTATATCTGATATTGAAGCTGGTATCTTCAGGCAGGGACAACGCATTCCTTCCATTAATGAGACCAGTGAAGAACTGCTTCTATCCAGAGATACTGTTGAGAAGGCCTATGTCTATATGAAGAAGAAGGGCATTCTGTCTGCTGTTCGTGGGAAAGGCTATTACATCAATCAGGCAAATGTCAGTAAAAAGCTAAAAATTTGCCTGATATTTAATAAGCTAAGCAATTACAAACGAAGCATTTATTATTCCTTCGTAAAAACCATGGGCGCCAAAGCCAGTGTCGATGTGCATATTTACAACTACGATCTGGATGAATTTGCAGCTATTATTAACAACAATCTTAACCACTACGACTACTTTGTTATTCTGCCTCATTTCAGGAACGAAAACGCTAGTGTTAGTGAAGTGATCAAAAAAATCCCGCGTGAAAAAGTATTGATTGTTGATCGGTTTTTGGATGAACTGAAAGACTATCCCGTAGTTTATCAGGAATATGACAAGGATATTCAGTCGGCACTTTCAATTGGATTGGATTTGCTCCGGAAATATAATCGGCTGAATCTTGTTTTTCCAAAGTCTGAATATTATCCACCATACATCGTCCGTGGGTTTCGTATTTTTTGCCAGATAAATGGATTTGCCTTTAATATTATAGACCGCATGGAAGACACCGAAATCTGTAAAGGCGAAGCCTACATCATCGTTTCTGATGACGATTTATATGCTTTTATAAGAAAGATGAGGCAGAAAAACTGGATACTTGGACGTGACTGTGGGGTAGTGGCTTACAACGAAAATCAGGTAAAAGAAATATTGTGCGACGGAATTACTACCATCTCGACCAATCACGAGGAAATCGGGCAACTGGCTGCTCAGATGATCCTTACCAAAAAATTTGAACGAATTAAAAGTCCGTTTCAGTTTATCCGGAGAAATTCATTGTAAAAATTTGTTACGAGTTTCGGGTTACGTGTTTGTTTTAACTCCCAACTCTCAACCCGAAACCCGTAACGTTTTTATTCCAATACCTCGTTATCGTGCATTTCTTTCATGAATGTGACGAAGTCATTTTTCCGGTCAGAATCCATCCATTCCAGACTGCGGCGTGGATGGGCGTTTAAAGCACCCGAAATCAAATAAGGAATGTGATAGCCCCAATCGATATTTTTTTGTAATGGATGCACATGGTCTTGAATGACTTGCAACAAAGGCAATAATCTGTATTTTGGATTTTTAAGGAAAGCGATCAGAATTTCAATTGGGCAATTACCGGCTCCACGGCCCAATCCCATTAAAGTAGCATCGAGCATGGTACACCCTTCCATAACAGCGGTATAGGTGTTCGACATGGCCATTTGCATATTGTTATGTGCATGTATTCCAATTTCTTTTCCCGGCAGGGCATTGATGTATTTGCGAACCAAATGCTGAATCGATTCCACATACATGCTGCCAAAACTATCAACAGCGTAAAATACCTTCACACGCGATTGTGCAATATCTTTCAGCGCTTCATCAAGTTCGAGCTCGCCAACAGTTGAAACAGCCATAAGATTGATACAAACTTCGTAACCTTTATCCATACAATGATGTGCCAGTGCAATGGCTTTATCAACTTGATGAACGTAACATGCAACACGAATCATGTCTAATAAACTTTCCGAAGCCATTGGGATATCATCTAAATCAATACGACCAATATCAGCCATTGCCGAAAGTTTCAGGTTGGTTTCGTTTTTCCCGACAATGCGTTCCAAATCTTTTTGGTGGCAAAATTTCCATGGACCCATTTCTTTCCGGCTGAATGCTTTTTCGCTACTCAAATAACCAATTTCCATATAATCGATGCCGGCTTCCACGCAGGCATTGTATACTGACCGAACAAAATCGTCGGAAAATTGCCATTTATTCATTAATCCACCATCACGAATGGTGCAATCCATTACTTTTATGTCTTGTTTGTACATTGTTAATCTATTAGGTGAGTAGTCAATTAAACATGATTTTGTCTGGTATTATTCCATATTTCAAGCTCCTTCAGAACATTGGAGTTCATTAATTTCCAGTATATTTCTTCGATGAAATCCGGATTAAGTCCCAATTTGATAGCCCATTCCCGTCTTTTTTCAATCACTTCCTTTTGTCGTTCTATAGCAACTACAGAGGCTTCGTCGTTCTTGAATTTTACGATTGCTTTAACAAACTCATATCGTTTGCTATAAAGTTCCAGAATTTGGTAGTCGATTCCATCAATCGATTCCCTTATTTCTTCGATGTTTTTACAGTTCTCCGGATTCGTCATCTGTTATTAAATTTGAGACAAAAATAATAATCTAATTCATTTCATCAGATTATCCTGATAATTTATCAGGAAATTTAATAGAAATTAAAAGAATCGGCAGAATTAAGAAGACTGTTTTGTTTTGTGCTGAAAAGACAAAACAAAATTGAATTTTTAAAAAAAAGGTAATGGTGATAATGATATGACCCTTGTAGAGACGCACGGCCGTGCGTCTTTACTGTAGAAATATCTAAAATCCCAATTCATCGCTAATCCCCTGCATGGCACCCAAAGCCATTTCAGCAAAATCATTGATCGGAATACCAATTAGCTCACATTCCATTATATTTTCGCGTTTCACCGAGGCCGCAAACGCTTTTTCCTTCATCCGTTTGGTGATTGACTTGGTCTTTACTGACATTAGTTTTTTATCAGGATAAACCATTGCTGTCGCCATGATCAGGCCGGTAATGGTTTCACCAGCGGCTAAAGCATGTTGAAAAGCGGTAGTCCGTTCCATTCCGGTGGCAACTTCATTATGCATTACGATGGCATCAATGGCTTCAGGAGTAAGCAATCCTTCGAGGATAATGGCGGCATACGGACCATGTTTATACGGATCGGCATTCGTAATTTCAACATCGATATCGTGCAGTAAGCCTGCCAGTCCCCATTCGTCGGGATCCTTATCCATTTTCAGAGCAATTACACGCAACACAGCTTCGCTGGCAACACAATGCTTAATCATATTTGCATTTTGAATGTGCTGATTCAAAAGTTTATAGGCATTTTCACGTGAAATCATCGCAGTAGTTTTATTTTTGCTGCTGCAAATTAGCAAAAACAAAATACAATACGATGCCACTCGAAATTGAACGTAAATTTTTAGTCGACAAAAATAAGTGGAGTCCAAATAGTCCGGGAACAAAAATGGTACAGGCTTATCTGGGGCTAGCTCCTTATCCTACAGTCAGGATCAGGATGGCAGGAGAGAAAGCTTTTCTTACCATAAAAGGTCGCTCCGAAACGATTGCCCGTCCTGAGTTTGAATACGAAATACCGGTGGTTGATGCGCAGGAAATGCTGAGCATGGCTATTTCCAGTCCGGTTGAAAAGATAAGATATGAAATTCTACACGAAGGTTTTACCTTTGAAGTTGATGTTTTTTCAGGAAAGAATTCAGGTTTAATTATTGCTGAGATTGAACTTAGTTCAGAATCTCAGGATTTTCCTTTCCCAGACTGGCTTTTGGATGAAGTTTCGTACGATGGAAGGTATTATAATTCCTATCTTTCATTATGTCCGTTTCAGGAATGGGAAAATGACATGGCCTGATTTTTGAAATGCCAGACAATAGGTTCAAAAAATAATCGTTTTTAATTCGCCAATAAACCGAATAAGTATGCAGCTTAAAAAGCTTTTGTCAGGGTTGCTTATCCTGATTAGTCTATCAACTTTTGCCGATACAGTTCCAATTAATAAAGAAAAAGGAAAAATTATCAGTTCCAGGGACTCACTTCTGATCGGTATCGATTATCTGAAAAAGTACATTCACCCAACCGATCATTGGCAATCTGTAAATCCTGAGGTTTTGAAGTTCGTTAACGGATTGATCCAGTTTGCTGAAAATGGACCCATTGATACTATTTTGGTTAAACTCGAAAAAATTCAAAAAACTGAGAATTTCAGGTACATCAACCGTTTGCCAAACCAAGTTGGTGATTCGTTAAAAGTGACTGGATATTATGCATATCCGGTAATACTGGAGAAGATGAAACAGCTTGACCGTGCCATCTGGAACGGGGTGGATATGAAAAGCATTCCATTAACAGAAAACCTGATTGCGGGTCATGATGGAAAAGTTCCTCCTATTGCAGCGAATGATGAAACAGCTATCCTAAGGAGAACACAAATCGTTCTACCCGACAGTTTAAAAAATGTTCGTGCTTTGCCAGATACGATTGTTCAGGAAACTAACAACATTAACCGGATCAGAAATAGCCAGAATGCAAGGGCCTTTTTGCTCGAAGCAGCCCGTCAGCGGTTCAATAATAAAATTGCAAAGTTGAACCTCGATTCGGCAATAACGGCTTACCGAAAATATGCTATCCGCGTATTTTCTGATTCATTGCAGACGCAACTTCGTGATTCGCTGAAATTGCAAAACCAAAAGACACTGATTCATTATAACGATTCAATTGTTCGATCGGTAAACGATTCGATCAACCATTTTGTACTAAAGCTACAGCGTTATGCCCGAAATGATTCAGTATTAGTCATGATTCAAAGTATTTACGGAAAACCAACGCAAGTTTGGCTGCGTAACAATCAACGTTCAATAAACAGGCTGTATATAAAAAATCAACAAAATGATTCTTTGGCCATACGAATGATGAATCTTGACAAATATACGCTTGGAATTGCCATTGATGATGATGTAACTTTTAGCCGGATTGCCCAGAAACAGCGACGGGATTTTGTATTCGAAAAAACTGATACCGAACAAAAACTGACTGCCATTCAAAAAAAATACCAGATACTTACTCCCTGGGATTTGGGTGGAAACGGCACCTTCGGATTTACGCAGACTTATCTGAATAACTGGAAAGCCGGAGGTAAAAGTGCATTTTCGTTTCTGATGGTATTGAAAGGATATGCCAATTATTCAAACTCCAAACTGAAATGGGAAAATTCCGGAGAAATTCGCAACGGTTGGATCAGGCAGGGAGGTGATATCGATCAAACCCAGAAAAATGATGATAAGTTAGAGTTGATTTCACGATTGGGAGTTAGCGCATTCAAAAAATGGTACTACAGTGGTGAGGTTGATTTTGTAACCCAATTTTTCAACGGGTATAATTATCCGGACAAAACAAAGCCCATTTCAAGTTATATGTCACCAGCCAAAACTTTGATCAAATTAGGTCTCGACTACAAACCAAATAAAAACTTCTCTTTATTCATTTCTCCGATTACTGCAAAATATGTTTTTGTTAAGGATACAGCGCTCATCGATCAGACCAGGTATGGAGTTCCGTCTGATAGACGAAGTTTCTGGGAACCTGGTTTAAATGCCGATCTGAGGTATAAAATAGATATTACACCCCGAATCAGTTATGAAACCAAATACAAAATGTTCCTTAATTACCAGAAACCATTTAAAAAAGTGGATATTAACTGGGAGAACACTGTGGTAGCTCAATTGACTGACCGGATTAACATGACATTTATGCTTTATTTGCTTTATGACGACAATGTTACCTTCGATACCGGGAAAATTGATATAGATGGAAAGGCTATTTTCAAACCCAAATGGCAAACCAGGGAATTAATGACTGTTGGCTTTTCATACAAAATAAGCAAGCGTATCTATAAACAAAAGAAAATAGACTAAAGGATAATACATTATATTTGACGGAAATCCGAATTTCAAATCATTAACCATCAATTTTAAAACAATGAAGACCTACAAAAAATACTTCAAAATAACCGCATCACCAGCTGATGTGTACAATGCACTGACCAACAAAACAATGATTGAAATCTGGACAGGTGAAGACGCTGTGATGGAAGATACCCCCGGTACTGAATTTTCGATGTGGGAAGAAAGCATCAACGGCTTAAACCTCGAATTTGAGAAGGATCATAAAATTGTGCAGGAATGGTACTTCGGAGAGGAAGACGAAGACAAAAAGTCGATTGTAACTATCAAACTTCATCCCGACAAAAAAGGTACTATGATGGAGGTTAATCAAACCAATATTCCTGATGAGGCTTACAGGAACATTGCAGAAGGTTGGGAAGAAGATTATTACAAAGGATTGAACGAACTGTTTGAGGAATAAAGGTTAGAAAAGAGGAAAAAGGAATGAGAAAAAATTGCATGAAAACTTTCCTTTTTCCTTATTTCTAATTATTTGAGTCCTTCATTGCCAGTATCTGCGCAGTATTTCCATTGACCGTCTGCATCTTTTTTCCAGATGGTCAGGTAGGTTCCCTGAGTAGTATCTCCGGCTGCAATAAAGATCCAGAATCCATAGGTGTAACCCAATTCACCGCTTTTGGCAATAAATGCTTTTTCTGGCTTCCAGGTAAGCACAACACCACTGTCACTTTTGCCTTTGTAGCTTTCAATCAGACTCAGCTTACCAACGATGGGCATAGTTTTATCCTTCAAAAGCACCACACTGTCGTGGGCAAATTCAATAAATGCTTTTTGAATACCATGTTTGACCGAATAATCTGAAAAAGCGATATCAGCATCTGCCAAAACCTGGGGATCAACAACGGGTTTGTTTTCGGAACATGAAAACAATACAAATCCCAAACAAAGGATTAAAAACGTCTTTCCCATAATTTGAATTTTTAAATTTGAATTCACATCACCTACATTGAGGCAAATATATCTTGTAATAATGATTTGGTTATCAATCGGTCTTTTTCTTGATACCAAATTCCGGAGCAATTTTAACAAAGAAAACAGGAATCAAGCCGGGAATCATACAAAGCATTACCCAAACAAAGAAATGCTGATAACCGATAATTTCCTGCAACCATCCGGAGAACATTCCCGGCAACATCATGCTTAAAGCCATAAACCCGGTTGCAATAGCAAAATGGGCGGTTTTGTGCTGGCCTTCCGCAACATAAATCATGTAAAGCATATAGGCTGTAAAACCAAAGCCGTAACTGAACTGCTCAATAACTACGCAAAGTCCAATAATCCACTGACTTTCAGGTTGAAAATACGACATATAAACGTATGCCAGATGTGGAATATTTATGGTCAGAGCCATTGCCCAAATCCAGTATTTTAAACCTTTTTTGGCGGCTGCAAGTCCTCCGAGAATTCCACCGGTGGTAAGTGCAAGTATTCCAAATGTACCATAAATAAGTCCAACCTGACCGGTAGTTAGTCCCAATCCACCCAATTGCCTTGAATCGAGCATGAATGGTGAAGCCATTTTTACGATTTGCGATTCGCCCAAACGATAAAGTAAAAGGAATGAAATGATCAGACCAATATCTTTTCGCCTGAAAAAGGAGCCGAAAGTCATAAAAAACTCTTTGAACAGGTTCTGATGTTCAGCAACCTGA
>Ga0209417_1000585_pt1 | contig 82619 bp, 61 predicted proteins | sample RifGroF2_FD_184002 | JGI IMG/M metagenome (GOLD analysis project Ga0209417, IMG submission 184002) | Groundwater microbial communities from Rifle, Colorado, USA - Groundwater F2 (SPAdes) (version 2) | ecosystem: Environmental > Aquatic > Deep subsurface > Groundwater | place: Rifle, Colorado... | reverse complement strand
AGCTTCCATATTGCTTGTGTCTTTTTTGTTTAGCAATATAAAAGTACACAAAATTATGCAAATATGGAAGCTAATTTATTAACAATCAAATGTTTATAACTGCAAAACTGAAGTGAGAAATGTTAGTTAATAATCATAAAGATACGATAATTTATTTAATTAACCAACTGATTATCAAATAGTTATGAACAAAATATTGTTCATTGTTATCATATATTAAAATTCAAAACAGTTTCTTAGTTTTTCGATTTTTTTCTTACATTTTTCACATTTTATTTTAACATCGAAAACATTGCAAATATCTTTTAGTGATGATACATTTCTGGTTATAATTGTCATCTTAATTTCTTTCTTTGAAATTCCGTGGCATTTGCATATTATTTTGTCTTCTTTCATGTCAAAAATATAATGGTAAATAAGCTAGTGGTTTAAAAAAAAAATTGTTGCAGGTTGCAGGTTGCAGGTTGGCGTGATGTAGTAATTTTCAGCAAATCCGTAATAAAGTATTTTTTACCTGCAACTTGCAACTTGCAACAATTATGTCGTTTATCTCTTTTTTTCACTAGATGAAAAACATTCTTAAATCATCATCCACAGTGCCAATGCCACTGATTCCGAAATTTTCCACTAATACTTTTGTTACATTTGGTGAAAGAAATCCTGGTAATGTTGGACCTAAGTGAATGTTTTTCACACCCAGATGGAGCAATGCAAGTAGCACAATTACAGCTTTCTGTTCGTACCATGCAATGTTGTAAACAATGGGAAGTTTATTAATATCGTCTAATCCGAAAACTTCTTTAAGTTTAAGCGCAATTACGGCAAGGGAATAGGAATCATTACACTGTCCTGCATCGAGAACCCTTGGAATTCCTCCAATGTCTCCCAGTTTTAATTTATTGTAACGATATTTTGCGCATCCTGCTGTTAGAATAACAGAATCCTGTGGTAATTTTTGAGCAAATTCTGTGTAATAATTTCTGTCTTTAAATCTGCCATCACAACCTGCCATTACAACAAATTTCTTAATAGCACCTGATTTAACAGCATCAACAACTTTATCTGCTAAAGCCATTACCTGCGCATGAGCAAAACCACCTACAATTTCTCCTTTTTCAATTTCAGTTGGAGATGTGCATTTTTTTGCATGTTCAATGATTTCAGAAAAATCTTTTCTTCCGTCTTTGGTTCTGTTTGGAATGTGTTTGAATCCTTCAAATCCGGAAGCACCTGTAGTATAAACCTTATCTTTATAATTTGAATTTTCTGAAGGAGGAACTAAGCAATTCGTTGTAAAAAGAATGGGTCCGTTAAAGCTTGCAAATTCTTCTTTTTGTTTATGCCATGCATTACCATAGTTGCCAACAAAATTATCGTACTTTTTAAAGAAAGGATAGTAATGAGCAGGCAACATTTCACTGTGTGTATATACATCTACTCCTGTGCTTTTTGTTTGTTCAAGTAAATCTTCAAGATCCCTCAGGTCATGACCGCTAATAAGAATTGCAGGATTATTCCGAACGCCAATATTTACTTTTGTTATTTCAGGATTACCATAGCGACTTGTATTTGCTTTGTCGAGCAATGCCATTACCTCTACACCATATTTTCCGCACTCTAAAACCAGACCAACAAGTTGATCAATTGTCAATGAATCATCAGTTGTTGCAACAAGTCCTTTTTGAATGAAAGCCCATATTTCTTTATTTTCATAACCCAGATTGTGCGCATGTTCACCATAGGCAGCAATCCCTTTGATTCCGTAAATCAGGAGTTCTCTCAGCGAGCGTACATCTTCGTTGCTTGTGCTGAGAACACCCACTGTCAGTGATTTTGTGTAAATTTCTTCTTCTGTTTTTGGAATCCATGTAGCGCATTCATGAAGAGAAGAAAATTTAGCTCCTGCTTTTTCTGCTGTTTGCTTCATCATATCACGTAGTTCAATCCCTTTTTTGATACGATTAAGAAAAACATTTTTGTCGAAATTAGCATTTGTAATCGTAGTAAAAAGTCCATCGAAAATGAATTTATTAACTTCATCATTTTCTATTCCTTTTTCTCTTGCTGCGTTACTGAAAACAGAAACACCTCTCAGAACATACATTAACATGTCCTGCAGGTTCGCAACTTCATCATTTTTTCCGCATACACCTTTGATGGTACAACCTGTACCTTTTGCCGTTTCCTGGCATTGAAAACAAAACATACTCATAGTTATATAGATTTAAGATTAATATTTAATAGACTGTATCATCGCCCCATGGGGCGATGTTACAGTTTTGAACAGAACTTTTTTACAACCGTATCCATTCCTCTTTTATTACTTCGCCCTGAACACTTACGATAATGACTTTTAGTGGTACTTTTCGCGTTGCCTGTTGTAATGCCGTTTTAGCCAATTGAAGTAACCCGCCACAGCAGGGAACTTCCATTATCATTACTGTTATTGTATTTACTTTAGCTTCGTCAATCATTCCAATTAATTTTTCCACATATACTTCCATGTTTGAATCCAGCTTGGGACAAGCAATTGCGAGTCCTTTTCCCTTTAAAAATTTTTGATGAAAATTTCCCATGGAGAAAGCTACGCAATCTGCTGCAAGGAGTAAATCTGCATTTCTAAAATACTGTGCATTTTTACTGACGAGGTGTAACTGAACCGGCCATTGCCTGAGTTCACTTTGCACTTCAGTAATCTCTTGACTTGCTTCTTTTTTGTCAAAGCTCATTTCCTGAGAACCCATGCAGCCGCAGCCTCCACCGGATTCATGCGTTTGTGGTTTTTGCATAGTATGTACTTTAAATTTAACTTCATCAAGATCGAAAGGCAAATTATTTCTGTTTTCTTCTAGCCAGTTTACAGCTTGTTTAAGGTAAGTTGTTTCGCTGTGTTCTTTCAGATGCTGCAGGTGCGCGATCATTGTGTTTTTGCCTTTGGGTATTATATCTTTAATAACCGCAATTTCATCGTAGGGAGCAGCTTCCCGTTCGATAATTTCTAAAGCTCCTTCCGGGCAATGACCTAAGCATGCGCCTAGACCGTCGCACATGAGGTCGCTAATCAGGCGTGCTTTTCCATCAATAATTTGCAATGCACCTTCGTGGCAGTTTGGAATGCAGAGACCGCATCCGTTGCATTTTTCTTCATCTATTTGTACAATTTGACGTTTCATATTCTTTAATTTCTATTTTAATATTTAGGTATTGTTTTGCTTAAATACATTTAATTTTTTTAGCATAATCAGAAAGTTTTGTTGCTTCAAGAAAATTTTTAAATTCAGCCGTTATTTTTTTTCCTAAGCCACCGAAAATACATTTATCCTGTGGACATATTTTATGATCTACCGGGCATTCTGTCTGCCTTAAATCTCCTTCAATTGATTTATATATTTCGTAAAAAGTTATTTCATCAGATTTTTTCAGCAGGTTAAAACCACCAGATGGTCCTCTGCCAGATGAAAGCATCTGATCTTTAACTAAACGCTGCAATACCTTAGATGTATGATGGCGGGATGCGCCTAATCTGTCAGCAATGTTATTTGCATTCAGGCGAATGGGGGAGTTCAGGATCAGAATCATGCTGTGAATTGCAATGTGAGATGCTTCTGATAATGTAAAAATTTTTGCCATTTTATTAATTGTATTATTTCGGTAATTCAATACGCAAATATAGAAATTAAATAATTCATCATCCAAATATTTTTCAATAAAAATTTTATTTATTTTATAAATTATTGAAATACAAGATATTAGAAAATGTAAAAAAGAAGGAAAGATAAAGAGGCATGGTATAATACATCGTCCCACTTGTGCTGCGATGCATTGAGCGTAGTCGAAATAATCGAAGTCGAAGCATGGGACGATACAGTACCTTTTAATATTTAAGAGCGATTAATGTAATATCGTCTGTTTGTTCAATAGGAGAGCCTGTGTTATTTTGCCAATTAAATAGTTCGGTTTCGAAACAAATTTTTTGTTCAGCTAATGTTTTATGAGCGTTATTTTGCAGAAGCAGTTTAAAGTTTTTATGAAGATATTTTTTGGAGGAAGGCCCTCCAAACTGGCTTTGGTAGCCATCGCTAAATAAATAAATTGTGTCGCCTTTCTGTAATTGGAATATTTGATTTGTAAAGGGGTTCATTTTTTCGTGAATTCCTATGGGTTGTTTGTCTCCCTTAACTTCGTTCAAAGTTATGGTAGATAAATCGGGGCAAATTTCCTTAATATGTAGCATCGCCCCATTTGCGCTGAGCGAAGCCGAAGCGTGGGGCGATGCTACCATTAAAGGATTATTCGCCCCTGCAAATTGAAGTTCCATCGTTTCGGTGTTTATTGCAACAAAAGCGATATCCATACCATCTTTCACAGAGTGGTTTATTTCATAATTTCCCTTTTGATGAAGAGATTGAATGATGTGAGTTCGTAAATGATTCAACACATCCGCAGAGGTTTGGATTTCTTTTCTTGATACAATATCATTCAGAATTGAAATTCCCATCATACTCATAAAAGCACCGGGAACGCCATGACCTGTACAATCTCCAACAGCAAAAAGTAACATTTTTCCTTTTCTGGCAAACCAGTAAAAATCTCCGCTTACGATATCTTTCGGTTTAAAAATGACAAAAAAATCTGAGAAATAATTTTTAGGATTACTCTCTTGAGGCGAAATAACAGCTTGAATGAAATCGTTGGAAGGTATTACCGCACTTTGAATACGTTCTGCATATTTAATGCTTTCCGTAATATTTTCATTGATTAAAGAAATCTTATCTCGTTGATGCTCTATCTCGTCACGTTGAGCTGCAATTTCTTCATTCTGCTGGTTGAGCTCTTCATTTTTCTCTTCAATTTCATGCTTTTGTTCAGCAAGAAGTTTATTCGCTTTCTTTTTTTGCATAAAGCTGTAAAAGGCAACAATTAATAAAATAAGAACCAGAATAAATCCTATACTGAAAGCTGTTTTTTGTATTTTTTGTTGTTTAATTTCGGATTTCTGTAATTCAATTTCTTTTTGTTTCTTTTCATTCTGGTATAAAGACTCCATTTCATTGAGGCTTTTTGTACTTTCAATGTTGAAAATACTATCGTTGTATTTGCTGTATAGCTTGTGGTATTTGTATGCTTCTTTATAATTATGCAGGCTGTCATGAATTTCAGAAAGCAAAAAACAATTTGTTCTAATATCGTCTATTGAACCTGTAATTCTTGAGTAATCCATGCTTATATTAATATAAGTAAGTGCTTTGTCGTAATTTTTTAGTTTTATATAAATTCCGGCTATATTCTGGGTAACAATTGCAATCCCTTTTATATCTTCAAGCTCTTCATCAATCGCGAGTGATTTTATAAAATAATCCAGAGCTTTCTGATAATCTTTATTCTCAGAATAAATATTTCCTATATTGTTATAACAACCCGAAATTTCTCTTTTGTTTCCTGTTTGCTCCATCATTTTTTGAGAACGAATATAGTAAAGCAACGCTTTATCGGTATTTCCCTGTAGGTAATATATGTTGCCAATATTACTAAGATTTCCATAAATTCCTTTAATGTCTTGCAGCTCTTCTTTTATTTTTAATGCCTTTTCAAGATATTTCAGAGATTGTTCAAACATATTCTGCATGGCATAAATAATACCTATGTTCGCATAACATCTTGAAATATGATTTTTATCTTTTAACTCATCGCCATATTTCAAAGATTTCAGATAGCAATCGAGCGATTCATTTAGTCTTCCCTGCTCTTTATAAATATTTGCAATACTTATATAGTAAACAGAAATTCCTTTTTCGTTTTTAATTTCCATGCTCAAACGACCTGACTTTTCATAATATTCTAATGCAAAATTGTATTTTCCCTGATCGCTGTATATGTTTCCAATATTCAAATAACCTTGAGATTCTTTTTTTTTATTTTTTAAAGATAGATTTAATTTAAGTGCTTTCCTGTAATATTTCAGTGCAGGATGGTAATCTCCTGTTTCATAATAATAATCTCCAATCGCATTGTAGCTGTCAGAAACACCATTCATGTAATTTATTTTTTCTGATAAATTCAACGCATTCTCAAGCATACGTTGAGCCTTGGGATTTTTATACTGAATATAGATTTCCCCAAGACGAATAAATGCACTAATTTTTAGAGTATCGTGGTTACTGCTATTGGTAATATTCAATAGATTTTTTTCTTCATGCGTCTGCGCAAAAAGGGAGTAAGAGAAAATGACCAAAATGACCAGAAACAGAAGCTTCATAAATTATTTCTTTTTTTTCTTTTTTGAAATAAATTGGTCAAGTGTAGATTTAGAGAGGTATTCTTTGAATTCTTTTGTTATTTTGCTCACAACATTTCCCATAAGGCATTTATCGAAAGGGCAAACCTGATTATCTACAGGGCAATGCGTCAGTTCGATGGGACCTTCAATGGATTCATAAATTTTAAGCAAGGTTATTTCTGATGCTTTTTTTTTCAGGGAAAAGCCACCATAAGGGCCCCGGTTTGAGCTCAGGAAATCATCTTTAACGAGCCTTTGAAGAATTTTGGCAATATGATGTTTTGATGAGCCTGTAAGTTCTGCTATTTTTATAACATTAATTTTTTCGGATGCCTGAGCGATTAAGACCATTGAATGAATTCCAATAGATGCTGCTTCTGATAATGTAATAAGTTTTGACATAAAAATGTATTAAGTATTTTAATGCTCAAATATCGGAATTTTTATTTTATGAAGTTAAAAATAGGATGATTTTTTTTGTTTCAGGTATTATAATTCCACACCTTTAATAATTTTGGTAATTCGATATTTTTAGTGGAAAATAAATAATTAACTTTATTTAAGACAAGTGATGCCCGGCTATTTTCAAACGGAAAACATCCTCGAGGTTTCAGCGCACCTGAAGGGTATAAACCCCGAGGGTGTTCCTATTGCATAATTAGCGGGTATTTAAACATTCACTAATTTTGGAGAATAACCTCTTTTACTGAAGAAAAAAGTGTGTTTGTTACCTGATTGGTATAAATCAGTTCGTTGTAATCAAAATACATTAAGTCTTATGAAAATATCATATAGTCTTTGAGACACTTGCAGGCAACTTTTCTATTGATAACAAAATATTTTCATTCGTTGCGGGGATACAAAAATCTGGTTCAATTTTATGATTTTTAATTGAAGAAATTGCATCTTTAATTGCTAACCACACGGAAAATGCCAGCATAATAGGTGGCTCTCCAACTGCTTTGCTTTTACGAATAGCATTTGGATTTGGATATCCTTTCAGAAGTTCCACGCGAAAATCAGCAGGTATATCTTGTATTGAAGGAATTTTGTACGTATCGGGTGAATGATTGAGCAAATAACCTTTTGCATCGTACTTCATTTCCTCGGATGTAACCCAGCCCACACCTTGTATAAATGCGCCTTCTACTTGTCCTTTGTCAATATTCGGAATAATAGATTCTCCCACATCGTGCAAAATATCGGAACGCAACAATTGAACCCTGCCTGTTAAAATATCTACCTGAACTTCACTTACAGCCATTCCGAATGCAAAGTAATGAAAGGGTTTTCCTTTCCCTGTAGCTCTGTCGAAATGGATGTCAGGGGTTTTATAAAAACCTGTAGCACTCATGCTCACTTGCTGTATGTATGCAAGAGAAACCAATTGCAGAAACGACATTTTGCGATCCGGATTTTGTGAATCGTACACTACATTATTTTCAAATACAATTGCTTTTTCGTCTGTTGGAGGGACATTATTTTTTCTCAATTCTTTTGCAGCAACAGGAATCAAGCGGTATTTCAGCTTTTCAATGGCATCTTTTACTGCCGCTCCATTCAGGTCTGACCCAGAAGAAGCCGCTGTAGCAGATGTGTTTGGTACTTTCGATGTATTCGTTGCATTCACTTTTATCTTATCAATACTCACACCCATTTCGAGTGCTGCTATTTGTTGTATCTTTGTATTGAGTCCTTGTCCCATTTCTGAGCCGCCATGATTTACAAGAAGTGTTCCGTCAGTATAAATATTTACCAAAGCACCTGCCTGATTTAGAAATGATGAGGTAAATGAAATACCGAATTTCACAGGAGTTAACGCAATTCCTTTTTTATAAAATTCATTTTCATTATTGAATTTTTCAATATCTTTTTTTCTTTTTTCGTAAGAAGAAGAATTCATCAATTGCTCCCACAAAACATAGAGGCGGTTATTTTCTACGGTCTGTCCATAAGGTGTAGTATTGCGTTCATTGAGTCCGTAAAAATTTTTATAACGAATTTCTGCTGCATCTTTTTTAAGAATACGTGCAATTTTATCTATGATTGTTTCTACACAAGCCATCCCCTGAGGCCCACCAAAGCCACGAAATGCGACATTCGATGGCAGGTTCGTTTTCATTGCTTTACCAATGATGCGCATGTTTGGAATGAAGTACGAATTCTCAGCATGAAGCATCGCGCGTTCGAGAATGGCCATACTTAAATCGCTTGCATAACCACCATTTGCATAATGCAGCACATCTATTGCGAGAATTTTTCCATCATTATCAAATCCTGCTTTGTATTTGAACAAAAAAGGATGGCGTTTGCCTGTTATGAGCTGATCTTCGTCGCGCTGCAAACGAACTTTTACAGGTCTTTTTGTATGATGAACAAGCAGAGCAGCCCATGCTGCAAGATGATTTCCCTGTGTTTCTTTTCCTCCAAAAGCGCCACCCATTCTGCGCATTTCAACTTCAACTTCATTTTTTTGCACACCCAGAACCTCTGCAATAATTGCTTGTGTTTCCATGGGGTTTTGCGTGGAGCTGTATGCTTTGATGTCATTCCCTTCTCCGGGAACACACAAGCAGATTTGTGTTTCGAGGTACCAATGCTCCTGACCCCCTGTGATTAATTCTCCCTCAAGAATATGAGGCACATTTTTAAAAGCTTCTTCTACATTTCCACATTCAATTTTTCGCTCGGGTTGTAAAAGCATGTTTTTTTCAATTGATTCTTCAATCGTAACAACAGCAGGGAGAATTTCATACTCAATTTTTATTACTTTTTTTGCTTCAAGCGCAGCTTCTTCACTTTCTGCAGCAATAAGAAAAACAGCCTGTCCGATACATTCCACCTTTTCAAAAGCAAGCGCCGGCTCATCGTGAAACACAGGCCCCATATTGTTGTGTCCGGGAATATCTTTATGCGATAAAATTGCATGTACACCCTTAACTTTTTTTGCTTCTTCCAAATCAAAAGAAATAATTCGTGCATGTGCATGCGGACTGGTGTAAACAAATCCGTGCAAAAGCTGATCATTGATTTGAATATCGTCAATATAAACCGCTTCGCCGGTTACGTGGTATTTTGCGCTTTCGTGATAGGTGGTCATAATTGTAAAGTAAAAAATTTTGATACTATTTCTTTTTAAAAAAATACATAAGTACTAATATTTGTCTTTCTCAATAAGGAAATATGTTATTTTGTTTCGCTCCAAAATTTCAGTAAAAGATTTCTTGCCATTATTTTACGGGCATCTGCACCTGAACGGGCATCTGAGATAGGTGTGAATTCTTCATCAATCAGGGTCATGGTCTGCTCCACATGCTCCCTTGTCCATTCTTTACCGAGCAAATAATTTTCTGCTTTTGCAGCACATTTTGTAAGTGCAGCCATTCCTCCGTAATATAAGGCAATCTCTTTTACAATTCCACTTTCAATCTTTAATCTGAATCCTGCGCTGACAGTAGAAATATCCATATCTTTCCGCTTGGATACCTTATACGATTTCACAATAGTTCCTTCGGATAATTTCGGAATAATTACAGAGGTAATCAATTCGTCGTTTTTTAATTGTGTAGTACGATACGACACTACAAATTCCCGCAGTTTTATTTCACGGCTGGAACTTGCATTTTCCACACAAACACTTGCATCGTAGGCCATCAGTACCGGAGGCGTATCTCCAATGGGAGAAGCAGAACCGATATTTCCACCCAGCGTGGCTTTATTTCTTATCTGTTTTGAACCAAAAACACTCAGCATTTCATACAAGGCAGGAAATATTTTTTTGCTTTTCATGCGCACATCTTCCATGCAAGCACCACTGCCAAAAATTACAGCATCAGACTTTGTTTGTATTTTCTTTAGTCCCGCAATATGAGATAGATCAAGCAGCATGGGTAAAAATTCTTTTTTCTTTGTAACACGCAGCGCAATATCTGTAGCGCCATTTATTACTAATGCATCAGGATATTTTGCTTTAAGACTTAATGCCTTTGCTTTGGTAAAAGGAATAAAATAATTTTGTTTTCCTGTATTGAGAGAAATAGCAGTTTTCGTATTTATGCATTCAAGCATTTTGATTATTTCAGGCTCTTCTTCAGAAAATTTATCTTTTCCCTCCAACTTGCAGGCGCGCTGGGTGGCTTCAATTATGGGTCTGTAACCGGTACAACGGCATAAATTACCTGTAAGCGCATCATTTATTTCAGCAAGCGTAGGTTTCTTGAATTGCTTGAAAACGGCAAACATGCTCATCACAAAACCGGGAGTGCAAAACCCACACTGGCTGCCATCTGTTTCTATCATTGCCTGCTGAACGGGGTGCAAATTTGTTGAATTTCCAAGGTTTTCAACTGTCAGAAGCTGCTTGCCGTGGAGCATTGGAAGAAAGATGATACAACTGTCATAAGCGCGGTATTCCAATTTTCCGTTTTTATTTTCAGCAATAACTACAGTACAAGCACCACAATCGCCTTCGGCACAACCTTCTTTTACTCCTTTATGCCCGGACAGACTGCGAAGGTATTGAAGTACGGTTGTTGTGGGCGTATACACAGAATTTGAAAAATCTATTTCCGTTAATTTGTTTCCTAAAAGGAATGTAATTTTTTGTGACATAGGGTTTATTTTTGACGGTATTGTAGAATCGCTCCATGGAGCGATTTTACATTACCGTATTATATTTCTAACATCAATTAATTTCGCCAGTATGCTGACCGCAATCTCTTGTGACTTTTCAGCAATAAATTTATGCTACTTCGTATTCAAATTTTGCAGGATTTCCTGTTTGCTTTGAAGCATTAAGAATTTCAATGCCAACAATAGAACCGTTTTCAGCATAGTCAATTATAATTCCCGGTTTGTCTTCACTGCTATCATGGATTTCTGATTCACTAAATCGGATATACAATACATCAACTTCTTTGTCATACTTTATTTTCATAGTATTTTTCGATTTTTGACGTTTTATAAACTGTAATTATTTTTTTTATCTCTGTATTCACAAAAACCCTTATTAAATATTTTAGTTCTTGTGTTTCTACCGGTATTGTAGAATCGCTCCATGGAGCGATTTTACATTACCGTAGTGTATTTCTAACATCAATTAATTTCGCCAGTATGCTGACCGCAATCTCCTGTGGTGTTTCAGCTGCAAATTTAATCCCAATGGGCATATCAATTTTTTCAATTTCTTCGGGTGTCAAAATTTTTTCATCATTCAGCATTTTTTTTACTTCTGCTACTTTGCGCTTACTGCCAATCATCCCAAGATAGGCATGCTCTTTTTTACATGCTAATTTTAATATATCAAAATCGTGCATGTGGTTATAGGTAACAATTACTATAAACGTTTTTCTGTCAAATTTTATATTGTCAAGAATTTCTTTGTAATCTTTGTTGATACAAGCACATTTAATTTCAGAAAAATCATTAAATACATCAATTCTCTCATCTATGACGGTAACATCAAATCCCAACTCAACACTAAACTTTGCGAGGGCTTTTCCAATATGACCTGCTCCAAATATATGCAAAGGAATTTTTCGGGAAACAGGCTCAATATAAACTTCCATATTGCCACCGCACTCCATGGCAAGATCTTTTTTTAGGTCGTACTTCAGCAAAACAGGAGCTTTGGACAATATTACTTTTTGGGCTTCTTCAATAACTGTTTTTTCTATTGTTCCTCCACCAACCGTTCCGATTATTGTTCCGGTTTCTGTTACGATCATTTTGGAACTGCTTTTACGCGGAGAGGAACCAAATGTTTCCACAACAATACAGAAAGCTGCATTGATATTATCATTCTCCAGATCTGCCAGATGTTGAAATATTGATTTCATTTTTATGAATTTTGTTGCAATCACAAATATATTATTTTTTTGTTTAACCGATATGATTTTTATCGCATTGTTTCTAATCTTTGCTGCAATTATTTCTTTATAAATAAATTTTTTCTTTACTTGCATTGATTTTTATAAAACCTTAAAAAATGAGAAAAATTAATTTTTTTTTAATTCTATGTGCAATGATTGGATTTTCGTGTTCCAATAATGAAACCAAGGATGTTGCGGTTACCGGAAATCCTTTAATTGACAAACAGGACAACCCTTTTGGGGTGGCTTCTTTTGAAAAGATTAAACCTGAGCACTATCTGCCTGCTTTTGAAGAAGGAATGAAGCGACAAAATGATGAGATTAATTCTATTATCAACAATAGTGAAATACCAGATTTTAAAAATACTGTTGAGGCATTATTTAACAGTGATGAACTTTTATATAATGTAAGTTTGGTATTTGATAATGCAACTTCTGCCAATACGAGCTCTGCATTAGATTCTATTTCAGAAGTCATTAGTCCTCGCCTTGCTAGACATCGGGATGAAATATCCATGAATCCAAAATTGTTTGAAAAAATTAAAGCTGTATATGAAAACAAAGCATCTTTTTCTTTAAATGCAGAACAAACATTTTTGATGGATAACATATATAAAAGTTTTGTCAGAAACGGCGCACTGCTTGCTCCTGAAAAACAAGCAGAACTTAAAAAAATAAATGAAGAACTTTCAGGTCTGTCAGTTAAATTTGGTCAAAATCTTTTAGCTGAAACTAATGCATTTAAAATGTTTGTAGATAAAAAAGAAGATCTGGCAGGGCTTCCTGAAGATGTTATCTCCGGTGCTGCAGAAGCTGCTGAAAAAGATGGAAAAACAGGACAATGGATGTTTACCACTCACAAACCAAGCATGCTCCCTTTTCTTCAGTATGCAAAAAACAGAAGTCTGCGTGAAAAAATTCTTACAGCATACATGATGCGCGGAAATAATGGAAATTCAAACGATAATAACAAGGTACTTGCAAAAATGGTTACCTTAAGGTATCAGAAAGCAGCCTTACTTGGATACAAAAATTATGCTGCATATAAGCTTGAAACCCGTATGGCGAAATCACCTGAGAATGCATTTGAGCTTTTAAATAAATTATGGGAGAAATCAATTGCTGTTGCGAAAAAAGATGCAGTTTCTCTTCAGAAATTATTGTCGCAGGATAGTCAGAAAAATACACTGGCAGCTTGGGATTGGTCGTATTATTCAGAAAAACTCCGCAAAGAAAAATACAATCTTGAAGAAAGCGAAGTGCGTCCCTATTTTAAATTAGAAGATGTTACTACCGGAATATTTATGGTTGCAGAAAAACTGTACGGATTAACATTTACAAAAATAGATAATATTTCGTTGCCACATCCTGATGCAATTGCTTATGAAGTTAAAGAAGCGGATGGAAAGCATCTTGGCGTTTTTTATCTTGACTTTTTTCCACGCGACAGCAAAAGAGGCGGTGCCTGGTGTACAGAATACCGTGGACATCATATCAAAGAGGGCAAAGAAATAACACCTATTACTTCTGTTGTTTGTAATTTCACAAAGCCCACAAAAGATACTCCATCGCTTTTAAGTATGGATGAAACGGAAACATTGTTTCATGAGTTTGGTCATGCGCTAGAAAGTCTTATGTCTAAAGTTTCTTACAGAACAACTTTTGTTGCAACAGATTTTGTTGAGCTTCCCAGTCAGGTAATGGAACATTGGGCGTTTCATAAAGATGTTCTTAAATTGTATGCCAAACATTATAAAACGGGAGAGGTAATACCCGATGTCCTTGTACAAAAAATTAACAACAGTTCACTTTTTAATCAGGGATTTGGAACTACAGAATACCTTGGGGCATCTCTTCTGGATTTGGAATATCATTCAATTGAAAATAGCAATGATGTTGATGTGCAGAAATTCGAAAAAGAATTCCTGATAAAAATTGGTCTGATTCCTGAAATTCCGCCACGTTACAGAAGCACTTATTTTTCCCACATCACAGGAGGTTACGATGCAGGATATTATAGCTATATCTGGTCTGCAGTACTTGACAATGATGCATTCGATGCGTTTGAAGAAAAAGGTGTTTTTGATAAGTCGGTTGCAGAAAAATTCAGAAAAAATATTCTTGAAAAGGACGGTATTGAAGATCCTGTAAACATGTATGTGAATTTCAGAGGGAAAGAGGCTGGTATTGAACCATTATTGAAAAACAGAGGATTGTTGTAAAAATGAAAATTAACTGAATTTATAAATCTTATACTTTATGTTGCAGGTTGCAGGTTGCAGGTTGGCTTCGACTTCGCTCAACCACCCTGAACAGGAAACTTGCAACTTGCAACAACTATAAAAAAAATAAATCACTTTATAAAAAAATAAATAAACATGCCCAAAACAATATTAATAACAGGTGGAGCTGGCTTTATTGGCTCACATGTAGTACGGCTTTTTGTAACAAAATATCCAGAATATAAAATTGTAGTTCTCGATAAACTTACGTATGCCGGAAATCTTGAAAATTTAAGGGATATAGATAAATCGCCCAATTATGAGTTTGTAAAAATGGATATTTGCGATCAAGATGTTTTTGAATTATTTCAAAAATATAAATTTGACGGAGTAATTCATCTGGCAGCAGAGTCGCATGTTGACCGCTCTATTACGGATCCCATGGCTTTTGTTCAGACAAATGTAATTGGAACATGCAATTTGTTGAATGCAGCAAAAGAAAGCTGGAAAGATGCTTTTGAGGGAAAATTATTCTATCATATTTCAACCGATGAAGTATATGGCTCACTTGAGCATGAAGGTTTTTTTGTTGAAGAAACATCATACGATCCGAAAAGCCCATATTCTGCATCAAAAGCAAGCTCTGATCATTTTGTGCGCGCATATCACAACACATATAAAATGCCGGTGGTTATTACGAATTGCTCCAATAATTATGGACCCAATCAATTTCCTGAAAAATTAATTCCACTGTGCATTCATAATATTAAAAACAACAAACCAATTCCTGTTTATGGAAAAGGTGAAAACATACGCGACTGGCTGTACGTGGTAGATCATGCACATGCAATTGATGTTGTTTTTCATAAAGGAAAAGTGGGAGAAACTTATAATATTGGTGGAAATAATGAGTGGACGAATATCAGTCTGATACATAAACTTTGTGAAGTAATGGATGTTCAGCTTGGCAGAGCAGCAGGAGATTCTGCCAAATTAATTACGTTTGTAAAAGATCGTGCCGGTCATGATTTGCGTTATGCTATTGACAGCTCAAAACTGCAGAAGGAATTGGGATGGGAGCCTTCGCTGCAATTCGAACAGGGCATTGTAAAAACAGTAGAATGGTATCTGACAAACGAAGAGTGGCTGAACAATGTGGTTTCTGGTAATTATACAAAGTATTATGATGAGATGTACGGGAAATAGGGGAATTAAGAATTAAGAATTGGGAATTGGGAATTGATGGACAATAGAAATACAATAGAAATACAATAGAAATACAATAGAAATACAATAGAAATACAATAGAAATACAATAGAAATACAATTGAACATCTATTGTTGCTCTATTGACCATCTTTTGAATTTCAATCGTAACCCTATTATACGCCTAATGAATGATAAAATTTAACTGAAACATTAAAAAACCAAATGGGAATTTTTAATAAAATATTCGGAGAAAAGCAGTGCAGGATTCCTGCTGATTTATCCGTTTTAGAAACAGATTTGCATTCCCATTTAATACCCGGCATAGATGATGGAGCAAAAACTTTGGATGATGCGCTTGTACTGGTTCGAGAGCTTCATGAATTAGGTTATAAAAAGCTTATTACTACTCCTCATGTAATGAGTGATTATTATCAAAATTCGCCTGAAACAATTTTATCGGGTCTGGAAAAACTCAAAGAAGGAGTCATAGCCGCAAATATTCCTGTTACAATAGAAGCTGCGGCAGAGTATTATATTGACGAACATTTTGCTTCCAAAATTGAAAAAAAAGAATTACTCACTTTTGCCGGAAATCATGTTTTAATTGAATTGCCATTTTTTAATGAGCCGAAAAATCTTAATACAGAAATTTTCAATCTTACTATATCTGGATATAAAGTTGTATTAGCACATGTTGAGCGTTACACATACTGGTTTCATGATTTTGAAAACTATGAAAAGTTAAAAGACAGAGAAGTTTTTTTTCAGTTAAACCTTACATCTCTTTACGAAGATGGGAAAAGTCATATACGCAAGATATGTGAAAAATTGATTGATGCAGGCATGATTAATTTTCTTGGCAGCGATGCGCATAATCCTGAGCATATAGAAAAAATTAAAAAGGTATTATCAAATAAACACCTGAAAATACTAATAGATTCAGGTAAGCTGTTGAATAAAAATTTGTGATTTTTTTTGTGGATAATAAATAATTATGTTGCGTGCTATATTACTGATTTCTGTATTTCTTTTTTTCTTTCCTTTTTTCTCATCGGCAGAAGTTTTATTTTCAGCCTGCCAGGAAAAAACAATTGTAATTGTTGTTGAAAATTCAGCAGAAGCAGATTATTTTTTAACTTATCAGGATAATATTAAAGCCGGAAAAAAAAAGTATTTTAAAATCGGGAAAAAAATATTCAGAAACCCATTTTATAAGGAAAACACAGCGAACGGAAAACAAAAATTTGCCACAATTGTTATTATTTTACTGACCGGGCCTCTTGGCGGGCATCGCTTGTATCTTGGAACAAAACCGGTAGTCCCTGTAATTTATGCGGTAACACTTGGTGGAGGAATCGGTATACTCCCCATTATTGATCTTTTTGCAATTGCATTTACAAAAGATATTTCACGATATGTAGATAATGAAAGAGTGATAATGTGGTTGAAATAAAAACCTGCATATCTTTCAACAAAATTTTGCATATAAAAAAAAAGTTGTATTTTAGTCAGAAACTCATATTCTCATAATAATGCTGACATTGAAAAAAGATATTATCATTGCTATAGATGGCTATTCCTCATGTGGTAAGAGTACACTTGCAAAATCTCTCGCAGGTATTCTGAAATACACATATATTGACAGTGGCGCTATGTACCGTGCTGTTACGCTTTACGGACTGCGCAACAATTATGTAAGAACCGGTTTTGTAGATACAGACAAAATGATTCAGAATATTTCAAATGTGAAAATTGAATTCCGGCTGAATGAAGAAACACTCAGAAATGAGTTGTGGCTAAATGGCGAAAATGTTGAAGACGAAATCCGGGGAATGGAAGTTGCCAATAACGTAAGCCCTGTAAGTACTATTGCAGAAGTTCGTAAGCGCATGGTTTTTTTACAGCAGGAAATGGGTAAAAACAAAAGTATTGTGATGGATGGTCGTGACATTGGAACGGTTGTGTTTCCTGAAGCAGAACTGAAATTTTTTGTAACAGCAGACGTTGACGTCCGGGCGCAGAGGCGTTATAAAGAATTTAAAGAAAAAAATATTCCTATAACAATCGAAGAAATAAAAGAGAACATCGGTCAACGAGACCACATTGACGCGACCCGCAAAGAAAGCCCCCTGCGTCGGGCAGAAGATGCCGTAATTCTTGACAACAGTAATCTTTCCCGGGAAGGGCAATTGGAATGGGCGATAAACTATATAAAAGAGCATTTTAGTTCATGAACATAGAAATTGACCCCGGCTCTGGTTTTTGCTTTGGTGTTGTGTATGCAATTCAACGCGCAGAAGAAGAACTAAAAAAACACAAAACACTGTATTGTCTTGGCGATATTGTTCACAATAATGTGGAGGTAAATCGTCTTAAAGAGCTTGGTCTTGTTACTATTGAACACAGCCAGCTAAAAAATCTTCACAATTGCAAAGTATTAATACGTGCTCACGGAGAGCCGCCCGAAACGTACCAGATTGCTTTTCAAAATAATATTGAACTTATTGATGCATCCTGCCCGGTTGTGCTTCGCTTACAAAATAAAATTAAAAACGGGTTTGACCGGATGAAGGAAGTGAACGGACAGATTGTGATATACGGGAAAGAAGGTCATGCCGAAGTCAACGGATTAGTCGGGCAAACAAAAGAAGAAGCCATTGTAGTCAACAAAATTTCAGACCTTGATAAAATTGATTTTACACGCCCTGTTATTTTATATTCTCAGACAACGCAAAGTACAAGCGGTTTTCAGGCAATTCAGCAAGAAATTGAAAAAAGACTTGCCAGTATGAATGTAAATTTTTCATTTGTTGCAAACGACACGATTTGTCATCAGGTTTCAACACGCGGGCCACAACTCATGGAGTTTTCAAAAACACACGATATTATTATTTTTGTAAGCGGAAAAAAAAGCTCGAATGGTAAAATGCTTTACGAAGTATGTAAAAAAGAAAATCCGAACACCTATTTTGTTTCAGACGTTGACGATCTTGATTTTTTCTGGTTTTCTGAAAATAAATCGGTGGGTATTTGCGGTGCTACATCAACACCTCGCTGGCTGATGGAAAAAATTTGTAATGAGATAAAAAACAGAAAGTGATTTTTTGTGGATTTTTTTACTTTCAGCCTGTCCTCCTTAAAAGAAACAGTATGTTTTTTGGGATAATTTGGTGGCGAAGAAAATACTTTCAGAGTGGGACTCAACAATAAAAAAAAATTAATACTTTTGAGGTAAATATTAAATTAATAGAATATGATCAAACAAAAAACCGTAGTTATACTATGCGCTGGTGGTCCTGCACCCGGCATCAACACTGTTATTGCAACTGTTTCAAAAAGGTTTATTTCGGGAGGATACAGAATATTGGGATTAAATTATGGATACAAAACTATTTTCATGTCAAATCCCGATTTTATTGAAATCAATTATGATCTGGCAGACCGTATTTTTGATAAAGGCGGATCGTATCTGAAAATGAGCAGGCATAAACCCAAAAAAGAAGAATTTAATGTAGATTTTTTCGTTAAAGAAAACATTGTACTTCTTGTAACAATAGGGGGCGACGACACTGCATCCTCTGCAAACAGAATTAGCCAGTATCTTGCAGAAAACAATCATAAAATACAGAACATTCATGTTCCGAAAACCATAGACAACGACCTTCCGTTGCCAGACAATATTCCTACATTCGGATACCATACTGCAAAGAATGAAGGAGTGCGTATATGCAAAACCATATTGGAAGATGCGCGCACCAGCGATGGTTGGTTTGTCATTTCTGCCATGGGTCGTGAAGCAGGACATCTGGCTCTGGGTATTGGTTTGGCTTGTCATTACCCGATGATTATTATTCCTGAAATGTTTTATAAGGTTTCTGTTACTTTTGACAGAATTTTAAAAATGATTATCTCTTCAATGGTAAAGAGGGAACTGATGGGATTAAAATACGGTGCTGCCATTGTTTCAGAAGGTGTTTTTCATTATTTTGATGAAGAAGAAATTATGAATTGCGGCATTGTTTTCACGTATGATGACCATGGACACCCAGAACTGGGGAATGTAAGTAAAGCACATATTTTTAATGTACTGTTGCAAACCGAACTAAAAAATCTGAATTTAAAATTCCGCAGCAGACCCGAAGAAGTAGGCTATGAGCTGCGTTGCGTGTCTCCTATCGCATATGATTTAAAATATTGCACGAATCTTGGCAATGGAGTAAAAGTACTTTTTGACCGTGGAGAAACTCAATGTATCGTTGTTTCTACAGCAAATGATGAAGTTCTTCCTTTATACATGAAAGACATTTCCAATGAGCAGGGCATTATCAAACCACGTCTTGTTAATGTGCAGTCAGAGCGCTTTCTCGTTACATTGGGAAGTTTTGAATATATCACGGAAAGAGACTATGCTGCCGCGAAAAAATATTTTGCAAACCCTGAGGAATACGATTTGAAGAATATTTTGAAAATTGAGATTTAGATTTAATCGGATTTTTTGACACGAATTCTCACAAATTATTTTATTAGGGTGCTATTTGAACGCAGACCTTGTCTGTCGAAAGTCAAGATGACGCAGATGCAGCAGTTATGGTTGTAGCAACGGTCACGCAAAACGTGATCTTAGAAATTAACCATTGAAATTTATATTTTAATTTTGGTCTAAAATATAAATACAATTGGTATAATTTGCTACTGATTCCGCTGTGTTCAAAAGATTTCAAGATTTTTGGTATATTTGCAGATAGATAATAATAATTTATGTGGCAAGATATTAAAAAATATAGAGAAAAATATAAAAAATTAGGATTACAGAATTCGATTGATTATGAAAAATTCTGTATGATTTCTATTGTATATAATTCATCAAAAATTGAAGGATGTTCTTTATCTGAAACCGACACAAAAATATTAATAGAAAATGATCTAACAGCAAAAGGGAAACCCCTTCGTGACCATTTAATGGTAAAAGATCATTACAATGCATTTTTATCAATAAGAGAGAGAGCTTTCAATAAAGAAAAAATTACAATTGATTTCATAAAAGATATTAATGCAAAAGTAATGAGTAGTACGGGTGGTATTATAAAATCAATGGCTGGAGATTTTGATACTTCAAAAGGAGACTTACGATTTGCTCAAGTTTATGTTGATAAAAAATATTTTCCGAATTATAAAGAAGTACCAAAATTACTAGAAAAATTATGTACAGCGATTAATAGTAAAATTGATACAGTAAAAGAAAACGATATTATAAAATTATCTGCTGACATCCATTACAATTTAGTAAATATCCATCCTTTTGGCGATGGTAATGGAAGGACATCAAGACTGTTTATGAATTATATACAGTTATATCATCAAGAACCTTTGATCAAAGTTTTTACTGAGGATAGAGCTAAATATATATCTGCTTTAAATGACACAGAAGAAAATGAAAATCCTGATATTTTCAGAAACTTTATTTGCAGTCAACAAATTAAATTTTATAAAGCTGAAATAAAAAAATTCTCAAACTTAAAATCAGAATATATATTGCTGATGTAATAATCGCAAACATAGACCTAACATCAAAACACACGAAATAAAAAACGTTATTATTAAACGTAAAAGAGCGCAGGGAGTAATTCTCTGCGCTCTTTTACGTTTTACAGATAATAAAATTTATTCTTAAATTTCTGCAATTTTATCAGACATATATTTTCCGGCAGCAAGTTTTTTTGCTACTTCAGAGAAAGCATTAATTGTATATTCAACATCTGCTATAGTGTGTTCTGAAGTGGGTATCAGACGGAGAAGAATAACGCCTTTCGGTACAACCGGATATGCCACCATTGAGCAGAATACGCCATAGTTTTCACGCAGGTCAACAATAACATTTGTGGCTTCGGGAATAGAGCCTGATAAAAATACAGGAGTAACCGGAGATTGCGTGTTGCCAATATTAAAGCCTTTTTCTTTCAGTCCATTTTGAAGCGCATTCACAACATTCCATAATTTTTCACGCAATTCGGGTTTGGTACGAAGTAATTCCAAACGCTTCAAAGCACCAAAAACCATAGGCATTGGGAGTGATTTTGCAAAAATCTGCGAGCGCATATTATATTTCAAAAAGTCAATCACATATTCATCCGCGGCAATAAAACCGCCGATTCCGGCCATTGCTTTTGCAAAAGTTCCGAAATACAAATCAATTTTATCCTGCACACCAAAAAACTCACCGGTGCCCTGCCCTGTTTTTCCCATTGTTCCGAAGCCATGCGCATCATCAACAAGAAGCCGGAAATGATAGCTATCTTTTAAATCGCAGATTGCTTTTAAATTGCCCAGATCGCCGGACATACCGAAAACGCCCTCTGTTATTACCAGAACGCCTCCGTTTTGTCTTGCTGCGATTTTTGAAGCTTTATCTAACTGCCTGTGAAAATTTTCCATATCATTGTGGGGAAACACAAAGCGTTTTCCGAGATGCATACGCATTCCGTCTATGATACAAGCATGCGCTTCAGAGTCATAAACAATAACATCGTTGCGGCTTAAAAGCGAATCAATAATTGAAATCATTCCCTGATAACCATAATTAAGCAGGAATGAATCTTCTTTTCCGGCAAATGCAGCCAACTGTGCCTCCAGTTCTTCGTGTTTAACGGTTTGACCCGACATCATACGCGCACCCATAGGATACGCCATTCCATAATCTTTCGCTGCTTCTGCATCTGCTTTACGCACCTCCGGATGGTTTGCAAGACCGATGTAATTGTTTAAACTCCAGTTAAGGACTTCTTTTCCCCTGAATTTCATACGGGGGTTAATTTCTCCTTCTAATTTTGGAAATGTAAAATAACCGTGTGCTTCCTTCTGGTATTTTCCAAGAGGGCCACGATTTCCTTTGATTCTTTCTAAAATATCCACGATAATTTATTTTAAAATTTATGAGGCAAAGTTAATTTTTTTAGAAATGAAAAAGAGAAAATAAAAATATTTATTATATGAGCTTGGGTAAAATGTGGGAAATGTTGTTGGAGAAGGGAGTTTGGAGAGTAAAGTCGGTAGTCGGCAGTCGAAAAAGTCAGCAGTCAGCAGTCAGGAAGTCAGCAGTCAGCAGTCAGGCAGTCGGCAGTCAGCAGTCAGCAGTCAGCAGTCAGCAGTCAGCAGTCAGCAGTCAGGAAGTCAGGAAGTCGGCAGTCAGGAAGACTGTAGGCTGAGGACTGAGGACTGTAGACTGAGGACTGTAGACTGAGGACTGTAGACTGAGGACTGTAGACTGTAGACTGATTAAAAAAATCTTTTTACCTAAAATAAATTATTGCCAGAAACTTGTATCAATACAGTTCAATCTCTCGGAAAAACATAGCCAATCTGAAAGCCTGCTGTAAAGCCGAGTTTGCCAAAGCGGTATATGCCTCTGATGCCTCCATAAGCACCAGCAAAAAAATTATCTTTAACCTGAAAATAGGCTTTAATTCCGGTTTCGCCGCTCATGTAAATTGTTTTGGGAAGCGTTTCGAGGCGACGGGCATAGTCAACACCAAAAGGATTTACATAAATTGAAAAAGCAAATTGCGAGAAATTCCGGGGATGAATTTTAAAATTTACACCCTCGGGCAACAGCAATGTAAGAATACTCAGAAACACCCAGCCTCCACGGTTCGAGTCTGCTTCTAAAGCAAACATTAACATATAGGGAGAAACAACCGTTCCCGGAGTTCCATGAACTGAATACAGCTTGTTGTCTTTATAACTAAGTGAGAATTTATAGTTCAACGAAAGAAAATCAGTAACAGATGGTTCAAAAGAAATACCCATGCTCCATACCTGCTGGTTTCCATAAAATGTAAGATCAGGAGTTAAGGCAGCTGTCCAGCCTGTTTGAAAAATAGAAGAAGTGGTAGATTTCCCTGATTTTACAAGCGGATTGCCAGCATAGATGTTTGCAATAAAAAAAGAAAAACAAAGAAAGCAAAAAAGTTTTCGGATGTTGTTAACAGATACGCACATTTTTCACAATAGAATTTAACTTTGTAAAGTTACAAAAAAATCAAAACAGATATGAATATTTTGCTTTTAGGCTCCGGTGGCAGAGAACACACCCTCGCATGGAAAATGAATCAAAGTAACTTGTTAAAAAAACTTTTTATCGCACCCGGAAATGCAGGCACTTTGCAGGCAGGCACAAATGTTTCTCTTGATATTTTAAATTTTGAATCTGTTGGAATATTCTGTATTGAAAACAATATTGAGATGTTAATTGTTGGTCCCGAAGAACCCCTTGTTAAAGGGATATGTGATTATTTTCAATCAGAAGAACGCTTGAAACATATTGCATTAATTGGCCCCACAAAAACGGGCGCACAATTAGAGGGCAGCAAAGATTTTTCCAAGCAGTTTATGGAAAGATATAATATACCAACAGCGCGATACAAGAGCTTTACAAGAGATACTGTTGCAGATGGATTTCAGTTTTTAAAATCGTTACAAGCTCCTTATGTTTTAAAAGCAGACGGACTTGCAGCCGGAAAAGGTGTTATTATTCTTGAGAATATAACAGAAGCTCAAATAGCACTTGCAGATATGCTTGAAGGCAAATTTGGCGATGCAAGCAAAACCGTAGTTATTGAAGAATATTTGCATGGAATTGAAATGTCTGCTTTTGTTGTAACAGATGGAAAAAGTTATAAAATTTTGCCTGAGGCTAAAGATTACAAACGCATTGGAGATAGCGACAAAGGGTTGAATACAGGAGGCATGGGAGCCGTATCGCCTGTTCTTTTTGCTAATGATGAGTTCATGAAAAAGCTCGAAGATCGTGTAATAAGGCCAACAATAAAAGGGCTGCTGAATGAAAGTATTCATTATTGCGGGTTTATTTTTTTCGGAATTATGAATGTGAAAGGAGATCCTTATGTTATTGAATACAACGCGAGGATGGGCGATCCGGAAACAGAAGTTGCTGTACCCAGAATAAAAAATGACCTTGTGGAAATTTTTATTGCAATGGCCAAAGGCAATCTTGAAAAAATAAATATTGATATAGATAAAAGAACCGTAACGACAGTAATGATGGTCTCTGAAGGATACCCGGAAGCGTATGAAAAAGGAAAAGAAATTTCAGGATTAGAATGTGTGGAAAACTGTATCCCCTTTCATGCAGGTACAAAATTAGAGGATGAAAAAATTGTAACAAACGGTGGAAGAGTAATTGCTGTAAGCGCTTTTGGGAAAAATATTCAGGAAGCAAGAAATTTATCGTACCAGGGAGTTGCAGTAATAAATTATGAGGGAAAATATTTCAGAAAAGATATCGGTTCAGACTTAATGAATCTAAAATAAAAAAAGGAGCGAAAAGCTCCTTTTTTATTACTCTTTATTGAGTTTATATTTTATTCTGGCAATATATTTTTCGGCTTTTCGCGACTCCTGACTTTTTGAAAAATCTTTTTCTATTATTTCATAAATTTTCAGAGCATTATCCATGTCGCCCAGCTTTTCATAAGCCAAGGCAGCTTTCATGAAGAAAACCGGACTTGTAAAATCATTGTTTACTTTTTCAGCAGCTTTCAAATAAAAATCTACGGCTTCTTTTGTTTTTCCAAGTTCCATGTTCGCGTCTCCGATACCGCCAATTGCAAGGGGTGCAAGAAATTTATCGCTGGATTTGAATTGATCAAGATATTCAATAGCTTTAGGAAAATCTTTCAGACGCAAATAGCACATTCCTGCATAGTATTTTGAAAGGTTACCGCTTTTTGTACTTCCGTATTCTTCGATGATATTTAAAAATCCAAAATAATTGCCATCGCCATTTAAAGCAATACGGAAAGAGTCTTTTTCAAAATATTGTTCAGCCACGAACATTTGTTTTTGAGCTTCTTCCTGTTTTGGTTTTAGATAAAAACTGTTATAAAGAAGATAACCGCCAATGACAACTATAATTGCTCCAATCACACCGGAGATAATCTTTTTATTATCTTCAATAAATTGTTCGGTTCTGCTGAGAGCGGTGTCAACAGCTATGATTTTATCGTCTGAATTATCAATATTGCTTTTTTCTTTTGCCATAATAACTTATGTATTCAATTTTAAAGAGTGCAAATGTATGATTTTTATGAAATAAATAAAAAAAAATATTTTTTTTGTTGCTTGTTGCCTGAAATACAGTAAGAAGAGTTAATTGATTGTGTGTTTTATATCTCTGTTTAGCTCTTATTAATCCTTTTAAATTTTCAAATGAACATCATTTTTTAAATCAAAAGCTCTTTTATATCTTTGAAAATCAAATCTATTAAAAAAATATTCTATGCAAAGCTTCAGAACGATACTGTTTACAGCCCTTTTGGTAATATCAGGCTTTTATCTTTTTGCTCAATATTCTGTACATATAAATCAGCCGCCACCAGTAAGCCGACCTCAGATTTGTTTAGTTACGGTAAGTCCGGAATCTGATAAAAATCTTATTGTATGGGAAAAAAATAATGCAGAACGTGTTGCTGAATATAAAATATACAAAAGAGATGATAATGATTTACAATATTATCCTATCGGAATAAAATCTGTAACAGAAACAGGAATTTTTGCAGATTCTGCATCAACACCTCATCTCAAATCAAACTATTATAAAATTTCTGCAATTGATTCATGTGGAAAAGAGAGCGAACTCAGCGACGCGCATAAAACAATTTATTTATCTGTAAGTGATGAGGGAAATTCTTTTTTGCTTGAATCAGAACACTACGAGGGGCTTTCGTTTCAAAATTATGAGATATGGCGCGGCATTCAGGCTGATAATCTTTTTTGGATCGGCGTTAATCCTGCTGACAGTATATTTTATTCAGATATTAACGCGCCGGGTGGAACTTTTTTTTATCAGTTAAAAATGAACTTGCCAGTTCCTTGTAACCCTGAACAAGCAAAAGAACTCAGCGGGCCTTTCATGAAATCTCTTTCAAATATTGAGGGAGTAAGCAATGTTTCTGCTTTATTACATTTTAATAAAAATAAATCCCTCATAATATTTCCCAATCCTTTTTCAGAAAAAACTAAAATTATTTTTTTAAATCCGGAAGCAAAAGAATATTCTTTAACCCTCACAGATATAACAGGAAAGCCGGTTTACGTGAAAGAAAAAATAAGATCTAATTCTGTAGAAATTGAAAAGGGAACGTTGAAGCCGGGTTATTACAATCTGATTTTAAAAGGAGAAAAATGTGAATATGGGATGTTGATCGTTAACTGATATTTCGGGAATAGTGGAAAAGTCGGCAGTCGGCAGTCGAAAGAGTCAGCAGTCGGCAGTCAAATAGTCGGCAGTCATGAAGACTGAAAACTGAAAACTGAAAACTGAAAACTGAAGACTGAAGACTGAGGACTGAAGACTGAAGACCAATTAATAATTTTTTTTTTATATAACATAAGTAATAACCTAATTAAGGATGAAAAAACTATATATTATTTTAATATTTCTTGCCGGTTTTAGTAAACTGTATGCTCAGCAATATGAATGTCAGGGAAGTTTATTTGATATTTTGTTAACGGGATTTCAGGAGGGTACAATATCATGGCAGCAGTCGGAAGATTCTTCTATATGGGAAATTATTCCGGGAGAAAATGATACAATTCTGGTTCAGAATGCAAGCCAGTCTTTGTACTACAGGGCTATGGTCGTAAATGAAAATTGTACTTCTTTTTCTTCTGTTACACGAATAATTATTGTTACCGCTACAGATGCTGCTATTGCAGGAGCAGATCAGGTAATTTCAAATGGTATTGTTGCCACTTTATCTGCGCAACCTGTTACTAATGGCGCGGGAAGTTGGAGTATTTTATCAGGCTCAGGTGGTCTTATTGAGAATTCAGAAAATGCAGCAACAACGTTTACAGGCTTAAATTGCGGAGAGTATCAGCTCGTGTGGACTGTGGAAAATAATCCCTGTCCCGCCAGTGCAGATACGATTACAATAATTTTTCAGAATTACCCCACAACAGCGAGTGCAGGGAATGATCAGGTTATAACAAATTCTAATAGTACTACTATTTCTGCGCAGGTTGCAACAACAGGAACAGGACAGTGGAGTATTCTATCCGGAATCGGAGGCTCCATTGGTGTATCAGCAAATGCAATCACGACATTTTCAGGTCAGAATTGCGCAAGCTACCAGCTATTGTGGACAGTTGAAAACAATCCATGTACCGCATCTGTTGATACGCTTTCTGTTATTTTTCAATACGAGCCTTCGGATGCAATTGCAGGGCAGAATCAAAACGGAACACAAATGTGCGGTTTAACATCTGCAAGTTTAAATGCAACAGCGCCTTCAAATGGGGTAGGACTCTGGACTGTGTTATCAGGAAATGGTGGCAGTTTCAGTGATGCATCTTTGCCCGATGCCGTTTTTTCAGGATTAGCAGGTGTGTCGTATTCACTAAAATGGGCTATTACAAATGGAAATTGTCCTGAAAAAAGTGATACAATACTTGTCCGTTTTCGTCAAAATCCTTCTCTTGCAAATGCCGGTCAAGATATGACAGGCGTTGAAACCTGTGGTTTATCATCACTCTCGCTTTCTGCAACAGCACCAGTAGTTGGGACAGGAACATGGAGCATCGTGAGTGGCAATCCCGGCTTTTCAGATATTTATGCGCCGGATGCAACAATCATCGCAATGTCGGGAAGTTCTGTTGTTTTGTTGTGGACTGTGGAAAATGATTCCTGTACAGCAAGTACAGATCAAATAAATATTATTTTCAATCAAAATCCTTCACAAGCCAATGCAGGAGCAGATTATACAGGAGCCTCAACCTGTGGCATCACATATCTGACAATACCCGCGAATACACCTGCAGTTGGAGTCGGTGTATGGACTATTGAAAATGGCTCTGGTGGGAGCTTTGCAGATGCAAATAATCCTTTTGCCGATTTTACAGGAATTGCCGGCACATTATATACCTTGCGCTGGACCATTTCAAATGCGCCCTGTCCTGCTTCTTCAGATGACATGCTTGTACAATTTCATCAAAATCCTTCTGCTGCAAATGCAGGAACGGATCAAGCTTTTAACGGCAGTACCGTAACACTGGCAGCACAAAGTCCATCAGTAGGTATTGGAAACTGGAGTATTTTGAGTGGTACCGGAGGAACAATTTCTAATCCGACTAATCCTTCAAGCGGCTTTACCGGGTTGCAAGGATTAAGCTATCAGCTAATATGGACGGTATCGAACGCGCCCTGCAATTCCAATTCAGATACGGTAACTATTTGTTTATTTGTATGTGGGAATCCTTTTACTGATTACAGGGATGGCAGAACATACATTTCTTTGCAGATTGGCTCACAATGCTGGATGGGGCAAAATCTTAATATCGGCAATATGATTGCTGCCAATACAAACCAGTTGCATAATCAGATTTATGAAAAATATTGTTATGATAATGATACAAACCAGTGCAATACGTGGGGAGGCTTGTATCAGTGGGGCGAAATGGTGCAGTACCTCAATGGTGCATCGAATGCGGCAAGCTGGAATCCCATTCCCACGGGTTACATACATGGCATTTGCCCGACAGGCTGGCATCTTCCGAATGATCAGGAATGGAGTACTCTGACTACATTAAATGGTGGATTGGGGCTTGCAGGCGGAGAAATGAAAGAAACCGGTACAAGCCATTGGGCAAGTCCAAACACCGGAGCTACAAACAACAGCGGATTTTCTGCAATTCCATCGGGGCAAAGGGTTGCCGGAATTTTTCAGGACAAAAGCTTTTATGCTTACTTTTGGTCAACAACTGAATATTCAGCAATAAATGCATACAACAGGACACTCAGATACGACGACATGGGAATCCTATATCTTGGCTATTCTAAGCAATATGGAAAATCGGTAAGATGTATAAGAGATTGAGTGAAAAATAAAAAAAAATCCCGTTACACAAGATCATTGAACAGCGGGATTTTTTATACATTTTAAAATGCAAGATTTTGTCATAAAATTTGCAGTTTAACCTTTTTTTACAAAAGAAAATTTCGGGCAAATTTTTCGCCAAAATTGTTTATGTATCAGTTGTTTTTACCCCGAGCTTATTTCGACTTCGCTCAATAACCATTGCTCGGGGTTACAAACATTCGACTCCTCCAGAGTCGTTTTTTTCCTGCATTTTATCTGCCACAACAGATTCGATCAAATTTTTGTTTTCTATTAATATTTAGTCACGAGGTAAAGAGTTCTGAAATCAACGATTAATCATCATCTTCGTCAGCAGCGTGCGCTTTGAGGAGTTCATTCTGAACTTCGCCCGAAACCTGAGTATATTCAGAAAATTTCATGGAATATACAGCCCTGCCACCGGTTATTGAGCTTAAAGCTGTTGAATACTTGTTCATTTCTGCGAGGGGAACTTTAGCTGTAATTTTCTGGAATCCTTTTTCAGCACCCATTCCCTGAATAATAGCTCTTCGGCCTTGAAGGTCGCTCATAACATCACCCATATAATCGGCAGGTACAAGAACTTCTACTTCATAGATAGGTTCAAGAATTTTCGGACCTGCTTTTTTGAAAGCCTGGCTGAATGCATTACGACCAGCTAAACGGAAAGAAATTTCATTGGAATCAACAGGGTGCATTTTACCATCATATACAGAAACTCTGATATCGCGGGCATAACATTTTGTAAGCGGACCTTCTTCCATTTTTTCCATAATTCCTTTTAAAATTGCAGGAAGAAAACGGGCTTCAATAGAACCGCCGACAATACAGTTAAAATAAACTAATTTACCGCCCCATGGAAGATCGTGTTCTTCTTTACCTCTTACAGAAATATTGATTTCTTTTCCATCAATAATATATTTTTTAGGATCAGTCATTCCATCAACATAGGGCTCAATAACCATGTGTACTTCTCCAAACTGACCGGCGCCTCCGGATTGTTTTTTATGACGGTAATCTGCCTGCGCAATTTTGGTAATGGTTTCGCGATAAGGAATACGTGGCGCAATGAATTCGGTTGGAATTTTATAGACATTGTCAAGATGCCATTTCATAATATTGAGGTGAAATTCGCCCTGTCCGTGAATAATGATTTGTTTTAATTCTTTAGAATATTCAACAACCAATGTCGGATCTTCTTCTTTCATTCTGCTTAAGGCTTCGCCTAATTTTTCTTCTTCACCTTCTGTAACCGTTTTAATGGCGGTTCTGTATTTGGGGTTAGGAAAAGCAATATTTGGGAATGCAGCGCCATCATTTCCGGCACTCAGGGTATGATTTGTTTTTGTAGCTTTCAGCTTAACAGCAGCACCAATATCTCCGGCTGAAAGTTCTGACACTTTTGTCCTGTTTTTTCCTGCAACAGCAAGAATTTGTGCGAGGCGTTCTTTATTTCTTGTATTGTTATTTTGCAAATCAATACCTTCAGTGATTTTACCGGAAATTACTTTAAAATAGTTTACCTCTCCGATATGTTCTTCCACAGATGTTTTGAAAACAAATGCTGAAACAGGTTTAGAAGGATCGATAGCGATTTCATTTCCTTCAATGGTTGTCCATGCAGGGAGTAAATCAGGAGAAGGACAACTTTTAACAACAAAATCTAAAAGACGGCTCACACCAATATCTTTTTTTGCAGATATACAGAAAATCGGGAACATGCCGCGACTTAAGATTCCTTTTGCAATACCCGAGCGGATTTCATCTTCGGTCAGTGTATTATTTTCAAAGAAAATTTCCATTAATTTTTCATCACTTTCGGCAGCTTTTTCTATCAATTGCGACTGAAGTTCCTCAGCTTTGTCTTTTTCATCAGCGGGGATATCAAGAATTTGAGGTTTGTGGCTGCCGGCAGTGTATTTATACATTTTCATAGCAACCAAATCTATAATGGAATCAAATCCAGAGCCGGTAGTTACGGGATATTGTGCAAGAATCGCATTTCCACCATAACTGGCTTTAATCATTTCAATTGTTTTTTCAAAATTTGCTTTATCGTGGTCAAGGTGGTTGATAACAATAATCATGGGTTTGTTATTCTTTTCAATATTTCTTCCATGAATTTCCGTACCCACCTCTACACCATTTTGTGCGTTGATTAACAGAACTGCTGTATCTGCAACATGCATAGAAGAAGCAACACCTCCGACAAAGTCGTCAAGACCGGGGGCATCTAAAATGTTTATTTTATGATCCGTCCACTCTGTGTATAAAACAGTAGAAAAGATAGAAGAACATCTTTCCTGTTCAATCGGGTTGTAATCCGAAACGGTGTTTTTGGTTTCAACAGCACCTTTACGGTCAATAATACCTCCAGCCTGAAGCATAGACTCTGCCATCGTGGTTTTTCCCGAGCCGGTATTGCCTGTCAGAACAATATTACGAATTTGTTGTGTCTGGTAATTTTTCATTTTATATCACTCTAATTATTAATTACTAAAAAGCTTGCAAAAATAATAAAATTTTGAATTGCACAATATTTTTTATTGTTGAATTCCTTTGCTTTTAAAAATTGAGCCTACTCCGATAAGTCATTTTTTGCCACAGAGACTCAAAGGCTCTAAGTTTCACAAAGGCGATATGGTAGAATATCAAGACTTTGTGTTTCCTTGAGCCTTCGTGCCCCTACTGGTTGCAGCTACTGTGTGGACACATCTTTGTTCTTAAAGCGAGATTTTGTCACAAAATTTGCATGCTTCTATCTTATTATAAGTTTCGCTGAGCAATTGAGCAAATTTTCCGCCAAATCATTTAATTATGAGTCCACTCCGAAAACCCTTTTGCCACAGATTACGCCAATTTTCACAGATTATTAATTCTATTAATCAGTGAATTAAATCTGTGTTAATTCGTGAAATCGGTGGCAATTCAATAAAATGATACTTTTCGGAGGAGACTCAATTATATTTTTCCCAACTTTTGATTTTATGAAAAAATACAATACTTCACATATTTGTGTCCACACGGTAGCTGGTTGCAGGCAGGTATTTTTTGAATATGTACTTTTCGGAGTGACCTTAAAATTAATTTTTATATTGAAGTAATGATGGATACAAATGGGATATAAAAAAAATAAAGTTCGTCAAATAAACGAAAGTTTTTTATTTTTCTTCGTTATTTAAACGAAACCCTAAATATAATCTATAAGAATATACATAGGCATGCACACCCACTAGCTCGGATTTATAATCCGAGACTCGCCGCTTGTAATTGTACAGACGTTGCACATCAACGTTTTCCCCTACGCTATTACAGTTTACCATCCGCCGCGGAACCACTTCCCGCTTCTTACAAAAATCGCTAAAGACATTATCGGAAGTCTATTTCGTCAATTAAACTCCAGGCATAAAAAATCTCTTAAATTTATATGCTTAACACCCTTATAAGAGCCAACAGGATATTCGTCCATAGTTACAACATACTTAGGATAATTATCTTTAACCAGCAATAAACGCCCGAATTCTCTTTCTTTAACCTTGTCGTTCGGTATGAGATAAGCAACCTGAACGTACAAAATTTCGCCATTCTTTTGGGCAACAAAATCAATTTCACTTTCAGGAGTAACACCAACGCCAACATCAAAGCCCTGATTTAATAAATGAATAAAAACTACATTTTCTAATACAGCAGGAACAGAAAAATTATTTAACCCGATAAGTGCATTTCTTAATCCCCAGTCTTCAAAAAAATATTTATTATTTGTTGTAAAAATATTTTTCCCTGTTAAATTGATTCGACGAAGTTTATATACAAAAAAAGCATTTTGCAAATATTGCAGATAGCTCAATACAACCTTTGTTGAAATATCTATTTTCTGAGATTTTAAATAATCGCTGATTTTATTTGCAGTAAATAAATTACCGGTATTATGTGCCAGATATTTTATTAAATTTTCAAAAAAATCTATATTTCGGATATTATAACGTTGTATGACGTCTTTATATATAATGGTAGAAAGAATATTTTTTAAATAATCAAAAATAACATCATCTTTTTTGACCAGATTTTTAATAAAAGGCAGACCGCCCCATTTCAAATAATTTTTCAGCGCATCATTGTTGTTTTTCAAATCGTGAAAAATCAGGAATTCGTTAAAAGAGAGTGTTCCAACTTTTATTTCGATATAGCGACCGCTTAAGTATGTAGCCAAATCTCCTGATAATAAATTCGCATTACTTCCCGTGCAATAAATATCTACATTTTTTTTATTCTGAAAATGACGAAACGCCTTTTCAAAATATTCGATGTCTTGAACCTCATCAACAAATAAATAATTTTTTGTCTTGGGATTAATTACAGATTCTGTATATTTAATGAGCGACTGATAATTATTAATAAAATCAAAATCGCTTAATTCCTTATCAACATAAATGATATTCGCAGATTATCAAGAATAGACGGAAACATTATTTATCAACATTCTTTTTTTTAACAATAATTGTCTAAACCTGATTCTTTGTAATAAAAGAAAATCTTTCTTTAAATTTTAAAAAAGGTAATTCAAAATACTTATAACTTAATTTAGCAATTATAACAGTAATAAGAAGAGATAAAATTGTTTCAAGTATCATTACCTGCCAAAGCTGATTATTAAAATTAAAATATTTTGTTATGTTTATTGTTATTAAAATGCCAATAAAATGAAGACAATATAATCCATATGTAATAATTCCTAAATTAGAAATTTTCTTGAAATTTGATAATTTGAATAAAGAATTTATTGAAAAACTTTGCTCCAATATAACGAACAGAATGATTATTGAAATTATAAGTCGCTCAAAAATACGAATATACGAGTTTGAAAAAAGAAATTCATCTCTAAATAAAAACACAAATATTAATAGAAGGTAGATTAATAAAATATGAAATCTACTAAATTTTTCTATTACAATTCTAAACCGGTTAGAAATATTAAATAGCCATGCTCCTATTGCTCCTATAGACATATCTCCAATACATGACAATGTATGATATTCATGCATCATATATGTATCATTACAGCTTCGGAAAATTAAATTAGATAATAAAATAACAGTAAAAGGTATCCATAATTTTTTTAATGGAAATAAAAAAATTATTATTGGCCAAATAAAATAAAACTGTTCTTCTATAGCGATACTCCATAAAACACCCAAAATAGATGCATCTGGCAACCCTTTATTGATAAAATCAAAATTATTTAAAAAAGTTAAATAATATACCGGATCTGCTGTTTCATTTGTCCCCAGCCCAAGCATGTTTTTAATAAATGGGAAGATTACAAATCCAATAAACACGCATATAAAAAACAAAGGCCAAATTCGAAGTATTCTTCTCAGCCAAAATTTTGGAAGGCTTATCTGCCCATTCATTTTTTTTTCTTCAACTAATAAATAGGTAATTAAAAACCCACTTAAAACAAAGAAAAAATTTACACCCAAGTTCCCGTTTGCAAATAATTCTTTTTTGAAAAATACATAGATTGGGCTATTTTTTATTACTTCTATTTCTGAATAAAAGCTATGAAACAAAAAAACAGATAAAAAACAAAAAAAACGTAACCCGTCAAGATTTTTAAAATAAATACTTTTCTTCATTTTATTTTATCTTAACTTACTGACTCCGATATAGAATGTCCCATTTTATCCTGCTTCTCTTTTTCGCTTTCAATTTGTTTGTGTCTTATAAAAAACAATGCTGCCATGTAAAATGGAATTAAAGGGATCTTGTATCTTACTAAAGCTCCAAAATTAGAAGTGGAAAAACCAATAGAAAACGCAAAGCTCATCGCAAATACAAAGGAAAACAAAATTAAAGGATGATCAAAAAGAGCATTCAATAAAAACATGGGGCTTCGTCGGAACAATATCATAAGTGTAAAAATTATTAAAAATGTATTTTCCAACCCTGAAAGTAACATAACAATATTTCTCACATCCCACAAAAAAGGTCTAAATAGCCCAGCTGTCATTGCTTGAGGTATTTTTATCATAATACTCATCATACTTGTTTTATCATAATCCCCAATATTAAAATTATTACTTCCATATTGTTCTGCACGCACTAAATCTCTTCGTATCACATCAGCCTTGTTTATCATCTTGTCAATATTCTCATAATCACCCCCAATAATTTTACCTGTTGCCCCTAATATCAAACCACCAACCACCCATGCAACCATAAAAATGCTTGGAAAAATCAGCACTCTGTGAAAATTACTTTTAACGGCTTTAAACTTATAGAAAACAAACCAAATGACAAATCCAAAAAATAAAGAATATAAAATATAAGGTTTTATAGAAATAATAATATAAGAACTTATAAAAAATGCAACAAAATAAAAGTAGTATTTAGTTTTACCTTTTTTAATAAATAACTGATAAAAACTATAAGTGAGCCAACCAGCTGCAGCCAGTGTCCAGGAATCTTTCAATATACCTGAGCCCCAAAAAGCAACTGATGGCATAAATATAATTGCAATAGCAAATTCTTTATGCAACTTTGGAAAATGAATATAAAATACCTGATATAATTTCCAAACTCCAGAATAAGTAATATAAGCAGTTATTATACTTGTTAACAAATAGCCTTTAATTCCAAAAAATATAAGTGGTGTAGTTAAACGAACAACAAAAAAAGCCTGAGGGTCTTTCCAATAAAAAAATTGATAATTGTACTTTGCAAATATTGAAAAATTTTCTGATGACAAATTTCCTCCCATAATAGAAAAAAAGTTCAGTGGCTCATTAAACAGCATCTCTGACATCCCGCGAGCATTGTTAAAATAAACAAATGTATCCCCACCATCATAATAATATGTATATATCATACAAAAACAAAAAACCCCGAGCATTTTAAAAAGTAAACCATTTACATAATACTTATATTCAAAATTTGCATTGATTTTATTACGTTGTGTTCGGCGTGCTAAATAAAAAATAATTAAGAAAAATACAGGAAAAAGGATGTATTCCCAAAATTGAATTTTAGCCTGAAATATAAGGATATAAAGATCTGTATAAATGAAATTTTTATCGGGCATAAGTGATAGTCTAATTACTTTTTGTATAAAAGGAAATACATTTTGTAAATAAATTCAAGTCGTTTTTCATCATTTGGATAGTCTTTATATGTTTTTGGGGGCAAGTTTAAAATTGAATCAAGTTCTACAATATTAATAGCCAGCTTTTTACTCAAGTATTCTTTGTCTTTTTCTAACTCCAAGCTATTGTAGGGAGGTATCTTTAATATTGCAAGTGCATCATCACGAATTATTTCTCCGGCACAAATTTGAGTTGAATAGGTTGCCTTGCGGTAATCTATATTAAATTTAACTGGCAAATAATAAGACTGAATAAATTTAGTGTATATTGATTCATGATGCTTCCCTCCATAGTTTTCCCAAGCTAACTTATCTTCTAGTATTTTTACAGCTTCTTTTTTATTATAGGGTACCAAATTTAAAGGATACAATATTTTTATTTTTTTAAATAGTTTATAATATGTTTCTTGAATAAATCCAAAAGCCGGAAAGTCTTTTAATTTTACTTTTCCAAATTTTTTATGAATAGAATTTAAATATTTTAAATCTTTTGGATTATATTGAAATCTTTTTGGGAGAATTCCTTCAGTCGCATAGTTACCCCCAGATAAAATAAATTTTATTTTATGTTTTGCTGCAATTTTGTGCAATACTCCCTGAATTGCCATATCAGTTGGATTTTCTGCTTCAGGGACAGATGCTTTAAGGAAAGATAATTGTAAATCTTTAAATTCCTCCCAGTTTAACACAACAGTGTATAAATCAATCCCAAGAATATCCAATGCTTTTTTTATATTTAAAACAGCTACTCTTGCGTTCCACCCATTATCCATATGAACGGCCAAAGGATTTAAACCCCAATGTTTAGCAAGATAACATAAATATATACTATCAACACCTCCGCTTACACCTATTATCGAGTCATACTTATGATTTATTCCCTTTGATTTAATTAGTGTAATAATATTTTTAAGCTTTTTATCACTTTCTTCTCCATTATATATTTCGTTCGAAATTTTATTAAAAAAATCATTACAATGATTGCAAAACCCATTGCTATCAAAAATAATATTAGGATCTGAATTGTCCATTACACATCGTTCACACCTTCTGTACATTTTTTTATCCATTAATAACAGTTTATTTAAAACAAAAGTAGGGTTTTAAATCTAATAAATTATTAGTATTTTTTAAAATTAAATAAGATTCGGAATAAACTTTATTTATTAATGACTGTATAAGGAGGTGTAATTTTATTTATTATTCCAGCAAGTTTTTCAACTTGGATTTTTCTGGAATATTGTTCTGTATTTATCGAATGACATTCTATTTTTCTTTTCTCTTCAAATTCTACTTTTAAATTCAATAAAACCTCCCACAAATGCTCCTCGTTTTTAATGCAGAATCCTGAATTAGTATTCGTTATCAAGTCCTCCTGTGATTGCATGTTGATGTTAAAAATTTTCTTCTTAAAGTATTTGTTTATTAGTTTTTTTTGAGCGGTTGCATTCGTATAACAAAGTAAAATTTTTCTTTTCAAACCTATATATTCAAATGTTTTAGTAGAAATAAAGAAATAATCATTAAAAAGCAACATTACATCGTTTTTAGATAATTCGAGAAGAAGTTTATTGTTAGGAATCCTTGGAAAAATGTTAACAACATTTATTAAATTAAAATATTTAGCTAAAATTATTTTTTTTAGTTCATCAGAAATATTGATACCATAAAAATTAATTTTTAATTGTGTATTTGTTTCATATAAAAATTTAGAGACTGTACTTAAAAAGCTTTCAAAAGGATGATCCCGTTCCTTATAAATAGTACCAGCGAACGCAATATTTAATTCGCAATTTTGAGGTTGAGTATTTTTTGTGGATTCAATGATTTCTTGATCATATCCATTGGGGATAATATGAATCATTTTCCTTAATATATTCGTAGGTAATTGTGTTCTAACAAAGTCCGCAACGGTTGTGATGGAAGAACAAGTGCGAACAATTTTTTTTTCAAAAAAACGACTCCAAATTTTAAATAGAGTTTTTTTTTCAAGAGTAATATCAAAAGACCAAGGGTCGCGATAATCAGCAATCCATGGAATTTTATATTTTGCGCTTAATTTTGCTGCGTATTTGAATAAAATGAAGGGATCTCCGGTAGCAATAATGATATCAATTTTGTTTGACTTTAAATAACTTTTGGCAGTGTTGTAAATTTGTGACTTAGAACCAGTGAATGAAAACCATTGAATAATTTCATAATAAGTAGAAAAAAAATTTCTTATAAATTTATATTTTTTTTCTCCATGCTTTAATAATATTTTGTTTGATATATTAGGGGTATAAGGTGTTTTAATGATTGTTCCATACTCGTTTTTTTCAATTATAATTTTTGATGAACTTCCAGGAGCTATATAGTCAAGCTTATTCCCAAATTGGCAATCCCACTGACGTGTCACAACTATAGGATATACGTTAAATTCTTTTAAATATTTATACCAGCTATAGGGACGTAATGACCCTACAGAAGTAAAGGGTGGAAAATCATAAGTAAGAATAAGTATTTTTTTCATAAATATATTACCTTGGCAGGTTAACCCATTGTTTTCTTAAAATATTATTCGAATGAAGCATCAAACCTTTAATTATTTCATTTTTTTCAATACCTTCATGTTTTCTTACTAATAAAGAGGTATCACCAGTTTTCACAATAAAAGAACCATCAAAAAAACACTCACAAATCTGCCCACAATTCATATCATCCCAGCGTAAATGAGTGTCAAACGGTATTGCAGACCAAATTTTCAACTTATTTATGCTTCCATTTTGTGACTCATAAAAAGTAAATGCACCTGGGAAGGGTTTTGTTACGGCTCTGATAAGATTGTATATATCAAAAGTAGCGTCTTCCCAAAAAATTAATCCATCATCTTCTGTTCGTTTAGGGTAAAATGATTTCGAATTTTCTTTTTGTCTTACTCGGGGATAGTCATTTGAAATAATTTTGGGCAAAGCGTATGAGCACAATTTAATCATAGCAACAAGATTTTTAAAATGCAAGGTTAAAGCATCATCAAAAGATGTTATTTCAAAATATTGGGTTGCGACAATGTCACCATCGTCCATGCCCGGATTATACCTAAATAAGTTTGTAATAAATATTTTTTTATCCTGAATTAATGACCAGTTAAGTGGGCTTCTTCCTCTACCATGGGGTAGTGGTTTATTGGAACCATGCATGCCAAAAGCCCCCACTGAAAGAATATCTAAAAACCAAACAGGGATTAATCTCTGCCAACCCATGCACAACAATATATCAATTTTAATATTTTTAATATTCTTTTTATCTTCTTCGGATTGTAAATTATAATTATTTGCAATGTAGTAAGGAATAAGCATTTCTTCGAGATAAGGTTTTAGGTCAAAGTAACCGGCCACCTTATGCTTTTTAGCTTTTTCTGAATTAATTGTAATAACATAATCTATACTAAATCCTTCTTTCTGCAAACCCTTTATCAGATCTAAAGTAGTATGCTTACATCCGGCAACAGCAATTTTATTTTTCATATATTTTTTATTTTATATCAAATCCATTTACATATTTTTTATACTTTAAATAGATTTAACAATATCTGCTAATATTGAAGTTTGAGTCTTTCTTGACAATCTTTCAATTTTGATCGAATTGCATTTAATAAATTGATTCTCCTGAAATTCTGCATATAAGCCTTTCAAAACTTTTAATAAATGATTTGAATTCTGAATAATAATTCCAGAGTTCGTTTCTATGATAAAATCTTCCTGAATATGAGAATTATCGCAAATATCAACCTTAAGTTTATAAAATTTATTATACAAAATCTTTGATTCGACATCATCAGAATAGCAAAAAATTATCTGACGTTTTAAAGCAATATAGTCATAAATTTTAGTCCCAATAATATGATAATCATTAAATAAAAGGAATACGTTATCCAAGGATAGTTTTTTCATCAAAAGTTCATTAGATATTTTAGGATGTACGTAAACAAATGGGATAAGTGAGGGATATTTTAAGTTTATTAATTTTGTTATTTTTTCAGACTCATTTACTCCATAAAAATTTATTTGAAGTTTTGGGTTTGACATTTGCATAATAAAACAACAACATACTTTTAAAAAACTTTCTAGGGGATGCCAAATATAAATAGTTCCTGCAAAAGAAATACTTAAAATTTTATTCTGCTGGTTTATTTCACAAGATTTCTCCACAGCCTCCGGATCATAACCGTTAGAAACAATTGAAATGGGTTTATTTGAATTTGTAACTAATATCAGTTTTTTAAAAAATGGTGAAACTGTCAATATCTGATAAGAATTTGCAACAACTTTTTTTTCAATAATTGAATTTAAAAATTTCAATATTTTATTATTTTGCATAGCAATATCGTTCGTCCATGGATCTCTATAATCTGCAATCCATGGGATATTATATTTCTTACTGAGCAATGAGGCATATTTAAATAAAACAAAAGGGTCGCCAGTAGCGATTATTGCGTCTACTTTATTTGATTTTAAAAAATTATTTGCAGCAAAATATATTTGGGCTTTAGCACCAATCAAAAACATAAATTGACCTATTTCATAATATGCAGAAAAAAGCTTACGAATTAATTTAAATTTAGTGTTTCCGTATAAAAGCAAAAGTTTATTAGAAATATTAGGAGAATAGGGAGCACAAATCAATGTGCCGTGCTCTGACTTTTCAATTGTTGTTTGAAATGAATCGCTAGATGAAATATAATCAATTTGATTACCGTGTGTGTGTTTCCACTGCCGAGTAACAACTATTGGATATAATCCAAATTCGTGTAAATATTTATACCAACTGAAAGGTCTCAAACCTCCGACTGATATATATGGAGGAAAATCGTAAGCCAAAATTAAAGATTTCTTTATACAACCAGAAATTTTATATATAGGTTCAATATTATAAAATTGTTTATTTTCAATTATAGATTTTACTAATTCTGCTAATTTACTTGTCTGCAAAAGTCTTGAATATTGCTCTACTCCTACTGACTCACATCTAATAAATCCGTTTAATTCAAATTCAGAATATAAATCCTTTAAAATTTTTGCCAAATGTGTAGAGTCTTTTACAATAATACCCGAATTTGTATTGCGAATAATATCTGCTTGCAGGTCATTATTATCAGACTTATTTTTAAATTTTATTCTACAGTATTTTTCGTATAATTTATTTGCTTCTGAATCATTAGAATAACACAACAATATTTTTCTTTTTAAAGCGATATACTCAAATATTTTAGTTCCGGTTGCAGCATAAGCATTAAATAACAAAAAAACATTCTTCTTTTTTAATTCTGATAATAAAATATCATTGGATATTTGAGCATGAAAAATAATATGTTTTTCAAGTTCTGGAATTTCCTCTGACACTACCTTTTCAATTTCAGGTTGTATATTAATTCCATAAAAATGAATTTTTATTTTCACATATGAATTTTTGGTTATAAATTGGTGAACAACCCTTAAAAAACTATATATAGGGTGGTGCTTATAGATTGTTCCCGCCAAAGCAATGGAAAATTCTGAATTATTCTGAGGGATGTGGTTTATTTTATCTATTATATTTTCATTAAAACCGTTATTTATAACTATAAATTTATCTTTATTTTTTTCAAGTATTAGTTCTTTAATAGTATCTACAACTGTAATTATTTTACAGCATGATTTATTGTATTTTCGTTCAAAAAAAGTTTCTAGCCATCTTTGCAAGAAAATTTTTTTATGAAAATCAGTCCTTGACCAAGGATCTCGGTAGTCTGCCACCCATGGTATATTGAACTTGTGCGAAAGCCTGTCTGCATACTTAAAAAGAATATAAGGATCAGCAGTTGCAATAATTATATCTACTTTATTAAATTTAAGATAATCTGCAGCAGCATAATAAATTGGTTTTTTATTTCCTGTAAAAAAAATAAATTGAGAGAATTCATGTAAGGCAGTAAAAAACTTCCTTACCAGAACAAATCTATTTTCTCCAAATTTTAACTGAATTTTATTTCCTAAATTAGGTGTGTAGGGTGCACATATAATTGTACCTTTCTTTTCAATATTTAAAATTACCTGATCCGAAATGCCTGCTTTGACATAGTCATTTTTATTTCCAAATGAATTAGACCATTGTCTTGTAACAACAACCGGATATATATCGAATTTGTGAAAAGATTCATACCAGCTAAATGGTCTCAAACCTCCGACAGAAATGTAAGGGGGAAAATCGTACGCAAGTATTAAGACTTTCTTCATTTTTTTGTTTAGAGGTTTATAAATTTATTTTATGATCCATCGAATAACATCAAAAGTTTCGGCATATCTTCCTCCTACCTGTACTCCTCTAGTCATCGCAAGACCTTTTATATATTCTTCACTAGAGTACTTTCTTCCTATTTGTGACCGATAACACTTGAGCGACTCAAGTTTATTCGCTACATGCCTGTCTTCTAAATGAACAAAACAAGTTGTCTCAAACACATAATTATTCCAAGGTAATTCATATCCTAATAAAGATGTGAACTTGAAAGCCCGCATTGCCTCTTGCGTTATGGTGAAGTGATCTTGATGAACATCAAATTTTGAAGGGGTAAAAACAAGATCAGGTTCAATATTTTTATTTAAAATAACCATATCCTCTAAAATTTCTTGTCTGTGATAAGATAATTTTCGTACAGGATATTTTAAAATATATAAATTTTCAGTTTTAATACCTAGCAATTTTGTGGCATTCTTAACTTCAACTTCTAAAATATCTTTTGGCAGACCTTCAGGGACAGATTCTTCTGCACAAGAAAAAGCAGCATAATGTATTTCTGCACCAATTTCAATAAATTTACTTATAGTCCCTCCACAACCAAATTCTCCATCATCTGTATGTGGAGCTAAAACCAAGATTTTTTTAATTGATTCCATTTAAATTTTGTAAGAATTTTTTGAAAATAATCTGTTTAATAAACAAGTTCAAACACTTTTTTATTTTGTAGCAAAGTTAGCCTGAATTATTTATAAAAAAAAGAAAGTTTGTTAAAGAGAAGCAAACATATTTTGAAGTTTAGCAATCATTAATTTTGAAGTTTTGTTGATACTCTTGGCATCTTTGTTGTTCTCTTCATTTGAGTACTTGCATTTCTGGCTGAGTTATTATTTTCTAAAAAAATATCATTGTTATTTATCTTATTAAAAAAATGCATATATTTGTACCAAATAAAGATTTTTCAATATGATAAATAAAACAAGCGTCATACCACAAAATTTTAAACATGGGTTAAATTTAAAAGTGGGTAACTTTTGCATAATTGAAGAAAACGTCACGATTGAGGATAATGTTATTATTGAAGATTATTGTATTATTAGAGAAAATGTTTTTATCGGAAGCGGTACTCATATTAAGAGTTTTGTCGAACTTAGAACTAATACTGTGATAGGCAAAAATTGTATGATTGATTCTAAAGTTTCTAGCTCCGGGAACTGTAAAATAGGCAACAATGTTACTTTAAGATATGATACTATAATAGCCAGAGGAGTTGAGATTGGCGACAATACTTATATTTGCCCACGGGTTATGACTAATAATTTAGATGCTACACAGGCTTCAATAGGTGGTGCAAAAATTGGAGCAAATTGTTTTATAGGAACCAATGCAGTTCTCCAACATGGAATTTCTATTGGAGACAATGTAATTATTGGTTCGATGTCATTTATTAACAAAGATTGTAATCCAAATTCTACTTATATTGGGATTCCAGGCAAAAAAATAAACTAGTAGTGAAGATACCATTTCCTATCGATACATCATTTGTTTCTCAGGCATTTGATTTAAAACTTGTTGGACAGAATATTCCTATTTACGGGTTTTCAATACCTGACAACCAGAAAGAAAACACAATTATTTGGACAAAAACTAATCATGTCTTTCTAAATTTAAAAAAAGGAATTATTATAGCTCCTGAATCATTTGAATCGATTGCAATTGAGGGTGTCACATATTTATTCTGTAGTAAATCGCCTAGATTAATATTTGCAAAAATTATTAATAAGTACTTTTCTCATTTATTTCCCGATGATCTGACAAATTTTGTACACGAACATAAAAATAATAAAAGTATAAAAATCGGAGAGAATTGTTTTATTGCCAAAAATGTAAAAATTGGAGCTGATACAATTATCTTACATAACACTTCTATATTTGAAAATACTGTGATTGGTAATAATTGTTTGATTCAATCAGGTTGTTCTTTAGGGACATCTGGTTTGGGGTTTGAATATGATGGGGAAGAAATTGTTAATTTTCCGCAATTAGGAGGTGTTGTCATTAAAAATAATGTGGAAATTGGACCTAATTCTACTATAAGAAAAGGGGCTTTAGGTAATACTATCATTGAAGATGGATGTAAGATTGGTGCTCTTTCAAACATTGGACATAATTCTCATATTGGAGCTCAATCAATTCTTACTTGCCAGTGCATAATTGGAGGATCAGCGGTTCTTGGGAAAAGAGTCTTTATGGGAATGAATTCTATTATAAAAAATAAAATTGTGATAGGTAATAATACTGTGATTGGTATGGGTGCTGTGGTAACAAAGAATTTTCCCTCAGATATAACTATAATCGGAATCCCTGCAAAAATCAAAAAATGAAAATTAAATAATACTTCATTTAATTCGAAACATTTTTAACATTTTTTTTAACATTTTATTTTTAATTTTTTGTTGTTTGAAAAACGTGAAAAAAACAATAAAAAGAAACAAGGAACAAACAATAATAAAAAAGAAGTATTTACCATTAATAATATAATGATTTAAAAAATAAAGAACGAATATAAACAAAATTATCTCTCCAATAATTATCAAACTATTTTTTATTTCAATCTGAAGATTGGCTTTTTTCTTTCCAAAATAATATAAAAATGAAACCATTATGATATAAGAAATTATTTGGGAATACCCTGCCACAACCACACCATATCTTTTCATAAATAGTATATTGATAAGCAGACAAACACTTCCGCTTATTATAATTCCATATAAAATATAAATATTTTTTTTTATCAGACTGAAGCAGATACAAAATTGATTTGATACAATATAAATTACATTTGCAAGTGCCATTAGTGGAACAACCTTCATCACGGCAAGGTACGATTCGTCGGCAAGTAATAACGTTAATAATGGGGTAAATAATACAATGCCAACCAATACTAAAGAACTTGCAAAAACAGAAAGATCAAAAACTTTTTGATAAGTGCTTTCTGCATCATTATCCTTTCTGATAGACATAATATAAGGACCTATTGCCATTCTTATCATATCTGAAAGCACAACAATTGGAATAACTAATTGAGTTGATAAAGCTAGAATAGAAACCTCTTCATTATTAATTAACGATTGAGTTCCTATAAATTTATCAGCAGCTAGAATGATTATATAAAATAAACTTGATGCAATAAATGGCCATGAATATGTAAATATTTTTTTTAGGAGTTTTGAAGAAAAGTATTTATAGTTAAAATAGAAAAAACTTTTTTTTATAAAAAATAGACATACTAATGTTCTTGAAAGTATTTGTGCTAAAACAACTCCAACGAGACCTAATTGAAAAATTACTAAAGAAAGATATACAAGTAATAATGTGAAAATTGATTCCAGTAAGACTATTATTACTACATATTTGGGCTTCCTGTCAATTCTGAAAAAATTAATATTTGTAATATTTATTATATATGGGAGTAATTGTATTCCTATTAAAACCAGACACCATTGAATAACATTAATGTTTAAACTGTTAATAATAAAAAAATTGGTAAAAAATGGTGAAAGAAAAATTAAAAATAGAATTATTAAACCTGCAATGAATACTTGATAGTAAAACCATGATGTGAAAACAAATTTACGATATCGTATATTTTCATATTCATAATAATAAAAAAACACACCAGAGTTAAGAGCTAAAAAAAAAGATAAAAAAGTGAATGTTAATTGTAACATCACGAAATTAGAATAATCTGTTTTTCCTAAGTATGAAGTAAAAATTGGTATTAGTAGCATTGCAAAAAACCGGGAAAAAACATTTCCAAAACCATAAACTATGGTTTCACCTATGAACCCTTTAATTTTACTCATTATCTAACCTATGATTTTCTCTTTGCTTAAATTGTAAATATATACTATTTATCAATTGCTTTATTTCTTCACTAGATGCTTTAACTCCTGTACCATGTTTTTTCGATATGGAATCTGTAATTTCATATAGAACATCACGTTCTTTACATTTTTTCATATAATTTTCTACAGTTGTTATTATTTTTGCTGGATTGCCACCAACAACAGAATAGGGTGGAATATCTTTAGTAACAATAGCTCCTGCTCCAATAATACAGCCATCTCCGATTTTTACTCCCGGTAAAATTACTGCATTTGCACCAAGAAAAACTTTTTTACCAATAATGGTTTTTTCAACTCTTAATTTACCACAATGAAGTATTGTGCTAGCATCATGTGCTAATATAATTGAACCTGGAGCAGAAATGAATTCTTCACCTATCTCAACAAGCTCAGAAAGACCATCAATATTGCTATTCATGCCTTTATTATAATAACGAGATGGTCCTTTTGAAATTTGATAAATTGTCTTTAAAATTCTTAAAAATTGCATAAATTATTTTTTAATCAAGGTTTCTATTTTTTTTATTCTGGGCTGAACGCGATACATAATATTTACAATTATTTTATGAATTGGATTATTCCAGTTATGTTCCCATTTCACTGAGTATGTATTAAAGATTTCTTTATTTGTTAGTAAAAACATTATTTTCATTAATGGAACATGTACATTTTTCTGATAGTAATAGCTTACTAACTGTTTTTTTAGTTGATCATAAACCGACCAATACCAAACATCGTATTTTTTTAGATTTACTTCTAAGGTATAAATGCAAGAAATCCACAACTGATTTATTTCTTCCTTTCTTGTAACCCTGTAAAGATCAAGAATTCCAAAAATTGTATAGATAAATCCATTTAAAACATAAGATGGTTTTGAAGTAGGGTATTCTTCAAACCAGATACAACCATTCTTGTCAATTCTTTTGAATCCACCCTCACTGTATTCATATTTGAAAGATTTGTAAATTGCCTCTGCTACTTCAAGATATTTTGAGTCGTTATACAATTGGTAGGCTCTCAGGTATACTGAAATTGCCTGCCCATGAACCATCCCTGATATCCACCCTTTTTCTAAATCATACTGTTTGCACTCAGAATTTCGCCAAATAACACCATCGTTAAATTTTTCTTTTTTACTCTCTAGCCAATTTATACAATTAAGAAAAATATTTTTATTTTCTTGAATATTTTCCTTCCTTATTAATAAGTCGTAGCACATCAGTGCATATTGAATTGTAACTATTGGAGCATAATTTTTTTTTTTCTCATCAATACAATATGGAATGCCTTTTTCATCCAGACATGCGAAAATTCCTCGGGAAATATGAACTATGGCAGGTGAAATATCCTGATAATATTGACCAAGATTTGTTTCATGAGAAATATTTCCAACGTCCAGGTTTAAGCTGATATCAATCCCTGCCATGATTCATTTGTTTATATGTATCAATAAATTTAGGTAAAACAGATTTCCATGAAGCAAATCTTGTAATTATCTCTTTATTGTGTTGGCATTTTTTCTTATATAAATCTAGGTTTTCAAGAATATTAAAGAATCTTATCAAAAAATCATTTTTATTGCTTCTTTCAAAAAATACTCCTAATTTTTCATATACTTGATAGGGTAACCAATCTCCTACTAAAAGGACATTAGATGCAGTCATCGCTTCTTTTATTGAACTCGCCAGAGCATCTGTTGTTTGGCAGTTTACAGTTATATCTGAAAGTATTTTAGTCTCTGCTAATTCCTCGTTTGTTAGTTTGTTTTCGATGCACAAGTAATCAATACTTAAAGATTTAATATGTAATTTTAGTTTTTGGACGTAGTCGTCAGTTCTCCCCAATGCCATAGGAATTATTAAAAAAAGTTTCTGTTTTATCTCGTCATTTAAATCCTTTAAAAGGTTTAGGAATAGCAAATGTTGTTGTTCCTTCTTTGCATTGTACCCAATTGTAACAACGATTTTATTCTTACTAATATTAAATTTGTTTCTATATACAGATCTGTTTTCTAAAGTGTTTAATTTTGCAATTAAATCAATACGATTTGATCCATATTGATTGTGTTCAATTTTATTATCTAAACCCGGAAAAAAGGAGTCAAATTCTTTTTGCATATTTTCACCCATTACTATTTTATCAGCGACTTCAAATATTTTTTTTTGTATTTTTTTTTCAGCAATACTACTTCGATAAAAGTCAGAACCAAAAAGTGTAGCAATAATTTTTACTTTTCTTTTTTTTATAGATTCAATATATTTTGAGTAATAATGTCCACACCATTGAATATCAACTATATCATTTTCATGGATATATTTTTTTATAATCATTTTTCGAAAAAGGCGCCTGTATATTTTTGCTGTAAAACCGATACATATTTTTGGTATTAAATTATGAATATGATTATTGCAATCTATATACCTTAATTCCCAAATATCAAGACAAGTAACAGATATACTGTTTTTCTTCAACCCATCTATAAGTTCTTGAGTACATACATGCCAAAATGGTATAGGAGTAAGTATCTTTATGTTCATCTTATTCCTGAATCATTTTAAGGTATTCTTTCCATTCTCCAATATCCTTCCAACTATTTTCACTAATTGGAAAAACACCTACTCTTTTTTTCTTTTTTTGTAACAGTTCAATAAGCGATGTTATGTGAAAAAAAGTGTTTTGTGGAATTTCACTAATAAGATGTGGTTCCAAAATATAAAAACCAGTATTTATTTTAAAAGTAATTTCCGGTTTTTCGGTTATTGAATCCAATACACCATTTTTACCTGTTTCTATAGTACCGTAAGGGATTGAATAATTTTTAAGGGCTGCAACGACTGTTAGTTCATTGTTGTTTTCTCTATGATATTTGAGTATTTCAGAGTAATCCTGGTTAATTAATATATCACAGTTTGTCACAAAAAAAGTTTCTTTAATCACGTCTTTTAAAAGTTGTAAACTGCCAGCTGTCCCTAGTGGTTTCAATTCTTCAAGATAGGATATATTGTATTTTTGTTTTACTTGGTTTTCAATATAATATTTTATAATATCTGACTTGTAGTTAACCGATAGAAAAAATTTGTCACAACCATATTCAATAAAACTTTCAAGGATTTCTTCAATAATTGTATTTTCTCCTATCGGAAACAAAGGCTTTGGAATCACATTTGTTAACGGTTTTAATCTTTGCCCCTGCCCTCCTGCCATTATAACAACAGGTAAATTTATTTGTGTTTTGTTTTTTAAAGTTTCATCACCAATAATATCTTCCCAGTAAACAACTTTAACCAAATATCCTTTTGAATCAATAACTGGCATAGCCTCTACTCTTTTTTCAAGCATAACTTGTTTAATTTCATCAAATGATTGCTGGGTATTTGCAACAGTAATTAATTTCCTTAAAATATCTTTAATCGGTGTTTCTAAAGATTTTTGGTTGATTATTGCCCTCTGTAAATCTCCCAGGCTAAGTACCCCAATAAATTTATTGTCAGATTCTACAATAAAAAGAAGTTTGCATTTTTTTTCGTCCATTAATTTCAATGCAGAAATAATGGTTAGATTTATTGATACAATGTTGTTCCTGTTCATAGTTTGTTACCTTTAATTAATTTTATAGCAGGTACCCCTACATAAATTCCAGGTTCTGTAATGTTTTTAGTAACAACTGTTCCTGCCCCTGTTTGTACAAAGTCGCATATAGTTACATCGTTGCTTACTGTTGTCGAAATTCCTATATTGCAGCATTCTCCAATTTCGCAGTGCCCTGCAATAGATACAGTCCCAGAAATCATAGTGTGTTTTTTAACTTTTGAATCAGTAACATAGCTTCTTATTTGAATAAATACATCATCTTCAATAATTGCATTCATATAAAGAATAGAAAATGGAAATACTATAACTCCTTTTCCTATTTTAGCGGTACTATCTATTAAACAGCTTGAGTGTATGAAAGTCGCAAATGGTATTTTGAATTCAAATCTTTCAAAAACTTCTTTTCTGTATTTTAAACGCGTGTAACCTATTGAATTTATTAACTGATCAAAAACATTATTTCTGAATGCTGATTCAATATCATTAAGGGTTCCAATTACAGGGTAACCATTTATTATGTTTCCAACTGGCGTGAAATCGTCAAAATAACCAACAACATCAAATTGATTATCTTCTACAATATAATGCGCTATATGCTTAGCCATTTCACCAGAACCAATAAAAGTTACACGTTTTTTCATTTTTTAATTAATACATTTCTATTTTTACAGTAGCGAAAAATTGATTTTTTAACTCAAGTAAATTATTCATATTTTTACTTTGTAATACGACAAAGCCTATGCGGTCTATGCTGTTTTTAATTTCATTTATTGTTGAGCCGACACTAACATTTAGTTCGAAACTTTTTACACCAATTATTTTTTGTGCTTTTTTTAAACCAGAAACAGATTTGATAGTTCCAGTTGGGAGGTTAAAATAGAATATTCCTGAAAAGTTATCTTTTTCACGAGAATAAATGGGAGTATTTCCAAGTGATATTTCAATTAACATTTTTTCAATATTAATTCCGGACGATAAAGGTGTAAGCATTGATGTTATATAATCGCCACCAAGCCTGGGGCTGGTTTCAAGAATAAAAATTCCTTTTTCGTTAACTTTTAACTCTGTATGAGAAGCACAATTGTCAAATTTAAATGCAATTGCAATTTTATCAATAATTTCAACTATTTTTTCTTTGATGTTTTGATCCAGATTAGCAGGCTGAATATGCCCCAGCTCAACATGATATGGTAAGGATGTTGTTGTTTTTTCAGTAAATTGGATTATTTCTGTTTTACCTTTAAAATGAATAGCTTCTATGCTGTACTCATATCCATCAATCACTTCTTCAATCACAACATTTGGTTGCTTCGTGTTTTGAAAAGCATAATTTAATGAGATCCTTGCTGTTTCAAGGGAAGCACAAGTTGAGACTCCCCTGCTACCTGAGTTGTCTCTTGGTTTTACAATAACAGGAAAATCTGAAATATCATCAACATTACTAACCAGATATCCTTTAGGGCATGGAATATCATTTAACTGAAAAGTCTTTTTCATTAAAAACTTATCTGTAGATAACAGGGCCGTTTGTTCACTATAAAATGGAATGTTATATTTAGAAGCCAGCTTTGCCATCATAACCAATGGTTTGTCTGTTGCAGATGTAATAATCGCTTTTATCTTATATTTTTCTATAATATCACATGTTTTTTTGAAGTCCTGACCGTCTATTACTTCAAACAAATCTGCAATACTTTTTCCTTTTGCTTTAGAGTCCGGATCAATAACAATGGTAAATAAGTCCATAGATTTACAGCAATTGATCAAAGAAATTTGTAAATTACCGCCACCAAAAACCAATATTGTTTTTTTATTGTACATTCTCTAATATTGAATTCAAAACTGAACAAATATAGTCAATTTCATCTGTTGAAAGAGAACCATACATCGGGAGAGTTATTTCATTGTCGGAAACATATTCTGTTACTGGTAAACCAATTTTAAATGTCTTATAAATAGAAAACCTGTGTACTGCAGGATAATGCACGCTGGTCTGAATACCAGCTTCGTGCAGCTTGTTTCTGATGGTGTCTCGTTTAAAAGATGTTGAATTTTTTAATACTATTGGAAAAATATAATTCGATACAAACTCCTTGTTATCAGAAAAAGGTATTATAATATTTTCTAATTTACTTAATTGTTTAAGATAATATGCTCGGACTTTTTGTCGGGATTCTAAATCGTTTTGTAATTTTTTTAATTGAGATAAAGCAATTGATGCACGAATATCATCCATTCTGAAATTATACCCGAGTTCTATAATATCGTAAGATGTAGCATGCCCTTGTGCTCTTTGATATGATAACGAGGTCATGCCATGAGAGCGCAAAAGACGGATACGCGGTTCGAATTTTGAATTATTTGTAACGATCATGCCTCCTTCACCAGTTGAAATATTTTTATTAGAAAAAAAACTAAAACACCCAATATCACCAATAGATCCGAGTTTTTTTCCTTTGTGTTCAGACATGGGTCCATGACATGCGTCTTCGATAATTTTTAACTTGTATTTATTTGCAATTTCTTTAATTTTATCCATGTCACATGGAAATCCGGCAAAATGAACAACAATAATGGCTTTAGTTTTTGATGTAATTAGTTGCTCTATTTTATCTGGATTAATATTGATATTTTCAAAACTTTTTATATCACAAAATACAGGAACTGCATTTACATATCTTATAGCATTTACCGTAGCAGCAAAAGTCAGAGAGGGACAAATAACTTCATCGCCATCAGAAACATTTAATATCCTGAATGCTAAATGTAGTGAATCCGTACAGTTTGAAAGAGAAACAGCGTGCTTTACATTCAGCATTCTGGCAAATTGTTCTTCTAGTTCTTCGCATTTAGGCCCAGTTGAAATCCATTTTGAGCGAATTGTTTCAATAACTGCAAATTCTTCAGATTCGTCAAAATTTAATTTAAAAAGAGGGATTTTATATTCCATTATCAGACGTTATAAATATTCCATTTATAGTTTGCAAGATTTTTTTCATTTAAAAACCACTTGATTGTTTCACTTAACCCCTTTTCAATATTATACTTTGGCTTAAACCCTGTTAATTTTTGAATTTTACTATTGTCTCCAAATAGGCGAAATACTTCAGAGTTTTTTGGGCGAATTCTATTATTGTCTTTTGTTATTTGAATTTCTGAATTCATTTTTTTTGCAATTAATTCTGTTATTTCACTCATGGAAATTTCAAAATTACTGGAAATATTTATTTCCTGCCCAATGGATTCATTGCATTCAGCCAATTGAATAAATCCCTCACAGGTATCTTGTACAAAAGTAAAATCTCTTGTTGGCGTTAAATCCCCTAATTTAATGTTTTTTTTACCTGATGCTATTTGAGTAATAACAGTAGGGATAAATGCTCTGGCAGACTGACGAGGCCCGTATGTATTGAATGGTCTTACAATTGTAACAGGTAATTGAAAGGAATTAAAAAAACTCAATGCAATTGCATCTGCTCCAATTTTTGAAGCTGAATAGGGGGATTGTGGTTGTTTGGGATGATTTTCATCAATGGGTACATATTTGGCTGTTCCGTAAACTTCGCTTGTTGAAGTTACAAGTACCCTTTTTACATTATTATCTCTTGCGGCTTGACAAATATTCAAGGTCCCAGAAATATTTGTTTCTAAATAGCTGTTGGGAGCTATATAAGAATAGGGAATTGCAATTAATGCGGCCAGATGAAAAACTACTTCAATATCTTTTAAAAGCATATTACAAAAATGGGGATCCCTTATGTCGCCGGTAACTATTTCTAGATTTTGATGCCTTAAACCTTCAAGCCATCCCCAATTATTAAATGAATTGTAAAAAGATAATGCTTTTACGTTGTAATTTTTTCTCAAAAGCATTTCGGTTAAATGAGAGCCAATAAAACCATCTGCACCAGTTATAAGTATTTTCATTTTTCAAGTTTTGTGTTTTTCACAAAAATAGTAATTTATTCTTTCACATTTTACAACTATTTATTTTTCGTAAACACTTAAAATGAATACGCAACTTGATTTATATTTATTCTGATAATTTAACGAGAATATTATTTGCACAAATAAGAATTATAAGCCTAATAATTCATCAGCAAATTTGTTATAGTTTATGTCGGCATTATAACTTTTTTTCCAAAAATCAAATGCATTCTGTCTATAGTGTAACTGATTCTCTAAACTGCTTGATAAATAAGTTTCAATTACCTGAGCAATTACATTTACATCAAATTCTTTATTAATCAAAAATCCGAATTTTTTATTTACAATTTCAGATGTGCCTCCAACATCCGTAGCAATAATAGGTATGCCCGCAGATAATGCCTCCATAATACTGACCGGAATTCCTTCTGATTCACTGACATTAATAAATAAATCTACATAATTATTGTGATAAAACTCTAGTATTTCACTGTTTTTAACGATTCCCTTGAAGCAAAATTCAACATGTGATATTTTTTGTTTAGCATATTCTTCAAGTTCTTTTCGTAGCTCTCCTTCTCCCCAATGCACCCATTTTATTTTTTTAAATTGAAGTTGAGCCAATATATCAATTATCAGATGAATTCTTTTTAAAGGCAATAAGAAACTGCAACTGCAAAACAGAACCGAATCTTCCTTTTTTTGGACGTTGCATACACGAGTACTTGTTTTACCAAGCCTTGAGATTGAAATTTTATTTTCGAATTGGCTCCCTAACAATCTGAGAAATTCCATTTTTCCGGCTAATGATATTGAATAGGTTTGATCTAATGATAATACAATATTTTTTTTAAAAGGTAAATAGGGAATAGGATGGCGATCAAAAAAAATATCCCAACCGTGTGATCTTGAAATACACTTAAAGTCCTTATTCTCTTTTTTTAAAAGCGCCAAAGCCAATGATTTATAATCATGCCAGTATGAGTAAAATATTATATTCTGTGATTCATATCTGTTTTTTCTAACAATTATATTTATAAATCTTGTTAAGATACGTGCCTTAACAATATCCATATACATTATTTTAAAAATATGAAAAATGAGCTTTAATTTAAAGTTTTTAATAATATAAAATATCTCTTTCCAGAAAAATATCTTGGAAAAACTTAAAAGACCAAAAATTTTTATATCAATAGTTACTTTTTGTGAATAGGTGTTGACAAAAACATTTGAGGGTAAATGTCTAATATAATTTGGATTATTTTGCTCTTTTGTTATAATAATAATTTTTTCAAATCTTTTAGCAATTATGCCAATTTCGTCATCAAGAAAAAATTCTTCGTATAAAAAGGGATAACTCTCAGTTAATAATATTAATGTTTTTTGTTTATCCACTTTGTGAAAAAAATTAAATCATAATTCTGATTTATAACCAATCTTATAAACTTATAGTATAATAAAAATCTATTAATTCCTTAATTTTAATAGTCACGTCAAATCTAGCCGCGTACTGTTTTGAATATTCGGACATATTTGAATACATCTCTGGTTTGTTAATCAAAGATTTAATCGTATTTGAAAAAAGTGATGCATCCTGTTTAAAAAGCATAAATCCATTCCTGCCTTCTTCAATTACATCCCTGTTCCCTTTCCCATCAAGTGTAATTACGGGCAAGCCAGCAGCCATTGCTTCAAGGAAAACTAGACCAAATGCTTCGGATAAAGCAGAGTGTATATATAGATCGCATTTTTTGTACCACTCTTCAACATTATGGCAAATCCCTCTTAAAAATATTTCGTTTTCAAGATTGTTACTAATCACTAAATCCTTGATCATGTTAAATTTTTCTCCGTCACCTATTAAGTTCATTTCAAAAGGTACATTTTCTTTTTTTAACTCTTTTGCAACTTCGATTAAAAATTTCTGATTTTTCTTGTATTGAAAACTGCCTACGTTAAGCAACCTTATTGGTTGATTAGGATTAATTCGTCTATTATTAATGTTGAAAAAACGATTATAGTTAAAGCCATAATAAATCAGATTAACATTTTTGACCATTGAGGACGGCAATGATTTTTTAAAGTATTTTTCTGTATCACTTGAATTTGCAATAAAATAAGTTGTTGTGTTTTTATATTTTTTTCTAGTTATATATATTTTTTCTATAAAATGTAAAATGCTTTCCTTTTTTAATAAAGTACTGAGTGAAAAGTTTTTAAATTGTACCATCTTGTCATGACAATGGCAAACATACCTGATATCTTTGTGATTGTAGTATGAACTTAAAAATTCAGCTAAAAATCTATGAGTGTGAATAATATGTGGCTTAAAAGATTCCAGTAAATTTTTATAAGCATTATTCTCGTTTTCTCCAAATAATCTGAATGTTTTGTAATCTAATATTTTAACAGGATAATTGTTTGTGAATTCAGTATTTTGATTATTATCATAAAGAGCTGCAATTATAAATTCTATATTTTTCGTTTTAGAAATTTCACAGCACAAATCCATCAAATACCTTTCAGCTCCTCCTTTTCCTAAATCTGTGATGAGAAATAGTACTCTTAATTTATTTTGATTTGTAGAAATCATCAATCATTTTTTTTAAATTTCGAATCCGTGGTTTTACTCTGAACATTAATTTAACAAAAAGAAAATTTAATGGAGTTATTTGCTTTTTCCATTTTTGATAATATTTTTTAAATATAGGTTCTTCTGTCAAATAGTATAATATTTTTAACTGTGGAACATGAACATTTTGTTGATAATAATATCGTACCAATTCTTTATTTAACAGATCATAGATAGACCAATATGATGTACTGAATTTATGAATATTTTTTTTTAAAGTTATGATGCATTTGTCAATATCTTTTTTTACTTCAGTATTTCCAGTAACTCTGTAAAGATCATACAATCCAAAAAGTGTGTAAATATACCCGTTTAAAACAAATGTGGGCTTTGGTGTTGGATATTCTTCAAACCAAAGATCTCCGTACTCATCGAATCTTCTTACGCCACCGTTATTATACTCAAATTTTAAAAATTCATATGCCTGTATTGCAGTATTTAAAAGATTTTCATCATTAAGCGCCTGATACATCCTTAAATAAAAAGAAATAATCTCTCCTTGAGCCATAGCGGATGGCCAGGGAGGATCTATTTTATACTTTTCATCAAAAACATAATTATACCAGACACTCGTATTATTTTTTGTTGTCTTTAAATTATTTAAAACAAGTAAACAGTGTTTTAAAATCTGTAAAGTCTTTTGATCTCTGTTTTCAAGCCATTCAGCATGAAGCATAAATCCATATTGTGCGATGTTAACAGTTGAATAATATAACTCTTTATTATTTCGGCACATTGGTACTCCATTAGGATCTATAACACCGTTATAAATGTTATTTGTTGTATAATGGATTAAAGCAGGTCGCATATCAATATAATAGGATCCCAGATTTTTATCCAGAGAAACATTACCAAGAGAAAATTTTATTTTTCGGCTTTCTTCCATTATAATATTCAGAAAAGGAGGATTAAAAATTTTTTAAATACCATAATTTGAAAATATATAAATTCCAAATTAATTTTCTATTATTTTGTTTTTTTGAAATATGATCGTAAAGTATTTTTTTTACATATAAATCAGAGAAAAAATCATCTTTAGAGCTTAAAATATTAAAAACGTCACTTTTTAAATCTTCACGAATCCACTTTGAGAGTGGAATCCCAAACCCTTTTTTGGGTCTGTTAATTATCTGATCAGGAAGTTTATTTCTCATTACCTTTTTTAAAAGATACTTACAAGTTCCATTTCTTATTTTATAAGTTTTCGGCAATGTGCTAATAAAATTAACCACTTCTGTATCCAGAAAAGGCACTCTTACTTCTAGGGAATTAAACATAGAAGCCCTATCAACTTTATATAAAATATCATCTAATAAATAGGTTTTATAGTAAATATAAAGAATTTGATTAAAATAATTTTCATTAGGAATGTTTTTCAAAAAATAATCAACTACATCAAGACCATTTCCATTCTCTATTTGCAATCCAATATCTTTTTTAAATAGGTGGTTTTTCATTAATGGAGTGAAACTTCCTAGCCAAAGAGAATGGGTATAATTTTTATTGCTTTCAAAACCTTTTAAAAATTGATTGATTTTAAAATCAAGGCTTATGTTTTTATCACTTACAGGCAAAAATTGAGAAATTTCAGTAAATATTTTTATAATTATTGCAGGAAATAATCTGAAAAATTTAGCATATTTTTCAGAAATAAAAGTAGGATAGCCTGCAAGCAATTCATCGCTGCCATCCCCCCCTAAAGCAACAGTAACATGCTCGCGGGTAAATTTTGATAAATAATATGTTGGTATAATTGATGGATCTGCAAAAGGTTCATCTAATTTATCAATAATTTCAGGAAGAAGGGTCAATGATTGCTTTGAAGATAATATTTGTTCATTATGATTAGTGCCAAGGTGACCAGCAACTTTTTTTGCATAATTGCTTTCATCATAACTTTTTTCTTCAAAACCAATAGAAAAAGTGTTGATTTTTTGACTACAGTTTTTTTGGGCATAATATGCTATAGCACTACTGTCGATTCCACCACTAAGAAATACACCAAGGGGAACATCACTCATCATACGTTTTTTAACAGCATTGTTTAAAAGTAAATCGAGTGTATTTATTGCATCTGGGATTGAGATATTCTTTTCATTGAAATTCACGTTCCAATATATTTTTTTTTCTGTAATTTTATTTTTCTTAACAATCAAATAGCTTGCAGGTTCCAGTTTATAAATGTTTTTATAAATAGAAAATGGTGTTGGAACATAATCGAAAGTCAAATATTGATTTAACGTGTTTAAATTAAGCTCTTTTTTAACAGATGGGTAAAAAAATAAAGATTTTGGCTCAGATGCAAAAACGAATGATTGATTATCATGATAAAAATAAAGTGGTTTTTTTCCCATTCTGTCTCTTGCTAAAAATAAAGTTTTCTCATTGAAGTTATATATAGCAAAAGCGAACATCCCATTAATAATATCAAGACAATCATGTCCATATTCAATATACGCATTTAATAGAACTTCTGTGTCTGATTGTGTTCTAAAGAAATAGTTTTTTGTTTTTAATAATTTTTCTTTTATTTCTAAATAATTATAAATTTCTCCGTTAAAAACTAAAGCATATTTTTTATCAGCAGAAAAAAAGGGTTGGTGGCTTCGGCTGTCTAAATCTATTATACTTAAACGGGCTTGAGCTAGTCCTACGTTTTCAGTAAAAGAAATCCCTAAAAAATCTGGGCCTCTGTACTGAATTGAAGATATCATTTTATAAATAATGTCTTCATTCCCAAAGCCAACAAATCCTGCTATTCCACACATAAACTAATGTTTAATTCCTCCAAATTTCCAGGAGTTACCATTTCTGAAAATGATATAGGTTGAAGATAAATCAATCGAAGGCGTTATTTTAAGCAAATTCTTAATTTCTTTTTTTGAAAAATATCTTGTTTGTGGAGTAACTAATTGGTCAAAAGCTACATGTCTGAAAAAAGCAAACTCTCTTTTTGAAATCCAGCAAGAGTATTCGTATAAAGGGAATTTTTGAAAAAGAGTTATTTTTGAAACTGTTTTGGCGTAAAAAAAATAAGCAGCAGAGAGAGGAGTTGCTATACAATATTTTGTAACCCACCAAGGCAATTTTGAAGATATTCTTCTTATAGGATCGACAAAATACCGGATAATAGTATTACCTTCTTTCGCATATACCCAACAATGAAATCTTCCTCCTTTTTCAGTGTTTTCCAATACTGATTTGAACCCGCTTAGTGGATTTTTAAGGTGATGAAGAACACCAATACAGTATACTAGGTCGTATTTCTCTTTTGTAAGGAATGAGGTCAGATCTTCTTTTATTATTGAATAATTTTTATAGTTAGTGTTTCGCATATTAATTTCGCAGGATGATACTGAGTTGCCCAGATCAACTCCTGTTAAAAATTTTGGTTTTAATGATGCTACATGAACCATTAAGCTTCCGTTTCCACATCCAAGTTCAAGGATTTTTTTATCCTTGATGTTTTCTTCTTTTAATGGATGAAACCAATCTGCAAATTGTTCATACGTGTAAATAGTCCCTTCTGGTAAATTGTTCCAAGAGGTTGAAAAAGCAGTTGCAGTTTTTTGATCACTATTCATTTTGAAATTTTAATCTTCATAAATTTAATACATAAAAAAAATGCTTAACATGATAATATAAAGTTGTTTTTAGTTTATGGCTTTAATAAAAATTCATCGAATTCTAAATTATTTTAATGTTTTAACTAATTTGTTCAATAAATTTGATTCCAGATTTTTCTTTAATTTTAAAGAAAAATTATTTCAAATGAGTGACACAAATGTTTTGAAAAGTAAAAGCAGAAAACATTAAGTTTTTATTGTAAGTAATTATTCTTTTTTGTAATCCATATAGTTAATATTTATTAATTCGATTTTAAACCCAAATTTATTATATTGATTATAGTGTCTGGTATACCATTAATTATCTATGTTTATTTTTTCTTTTATTGTAAAAGGAAATTTATTCTGACTTTCAAAATAAGTTCTCATTATCATTTCAGCAATAACTCCAAGCAAAATCATTAAAATTCCAACAATAAAAAACATGGCTGATAAGGTTGGTAAAGGTGTTTGTATAAAATCCTTCTGACCTGTAATTTTAAAATATACCGCGAAAGCTGCACATGCAAACATTACAATAAAAGATAAAATTCCAGCCCCTCCAAAAAAATGAATTGGCCGATGCATGAATTTGTCAAGAAATTTTATTAGAATCAAATCAAGAATTACTTTGTAAATTCTAAAAAGTCCATAATTACTTTTACCATAAATTCTGGGTTTATAACTTACAGGAATTTCAGTTACTTTTCCTCCCTGCCAGTTACAAAAAACAGGAATGAAGCGGTGCATTTGTCCATATAGTCTAACATCTTTTATAATATCTTTTCGGTATGCTTTGAGAGTACATCCATAATCATGCAAATGAACCCCTGAAATTTTGCTTATAAGTTTATTAGCAATAATTGAAGGCAGTTTCCTTGATAAAAATTTTCCTTCCCACCTGTCCTTTCTCCAACCACTAACCACATCATAACCCTTTTCTAATACATTCAGGAGATTTTTAATATCATTTGGGTCGTTTTCCAGATCGCTGTCTATAAGCACAATAATATCTCCTTTAGCGAATTGTATCCCTGCGTTTATAGCCGCAGTTTGGCCGAAATTTCTTTTGAAATTAATAAGCTTAACACAGGAGTTATCTATAGCTGTTTTTTTTAATTCTTCCCAACTGGAATCTACTGATCCATCATTTACTGCAATTATTTCATAGGAATAATTTATCAGAGATTCATGTAAAAGAGAAAACAAGACGGAAATATTTTTGGACTCGTTATATATTGGAATAACTATTGAAATCATATAAAATACTAATTAGAATTAATATGCAATATATTTCTTTTTTTGAAAATTTCTATAAATATTTTTTGTTTTAGCATATTTATTAAACAAAAAGAATAGAGTATCTCAAAAGTAATGATTGGAATTAAATATCTGAAATCATTTGATTTGAATATAATTGCGTGAATGAAATAAAAGTATATCAGAATTAAAGAAATTAATAAAAAAGGGGCATTTAAATTATGGTTTATTATTAAAATTATAATAAATAAAAAACTTAATATTTGAGTCACCCAAAAACAAAAATCAACAAAATATCGGAATACTAAAAGCCATTTATTCGTAGTATTATATTCGCCAAACATTCTGTAAGTTGAGCTGGAAAAGATTAACCGTGAAAGGAATTTCAAAGGGGAATAAAAATAATAAATTATTTTTTTTTCCATCTTAACAGAATTTGTATATTCCTTAAGCTTCTTTTTTATTTGTATATTCTTGGCAATTCTAATACTGTCAGATATTGCATTATTAAATGAAGTTAAACCATCTTGAGCAATTAAAATATCCTTTTTCATATTAATCAAAGTATCTTTGTTAAATTTTGATGTAAAAATATTTTTATCATAGGGACAGTTTTTAGTGTTTGAATAAAACCATACATTGTTTTCCCATTCTTCTCCTATTGATTGAAGAAAATGGATCATATCCATTGAATGCATTTTTTCGTTGAGATAAACAGGATGAAATATAGTTGGAGTTGTTAGGTTTATTTTATTTTTATAATGGTAGTTACCTGCAATCCAAACGCCTTCGAAAAGAATCAATGGAAGAAAAAAAAGTATTGAATACCTGATAAGATGCAATATCCCTTTTTTGTAATCTTTAATAATGAAATATAGGAAAAACAGTAAAAATAAAGGAAAACAAACTGGTCTTAAAAATGCCATCCAGGTAAGAAGAATTCCTATAATGACTATATTGAATGTTGTTCTTTTATAAACAAGTAAAAACACACTTATTAACATGAACGAAGAAGTGAAACTTTCTGTTAATGCAGCGATATCATAAAATGAAATAATAGGGAATAAAAAATATCCTAAAAAGGTTATAATGAATATCTTAAATCTGTTAACTATCCGAAACGCAAATAATGCAAGCAAATAAAGTGAAATTGAGGCAAAAATATATTGAATAAAAATTATAATATTTAGAGAGGTTCCTGATTCGAAAACAAAACGAAGTAAGTAATAGGGCAAGCCATAACCAAACATTCTGTATTGAAATAAAAAAGAAAAATCTTTGTGATGAATAAGGTTTTCTATTGGTTGAATATAGCTGGATGTATCATTTGAAATATAGCCGATAAATCCTTTTATGTTAATTATATCGTCTGGTTTAGTAGAAAAAAAGAGGATGAAAAAAATAAAAACAACAAATTTTAAAAGGAAAGCAACTATAAGCCAAAATTTCCAATTTTCTGGATTAATTTCCAATTTTCTCATACCATTCGTTGAATTTTTTTAATCCCTCAGTAATGTTGAATTTTGGATTATATCCCAGGAGACGTTGTGCTTTTTCAATATTTGCATGAGTAATAATCATCTCACCTTCTCTTAATTTTTGGTTTTTTCTAATAATTTTTATTCCTGAAAGTTCCTCAATCTGTTGTATTAAATCTTTTAGAAAGATATATTGATTATTGCCAAGATTAATTATTTCATAAATTGGGTTTTGGGATTCTTTTAAAAATTTAACACCTGCAACAATACCGTCTAAAATATCTTCAATATACGTGTAGTCGCGTGCAGTGAGGCCGTCTCCGTATACATCAACAGGTTTTGACTTGTAAGCGCTGTCAAAAAATTTATAAATAGCTAAATCGGGTCGGAGACGAGGACCATAAACAGAAAAAAAACGAAAATTAATTATTTTATAATTATAAAGATTAAAATATGAATAATTTAAAAGCTCCATCGATTTTTTAGTAACAGCGTATACAGAAACCGGGCTGTTTGCTTTTTGTTCCTCTTTAAACGGTATTTTATCGCCATTTCCATAAACAGATGAAGATGAAGCAAAAATGAGTTTATCACAACAAAATGCCTGCATTATATTTAAAATAGAAAGAGAGCCAGCAATGTTTGTGGATATATATTCCTCAGGGTTCTTAATTGAACCCATAACTCCCGCTTTGGCTGCTAAATGAATAACAAGATCAAATGTTCCGGTTATTTTACTTTTTATAAATTTTTCATCCTGAATATCTGCTTCTAAAAAATAAAATGCATTACAACTTAAACTTTTTGATAAATTGATTAACTTTATTTGCTTTGAATAAAAAATATCAAAATTATCAATTCCGATAACTGAATGTCCCTCGCTTAATAATTTTTCTGAAAGATGGGATCCTATAAAACCAGCAACTCCTGTTATTAGTATTCTCATTATTTAATATTTGGACTTGACATTTTCGAGTGAATATAACCTGATAAATTTTAAGAACTAAAAATTATTTTAAATGAAAAAATAGTTACAACCTAATGATCGAAAAAATACAAATTTATGAAAAACAAACAAATAAATTTAAATAATCACACTTTTATCTTAAATGCAGATTTTTTATTAATTTAAGGTATTTGCTTCTTTCTTCGAATTTTCAGAAATTGCAATTTTACTATAACCTGGTTTTTAAGATATAAAAATTCTTCAATTTTAAAAATCAAGGACAATGTTGTGTATACAATTATTCCAATTCCGCACAATACAAAAAGTTCTATGTAACAGGAATAGAAATTTATGAAATGCGAAATGGAAAATACAATGGCAAACATGGACAATGTTAATAAAGCAGATGGAATTAATCCAATAATATACTTATATAATGATATTTTTAATAGCATTTTTGTCATAATCATTGAAATTAAAAAAGTTATTATTGCAGAAAGTACTATGAGGTATAGTACTGTAGTCATTCCAAAATACATTCCTGCAACAATTGATAACACGTATAATGCTTTATTGATAATATCTACTTTTAAAACAAGATCAGATCTTCCTCTTGATAAAATTGTTTGTTGAAGTATAACAATTAAAGGAATTACGATACCTGCAATACATAGTATTTTAAAATAAAAAACAGAAGGAAGCCATTTTGAAGAAAATAAAATTATGAACATTGGTTTTGCAACTAGTAATAATCCTACCATTATTGGGAAATTAACATATGCAACTAGTTTGAAAAATTTTAAATGTATGCGAAATAACTCTTTATTATCTTCTATTTTTGAAAATATCGGAAAAACGATATTTGTTAAAATAGACGAAGTATTATCTATTGAAAGGTCACGCGTTGATTTTGCTCTGGTAAAATACCCTAATATTGAAGATGAAAACATCTTTCCTATAAACAAAGAATCAAAGTTTTTAAATATTTTTTCTAAAATATATGATATTAATATATTAGACCCAAAACGGAATAATTTTTTAAAAGAAATCCAGTTAAAAGGAGCCCGGGGTTTCCATCTCGTGAAATAAAATAAAAATATGCAGTTCGTAACAGAATAAATTATTGTTTGTGCAACAAGACTATAAACTCCGGCTCCAAGGTAAGCCATAACAATTGCAACAGGTGCAGATGCAATGACACTCAATAATGTGATTAAATTTACTTTTTTAAACTCTAGATTTTTGACTAATATATAGTTTGGAACCATTCCAAATGAATTTATAATAAATGAAATGGAAAGCCAATATGTTATTTTTACTAAAGAGGGTTCATAATAAATATTTGCAATAAAAGGAGCACTGAAAAATAAAAGTAAATAAAATACAGCGCTGGCTGTTATATTAAAATAGAAAACAGTTGCATAGTCCTTTTCTGTCACGTCATTTCTGTGAACAAGACCAGCACCTAATCCTGAATGGATAAAGGCTTCGGCTAAGCCAATAAAAATGGATAACATTGCAATAAGACCAAACTCACTTGGAGCTAAAAGCCGAGCAAGAAAAATTGATAATATAAAATTAATACCTTGTCTACTAATTTGACCGATAAAGTTCCATTTAATTCCTGAAGATATCTGTTCCCTAATTTCACTCATTACCGTATAAGTCTATAAACATCGTTACATAACTTTTTTTAAATAATAAAAATAATTATTTGACACCATGTTATTTATAAAATAAAATCGTTATTTTTACAAGAAAAAAGAAAATGAGTCAAATTAAATTTATTATATACTTTTTATTGATTTTTTTTCAAAATCATTGTTTGAAAGCTCAATCCTTTACAACCATTTCTCCAAAAAATAACATTTTACTTTCAGATTCAAATATAACATTTAATTGGAATTTTGTAACCGGGTACTCAAATTACAGATTAGAAATATCACAGGATACTTTTTTTAATAATTATATATACCAAAGCGGATTAGTTAATCAGAATGATTTTTCTTATCAATTTTCTGATTTTGGTAATTATTATTGGAGAGTAAAGTCCTATACTGCAACCAATGATTCAATATTGTCAAATTTAAATAGATTAGAGTTGTTCTCTCCTTTGCTCATCCCCGATTTGCAAGCATGGTTTGTCCCTGATGTTGGTGTTAACACTATAAATAACAAAATAACACAATGGTTAGATATTAGTGGGTTAAATAGAATAGCTTTTCAAGCAGATACTTTAAAATCGCCAACGTTGTTACCTAATTCTCTTAATGGGCATGCTACAATCTTGTTTGATGGAATTAATGACGCTTTAATATTTCAGGATTCTATTTCATTAAATACTGTGGTTACTCTTTCAGCATGGAATGAAAATGTTAATGTTTTTCCTTCGTATTTTACCTTGATCTCTTGTAGTAATCCTAATGCTGGAGATCAGGTATTTATAACAAATTCAGGAACTTCAAATTTTTATTCAGGAGGTTTTTTTGGCAATGATTTTTATTGTAATGGACAGCTTTCTAATGATTTTTCCATACTAAGTCAATATAAAGTAATATCTGCATTTAAGCCATTTTCTAAAGCTTACTTTGGTGCTAAAGGTTTAAGGATAGGTAATGATGGTTATTATCTGCCATGGAAAGGATATATCCCTGAAATTATTCTATTTAATAACCTAACAATTAACGAAACAGATTTAGCTAAAATTAATTTATATTTATTCAATAAATATGCCCCTCCTGTTGATCTTGGTGCTGATATTTATATCCAATATGGTTTTTGCGATACTATGTTAACAGCATATAAGCCATGGTTTACAAATTATATCTGGAAAAAAGAAGGGAGTACAGATACTCTTTCAACAGACTCTGTCCTAACAGTCACACAAGCCGGCACCTATATTTTATCTGCAACAGATATTTTTAATCGTGTAACAACAGATGACATTTATATTGAGTACCCGAATCCTAATATTACATTTTCAGACACAACAATATGCTTTGGTGATACTATTGAAGTAGCATCAAATCTATCTTTTGATGCAGGCTACTCTTTTGTTTGGTATGACTATGCAGTATCAAATACAACAGAAGTATTTACTGAATGTGCTATCAGTTTAGTTGTAACTGATACGAATAATTGCTTTTCCCCTTCAGACACAGTAATTGTATCAATAGACAGCCTTCCTTTACATGTTTCACTTGGTGAAGATTTAAGTATATGTTCGGGAAATAGTATTTCTTTAGATTTTTATCCAGAAAACCCCAATGCTTTAACTTTTTTATGGAGTGGTGGTTCAACAGATTCTGTTTTAATTGTTGAAACATCAGGATTTTATTCGGTTTCTATAAGTAACTTAAGAGGATGTAGTGGTTCTGACACGATAGCGGTAAACATAATTGGCGACGCTCCCATTACAGATTTTTATGCAGATACTGTCTGTCTTGAAAGTCCAACTACTTTTTCCAATCTTTCTTCTCTCACTTATGATTCTTTATTATGGGATTTTGGTGACTTATCATCTGATACAATATTTTCTCCCTCTCATGTTTTTGCATCAAGCGGAACGTATCAGGTTTCTTTAACAATGTATTCTGGTTCCTGCTTTAACTCAATATCTAAATCTGTTCTTGTAAAGCCTAACCCAATCGCTGATTTTACAGCAACAAGTTCTTGTGTAGGCTATCCTGTTGTGTTTAGCAATACGAGTAATGAAAATGGAAGCGGATCAATTTCTGACTATTTCTGGCAATTTGATTTATATGGGACAAGTATTTCATCTGATACCTCATTTCATTTTCCTACAATCGGTGATCAAACTGTATCACTTACAATTACATCTTCAAATGGGTGCACAGATTCTGTATCAAAAACTATCACTACAGTTTCTACTACATCTTTGCCGCTTATTTCCCTTGTTATGCCAAGTAATAATTCTTTACTAACAAATAATTCTATCCCTTTTTCATGGAGTTCAAGCTTATCTGTTTCTAATGTTTTGGAAATTTCAACTGATAGCTTTGCTACAACTTTATTTTCCGACACGACTCAGATTAATAATATGAACGTAACACTTAGTCTTACGAACAACCAAATTGTTTACTGGCGAGTGAAATCATACAATTTCTGTAATCAGGAAGTAACATCTGAAATAAGATATTTTCAATATTTTAATCCTTCGGAATTACCCGGTATAAACACGTGGCTTGCTGCTGACAATTATGTTGAAGTAGACGGCAGCAATTCAGTTTCTGCTTGGGAAAACGCTGTTGACATAACGGATTCTTTGTTCCAAATGGCTGACGGACTTAGACCATTGATGATTAATCAAAATGTTCTTATAAATAATAAACCAAGCCTAAAATTTGACGGGATAAATGATTTATTGCTTAATAACAATAATCACACTTTTGGCGCAGCATTTATTGTTTCCAGATGGTCGGGAACAGAAATAACATTTCCTGGTTATAATGGTCTAATGGCAGCAAATAGCGATCTTTCTCCTCCATTCCCATATATATTTATTGGAAATCAAGGCACGACAAACATGTACGTGAGCCAACCCTGGCAGGGAAATGTTTTAGTAAATAATGCTATTCTCAATAATTATGCACCTCTTGACAGGTTTAAAATTCTTTACGGTAAAAGTTCTACCCCGCAAAACCTACCAGGGTTTATTGTTGGAAGTGCTGCAAATTCCTGGGGATATTGGAATGGTGAAATAGCAGAAATTATGGTTTTTGATCAAGCTCCAAATGACACAATAAAAAATATCATTTACAGATATTTTCAAAATAAATACACCCCCCCTGTAAATCTTGGAGCAGACATCCATATCCCCTACGGATTTTGCGATACAACTATTTCTGCTTATAAGCCTTGGTATACCCATTACCAATGGAACACAAACAACCCAGCCGATACACTTGAGTATATTTCAACTAACAAATCCGGCACTTACACCGTTACAGTCACCGACATCTTCGGATTCCTATCAACAGATTCTATAAATGTGAGCTTTCCTACACTTGGCTTATTAAATCAAGACACGATAATTTGTTTTGGAGATACTATTGCAATATTTAATGCATTATCTCTTGATAACGGTTATTCGTTTTTATGGCACGATAATTCTTCAGAAACTACTTTTAATGTTTTTACAAACGATACTGTTTTTGTTGTTGTAACTGATACGAATAATTGCTTTTCCCCTTCAGACACAGTAATTGTATCAATAGACAGCCTTCCTTTACATGTTTCACTTGGTGAAGATTTAAGTATATGTTCGGGAAATAGTATTTCTTTAGATTTTTATCCAGAAAACCCCAATGCTTTAACTTTTTTATGGAGTGGTGGTTCAACAGATTCTGTTTTAATTGTTGAAACATCAGGATTTTATTCGGTTTCTATAAGTAACTTAAGAGGATGTAGTGGTTCTGACACGATAGCGGTAAACATAATTGGCGACGCTCCCATTACAGATTTTTATGCAGATACTGTCTGTCTTGAAAGTCCAACTACTTTTTCCAATCTTTCTTCTCTCACTTATGATTCTTTATTATGGGATTTTGGTGACTTATCATCTGATACAATATTTTCTCCCTCTCATGTTTTTGCATCAAGCGGAACGTATCAGGTTTCTTTAACAATGTATTCTGGTTCCTGCTTTAACTCAATATCTAAATCTGTTCTTGTAAAGCCTAACCCAATCGCTGATTTTACAGCAACAAGTTCTTGTGTAGGCTATCCTGTTGTGTTTAGCAATACGAGTAATGAAAATGGAAGCGGATCAATTTCTGACTATTTCTGGCAATTTGATTTATATGGGACAAGTATTTCATCTGATACCTCATTTCATTTTCCTACAATCGGTGATCAAACTGTATCACTTACAATTACATCTTCAAATGGGTGCACAGATTCTGTATCAAAAACTATCACTACAGTTTCTACTACATCTTTGCCGCTTATTTCCCTTGTTATGCCAAGTAATAATTCTTTACTAACAAATAATTCTATCCCTTTTTCATGGAGTTCAAGCTTATCTGTTTCTAATGTTTTGGAAATTTCAACTGATAGCTTTGCTACAACTTTATTTTCCGACACGACTCAGATTAATAATATGAACGTAACACTTAGTCTTACGAACAACCAAATTGTTTACTGGCGAGTGAAATCATACAATTTCTGTAATCAGGAAGTAACATCTGAAATAAGATATTTTCAATATTTTAATCCTTCGGAATTACCCGGTATAAACACGTGGCTTGCTGCTGACAATTATGTTGAAGTAGACGGCAGCAATTCAGTTTCTGCTTGGGAAAACGCTGTTGACATAACGGATTCTTTGTTCCAAATGGCTGACGGACTTAGACCATTGATGATTAATCAAAATGTTCTTATAAATAATAAACCAAGCCTAAAATTTGACGGGATAAATGATTTATTGCTTAATAACAATAATCACACTTTTGGCGCAGCATTTATTGTTTCCAGATGGTCGGGAACAGAAATAACTTTTCCTATATTTAACGGTTTAATGGCAGCAAATAGCGATCTTTCTCCTCCATTCCCATATATATTTATTGGAAATCAAGGCACAACAAATATGTACGTGAGCGAACCGTGGCAGGGAAATATTTTAGTAAATAATACAATTCCCAATAATTATGCCCCTTTGGATCAGTTTAAAATTCTCTACGGTGAAAGTTCGTCCCCGCAAAGCTTACCGGGTTTTATTGTTGGAAGTGCAGCCAATTCCTGGGGATATTGGAATGGTGAAATAGCAGAAATTATGGTTTTTGATCAAGCTCCAAATGACACAATAAAAAATATCATTTACAGATATTTTCAAAACAAATACGCCCCACCAGTCAACCTAGGCCCTGACATCACCATTGCCTACGGCTTTTGCGATACAACTATTTCTGCTTATAAGCCTTGGTATACCCATTACCAATGGAACACCAGCAACCCCGCCGATACACTCGAATACATTACAACAAACAAATCTGGAACTTATGCTGTTACGGTTACCGATATTTTCGGATTTCAGTCAACAGACAGCATCAACATAACATTCCCAGAGCTCAACCCGCAAAACCTTGCAGACACAACAATTTGTTTGTACGACACATTGGTGTGGAATCCGGGTTTAGGGGCTGCATATAATTTTGCTTGGAGTAACAGTACAAACCAGCCACTTTTAAACATTACCCAAACCGGAGATTATTATTATCAGGTAACAGATACTAACATCTTGCAATGCAGCAGAACTTCCGATACCATTCATGTGGTGGTTAATGAATTTGTGAACATAGCCAGCCTTGGTGCAGACACGAACCTTTGTGCAGGAAACAAGCTACATTTGCAACAGGGAGCGCAAGAGGCAATAACATATTTATGGTCCGATGGAACGACAAACAACGAACTTCCGGTGTTTACGACAGGAACCTACTCCCTCACTGTAGCAAACAGTCATGGATGTTTGGCTACAGATACAATACAAATACAAAACATTACCGGCAATGCCCCGGTCGTTAATTTCACTTTACAATCGCAATGCTTTGGCAACACCACGCTTTTTGCAGACTCATCATTTTCAACAGACAACAGCAACATAGTTTCCTGGAGCTGGAATTTTGGAGACAATACGCAAGCTTCGTCAGAGAATCCTTCACATGTCTTTGCTTTGGCAGATACATTTGCCGTTACCCTCATCGTAGAAACAGACAGTGGTTGCTCAAATTATTTAACAAAAAATATTATCATACGTCCTCTGCCAGTTCCGGATTTCATGCCTGAGCAGGGCTGTGCGGGAAATCCTGTATCATTTACAAATTTGTCTGCAGTAACAGGCGGGCAAATTGTATCAAGCCTTTGGAATTTCGGAGATACTACTGTTTCTGCAGAAAATAATCCGGTACATTTTTTCAATGATACATATATATATAATGTAACACTAAAAACTACTTCCAATTTTGGATGTACAGATTCTGTTGTGAAATTATTTACTGTTAAGCCATCTCCCATAGCAGAATTCGACAATTCACCCGCTTGTGAAAACCGTGCGGTATATTTTTCAAGTCAGGTGCAAACACAAGATTGGAATCCATTAACAAGTTACAAATGGGAATTTGGAGATAATTCACAGGGAACAGCCATAAATCCGGTTCATACATATAATGATACAGGAACATATACCGTGCGTTTCATCGTGAAAGCAATGAATTCCTGCGCCGATACAGTTCTCCGGCAAATCAGCGTTACAGAAAATCCGCTTGCAGTACTGAATTCCTACGATGCATGCGTAAACAGCCTTGTGCAGATTACAAACAGCAGCATCGGGCAAAATCTTACAAGCTGGAAATGGAATATTGACAGTATCGGAGAACTAACCGGGCAAAACCCCTCGGTTTCTTTTGCAGATACAGGTATTTACAATGTCAGGCTGATAATAGAAACACAGGCAGCATGTTCTGATACTGCGGTAAACACAGTAAGTGTGCATGAAAACCCAATAGCAGCATTTTCGGTTAATCAGGCAATAGCTGTCCCCGGAGAAGTCCTTGCATTTTCAAATAATTCCACTGGAGGCACTCAATACGTATGGAGCTTTGGAGACGGCTCTGGCAGCCAGCTTCAGAATCCTGTGCATGCTTATACAGACAGTGGCAGGTATCAGATTTCCTTAATCGCAATCTCTCCTTTTGCCTGCACAGATACAGCGAATTTATTCATTAGAGTCATTGTTCCTGTGTATGATATTGCCGTTCTCGACATACAACCCGTGATAGAAAATGGCTTTATTAAGCTGACTGTGCAATTGGCAAATTTCGGTTCTATGCCTTTAGACTCTGTAATGTTGAAAATAGATGCAGGCAATGGAAAGCAAATAATAGAAGCATTGAACTATATTTTTGCGCCCGGAGAAATCATCAATTATCAGTTAATGGCGCAAATTCAGACAGGAAACAATCTTCCCTCGTTTATATGTGCAGATGCGCTGCTGGAGGGCAATCAAACAGATCTGGTACTATCTAACAATCATTATTGCATACCCGTATCAGAAGTATTTGAAGTGCTCAAGCCCTATCCATCGCCTACGGAATATTATATCTTTATAGAATTTATTATCCCCGAAGATGACGAAGTCAAAATAAGCCTATACAACGAACTCGGGCAGAAAATGCAGCAACTGTACAATACAAACGCAACAGCAGGCTTCAACCGCAAACTTTTCTACACCCAACATCTGAGCCAAGGTGCCTACACCCTCCAAGTAGAATACAAAGGCGCCATCAAAACCACCCGCTTCTCCAAATTGTAGTATTTCGTACAGTATTTCGTACAGACGACGTACCACGTCGTCTTTTTAGCACAACCCGCCCCGACTAGGCGGGTTTAGTACACCTGTCTGCCGTTAGCATCAGCCAGGCAGGTTACCCCACCAAACTATTATCCACTCCCAGCAAAATATCTTTTGCAATCTGTTTTAAATGCTTTTGTGCAGCCAAATAATCCGGCTTGTTTATCCAGTTAATGGCATCAAATAAATTAATAGGAAAAGTTTCAATCAAAGATGATACATCTATTGGATTTACCCATAAATCCTTACTTTGTGCTTGTTCAATAATTGTACTCCAGTTAAAATTATACTTGTAACTTAAAAATAAAATATCAGCTACATCTTTGGGTTCACTTCTGGGCAAGGCCGAAATTTTATTCGATAAAATATTGTACGGATTGTCAATTTTAGAGAAAAAAACAGAAGATTCATTTTCTCCATAATAACAAGTTGAGTCATTGACAAAATCACACTTCAGCACCGTTTTATTTTCTTTCATAATAATTCGATAAAATGTTGTATCAGAAATTCCTATTTCAACATTGCTTGGATAAATTAAAGATAACTCCCTGATGATTATTGAAACACTTTCTTTAAAAGTTTCCGAATTATTCATAAACAAATCAATATCATCAGAAAATCTATGATTTAAGTACCCTCTGCTTAGAGCCCGTACCTTCTGTTAGTGCTTGCAAGAAAACGTCAATCATCCGCACTAGCTGGCTCAAACACTCACAGGGTGTTTGCCCTGTTACTCTCAACCTGAAAAACAGTCATGTACATTAGTACACTCCTGATTTTCAGGTCTTCGAAAGCCCTGCCTACCGGACAGGCAGGCTTGAACTTGACCTTTTCTTATCAAGTGCTCACACTGTTAAGCAAAAAACAAGGGTTTTCTTGCTAACACTAACTAGTTTTCCACAGACGTTGTGTTATCAGCAAAAACTGGAGATAATGTAATAACCAGCCCTACCAGATTAGGCAAGCTGCGTTTGGTAGATTCCTCAATTTATTTTACCTTTGGGAAGCTTGAATTTAATTTCAGCATCTAACCCTTCTCCCCATGTTTGCTCTTGTTGACTGCAATAATTTTTATGTTTCCTGCGAACGGGTTTTTAATCCTGCATGCAGAAATAAACCGGTTGTTGTATTATCTAACAATGACGGCTGCATTATCTCACGTTCTGAAGAAGCAAAAAAACTTGGAATAAAAATGGCAGAACCGGCTTTTAAAATCAAAGAGCTGATTGAAAAGAATAAGGTTGCTGTTTTTTCATCCAATTATGCGCTTTATGGCAACATGTCGGAACGTGTCATGAACACTATTGCAACGCTGGTAAAAGATATGGAAATTTATTCTATTGACGAGGTTTTTCTTGACATGAAAGGATACGCGAATGAATCCCTCTCTGATTTCGCATACAGGATACGTAACAGAGTTTTCCAATGGACAGGCGTTCCTGTATCTGTTGGCATTGGTTCAACTAAAACACTGGCAAAAATTGCAGCAAAAATTGCAAAGAAAAATACAGGAGTTTTTATTTTTACCGAGTCAGAAAAATCAGACGAAATTCTCAATAAATACCCTGTAGAAGACATCTGGGGCGTTGGCAGGCAATATGCACATTTTCTGAAAAAATTCGGATACGATACTGCTTTGAAATTGAAAAATTCAGACGATGCTTTCATGAAAAAATATATGAAAATTGTGGGATTACGCACTGTTTATGAGCTTCGGGGAATACCCTGCTACAAGCTTCAGACGCATGTTCCCATGAAAGAAAATATTTGCACAGCACGCTCCTTTGGTAAAATGACAGAAGATTTTGAAACCATTGCTGAAGCAACTGCAAACTATACGGCCACTTGCGCACGAAAGCTCAGAAAAATGAAAGCTTGCGCATCTTTAATAACTATTTTTCTGCAAACGAATTATTTCAGAGAAGATTTGGGGCAGTATAATAATGCAAAAGTCTTGCATATTCCTGTCGCTACCAATGCAACAAATGAATTAATTTTTTATGCGCTTTCAGGTTTACGGCTTATCTACAAGAAAGGATATCTATACAAAAAAGCAGGTGTGATTGTTTCGGGAATAAGTTCTGAAAACGAGCAGCAGCTATCATTGATGGGTAATGAAGCGCATAAAACAAATGAAAAATTAATGAAAGTATTTGATGCAATAAACGAAAAAATGGGAAAAGACAAACTTCGTTTTGCAGCGCAGGGTTTTGACCGGAAATGGAAACTTCGTCAGGAAAAATTATCTCCGAATTATACAACAAAGTGGGAAGATATTCTGAAAATTTCTTTGTGAAAATAGTTTGCTGAATTCATTAGGTTTCACACGTTGGTTTATGGGTTGATTTCTCACAGGATTGAAGGTATTGAATAAAAGAAATTGCGGATAAAGAATTATTAATATGGATATCTTTTTTTAATAATTTTGTCAATCTCATTAGTTATTTTTTCCGTATTGCTACCCGCATTTAAGAAAAAAATCAGGTTCAATTTTCCCAATTCGTATTGCTTAAAAGGAACGGCCTGCCCTTTCCATTGACCTGTGAAAAAATACATGGTAAGCGAAATTCCATCTTTTTCATCAGGTACAAGTGTATATGCTGATGTTTTTATAACAGAGTCGCGTTCGTGTTTGGGCATTTTTACCATTTTCTGTTCATAGTGCAAAGAAATCCAAAAAGTAGAATCCTGCGATTCTGAAATATTTTTTTTGAACCTGAAATACTTAAAATGCGGATATTTCTTTTTCAATTTTGAAATTTCCTTAATGATATTTTTTGCTTCAGATCTTAATCCGGGATAGGATTGCGCTGTAACGATGCAGGGAAAAAATATCAGAAAAAATAAAAATAAACAAATATTTTTTTTCACTATTGTCCGACAAAATTTTGTTATATAGCTTAACCTATTCATTACAACTCATATTATAAACAGGGCACTCCTATGGAGCTTTCATTTATTTATAAATTATTTTTCTTATAAACAGTACGTCCCTATCGGGACTTAATAATAAAGGAACTCCGCCAACCTAGTGGTCGGCAGGTAGGAGTGAACTGTTTATTTGTCGGACAATAATGATTTTTTTTATATGAACCTTTGAAAAAAGTCATTTACAGTTTGGATTTTATTTTTTCAATATCAACATTTTTGATGTATTCCGGAATATTTTTAAAAACGGTATGAAAACCATAACCTCCGTTTAGGAGTTCATCAAGCGCTTCTTGTTTTGTCCAGCCCTGTTCAATGATGCGGTACATAGCACTCATCACGCCGGTTCTGTCTGCTCCGTGTTTACAATGAATCAGAATGGGCTTCTTCGCTTTTTTCATAATCTTTAAAGCTTCAATAACCTCATCGTCTTTAATCTTTGAAGCATCCATCCTGATATGATACAGGTCTATTTTTGTATTTTTTGCCTCGTCATTATCTGTATGATACAAGCGAAAATTCAGCACAGATTTAATTCCTGCTTCTTCAAGTTTTTTAAATGTATTTTTTGATGGTTGCTCCGATCTGTGGACATCTTCAGAGATTTTATACCAGTTATCAAGATATTCGCACTGGATTTTTTTTGCCCATTTTTCAGGGCGTTGGGAAAATATTTTTTGAGAAGGAGCAAGTATGAAAAATACCAAACTATATATAAGAAATAATGATCTCATAATTTTAATTAATTCGTGTAAAGATAATAGTAATGATTTAATTTTTCAAAAAGAGGTTGTAAATCCTTAATCTTACTCTTTAATCCTTAATCTAAAAATATTATTTACATCTTTTTCTTCCCTCAAACCTGTGAGGAGCTTTCGCACAAGCCGTCGTACGAAACCTCACAGGATTGCTTAATCCTACTCCCTGCCTGCTTGACGCAGTCTGGCAGGCTACTCCTTAATCTAAAAATATTATTTACATCCTTTTCCCTCAAACCTGTGAGGAGCTTTCGCACAAGCCGTCGCAAAATACCTCACAGGATTGCTTAATCCTACTCCTTAATCCTACTCCTTAATCTAAAAATATAATTTACATCCTTTTCCGATTTATTCCCTTGCTCTTTTCTTAAAATACAATACCTTTGCTAAGCAAAAAAAAAAATATGAGTAGTAAAGATAAAAAAAAACAATTGGATATTGATTTCCGTTATTTGCGTATGGCTGCGATTTGGTCTGAAAATTCATACTGTAAGCGCAGAAAAGTGGGAGCCTTGTTAGTGAAAGATAAGATGATAATATCTGACGGATATAATGGTACGCCTTCTGGATTTGAAAACGAATGCGAGGATGAAAATAATACTTCAAAATCGTATGTGCTGCACGCCGAGGCTAATGCAATTACTAAGGTTGCAAAATCAAACAACAGCAGCGAAGGAGCAACGCTTTATATAACATCATCTCCCTGCATTGAATGCGCAAAACTTATTATCCAGTCTGGCATAAAAAAAGTTGTGTATTCAGAACTCTACAGACTTGATGATGGTATCAATTTGTTAAAACGAGCCAATATCGAAGTTATTTTTCTTGAAGTTTAATTCATATTGCCGGTAATTGAGCGAAGTCGAAATCATCGGCAATGTGTAACCAAAATGAATATGCTAAATATTTCAAAATTCTTTATTTTTTTTCTGATAATTATTGCGTTCTCCTGTACGCACAATAAGTTCGATATTGATGTGTCGGGAATAAAGGCAGATGTTACGATTCAGCGACTTGAAAAAGATCTTTTTGCTATTTCGTTAGATCGGATTGCAGATGAAGTTCTGGATATATCAAAAAAATATGGAGACTTTTTTGATTTATATAACAACAAAGTAATAACCATCGGAAGCACCTACAATCAGGCTTATCCCGGCTATCTAAAAGCTTTTCTTACAGATTTTACAATTAACGAGCTTTATAAAAAATGTATGCAATTGTATCCTGATTTGAATGAGGAAACACAAAAATTATCGCGGGCATTCAAATATTTCAAATACTATTTCCCCGAAAAAAATATTCCCAAAATTTATTCATATATCGGAGGCTTTAACCAGTCTGTTGTTACAGGAGATAAATTTATCGGATTTGGAATTGATAAGTATCTTGGCTCTGACAGCGATTTTTACAAGAGATTGGCTTTGCCAAATTATATCCGGACAAAAATGCATCGGGGGAAAATTACAGCAGACTGCATGACGGGATGGGCAACCGCAGAATTCCCCTTTGAAGCAGAAAGCGAGAACCTCATTAATCAAATGCTCTACCATGGGAAAATACTCTATTTTCTTGATGCCACTTTGCCTTTTGAACATGATTCTGTAAAAACAGGGTTTACCGATCAACAGCTAAAATGGTGCGACGCAAATGAAGATAAAATGTGGAAATATCTGGTTGAAAAAAAACTTCTTTTTGTCAGCGATTATATAACTACCAAAAAATTTATTGACGAAGCTCCGTTTACAGCGAATTTCTCTAAAAATTCTCCGGGAAAAGCTGCCATCTGGATCGGAAGACAAATTATCAGAAAGTACATGGAAAACAATCCCGGCATTACGATTGCTCAACTGATGAAAGAAAATAATTATCAGAATATTTTATCTGCTGCAAGATACAAGCCGTAAAAACGTCCTCATATTTTTATATAATCCGAAAAAAAACTTCTCAAAGCTAATTTGTTTTTATTTTTTCTTTATCTTTCGGCTTAAATCAATATTCTATGGCTTCAAATAAAATTCCAAAATATTTTACATTCCGGCTTTTGCTTTTGCCTATACTTTTGCATACATTTATGGTACTACCGCTGAATGGTCTGATGTTAATTAAAAATGCTCCGGACTTTCTAAAAGAATATGAAGATAAAGAAAATTCAACTTCCGATACATTGAACCATTCTTCTGATACTTTGGTCCAGTCTTCCGATACTTTAATACAGTCTTTCGATTCATTAGATTTATCTGCCCTGAATAATGCAGACTCTATTGTTGCACAAATTGAAGAAAAAGCGATACAAATTGATACAAATGTTAAAGTAGAAGGATTTTATATAAATCATAAAAAGGGGCACAGTGCGTTTTCTATAGGCACAAAGAGCAGCCATGATGTAAATTTAGAGAAAGAAGAAACATCTGGAATGGCTCTCAGCCTCATCCTTTTCCTGATTGCTATTGCTGGAATTATCTTTAATTTTCCGATACGCCGTTATTTTAAAAGACTACGCAAGAAAAAACCTATATCTGAAAAATTACAAAAGTATGTCCGTAAATACTTATTAAAAACACCTATGATCAATCTGGGTCTGTTTGCATTGGGCTTTCTTATAAACCATCTTTTTGCGCTCTACCTTATCAATTCAAGCAGTTTCCCTGATGAAATTGAACGCAGCATATACAGAAATACGCTAATTGTTGCTTTTATTTCCTCCATACTAACGGTTCTTTTTGTGTATCTATGGCAAAAACACAGAGTTCAATTTATGTATATCGGACATGTTTTTTCAAAAGAAGAGCTTAAAAAGAGCATTTATAAATCGAAGAACCATTCGATGAAGTTACGCATGTGGCTTACATCACTAATGACCACTGTATTGCCATTAGCAATAGTTATTTATTACATTATTTTTAGTGTATCACAGATAAAAGATATTGGACTTACGGAAATATCACAAGGACAGGTGCAGATACTATTTGGAAAATTTTATACGATTTTTTCTGAAAATGAAGCAGCCCCGATGCTAAGTGAATATATTAGTTATCCTTATATTTCAACAATTGACCTGATAATGATGTTTTCTGGAATTGCTACAGGAATAATCATGGCAGCTATTTATCTTATATTTTTTGTTAACTGGATGTACAAATCAATTACTATTCCGGTAAATGATTTATTAGTAAGCATGAAAAGCACGGCAAAAGGGATTGAAAATGTAGCATTGGTGCGCACGAATGATGAGATGGGGCAACTCACGGAGAACTTTAATGATATGAACGAGCAAATCAATAATTATGTTGATGAAATTTCACAGATGAATAAAAACCTTGAGAAAAAAGTAGAAGAAAGAACAGCAGAAGTCGTTGCTCAAAAAGAAGAAATAACAAGTCAACGTGACCTGATTCTCGAAAAAAATGAAGAGTTACAGCAACAGAAAGAAGAAATCGTATCGCAAAAAGACGAGATAGAAAAACAAAGCAAATTGCTTGTGCAAAAAAATAAAAATATAACAGACAGCATTCGCTATGCATTGAGGATTCAAAATGCCATACTGCCATCTGAAGATTATCTGAACAACCTTTTCAAAGATTATTTTATTCTTTTCAAACCGAAAGATATTGTGAGTGGCGATTTTTACTGGGCAAGTGAGAAAAACGGAATTATTTATTTTGCTGCTGTTGACTGTACCGGACACGGAGTTCCGGGTGCGCTCATGAGTATAGTGGGACACAATTTGCTAAACCAGGCACTCAGGGAAAAAGAGATTACACAACCCGGAGAAATTCTTAATTTTATGAGCAGTGAAATAAAAATTATTCTAAGAAAAAAAGATGTGAATTTTTCCGTTCATGATGGTATGGACATCACGCTCTGTGCGTTGGATAAAAATAAGAGAACACTTGAATTTGCTGGCATTCACAATCCTTTGTACCTGATAAGAAATAATAAATTACTGATGTATAAATCAGATTTTATTCCTCTTGGCGACACCTCTGAATATATTTTTGAAGGATACACAAATAATAAAATTGAATTGCAGCAAAATGATGTAATATATATGTTTTCCGATGGTTTCATTGATCAGTTCGGAGGTAAAAAAAGAAGAAAATACCTGAGTAAAAATTTCCGCGAAACACTTCTCGAAACCCACAGCCTTTTAATGTGCGAACAAAAAGAAAGTTTACTTACAATTTTTAATGAATGGAAAGGCGCAAACGAACAAACAGATGATGTACTGGTTATTGGAGTGCGGGTGGAGTAGGGGTTTGGTGGTTTAAAAGATAGACACAACAAACAGAGCGAAAACAGAGCGAAAACATGGAAATATATCATTTTCTAAAATATAATTCAGATACCATTTTCAATAAATTAATTGAATTTAGAAATAATTCCATAACTTTTTGCTTTGACTTTGAGGACAGTATTCAAGATATTTTAAATCCAATAAATACCCCAAGCCTGAAAACAAAATATCGAAAATTAAGTGAAACAATAATAGAGAATAATCACAAATTTATATCAGACTTTGCAATTGGAATAAGGATAAATCCTAATGATTCTATAGAGCAAAGAAATGATATAAATTGTATTTTGAATTTATCAAAACATACCAAAATCAAATCAATATTATTGCCCAAAACTGAAACTCGAGAAGACATAGAAAATCTTAAGAAATTACTTAATGAAAAACAAATCAAATATTTTGAAATTATTCCGGTAATTGAAACAGTAACAGGTTTAAAAAATCTAAATGAAATTATTGATAAGAGGATATCAAATGTCTATAAGATTGCTTTTGGGCATTGTGATTTAAATTTATCATGTCATAATTTTCCTTTTGTTCATCAAGATAATAAAGAGTATTGGGAATGGATATCACAAATTGTATTAATAATATCCACCAAAAAAATTTTGTTTCTTAACTCTCCTTATCAAAAATTAAATGATTATTCGACATTTTTAGTGGATAATAAATAATTAACTATATTTAAGACAAGTATGCCCGGCTATTTTCAAACGTAAAATACCCTCGGGGTTTCAGCGCACCTGCCGGGTATAAATCTCGAGGGTGTTCCCATTGCATAATTAGCCGGGTATTTAGGGTCTGCTGAAAATCACAAAACGTATTTGATATTAAATGATTAGAATATGTTATTCTTATAACAAGTGCAAGATAAAATAAATGATTCATTAAAAATCCTTGCACCTTCTTTTGATAATTTTATATTTTTGTTTTGTTAGTCTGTCGCATACCATCTTCTTTGTTGCCTGCGACTCGAAGTATTATTATACATCTTCGTCTTGTCGCCTCGAATCTGGCATACGACAGACTTTTTCAGCA